>Ga0137363_10000259_pt1 | contig 29137 bp, 17 predicted proteins | sample MadtaG_FD_104800 | JGI IMG/M metagenome (GOLD analysis project Ga0137363, IMG submission 104800) | Vadose zone soil microbial communities from Angelo Coast Range Reserve, California, USA - Mad1_115_16 metaG | ecosystem: Environmental > Terrestrial > Soil > Vadose zone | place: USA: California...
AAGCCGAGGTTGGCGGATTTCAGAGCCTTCTGCCCATTTTCGGAGGAAAGAAGGTTCCTCACGGCAGCTTCGTCCGCTTGCCGTACTTCGGCCGGCCGGGCCACTTCTTTCTTCAACTCGTCCAGTGTCACCACATGCTGTTTTTCCTGCCCCAGACTTTGCGAGGGAATACCAGCCAGACAAAGTAGTGTGGAAATTGCCAGGGCCCGCGAACACCACGTCGCGTAGATTCGCATGCATCCTCCTTTGAGTTGGCTGGGGTATCTCCAGTTTACGAACTACACGGCGAGGTGGCAAGGCGCGATCAAAGATTTTGTGGAACACCGATCAACGAAAACGTAGAGCGAATCACTTCGCCGGCGCGGGCATCGCGGACTGGTATTTCGTCATGTCGACGCCTTGCCAGTCGCCTCGCTCGATGCCGTCGCGAATCTGTGCGCCGGTTTTGCCTTTGTGTGATTGCTCGTAGGCATAGAAATCTTCGCGCTCGCAAATCCCGCAGGCTGCGGCGTGTTTGCTGACAAAACAATCGAGCAGGCTGCCGTGGCCCTGGCTGCGGTCGCAGTGGCAATAGCATGGCTCCTGATAAAGAATCTTCTTGATGCGGGCCGCAACGCTGTAAGCGTTTTGAGCAACCGGATCGGTGAAGACGGAAGGGCTCAACGTTCCAGGCAACTGTCCCGCGGGTACGGAGCTGTGGAACGCCGGAACGGGTTCGGCGTTTGGTTCCTGTGAGGAAGTGTTCGTGGATCGCGACGACGCATATTGCGGAATCAGCGCCAGACCGACCGCCCCAAGCACGAGAATGATTCCGCAAAAAAGTCTTTGTGTTGCCCGCATGTTCGGCTCCCGCACTAAACTGGCTTGTATCCCCGCGTCAAATGGCGCGCGGCATTCGCTGGATATTACTCTACGGCGCTCTCTTGCTAAATTCCACCCCCGGTTTTGGCCGCGTTCTCTGGACCACCATCTCAGGGCAGCCGCAAGACTCCAATGCGAATCACTGCCAGCCGCGTCACGTCCATCACTTTGTCGTTGTTCATGTTATCGATCTGGCTGTTCGCAATAAAGAAGAAGTCGGATCCTCGGATCGCCCCGGTCGTTGGCAAGACGCACAAATTGCTGCGATTCTCGAGGATGGTCGTGCGGGTCACGCGAAGGCCATCACTCGAAAGGTGAAATGCCACGACGCGAGGCGACCCGATGCCGTTTTGAATCCCAATCAAGCTGCCGTTGTGCCAATAGAGGCCGTCGATGCCCGCGAGCGTGCTTCGCGGTCCCGGATCGACGTCGCGACTTGCCCCGCTTCGGAGATCCACGCTCACAACACCCAAGCTATCAGCTACGTACAAAGTAAGGTCGTTCTCGCTCAGTGCAATGCCGTTGGGATAAAAGAGTGAACGATGAACCGCCAAAGCCTTAAACGTTCGCGCTGCAGAATCGAATCGATACACAATGTTGGCCAGGCTATCCGTGGTGATCACTTCGCCGTTCTTGCGGATGACCAGATCGTTGAAGCCATGCTTCGCCCTACCCTCCGGCTTGAAGCGCCCCAGCAGTTTTCCTGTCGCGTCAAAATGCAGCAGCTCGCTATGCCCGGTGTCTGCAAAGGAATCGGCCCACACCGTGCCATCGCTTGGGTTAACCCGGATACCTAGCACCGGCAGCAGTCCAAACCGGTCGGCGGGGACGAAATCGGAAACATTGCCGTCACGGCCAATTTCCACAATCTTTCGGCGATTGAGACTGCTCAGATAAAAAACGTTCCTTTGTGCATCATAGGCCAAGCCCTCCGGAATCAGGTCTTTCTCCGTGGTGCGAAAAGCCTCGCGCGCCTGCGCGATCATTGGGAAATCACGGTGGATGCCGTCGATCAGCGTGGTGAATTCCTTCGAACCTTTTAACTCCAGGAAGGCTGGCTCGCCCGAGGGATCGAATCCTTCCTGCAATGCGATGCATTCTTTCAAGAGCGCCAGCGCCTCGCGCGTTTCTCTCAAATGTTGTCTCGCCGCAGCCAGAAAATAGAGTGTCGCGCCGCGGTCTGGCAGCGAGTGCTGTAGTTTCTCTACTGCCGCAATTTGTTCACGGACTTCTTGCGCGTCCGTGGGCTCGGCCGGCAAGCCTTTAATCTCTTCCTGATCTTGAGAACATGCGGGAGGTGGGACAAACACAATTCCCAGGAGGCACAGAATCACTAGAAACAATGGAAATGGAGACTGGCGTGGACGCTTGGCGATCGCGCTCACGTACGGGCCGCTGGCGAGCCTGACACCCGAACGGTTTGCGTTGTCCAACATTGAGGAAGGCGTTCCGGTCAGGTCAAGAATAGTCGCGGAGCCTAAACGAGTACGGGGCGTGCTGAAGCATAGGTCGAACCGGAAGGCGAATGAGCCGCGCGAGCCGGGCGTACCGCAACATGCCGCTTGCGCAAGTTGCGTTGGACTCGCCCGCCCCAGGCGCGCACAAATGCGTAATTCAGTGCGCCGCCGATCACGGAGCTGGCGAGAGGTATCAAACGCCCCACCCACTTTTCCGCCGTTTCCTGCCCCAGCTTAACGGCCAGCCTTTCGGCGATGCGCGGGGCTAGCCTCTCGAGAATCTGCTTTTCCGCCAGATCCTTACCGTAATCAACGCCGGTAGCCGCAGCGGCAGCCATCCACAACTCCACCCGTTCGCTCTCGCCACTCTGCTCGAACCCGTAGAGAAGGCAGAGTCTCTGGATAAGGCGGATCGTCAGGATTGTAAGTAGACCGGCGTCGGGAATGATCGTAATCATTCCGCCTAGGCCAAATCCGGCCCCTTCAAGGAGCGCAAGCCGTTCTGTGTCCTGAATCAGCAACTTGGCGATGGCATCCAGGCGCGCCACGGGCACGAGGTGCATATGGCGGAAGTCGGCAACCTCAAGCCCATGTTTCTTCTTGAGTTGCCGCCGGAACTCTTCCCGGTCGATTTCAATCGTGCGCAGCCCTTTCAATAGGCCAAATCGCGCAAGCCGCCCGAAGGCCCCTCCTGGCACCGAGTTGTGTAACCCTGCCATACCTTTAGGCATCCTACGGCGGTTAGATGCTGCTGGCAACCCCTCGGTCGTACCAGTTTCTCTAGGCCGAGGCATCCCGTTGGAACAGGGAGTTGCATAAATGGCGGCAATAAACTGCGCGTACTACTTGACGGGGAGAATCTTTTCGGTAAACTGCATTTTTCTCTATGGCGACCTTGCCACAAATCGTTCCCTCGGAAGTCGTGCACGACTTCGACTTTCCGCAGCGCGAAGCGGCTTTCTTCTACGGCCTCTTTCTGCGCGGCCATTCCGCGGAAAAGCTTCGCAGGGATATCGAAGTGCCGGCGTTGGTCCTTGCAAAATGGCACAAGGAAGCGGAGCGCGAGCCAGAGCTACGCGATATCTTCACTCGCATGGTGGAATACCGCAGACATGTCCTGGCGATTTTCGACACTTTGGTTGGTTCGGACGTTCACAATCTCCGCGTGCAGTAAGCTCCGCGGAACTCCCGCCTGGTTCCGCCATCCCTAGATTTCCTCGGCGAATCTTTCCGCAACCACCTTTTATTGAAGAGACCTGTACGAAGGTTCAGGTCAAAAATTGTCAGGCAACCTTACGCAACCTTCGCGATTCTAACGAAAATCGGAGACAAGTCCCACAAAATGCTGGAGATTCCGCGATTGACGGGCAGCTTGTCCGAGGGTAGAATTCAGTCGTCCTAGAAGTTGAGGTGTGTCGATGCCACGGGTAATTCGTACCCTGATTGCTACTGCATTCTCGTTTGCCATCCTTATTCCCGATGTCTCGGCTCAACAGGCTCAGGATCCTACTAATCCTGCGCCTCCCCAGACGCTCACCAAAGAGCAACGCAAAGAACAGAAGCAAAAGGCACGCAAAACCCTCAAAGAACTCGACAGCCAGTACAGGCAGTGGCTGAACGAGGACGTGATCTACATTATTTCCCCGGAAGAGCGGAATGCGTTCCTCCAGCTTGATACCAACGAAGAGCGCGAACAGTTCATCGAGCAGTTCTGGCTTCGGCGCAGCAGCAATCCGGACCTGCCGGACAACGACTTTAAAGAAGAGCACTATCGCCGCATCGCTTACGCTAACGAGCATTATGCGTCCGGTATTCCCGGTTGGAAGACCGACCGCGGCCGCATGTACATCATGTGGGGCCCTGCGGACGAAGTCGATTCGCATCCATCCGGCGGAACCTACGACCGGCCCATGGAAGAGGGCGGCGGCTCAACGACCACCTATCCTTGGGAAACTTGGCGGTGGCGCTATTTGGAAGGAATCGGCGAGAACATAATCCTGGAGTTCGTTGACCCGAGCGGTTCGGGTGAATATCACCTGACCATGGATCCTTCGGAAAAGGATGCGTTGTTGCACGTACCCGGCGCCGGCTTGAGCTTGCTCGAGTCCATGGGCATGGCCTCCAAGACCGACCGTTTCACACGTTCCGACGGCACCAACCTGCCGACCGCGATGGGTGGAACTCCGGCCAGCATGGATGAATTCAATCGCCTCGAACTCTACGCCAAAGTTCAGAAACCACCGGAGGTCAAGTTCAAGGACCTCGAAGCGATTGTGACAGCGCGCATCGTTCGCGATCAGCTCAAATTTACCTGGCGCACGGATTTCATGAAGGTAACCAACGACACTGTTTTGGTCCCCATCACTATCCAGGTTTCCAACGGGCAGCTCAACTTCCAATCGAAGGATGGCATTCATTCCGCCACGATGAACGTTTTTGGGCGCGTCAGCACGCTTACTGGCCGCATAGTTCAGACTTTCGAGGATCCTGTCTCCAAGGATTTTCCTGATTCCTTATTCCAGCAATCGCTTAAATTGCAGTCGATCTATCAAAAAGCCGTGCCCCTCCGCCCTGGCCTTTACCGGCTGGATCTCGTCATCAAGGACGTGCAGAGCGGAAACGTAGGCGTCGTGAACACCAGACTGGCCGTTCCGCGCTATGCGGACGAAAAGTTGGACGCGAGCACCCTGATTCTCGCTGATCAACTCGAGCATGTTCCCGCCAAACAGATTGGCACGGGACAGTTCGTTTTGGGCTCAACCAAAGTGCGGCCGCGCCTCAATAGCGACTTCACAACCAGCGATCGCATGGGAATTTATCTCCAGGTCTACAATCTGAAGCCCGACGACAAAACCCACAAGTCCAGCGCCACCTTCCAATTCACCGTGAAGAAAGGCGCCGAGCGGGTGCTTCAATTCAAGGAAACTTCGGAAGAGATGAAGCAGACCGGCGATCAGGTCACCATCGAAAGGTGGCTACCGCTCGCTTCGCTCGCTCCCGGCAAGTACACGATCGAAATTAATGCCAACGACGGCATTTCCAATCAGTCTATTTCGAAGACCGCGGACTTTACGGTCAGGGGGCCGCTGGAGCCGACCAAGGCAGCAGCCAACACGGTTCCGGGGAGGTAGCGAGCAGTGAATAAAGGACAGGTCCGAGTCATGGGGGCTCTCGTCCTGGCCGCAGCGTTCTCACTCGTGGGAGCGAATCCGGCAGTGGCGCAGTTGAAGTCTGCTCAAGGGATCCTCTCGGGAGTCGTTCGAGACACCGCCGGTACCCCTCAAATGGGCGCCAGCGTGGAAGTGATCCCGGAATCGACTGCAGTTGCGTCCGCGTCAGGTATCGGCTTTTTCACCAATACGCAAGGAGTTTTCCGAGGCGAGCGGCTTGTGCCCGGCTTCTACACCGTGCGCGTTACGCTCGCGGGTTTTCTGCCCACCCTCGAAAAGCACGTGCGCGTAACCGCCAATCTCACAACGCTTGTCCGCATTCAACTGGAATCCATGTTTGCTTCGCTCGAGCAGTTGCGGCGCGCTCCGTCCTCTGCGGCCACCGAGTCGGATGATTGGAAATGGGTCCTCCGCTCTGCGACGTCTGTGCGACCGGTACTTCAATGGGTTGATCAAGACCCGCTCGGAACCGTCGCTGCGGACTCGGAAACAGTCCCGGCAGAGCCTTCGCGAGGCCGCTTGGAATTCACAGATGGCGCGCGCCGACCTGGCTCGGTTTCCAATCTTCCTGCAAGTCCGGCCACTGCGTTTGCTTACGAACAGCAACTTGGTTCAACAAGCCGGCTTGTGCTTGCAGGCCTGATGAGTTATGACGGCGAATCCCCTGCTGGTGGAATCGCCACGGTTTGGCTGCCCACCGGCTCGCTCGGCGCTGGGCCGCATACCGCTGTGGTGCTGCGTGAATCGAAGCTGGGAGATATGGGTCCCACGTTCCGCGGTGTGCGCATCGATCAAGGCGGTTCCATCGCTTTTGGAACCCGCGCCGTCCTTGAATATGGTGGCGAATATGTCTTGGTCGGCCTAGGCCGCTCGGCCACTTCTTTGCGTCCACACATGCAGCTTGAGGGACGCATCTCTGACGATTGGCACGCTTCGCTGATTTTTGCATCCATGCCGAGCGGCCCTGAGCCGCTCGAGACCATGTATGGTGAAACTACTGGTAACACCCTGGCAGCTGCATTAAACGAACTGGATGCTTTTCCTGTGCTTATGTGGCGAGCGGGACGTCCCGTTCTGGAGAGCGGTTTTCACGAGGAGATCGCCGCCGAACGCAAGCTGGGACCGCGCGGCAAATTGCAGGTTGCGGCTTTTCACGAAGACAACAGCCACGTAGCGGTCTTCGGCCGAGGCAACAATCTCCCGGTCGCTGACTTTTTCCAGGACGTCTATTCGAACGGATTCTCCTATGACGGTGGCTCTTCGAGCAGTTGGGGTACCCGCGCGGCGTACCGCGAGAAGTTGGGAAACGACGTCGAACTGACCGCACTTTATGCCTTTGCCGGCGCATTGACTCCTTCGAGCGCGGCGGCCGGACCCCTCCGTGAACTTTTCCGCACGGCTGGGCGTCATTCCGCCGGGGCTAAAGTTTCCGGAAGGGTACCGCGCCTCGGCACGAGGGTTACAGCAGGCTACCAATGGATCAGCGCGACAACGTTCACGCGTGTCGATGGCTTTGGCGAAGCGCTCTTCGACATGGAGCCTTATTTCCATGTCGGAGTGCACCAGCGCCTCCCCAAATTTGGCCCCGGCCGATGGGAGGCTAACGCGGAATGCGACAACCTCCTCGCTCAAGGCTACGTAACTCTTAACACCCCAGACGGTCGTGTGACGCTTATGCCCGCCTTCCGCACGTTCCGGGGCGGTCTCAGTCTGCAATTCTAAGAGCAAATTGGGCTTTAGAAAGCTGTATGAGTTCTTCCAGAAAGCGGATTATTGAGAAGTCTGCAGCCCCTGGATTCTGTAAGTTATTGAAATATAAAGCTATTTCTGCAAAGCTATACTTCCAAAGAATGGACATTCGTTTGCACTTAAGACTTTCTGGTGGGGTGTCACCCTGCCTGGGCCAGCTATGAAGCAGAACCTCAGAGTCAGCCTCGGAGCCGTTGTGCTAGCGCTTGCTACGCTGGCGGCTATGATTTTTGCTTGGCTGAACTTCATCCAGAGAACCGAATTTGAGACTCCTGACGACGGCGTCGTTTGGATGGACACCACGCAGGGGGTGCAAGCCCAGCAAGTGGCCCTCAATTCCCCCGCCGCTCGCGCCGGTGTGCGCGTAGGGGATCATCTCCTGGCCATTAATGGCACCCCCGTCAAGCGGCAAGTGCAGGTAACGAAGCGTTTGTGGCGCGCAGGACTCTGGACGCAGGTCCGTTACAAACTGGCGAGGAATAGCGAGGAGTTTGAGACTCCGCTCGTCACCGCTCCTGCCGAGAAGCCGACTTCCATTGAGAATTATGCGCGCGTCGTTGGTCTGATCTATCTTTTCATCGGCCTTTTCATTTTTGCGCGCCGCTGGAATGCCCCGCGCGCCGTACACTTCTATATTTTCTGCCTCGTGTCGTTCATTTTCTTCTCGTTTCACTATAGCGGGAAGCTAGATACCTTTGACTACGAGGTTTATTGGGTCAAAATTCTGGCCCAAGTCTTGATGCCAGCTTTATTGCTGCACTTTGCGCTGGTCTTTCCGGAGCGCACCGAAGGAACCAGTCGGTCGCTCTCCAAGCTTAGCTTTGTCTATCTTCCGCCGCTGGCAATTCTTCTGGTGCATGTCAGCACGGCCCTCGGGGCGCTCGGCTTCGTTCCCTGGCTCGCCTCGCGCGTCCTTCTCGATAAAATCGCTTACAGTTATCTTGGTGCTTGCTTCCTGGCTGCCGGCGTAGTTTTTTATCGAAATTATCGCGGCGCCCCAGCGGGCGTTTTGCGGCAGCAGTTGAAATGGCTCACTGCCGGGACCTTTGTCGGCACTTTTCCGTTTGTCGTTTTCTACATCCTGCCGTACGCCTTTGACGCGGCTTCCAAGCCCTGGATGAAATTCTCGACGATCAGCCTCGTCTTCATCCCCCTATGTTTTGCTTACGCCATCATTCGTTACCGTTTGATGGATGTGGACATTATCTTCAAGCGCGGCCTCGCATACACCGCGGCCACCGCGGCCATCGCCACGATTTACTTTTTCTTCGTCGCCTTAATCCCGCAGATTTTTCACGCCCAGGCGAACGGCCCCGTCGGCGGCATCATCGCCATCGTTATCGCTGCGCTTCTGTTTCAGCCTTTCCGGGAATGGATTCAGGCCCGCCTTGATCGTTTCTTCTATCGCGACCGTTTGGACTATCGCCGCACGCTGATCGAGTTCGGCCGCACGCTTACCAACGAAGTGCGGCTCGAGCCCATGCTGGGCTCCGTGATGGACCGCGTCTCGCAAACGCTGTTAGTCGACCGGCTCGCGATCTTTGTCGAAGATGTCTCGAATCCCGGTCATCTTCGTCTGGCTCGCTCAATGGGTGTACGTCTTGCAGAGCCTCTCGATCTCCGTTTCCTCGGTCCGGCCCGGCCCGAGTTCGCGCGGGGGGCGCTCTTTTTCGAGTCGCCCCGTGCCGCGCGCGACGTAAGCGAGTCCGTACATCGCACTCTCGAACAGCTCGACCTCAATTACTACGTTCCCTGCCGCATCCGCGAACATACCGTGGCGGTCCTGGGCCTAGGCAAGACCGTCGATGGCGACTATCTTTCCAGCGATGACGTCGAGCTAGTGGAAACGATTGCCGGCTATGTGGCCGTAGCTCTCGACAACGCCCAGCTCTACACCTCGCTCGAACAAAAAGCCCTCGAGATCGCGCGCCTCAAAGACTTCAGCGAGAACATCGTGGAATCCTTGAATGTTGGCGTCCTCGCCGTGGATTTGGAAGGCATCGTCGAATCTTGGAACACGCGTATGGAGCAGCTCTTCGGCGTGGCCCGCCAAGAAGCCGTTGGACGCCAACTTCGCTCCCTGCTGCCTGTAGAACTTGCAGAGGAAATTGCCGCACGCGGCGACGCGGAGCAAATCACTGGCATTTACAAACAGCGTCTGCACCATCAAGGCAAAGCGCTCACCTTAAACGTCTCTATCACGCCGCTGGTCAGTAAGTCCGCCGAGCGCATCGGACGGCTCCTGCTCTTCGACGATGTCACCCAGCGCGAGCGCATGGAAGAACAGATGTCGCAAACCGAGAAGCTGACTTCGCTCGGTCTCCTGGCGGCGGGCGTAGCGCATGAGGTAAACACGCCTCTGGCTGTGATCTCCAACTACATCCAGATGCTGGCAAAACAGATGCCGGATGGCGATCCGCGCCAGTCGATCATCGAGAAAATCGTCAAGCAAACATTCCGCGCCAGCGAAATCGTCAACAATCTTTTGAATTTCTCGCGCACCGGCGCGGCCGAGGCCGTGGACATCGATGTGAACCGCGTGGTGGAAGAAACTCTTTCTCTTGTCTCCCATCCGCTAAAAACTTCACAAATACAGGTCGTCAAGCATCTCGGCGAAACTCTTCCCGCTGTCCGAGGTTCCGCGAACAAACTGCAGCAGGTCTTTCTCAATCTCTTCCTGAATGCCCGCGATGCTATGCCCGGCGGCGGCTTGCTGGAAGTGCGCACGGGCGCGCACAATGGCAGTGTGGAAGTTGAAGTCGTCGATACCGGTGCCGGCATCCCTCGCGAGCATATTCATCGCATCTTTGACCCCTTCTTCACCACGAAAGCCAGCGGCCGCGGCACTGGCCTGGGTCTCTCCGTCAGCTATGGCATCATCAAGGAACACTCCGGCAAGATCGACGTCCGCTCGACTCCCGGCAAGGGCACATCCTTTCACGTAGAGTTCCCCGCGGTCAGGAAATCGGTTCATGTCTAAGGGCTCCATCCTGGTTGTTGACGACGAATCAGAAATTCGCGAAGGCCTCGAGCTCCTTCTGAAGACAGAAGGCTATGGAGTCTCCAGCGCCGAAACCGGAGAATCCGGCCTCGCCAAACTCGAAGAGCATCCGTTCGATTTGCTGCTGCTGGACGTTAGCTTGCCCGACCGCAATGGTCTCGAGTTGCTCCGCGAAATTCGCAAACGCGATCCGCAACTTTCGGTCGTTTTAATTACAGCCTACGGCTCAATCGAAATGGCGCGTGCCGCGTTCAAAGGCGGCGCGCTCGATTACATCACCAAACCCTGGTCCAATGACGAGCTCCTGGCGCAAGTGGCGCAGGCCGTCGAGTCCCGCCATCTCCGCGAAGAAAACGTCCAGCTCAAGCGCGCGCTCAAGCAGCGTTTCAATTTCCCTAACATCATCGGCAAGAGCGAAAAGATGCTGACGCTTTTCGATTTGATCACACAAGTGGCGCCCTCACGCTCCACCGTGCTGATCAGCGGTGAAAGCGGCACCGGCAAAGAACTCATCGCCAAAGCCATCCACTCGGCTTCGACGCGCGCGGACAAGGCCTTCGTGCCTGTCAACACCGGCTCTATTCCAGTCGATTTGCTCGAATCGCAGCTCTTTGGCCACGTGAAGGGCGCTTTCACGAGCGCCGTCGCTTCCAAGAAGGGCCTTTTCGAAGTCGCCGACCAAGGCACCATTTTCTTCGACGAGATTGCCACTATCAGTCCGGAAACGCAGGCCAAGCTGCTGCGCGTCATTCAAGAGCGCGAATTCATGCGCCTCGGCGGCACGGAGCAGCTCAAGGTCGATGTGCGCATCGTCGCCGCTTCGAACGTCGAGCTCCTCACGCTAGTGCGCGAAGGCCGCTTTCGCGAGGATCTGTACCACCGCTTGAACGTAATCCATCTCCAGCTTCCCCCGCTTCGCGATCGACGCGAGGATGTGCCTGCGCTACTGGCCCATTTTCTCGTGCGCTATTGCCTTGAGAACGGCAAGCCCATGCGCCAGTTTACGGCTGGCGCCATGAAGCTCCTCATGGATTACGATTGGCCGGGCAACGTCCGCGAACTGGAAAATGTCGTCGAACGCGCTGTCGTGCTCTCCACGCAGGAACGCGTCGACGTGGATTTGCTTCCCGAAAGCATTCGCAGCAAGGAAATCGTCCGCGGTGTCCGCCTGCAACTCTCGGAATTTCTTCCTCCGTTGCCGGGCGAACCCGGTTCCCGTTCCGCCGCCGATCACCCGCAACCTTCGCTCTTTCAGATTATGGATGAGATCGAGCGTCGCATCATTATGGACATGCTCGAGCGCACCGGCTGGAATCAGACCGAGGCCGCCGAGCGGTTTATGATTCCTCTCTCGACGCTCAACCAAAAGATCAAGCGCCTTGGCATCGACGTTCGCCGCCGCGGCCGCGCAGATGAAACCCTCTCAGCCACTATCGGCAAGTAGGCCTCTTTTTCAGCAATCCCTGGCCGCATTCTCGCTCTTTTCTCCAGACTTTCATCTTGCATCTGAGAGTTCGCCTATGCACAGTATCGCGGGATGATTCTTCGCCTCTCAAGTCCAGCGGCGCGCGGGCTTCTTGTCCTTCTTGCGTTGGCGCTCGCCGCCGCTCTCTCTTACTCCGGCGTCCACAATGCTCTTGCCGAGCACGATGCCGACCTGAACACCCCTGAAGGGTATGAGCGAGCCGTCCAGCTTCGGCCAGACGACCCTCGCAACTGGTATCTCCTCGGCCGCTACTGGCAGTACAACCTGGCAGATCCCGATAACCAGCGCGCCATTCGCGCCTACCAGACGGCTTTGTCATTTAATTCGCATTCGGCGGACACTTGGCTGGATCTGGCCACGGCCTACGAATCAGAAGGCCATATCGCCGCCGCCCGAAACGCGTTTCTTCAAGCCACGCGCGTGTACCCGCTTTCTCCGGAAGTCTCCTGGCGCTATGGGAATTTTCTGTTGCGGCGAGGAGAGTTGGATGGGGCACTCGCGGAGATCAAGCATGCCGTAGAAGCCGACCCGAAGCGTGGAGCGGCAGCGTTCGCTCTGTGCATGCGGTTCGAGCCGGACGTCCACGCAGTCCTCGAACGCGTCTTGCCGCACTCTCAAGCTGCCTACATCAGCGTGATTTCCGCCCTATCCGAGCAGCAACAAACCGATCAAGCCTTGATTGCGTGGTCCAGTCTGGCGGCACTCCATCCCCACTTGGATATCAACGAGTCGTATCCTTTGCTCGGAGCTCTCGTTCACAAACGTCAGATGACGGAAGCCCAGCGCGTGTGGGGCCAAGCTCTCGCTTTTGCGGGTGTCTCGCGTCCTCAGGACCTTGCGGGCTCGCTGGTGTGGGACGGCGGATTCGAATCGAATGTCGTCGTCGGCGGACTGACTTGGTACTATCCCTCCCTCGTCGGCGGCGTTATGATCACCCTCGATACAAAGGAAAAACATTCTGGGAATCGGTCGCTCAGACTTACTTTCAGCGGTCTGCGGAACGTAAACTTCAGCGATGTCTGTCAGTACGTTGCCGTCGAGCCTTCCACCAGTTACTGGTTTTCTGCGTGGGTACGAACTCAAGATATATCCACCGATCAGGGCGTGCGCTTTGGTCTCCACTCCGTCGGTGATTCAGAGAATTCAATCGCCTGGACGGAGGATGTCCGCGGTACCCAGCCGTGGACGCAAGTCAAATTCCTCTGGACCTCGGGAAGCGATATCCGTGAACTGCAGCTCTGTGTGAGCCGCCTTCCCAGCGCGAAATTTGACAGCAAAATTGGTGGGTCGGCGTGGATTGACGACGTTGCCTTGGTGCCGCGGTCGGCGGAGAACACCAAGTAATGAAATTCATTCGCATCGGCCTCTGCGCCCTCGTAGTGTTCGGCGTGCTCTCCCACGGAGCCGTCGAGGACTGGGCGCGCGCTGTCCTGGAGATTGGGGCAGCCTTGCTCTTTATCGCGTGGGCCGTGCGCGCCTATCTCACCGAGGAGCAGCAACTCGTCCTTTCTCCCTTACTTTTGCCTCTCGTCGCTCTCTCGCTGATCGTACTCGGTCAATGGCTCTTTCATCGCACCGCCTCGTCCTACAGTACGCGCATGGAGTTTCAGCTTCTTCTCGCCGACATCCTCCTTCTCTTTTTAGCCTCGCAGGCATTCCGGACGCTCGAAGACTGGCGCGGCTTTGTATGGTTTGTGATGAGCTTTGGATTCTTTGTGGCCCTTTTCGGTATCCTCCAGCACCTCACCTTCAATGGAAAGCTCTATTGGTTTCGCGAGATGCACTTTGGCGGCATTCCTTTCGGCCCTTACGTCAATCGCAACCACTTTGCCGGATTCACCGAGCTCGTCATTCCCGTATCTCTGGTTCCCTTAGTCCTTGGAAAAGTGCGCCGGGAACGCTGGTTTCTGGTCAGTCTCTTTGCGGTTGTGCCCGTCGGGGCTCTGGTTCTTTCCGCATCCCGCGGAGGAATCGTTAGTTTTGGCGTGGAGGTCGGTGCCTTAATCCTATGGCTGGTTCTTCGCCGCACCGCCGGAAAACACTTGCTCTCCGGCGGCGCCGTTCTGCTGCTCGCATTTCTCATGGTCTCTTGGCTCGGTGTGCAGCAGCTCGTCGAAAGATTCTCTTCCCTGCAGTCCCTCGAAGTGACCGTTGGAAAACGCGCCTCCATGCGCGCCGACACCTGGCGCATTTTCCTGGATCATCCCTGGACGGGCACGGGGCTCGGAACCCTCCAACTGGTCTTCCCCGCTTACGAGACTCTCTACGACGGAAAAATCGTCAATCACACCCACAACGATTACCTCGAGGGTCTCGCGGAAACCGGCATTGCCGGCGGCCTGTGCTGCGTTTGGTTTCTTGGTGTCCTGCTCTTCGATTCGCTTCGGCGCTTGTCTCAGCCCGTTGGAGCCTTTGCTTCGACGGTTCAGCTCGCGGCTCTTATCGCTTGTCTCGGGTTTCTCACGCACAGTCTCGTCGATTTCAACCTGCACATTCCAGGTAATGCTCTCCTCTTTTTCCTCATGGCCAACCTGGCCGCGACCGAGATTCGCCAACCCACCACGCTAGTTCCCAATTCGGAAATCGCTCGTCACAGGCATCGAATTCACTGATGAACTTCCCCTTCTGCCTGTATAATCATCCTGGGGGTTATCTATTCGTATGCAGCCAGCGAGACTGGGTGCGGCGACGTTGTGTCTCGTCTCCGCCGCCCTGCTCGGATTAATGGTTCTGGCGCCGCCCACCCGCGCGCAGGCCGTTCTCGAGACACCACAACAGACCAACGATCGCATTCGCGAGCTTTCCGCCGCCGCGCGGATGGCGCCGCATGACTACGTCATTGGCAATGGCGACATGCTAGCTATCGAAGTATTCGACGTGAAGGAGTTGAGCCGCGATGTGCGTGTGAGCCAAACCGGCTCCATTGGTATTCCGCTCGTGCCCGTGCGCTTGCATCTCTCCGGGCTCACGGAAACCCAGGCCGAACAGAAAATTGCAGAAGTGCTGGAAGCAAATGGCTTGGTATCTCACCCCGAAGTCAGCGTTACAGTCAAAGAGAGAAAGAGCAAACCCATTACTGTTGTCGGTGCCGTCGGGCATCCTTTGGTTTATCAGGCTGACCGCCAAGTCACGCTTCTAGAAGTTCTTGCCGAAGCCGGCGGGCTCGCGAACGATGCGGGTGACGAAGTCATTATAACGCGCGCCGTGCCACAGATGACTTTTGATGATTCCGAGCGGCCGCCGATGGACTCTGCCGACCCTTCTCCCGCAAAGTCTCAATCCCTCAAACCTGACGCGAAACCCGCGGCGTCCCCTGCTTCTCCGTCCCCATTATCACCGGTCGGGGCCGCCGTACAGCCTCCGGAATTGCCGGCGGCAAACAATTTGTCGGAGAAATCCGGAAACGGTGCAAGCACTCCATCGCCTACGTCTGCTGCGGATATCACCACCGTCAATTTGTACCAACTAATGGAAGCCGGAAATACCGCGAATAATATCCTTTTGCAGGCCGGCGATGTCGTAACCGTGCCCCATGCTGGGATTGTGTACGTTTTGGGCGCGGTCGGCAGGCCGGGCGGATTTGTGCTCGCCAACGACCGCGAACAAATGAACGCCTTGAAGGTTCTCGCGTTGGCCGGAGGCTTCACACGCACCGCAAAAACAGATCACGCCGTCGTCATCCGCAAGGACGCCCAGGGACAGCAGCACGAGGTGGCGCTCGATCTAAAGAAAATTCTGAACCGCAAAGCCGAAGATCTGCAGCTCCAGCCCAGCGACATTCTCTACGTTCCCGATAGCGGAGCTAAACAGGCGCTTCTTCGCTCCCTCGAGTTTGGCGTTGCCCTCGGCTCAGGCGTCGCGCTTTATCGGCTCGCGTACCACTAGAACATGGCTGACGACAACAAACTCGTTCCGCGTGAAAATGGCTCGAACGGCATGGTTGAGCTGATTCCCCCTTCCACTCGCCTCCCGGCGTGGGATCTCTCGCCGCGCGAGCCGCATCTTTACGACTATCTGTTGATCCTACGCAAGCATCAATGGTTGATCTTGTCGTTCTTGCTTGCCGTCGTCACTATCGTGACCATCGCCACGTTCCGCATGCAAGCCGTTTACGTGGCCACCGCACGCATCGAAATCGACCGCGAAAATGGCAACATTCTGCCCTTTCAAGGCATGGAGTCTTACGACTACATGATGGATCTCGAGAACTATATCGAGAAACAGTCGAAAATCTTGACCAGCGAGACGCTGGCATTGCAGACCATCCGCAGCAGCAGCCTCGGCGCGCGACCGGAGTATGCCTCTCCGAACGGGCCCTCGCAAGCGCTGGCCATTGGCAGCCTTGAAAACCAAAAGCGTCCCCCGGAGCTCGGCGCCTTTCTTGGGAGCCTCAGCGTAAAACGTGTTGCCAACAGCCGCCTTATGGATGTGTCCTTCGAGTCGACAGATCCACAGTTCGCCGCGCGCATTGTCAACGAACACATCAAGAATTTTCAAGATCAAAATATTAGGAGCCGCTTCGACGAAACGACGCGCGCCACCACGTGGCTCCACGACGAGTTGGACGAACTCAAAATCAAAGTTCAGGAATCTGAAGACAGGCGCATCGCCTACGAACGAAAAAACCAGATCTGGACTCTCGACGACAAGCAGAACATCACCACCCAGCGGCTCTCCGATATTAATAAGTCTTTGACCGACGCCCAGCAAGAGCGCATGAAGAAGGAAGCGCTCTATCAATTTGCCAAGGCTGGCGACATCGCTGACGTTCCCGAGCTTCGCGAGAATCCCATATTGCAGGGCCTCATGCAGAAGCGTCAGACCGCTTCAGGGGACTACCTCGACGCTGTAAACCAGTACGGCCCGAATTTTCCCAAGGTGCAGCGCCTTCAGGCCCAATTGAAAGATTTAGACCAGCTCATCCAAAAGGAGCAAGTCAACACCCTCAACCGCATTGAAAACGACTACCGTGAAGCCAAGCAACGCGAGACTTTGCTCACGCAGGCCCTCGATCAGCAAAAGGTGGAAGCCAATGGGATGGCCGAACGCATGGTCGAGTACAACATCCTCAAGCGCGAGGCCGAAGCCAATAAAACCCTCTATGACGGCCTGATGACCAAGCTCAAGGAAGTCGGGATTTCCGCGGCTTTGCAGTCGTCCAATATCCGCGTCGTCGATCCGGCAATGATCCCTGCTTACCCTTCGCGTCCCGCGAAAGCGAGGAACATCGCACTGGCTTTTCTCGTCGGCCTTGTCGGAGGCATCGGTCTCGCTCTCATGCGCGAATACCTCGACAACACTGTCAAGACACCCGACGACATCGAGACTCTCGCCCGCCTTCCTTCCTTAGCCGTCGTGCCGCAGTTTGGCGGCTCCAACGGAAACGGCAGGCGTAATCGGCTTTTGCCGGGCATCACCACGAATGGTCACGAGAAACGCATCGAGCTCGTTGCCCAACACTTGCCCAAATCCCAGATGTCCGAAGCCTTCCGCGCCTTGCGCACATCTCTGCTGCTTTCTCAGCCTGGACGTCCTCCACAAGTCATCCTCGTTACCAGCGCGCTCCCTCGCGAAGGCAAGACCACCGCGGCGGCGAACTTGGCTGTCACTCTTGCTCAACTTGGCGACAGCACCGTGCTCGTCGATGCGGACTTGCGCAAGCCTGGCGTCGGCCGTCTGCTCAATCTGGGAAGCGGCAAATACGCCGGTTTTAGTTCCTATCTGGCAGGCGTTTCCAGTCTTGATCTTGTTACTGTGCCACACCCCGACATTCCCAATCTTGCCGCGATTCCCACGGGCCCGCTGCCACCCAATCCAGCCGATTTGTTGTCGTCGCACAAATTGGCGGAGGCCATCGCCGAATTGCGCACCAAGTTCAAGTTCATCGTGATCGATTCGCCGCCCATCATGGCTGCCACTGACGCTGTAATCCTCTCTGTCCAGACCGATGGCGTGCTGCTGGTCGTGCGCAGCGGCGATACTCCCAAGGAGGCCTTCACCCGCACGCGCGACTTGCTCGTGAGCGTGAAGTGCCACATTCTGGGAGTCGTTCTAAATGCTGTAGATTCCGGCGCTCCGGACTATTATTATTCCTATCGGTATTATCCTTATTCATATGGCTATGGGCCGCAGGAGGCGGCAGAATCGTCACATGAACATGACGATCTCGCCGAGTCTGTCTCCGAACGCTCCCCGCGCAATGGTGACGACGAACAGGTACTGTAAGGAGGCACTTTGCGTTATTTGATTACCGGCGGCGCCGGTTTTATCGGTTCTCATTTGGCGGAGCGCCTTCTCGCCCGCGGCGACCGCGTCGTTTTGTTGGACAACCTCTCCACTGGAAGCATGGATAACATCCGCCACCTCAAGGCTTCCAGCCAGATGGAATATCATCTGGACAATATAGAAAACCTCCAGTTGCTCGCAGAACTCGTCGACGATGCCGATGTCATCGTCCATCTTGCCGCCGCTGTCGGCGTCAAGCTCATCGTGGAAAGCCCCGTGCGCACCATCGAAACCAACGTCAACGGCACGCAGCGCATTCTCGAAGCCGCCTGCAAAAAGCGCAAGCTCGTCCTCACCGCTTCCACTTCCGAAGTCTATGGCAAGAACACCAACGTACCTTTCCACGAAGACGCTGACCTCGTCCTCGGGCCCACCACCAAGGGACGCTGGAGTTACGCTGCCTCTAAAGCGCTCGATGAATTCCTCGCGCTTTCCTACTGGAAAGAAAAAAAGCTCCCCGTCATCGTGGTCCGCTTGTTCAACACGGTAGGTCCGCGCCAGACCGGCCGCTACGGCATGGTCCTGCCCAATTTCGTCAAGCAGGCACTCGACATTGAGCCCATCCAGGTCTACGGCAACGGCCAACAATCCCGCTGCTTCTGCGACGTCCGCGACACCGTCGAAGGCCTCATCCGCTTGATGGACACCGACCGCTCCATCGGCGAGGTCGTAAACGTTGGCAACACCGAAGAGATCACCATCGAAGGTCTAGCGCAGTTGGTCAAAGCGCGCACACATAGCTCCTCGCGCATAGAATTCGTTCCCTACGATCAAGCCTACGAACCCGGTTTCGAGGACATGATGCGTCGCGTTCCGTGCGTCGATAAGCTCTATGCCCTCACCGGCTTCCGTCCGCAAACCTCGCTCGACGAAATCATCGACGGCGTCACCGACTACTTCCGGCAGAAGGAAGAATCAGCCACCCCGCGGGCAGCCACAAGCACCGCTGTTTAATCCAGTCTTTCGAAGTGCTTAGACGCCGAAGAGCAGGCACACTTCTGCCCGTTATCCTGTTCCAGCAGACAAGACATTTTGACCTCAAGTTCGTCAGAAGCTTTAGCTAAATAGGGGAGTCAGCGCGACCGGCCGATCTCTGGACATTGCGGGAACAATTCCCGTCCGAAAGCGTATTCAAGGTTGCTGCCTCAACTCTCTGGAAGGATAAGGTCCGCGGAATGAATACTTTCGCCTTTCTAGACACTGCAGTTCGCGATTTTAAGTACGCCCTCCGCACCCTTACTCGTACTCCGGGCTTCACTGTCATTGCCATCTTGACTTTGGCCCTTGGTATCGGTGCAAACACCGCTATTTTCACCCTGCTCGACCAAATCCTCCTCCGCCTCCTTCCCGTCAAGAATCCTCAGGAACTCGCTCTTCTCACCATGCGCGGCCGCCATTACGGCAGCAATTGGGGCGGCAACGCCATCTCTCACCCCATGTTCCGCGATTTTGCTGCTAACAACGACGTCTTCTCCGACATGTTTTGCCGTTTCGCCTTTGCCGCCAGCCTCTCCTTTGGTGGCCAGGCCGAGCGCGTCGACCTGGATCTGGTCTCCGGAAAATACTTCTCCACCTTAGGCCTCAATCCTCATCTAGGCCGCGTCTTTACCCCTGATGACGATCGCGCTCCCGACGGCCACCCGTACGCCATCTTGAATTACGCTTATTGGATGTCCCGCTTTTCCGGCGACACTGCCATTCTCGGCAAGACTCTCACCATCAACAATTATCCTTTCACCGTCGTAGGCGTTCTCCAGCCTGGCTTTGACGGTGTCGAACTCGGCCGCGCCCCAAAAATCTTCGTCCCCATCATGATGGAAAAAGAAATTCTCGTTTTTGATACCGAGGACATGCTGAAAGAACGGCGCAATCGCTGGGTAAACGCCTTCGGCCGCCTCAAGCCCGGAATTACGCGTGAAAAGGCTCAGGCCGCTCTTCAGCCCTTCATGCATTCCATGCTCGAAATGGAAGTGAAAGACAAAGCCTTCGCTCATGCTTCGCCTTACGATCGCGAGCAATTCCTGAAATGCTACATCCAGGTCTTGCCAGGCTCTCAGGGACGTTCCTATACCCGCCAGACTCTTTCCACTCCCCTCTGGGTTCTTATGGCCACGACCGGCCTCGTGCTCCTGATCGCTTGTGCCAACCTCGCCAATCTTCTTCTCGTTCGCGGCGCTGGTAGAAAAAAGGAAATGGCCATTCGCTTGGCTATGGGCGCCACTCGCCCGCGCATCATCGCGCAACTTCTCATCGAGAGCCTTTCGCTCTCCTTCTTCGGCGCCATCGCCGGTCTCGCGCTTGCCTTCTGGGCGGACAAGGCCCTCATGGCTGCTTACCTGCCCTCCGATTCCGGTGGCCTGAAAATCTCCACTTCGCCCGACCTACGCATTCTTCTCTTCACGTTGTCTGTCACTATTTTGACCGGCGTGTTCTTCGGCCTCGTTCCCGCACTGCAAACCACGAAGCCCAATGTCGCCGGCGCTCTCAAGGACGAAGCCGCTGCCGTCGTTGGCGGCGGCCATGCTGGCCTAAGAAAGTCTCTCGTCATCGCCCAGGTCACCCTTTCTCTCCTGCTGTTGATCGGTGCGGGCCTCTTCACCCGGAGCCTCGGAAACCTGCGCAATCTCGGTCCTGGGTTCCCGGCACAAAATCTCGTCGGCTTTGAGATCGACCCCTCTTTTAGTGGCTATAGCGTGCCGCGAATGAAAGTCTTCTACCCTCAATTGCTGGAATCTCTCTCCTCCATCCCGGGCGTTCAGTCTACCGGTCTCGCTAGTGTGCGCATCCTCGAGGACAACGAGTGGGATAGCAGCATGACCGTCGAAGGTTTCAGTCCTCCCACTCCCGACGCCCATCCCGAACCTTTCATGAACCAGGTTAGCCCGAACTATTTCGCCACTCTCGGCGTTCCCATCGTCAACGGCCGCGATTTTCGTCTCACAGACAATCGCGAAGTTAAGCATCGTCCCGAGGAGCCTGCCGATCGCGGCTGGGAACCCGGGGTCGTCATGATCAATGAGACCTTCGCGAAAAAATATTTTGCCGGCCGCAATCCCGTCGGTTTTCACGTCGGCTTCGGTTCCGATCCCGGCACGCCTACCGACATGGAAGTCATCGGCGTCGTCAAGGACATCAAGTACACCAGCTTGCGCGACGACATCCAGCCCCAGGTCTATGAGCCGTATCTCGGCAGCCGTTACGTCGGCGGCATGGTCATCTACGCTCGCACGGTCAATGATCCCAATCAGCTCATCGCCGCCATGCGCTCCAAAGTCCGGGACCTTGACGCAAACATTCCCATCTACGCGATGCGCACCACGGAAGTCCAGATCAATAACTCCCTCTCCAGCGAGCGCATGATCGCCAGCCTTTCCGCCGTTTTCGGTTTTCTCGCCACGCTGCTCGCCGTCATCGGACTCTACGGCGTCATGGCTTACACCGTCGCGCAGCGTACCCGGGAAGTCGGCATCCGCATGGCGCTGGGCGCCGCTCAGCGCAATGTCATTTGGATGGTTATGCGTGAAGTGCTTGTACTCGTGGCTGTCGGCGTCGCCGCCGGCGTGGTCTTTTCCTTGGTGCTCACCCGCGTGGTGCAGAGCCAGCTCTTTGGCCTTACGCCACACGATCCTCGAACACTCACTCTCGCGACTGTCGCTTTGGCATTCGTCGCCTGCACCGCGGGCTACATCCCCGCTTGGCGCGCCAGCCGCCTCGATCCGATGAAAGCCCTTCGCTATGAGTGACGCGCCCTAAGCAAGGCGTCATCGCGGCAGCTACGGTCTACATTTTTTTCCAGTCCCCCGATTGTTCGAAAGCGTGCGCGGCTCTGTAAATCGTCGACTCGTCCCAGTGCTTGCCGACGAGCATCAGCGCCGTCGGCAGCCCATCGATCATCCCGCACGGCACGCTCATCGCTGGATGGTGCGTCACGTCAAAGGGGCAAGTGTTCCCGATCATCTCGATCGCTCGTTGAAAATATTCTTCTCGAGATGCGTCCGCTGGAGGCAGAGGCTGCGGCTTCATGGGCAGCGTAGGCATCATCAAAAGGTCATACTGCCGCAGCGCGACATCGTACGCCTCTCGCAACCGCCGGCTGACATTGACGGCCTTCCCGTAGTAGTGCGTCCCGTGATATTTCCGCGCATACACGCCAAACGTCGTCCAAATCTTGGTTGTTTCAGACAACTCGTTCGCTCGCAACGTCCACCCGTGCAGTTTGTCGATCAAACTTGTAACGTACAGGTCGCGCCGCGACAGCCCATAGCCGTCCCCAAACATCATTGTCTGCGCAATGCCCTCCACGCCGATCGGCGTCCAGATTGCCGCCCCGGCCAAATGCATCGGGATCGATGCTTCCTCCACGGTCGCGCCAAGCCGTCTAAAAATCTCCGCGCCCTGCCGCACTTTCTCGTCTACTGCCTTCTCCGACTCGGGCCTCGCAAATCCTTCTTTCACCAGCGCAATCTTCATCCCTTCGACGCCAGCACCCAACAACTCCGTATACTTCCGCACGCTCGGCGAAAATTGCCGCGGATCGTATCCGTCCTCTCCGGCGATCACTTCCAGCATCAATGCATTGTCTGCCACCGACGCAGTCATCGGCCCGGTGTGGTCCAGAAAAATCTCAATCGGCATAATCCCCGTATACGGCACTAATCCATGCGTCGGCTTCATCCCATAAATTCCGCACCAGCACGCCGGCATGCGTATCGACCCGCCTTGGTCTCCGCCAAGCGCCATGTCCGCTTCGCCCAGCGCCACCACTACGCCCGACCCCGACGACGATCCTCCCGCCGAATACCCCATCTTGTAGGGGTTGTGCACCGGTCCTTTGGCACCGGTGTGACTGCTGCCCGAAAGACAATACGACTCGCAGTGCGTCTTCCCCACAATCTCCGCCCCCGCGTCGAGCAACCGCGTCACAACAGTCGCGTCGATTTCCGGGATGTACCCTTCCAGGATCGAGTTGCCGTTCATCATCGGCACTCCCGCGACCATGGCATTGTCTTTGATCGCAACTTTCTTCCCCTTGAGAGGCCCTGAACCAGCGCCTTTAATCGAAGTCTTCACATACCACGCGTTGTGCGTATTTTCCTCAGCCCTTGGAAACCGCCCCGGCGTCCGCGGATACTTCACCTCGGGCAAACAGTCCGGCATCGCGTCTACCGCGTTGTACGCCTCGACGCTCGCCTTCATCAGCCCAATGTAGGACTGCACGTCCGCATCGGTAAGTGAAAGCCCAACCTCGCCCGCCGCCGCGCGAACCTGCTCAGGTGTTGGTAGTTGTACCGCCATGATTTTTCCTCCCACGACAGAGTCCATTCACCGCCGGATGCTTACAGTTAGCACGCCGCGACAGTATCTAAGCTGCGGCAAGATACACATAGCGAAGAATAAACAGGGCGGTGAGGATCCAAACGAGAGCATTGATTTCCTTGAATTTGCCCGCCGCCACTTTCACCACGGTATAAGAGATCAGGCCGAGACTCAGACCCGTTGCGATGCTGAATGTCAGGGGTGTCGCCAGCATGGTGATGAACGCAGGCAGCGCCTCGCTGAAGTCATTCCAATCGACCAGCGCCAGAGATTGCGACATCAAAACGCCCACCAAAATCAGCGCCGGAGCCGTCGCATAAGCCGGAATCGCCGTGGCCAACGGCGAGCAAAACATCGCCAGGAGAAAGAGAACCGCCACGGCGATATTGCTGAAACCGGTGCGCGCTCCGGCGGCAACACCAGCGGCGCTTTCGATGTAGCTGGTGACCGTGGAAGTGCCCGTCAGCGAGCCGAAAATCGTCCCCACCGAATCCGCCAGCAAGACCCGCCCAACGCGCGGAATCTTGCCGTCTTTGATGAAGCCGCCTTGCTCACTGACGCCCACGAGCGTCCCAATGTTGTCGAACAGATCGACAAACAGAAACGCGAAAAGAATCTCCAGAAACCCGAGATGCAGCGCACCGCGAAAATCGAGTTTAAGAAAAGTTGAGGACGCATGCGGCATGGAAAAGAATGTGGCAGGCCAGCTCGAAATGCCGCGCAGTATCCCGACTAACGTAGTTCCAATGATCCCTATCAAAATGGCGCCATGGATTTTCCGCGCCATCAGCACCAACGTCAGCGCCAGCCCAAAGCACGCTGTCTGCACTTCCTTGTCGGCGAAGCTGCCGAGGCCAACAAACGTGGCCGGGTTGGCCACGACGAGCTTGGCATTTCGTAACCCAACAAACGCGATGAACATGCCGATTCCGGCAGCCGTCGACTGCTTCAAGCAATCCGGCATCCCATTGACAATCTGTTCGCGAACTCGCGTGACCGTAAGCACCAGGAACAACACGCCCGAAAAAAAGACCACAGCGAGAGCGGTTTGCCAGGGTACGTGCATCGCAAGACAGACGGAGTAGGTAAAATACGCGTTCAGCGACATCCCCGGCGCCAGCGCTATCGGATAGTTCGCATACAACCCCATCACCAGTGTCGCCGCCGCCGCCGAGAGGCAAGTGGCAAACACTACGCCATCGGCAGGCATTCCCGCCTGCGCGAGAATCTGTGGATTGACCACGACAATATAAGCCATAGTCACAAACGTAGTGAGGCCGCCCAGCAATTCCCGCTTCACCGACGTCTGATTCTCAGAAAGTTTGAAGTAGCTATCGAGCAATCGTCCCCGCCCTCTCACCAAGCACGCAAATTGTATTCCGCTTCGAGATGTTCCGACCACGAGCCGGCCGCCACAGCCAATGTCCGAACTCAGGCGCACCTTCGTCCCTTTACCGGGGCCCAACCGGCGCTCAGCGAAAAAACAAGCCCAGCACAACGCACAGAAATCTCAATATGGAATCTTGTCGGGCCGTTCGGCCCACGCGCGAAATCCCGCAAGCGCCTCTTCTCGCATCATCTGGATTGTGGGGATGTGCCGCTGCGCATGAGGCTGCTTCAGCTCGGCGTAGATGAACGAATCGTCAAATCCAGCCTTGGCCGCATCCTCCGCGGTGCTCGCAAAGTAGATGCGCGACAGCCGCGCCCAATAAATCGCGCCCAGGCACATGGGGCACGGTTCGCACGAAGTGTACAGCTCGCAGTCCTTCAGTTCGAACACGCCGAGCTTTTCGCAAGCCCGCCTAATCGCCAGCACTTCCGCATGCGCCGTCGGATCATTCGTCGAGGTCACCTGATTTGCGCCCTCCGCGATAATCTTTTCTTCTCGCACAATCACCGCGCCAAACGGCCCTCCGCGCCCCGATTGAACCCCCTCAATCGAGAGTTGAATCGCCCGCGCCATGAACGGATTGCTCAAGTTTCCCGTCACCGATCCATTCGTTCAAATACTCACCGATTCTCTCAAGCCATTCCGAGATCTCGCGAAAAAGGCCGCCGGAACGCTAGCGCCAATCGGCAAGTATATGCCCAGCAAACGGCCACCCAGCACTTTTTTCATCTCGAATTATCGATTTTGCTGACTTGAAAACCGGCGGATATAAGTCTACGCTCGGGTCTCATTCTTACGAGTTCTTACGAGATTTTCTCTGATCCGCTTTTCACCATGAATCTCCGCGCCTTCGTTTCTCGCCGCGTGGTAACCCCGGACGCCGTGCGTCCCGCCTCCCTGCTCGTCGAAGGAGACCGCATCCTCGACGTCGTCGCCCCTGATAAAATCCCCGCTCACGCGGAAATCCAAGATTTCGGTGACGCCGCGATTCTTCCCGGCCTAGTCGATTCCCACGTCCATATCAACGATCCCGGCCGCGCGGAATGGGAAGGCTTCGAAACTGCCACGCGAGCCGCAGCCGCAGGTGGATACACAATGCTGGTGGACATGCCGCTGAACTGCCTTCCACCCACCACCAACATCGCCGCGCTCGAGGCCAAACGTGCGGCTGCCAAAGGCCGATGCCACGTCGACTGGCTGGCCTGGGGAGGAGTTGTTGCCGACAACGGCTACGACATCGAGCCGCTGGCACACGCAGGAGCTCCCGGCTTCAAATGTTTTCTAGTCCATCCCGGAATCGACGGTTTCACGATGGTGACAGAGCGGCAGTTGAGAGCTGCTTTGCCTCACGTAGCTCGAACGAACCTACCCCTTCTCGTGCACGCAGAACTCCCCGTCTCGATCGATAAAGCCACAGAAAAGTTGGCGGACGCCGATTGGTCCCTCTACCAAACGTATCTGCAGTCGCGCCCCGAAGAAGCGGAACTCTCCGCAATTCGCATGATGCTATCTCTCTGCCGCGAATACAAATTCCGCCTGCACATCGTCCATCTCTCCGCCAGCGCGGCACTTTCCGAGCTGCGCGCCGCGCGTGACGAGGGCATTCCCGTAAGCGTCGAAACCTGCCCACACTATCTGCATCTCACCGCGGAAACAATTCCCAAGGGAGCAACGCTCTTCAAATGCGCCCCGCCGATTCGTAGCCGCGAAAATTGCGACGAATTATGGCAAGGCCTCCGCGATGGAACCATCGACCTCGTGGCAACCGATCATTCTCCCTGTCCGCCAGAAATGAAGCGACTCGCCGAAGGAAATTTCCGCACCGCCTGGGGCGGCATCGCGAGCCTCTCCATCGCTCTCCCCTTGATGCACACCGAAGCCAGCAAGCGCGGATTTTCGCTGAACGATATCGCGCGCTGGATGGCGAGCGCCCCCGCAAATCTTGCCGGCTGCCAGACGCGCAAAGGCCGACTCGCTCCGGGATACGATGCCGACTTGGTGGTGTTCGATCCCGAAGGCGAATTCGTAGTGAGCGAAGACCGATTGCATTACCGTCACCCGGTTTCGCCCTACCTCGGAGAAAAGCTGCGCGGAGTAGTGAAAGCCACATATCTTCGAGGCCATCTTGTGTTCAGCAGCGGCGACTTCCCTGGAAAGCCCGCCGGCGTCGAGTACAGCCGCTAAAAGAAAAACAGCAAATAGGATGTAGGATTGCACCCAGTCTTTTTTTGTCTCAGTCGCACAGCCAACTTTTCGATTGTCTGTCATACACTAATGTAAGCAGGCAGGCCATGCAAAAGATTGGATGATTCCGCGATTCGAATGAAAAACACTCCCATCGTCGGCACCTCGGTTCCCCGCATGGAAGGCCGCGACAAAGTCACCGGACACGCGCGCTACGTCGACGACATGGTTTTACCCGGCATGCTTTATGGCGCCACCGTCCGCAGCCGCATTCCGCGCGGCAAAATCAAACAATTCACTTTCGGCCCTGGCGTCGATTGGAACGAATTCGTAATCGTTTCACCCAAAGACATCCCCGGAAAAAATTGCATCGCGCTTATCGAGGACGATCAGCCCTGTCTCGCCAATGGCATGGTTAATCATCCCGAGGAGCCCCTTCTCTTACTCGCCCACGCGGACCGCCATCTTCTCCCCAAAGCCGTCGAGGCCGTATCGGTCGAATACGATCCGCTTCCCGCAATTTTGACCATGGAAGAAAGTGAAGCGCAATCGCAAATCATCTGGGGCACAGACAACACCTTCAAAACTTACCTGATCGAAAAAGGCGACGTCGACGCCGTTTGGGAAAACGCGGATCACATTGTCGAGGCCGAATACACCACCGGCGCGCAAGAACAGCTGTACATCGAAAACAATGGCATGATCGCGGCCTTCGATTCACAACAAGGCCTCGCTGTTTGGGGCTCGCTCCAGTGCCCCTACTACGTCCACAAAGCCCTGATGAAGCTTTTCAACTTGCCCGCGGATCGTGTGCGCGTCGTGCAAATGGAAACGGGCGGCGCTTTTGGGGGCAAGGAAGAATACCCTTCGATGATCGCTGCCCACGCCGCGCTTCTCGCCATGAAGTCCGGCAAACCAGTGAAAATTATCTACGACCGCATGGAAGACATGACGGCCACCCCAAAGCGCCATCCGTCGCGCACCCGCCTTCGCACGGCCGTAAGCAAAGACGGCAGAATTCTCGCTGGAGAAATTGACTTCACGATTGATGGCGGCGCTTACAAAACTCTCTCACCCGTAGTCCTTTCGCGCGGCGCCATTCACGCCGGCGGTCCCTACTATTGGCCCAACGTTCGCATTCGCGCCAAAGCGGTCGCCACCAATGCGCCGCCACACGGTGCGTTCCGCGGATTCGGCGCGCCACAGTCCCTCTTCGCGCTCGAGCGCCACATAGACCGCATCGCTCAAGTCGTTGGTCTTTCTCCCGTCGAAATTCGCCGTCGAAATGTCCTCAAGCCCGGCCAGACCACCACAACCGGACAGGCGGTGAACGAACAGATCGATCTCGGCAAACTTCTGGATCGCGCGCTCGAACTCTCGGACTATCAAGCCAAGAAAAAGAAGTTCGCGCTGGAAGATCTGCAAGGCACGCACAAAAAAGGAATGGGCATTGCCGCTTTTCTGCACGGCGCAGGATTCACCGGCTCCGGCGAACGCTTTCTCGGATCGGTGGTCGGCGTCGAAGCCTGCGCCGACGGCAGACTGCGCATCCTTGTCTCAAGCACAGAATTCGGCCAGGGCACAAACACGGCGCTGTGCCAGATCGCAGCGGAAGCCCTCGGCCTTCGCTACGAAGACGTCGCCATCGCCCAACCCGACACGCATGAAGTACCAAACAGCGGTCCCACAGTAGCATCACGCACAGTCATGGTCGTCGGAAAACTCGTGCAATCGGCAGCCTTGGGAATCAGAAAGACGCTCACCGCGGGCGGCATGCTCCGAGAATCGTACTCACCCGAAGAATTCCGCGCCGCTTGCTGCGCCTATGTCGCCGAACACGGCAAATTCCGCAGCCTGGCGCAATACGAGCAGCCCGACGACATTGTCTGGGACGAGGAAAAATATCGCGGCTCGGCCTACGCCGCCTTTGCCTGGGCTGTCTATGTCGCGGAAGTTACGGTCGACCTGATCACGTACAGCGTAACGGTGGACGACTTCGTAGCGCTCCAGGAAATAGGAAGGGTCCTTCACCCCGTTCTAGCGAAAGGACAAATCATTGGCGGCGTAGCGCAGGGCATCGGTTTTGCCTTGTATGAAAAAGTAGTGTGGGACCACGGCCGCATGCAAAACGGCCAGATGACCAACTACATCATGCCGACTTCCGCCGATCTTCCTCCCATTCGCGTTTATTTCGAAGAATTGGGCAACGTTCACGGCGCATTCGGCGCGAAAGGAATC
>Ga0137363_10000269_pt1 | contig 28869 bp, 19 predicted proteins | sample MadtaG_FD_104800 | JGI IMG/M metagenome (GOLD analysis project Ga0137363, IMG submission 104800) | Vadose zone soil microbial communities from Angelo Coast Range Reserve, California, USA - Mad1_115_16 metaG | ecosystem: Environmental > Terrestrial > Soil > Vadose zone | place: USA: California...
GATCAAACAATGTGAATGGCGTGGATAGCGGTTCGGGTCCCGGTTCCATGACCATGAGCAGCCCGAACGCGGTTACCGCGGTTCAGGATGCCTATGTGAAGAAGATGATAGATACGGTGAATGATTTACCGAACGTCCTTTGGGAACCGCAAGAGGAAGCCGACTCCAACTCCGGGTGGTGGGAAGATCACATGATCGGGCTTATCCACACCTACGAACTGGGCGGCACATGGGAGGGCACGAGCTATCCAGGCAAACCTTTCCAGCATCCCTTACTACTTGCTTGGTACAACAATGGAGACACAGTTCTCTACAATTCGAACGCGGATGTGATCGCACCCAATGCCAAGTTCCCGACGGTGAATGGAAATTGCGGATCGGGAGTGCCTGCGTGCAAAGTGGTGGTTGATGACAGCGACCACAGCTACTTTAGCATGTGGAACAACAGCGATCAGACCAACCGGCAATTTGTGTGGGAGAATTTTGTCAACGGCAACGGCGTGATGTTCATGGACCCGTACCTGATTTTTGCGGGATCGTCGTCTGGTTGGCCGAATCGCAATAATTGTGACGGAGGAGTGGCGCCAGCTCATGGCGTTTGCACCGTTCCTGATGCCGCAAAGTGGGACAACCTGCGGTACAACATGGGCTACGCGGTTACCTACGCAAACAAAGTGGATCTGGTGAAGATGACGCCGCAAGGGAGTCTGTCCTCGACGGGCTACTGTCTTGCGCAGACGCCGTCGACGGGCGCCGAATATCTGGTATACGAGCCGGGCGGAAGCAGCTTTACTGTCGACCTCACTGCGATGCCGTCGTCACGAACATTGAACGTAGAATGGCTCGATCCAAGCACGGGCACAATCCACCCGGGCGGGACGGTCGCGGCCGGAGCGACACGGACATTTAGCGCTCCTTTTAGCGGCGATGCCGTGCTCTACCTGGTGGACACTGCCGGCCATAATTAATCCATCTTCCGACTGAACAACTTGGGCCGGAAGACCGATGTTTGATCTTCCGGCCTAGTTTTTTAAGGATGAGTTTGAGCGGCGGCCGATTTGTTCAAGCCCGCCAACGGCGAAATCAGCATTCATCCTAATTTCAGAAGCGGCGAAGGGACCGATAAATCGGGAGAATCTCTACTCGCAGTGGGCCCCTGAGTGTCGTGTGCCGGGAGGCTGCCGACCCAGTTAGCAAGATCGATCTGAAATTCCTGCGGCACAGGGCTCTAGGTTGGCCCAGAGACGCAGTTTCGCTCAAAGTCGCTACGGCAGATTCATCTAAGATGTTGATAAATAAGCACTTGTAAGCGCATCAAACACAAGAATTGCCCTCAAGGACAGTCGAATTCCAGACCTCAACACTGGCCTATTTTGCGCCTACAGTCCAGTTACGCTCAGTTCCAGTACCACAGTACTCTTACCAAGCGTAGGGGACTCACGTGAGGCGGCTCAAAGCTGCCGGAGGAAAGAACGATGTCGAATGCAGTTTGCTCTACTAAAAGTAGAAACAAGGATCTTTATTCCTACGCACTCATACTGGTTTGTATTTTCAGTCTAGGTTTGTCGGGTTGCTCCGGATTAGTAACTGCTAATGGTGGGAATCCGCCACCGCCTGCTCTCACAATCTCAGGCGTCCAAGCGGCCATGCCGACACCATCGGGATTTCAAGTGAGCTGGTCCACAAGCGCGGCGGCCAATTCTGCGGTCGACTACGGCAAGAGCACCAGCTACGGCTCAACCACGCCGGTCAGCTCGACCATGGTCACCAGCCATCAAGTGGCGGTCTCCGGTTTGGCGACCGGGACGCTGTATCACTTCCGTGTTCGATCCACCGACGCGAAGGGCAACAATGCGTCCAGCGGCGATATGACGTTTGCGACAGCCGGGGATACCACTCCCCCGACAGTTTCAATTACATCTCCAGCGGCCAACGCGACGCTTACCGGTTCCGTGACCGTTACCGCAAATGCCACCGACAACGTTGCCGTCGCGAGCGTGCAGTTCAAGGTAGACAACGCGAACACCGGGCCGGCAATCACTGCAACCCCTTATAGCTATTCGCTGAACACCACGAACCTATCGAACGGCAATCACGTGCTTACGGCAGTGGCGGCCGATACTTCCGGGATTACCGCGACGAGCTCTCAAGTGGCGGTCAACGTCAATAACAACGTGGCAACAGTTCCCAGCATAACCAGCCTGAATCCGACGTCAGGACCTGTAGGCACTTCGGCGACGATCGCGGGCACAAATTTTGGGGCAGCGCAGGGAACGAGTACGGTTGCATTCAACGGAATAGCGGCGGCGGCAACAGCATGGAGTGCGGCTAGCATTACCGCGACAGTGCCGAGCGGGGCGACAACCGGCAACGTGGTCGTGACAGTTGGCGGCGTGGCGAGCAACGGAGTTGTCTTCACGGTGCCAGTTCCGGCGCCGAGCATCACGAGCCTGAATCCTACTTCTGGTTTGGTGGGCACTCCGGTCACCATTGCGGGCGCGAACTTTGGCGCATCGCAGGGAGCGAGCTCGGTCAAGTTTAACGGAACAACAGCAGCGCCGACGAACTGGAGCGCAACGAGCATTACCGCGCCCGTGCCGAATGCAGCTACGACGGGCAACGTGGTCGTGACGGTTGGAGGCGCCGCCAGCAACGGCGTGAGCTTTACGGTCCAAGCAGACACAACACCGCCCACGGTCCCAACGGGCTTGACGGCCACGGCGATTTCTTCTTCGCAGATCAATTTGTCATGGACGGCGTCAACCGACAACGTCGGTGTCACGGGATATAATGTCTATCGTGGCGGAACGAAGATCAGTACGTCGCCCAGCACGTCATACCAGGATGGCGGTCTACCGGCGTCGACGGGTTTCACCTACACGGTGGCCGCCTTTGATGCCGCGGGCAATATTTCCGCGCCATCGGCGGGAGCGTCTGCGACAACCCAAACTTCCTCGGGCGGAGGGGGCATTCCTTCTGCGCTGGGTTGGTACCAGATTCCGAATACGAAGCTTTCTGCGGTTTGCCCAAGTGGTTCCGGCAGCGCCTGTGCGTACGTCATCGCTGCATGGAGCGGAGGGATCGCTGATCCTTCCCGTAATCGCTTGATTGTGTGGGGTGGCGGTCATACTGATTACAATGGAAATGAAGTTTACGCGCTCGACCTAAACACTCTCACAATGAACCGAATCACGAATCCGTCGACGCCCATCAATAGCTGCGTTCCAGCGAATGCGGACGGGACTCCGAACGCTCGCCACACGTACAACGGGCTAGCCTATATGGCTAATCAAGACCGCATGTACGTTTTTTCTGGTTCACTGGCTTGTGCCGCGGGGACTGCTGGCATTGATACTTGGACGTTTCACTTTACCGATAAGACGTGGCAACGGATGGACCCAACCACGGGAGCGCCACCAGCACAGTTAGCCAACTATGAGGGCTTCGGTGACATCGCCGATTACGATCCCAACACTGGTCTTGTCTTCGTCACCGACAACTATCAGATGTTTACGTATAACTATTCCACGAACATCTACACGACTGTTGGCAGCTTCCGTCAGAACGATTACCACCTTACAGGCGTGATCGACCCATCGCGCAAGATTTTTATCACCGCCGGAAACGGTGGGGCCCATAAGATGGACATTGCGGCGGGCCATGGCTACCCAACCTCAACGTTGAACATGACTGGTTGCGGACAGATGCTGGGCGCATCCTATCCGGGGCTCGCTTATGACCCCGCCCAAAAACTCATTGTCGGCTGGGCTGGCGGAGACACGGTGTACCTGTACAATCCTGACACCGACTCTTGTACAACGACTACATATCCGAATGGGCCTGGAGCGCAGCAGGGCACTGGAACGAACGGCCGATTCCGCTATTTCCCGAGCCTTGGAGTCTTCGCGGTGGTGAATGATTGGCAAGAGAATGCCTATACGCTCCGCCTAACTCCTGGAGGCGGGACAGGAGGCGGCTCCGGTCCGGTCATCTCAGGGATAACTGTCAGTGGGATCACCACGAGCAGCTCAAACATTTCATGGACAACGGATGTCCCCGCGACCACGCAAGTGGAATATGGGATAACAACCGCATACGGCAATCTAACGACGCTGAATTCCACCCTTTCTACAAGTCATTCTCAGGCCTTGGCAAGTCTGGCCATTGGCACTCTTTTTCACTACCGCGTGCGTTCCAAAAACTCAAGCGGGGTTGAATCCATCAGCGGTGACGCTATTTTCTCAACCAATGGCACCCTGGACACCACGCCACCTACGGTTTCGGTGACCACTCCTGCTTCAGGTGCCACAGTCTCCAGCATAGTTACCGTTTCCGCCACTGCCAGTGACAATGTGGGCGTAACGAGCGTGCAATTCACACTCGACGGCGCGAATCTCGGTGCCGCGGTTACCACTAGCCCGTATTCTATAAGTTGGGATACGACGGGCGACGCCAACGGAACGCATACGCTGTCTGCGCAGGCGCGAGATGCAGCGGGCAATGTTGGCAATGCGACCGGTGTGAGCGTCACTGTGTCAAATTCCACGTCAACGGCCCTACAGGATTTCCAGACACGTTGCGCACAGGTTGGCGTGATCGTTTGTCAGGGATTCGACAATCCAGCGATTTTCACTGCCGCGACGTGGCCCGCATCCGGCCTATACCCGGGAGGAGATGGCGTTCTGAGGGGCAGTCTTGATACCACGGTCAGCGCTTCAGGCGGAGGGTCGCTGAAGTTCACAATTCCGTCCATGGGTGACGGCAATGCGGCTGGTTATTGGCGTCAACTCTTCACATCGAACCTGTCGAGCGGTCCGAGTGGTGCCCAGATGTTTGCTCAGAACTCTACGTTCTACGTTCAGTTTCGGCAGCGCTTCTCACCGGAATTCCTGACGAACGTGTGGCCTGCGAGTGGCGGCGGCACTACCTACTGGAAGCAGGAGATTTTCTCGAACGACAGCTCAACCTGCGGAAACGTAGAACTCACTACTGTTAATGACTTCAGTCGTGGGTATCCAATGATGTATAGCCATTGCGGGTCGGATGTTTTCCAAGTTCCAATCGCCGGGAGCGATTTCCTGAACGAGCAGGGAGACACGCTTACTTCAGGGTACAACTGCCACTATCAAACCCAAAACAACACGTCCACGTCGTGTTTCATGTACCCGGCAAATACTTGGGTCACTTTCTACTACAAGGTGAGCATCGGGAATTGGGGACAGCCCAATAGCACGATTCAGGCATGGGTTTCTGTTGGAGGCAGGCCCTACAAAGAATGGATCAACATTACCAATCATACTTTGCACGAGGATGCCGTGGGAGCAGACTATGATATGGTCACTTTGCTGCCATACATGACGGGGCGCGACAACGCGATTTCAGCTGGTCCAACGGCTTATACGTGGTATGACGAGTTGATCGTCTCGAACCAGCAGATTGCAGCACCCAACAACTAGACCGAACGGGCCTTGCCCTTATCTTTTCTTTAGTATCTATCTGACCGCCAATCCATCGGGAAGTTCGTCAAAGCTGGTCGGAATAATAACGACGATAGTTGCGTAGCGACGCCGTTGCTGCACACGATCGGAAACGTGCCCGACAGTCCGGGCGCCACGCCGCCAAACGGCACAGCTTGCCGATTCATTGTTTTCCATGCCTCCACCCACGTTCGCTAACAAGTAATCATGGGCCGTTCACATTCTCCTCATTCAGCGGCTCTGCCGAAGCCTATTGCGGGACCGTAAAAGGCAGAGCAATAATCGATGATGATGAAATATACTGGATAGGTGGAGGTATGAAACGTTGCGCGTTGCGCTTTTGGCAGGGTTGATTCTTTGTGGCTTGACCTTCGAGCGGGCATCGGATCTCAACTTGGCCGTGACCTCTGCTTCCACAAAACCAGATGCGGCAGAACAACGGCCGCAAGAGTTCGAAGTGCGGTGTCATGCCCCGGGGGTTATCGTGTGTCAAGGATTTGATTCGCCGGTAATTGGAGTGCCAGCGAGTTGGCCGGCTGCGGGCCTCTATCCAGCATGGGACAAAGCACTCCGCGGAACGTTTGACCGCGCACAAAAGGCTTCTGGAGAAGGCTCCCTGCGATTCGAGATTCCCGCGCACACAGGCGCGAACGCGGCAGGGTATTGGCGACAGCCCTTCGGCAGGAACTTTGGAGAAGGGGCTACGTTCTACGTTCAATTTCGGGAACGGCTCTCTCCGGAAATGATGAGAAATAATTGGGGTGACACGACCTGGAAACAGGTCATCTTCCACAATGAAAGTGCAACGTGTGCGGACGTGGAGTTGACAACGGCGCAGTATTACCATAGCGGTTTGCCAATCATGTACACCGACTGCGGGAATCGCAAGCTTGTCACCAATGATGGCAACCCGCCCTACCTGCTTCAACAAGGCGAATACAACTGCTGGTACGCGAAGTACAATTCGAAGGACTGCTTCCTGTATGTCGCCAATCAGTGGGTAACGTTTTACTATAAGATTTCAGTTGGACATTGGGGAAAACCGGATAGTTCCATCAGCGCGTGGGTTGGCCTGGACGGAAAGCCGATGCGTCAGTGGGTCAAGATGCCTGATTTCATTCTGAAAAATGACCACCCCGGACGAGACTACGACTGCCTGACGCTGCTCACCTATATGACTAACAAGGATGCCAGCTTGGATCATCCGACTGCCTATGCCTGGTACGACGAGCTGATCGTGTCCACGCAGTCTATTGCCCCGCCAACTGCTGCAACCGTGCCTTGAATGGCTCACCATTTGCGAGCCAGGTGGAGGTTTCAAAGAAAGCGCTAGGGGTGTCCGGCGTTGGCGACTTGTGACGTTCCGACGGATTCCCACTCATTGCTGTCGAGAACGATCTTGCACCAGAGTTCGAGCATGACCAATGCGAACAAGTGGTCGGTGTGATCCCTGCGCTCTGCGGCATGATCAGCGATCAATTGTCGAATCGCGGGCCATCGGAACAATCCGCGACGGCGAACTTGATCTTCCGAGAGCAGGTCAGAAACGACCGGCCGAAGATCCTTCCTGAGCCAGGCGCCCATAGGTGCGCCAAACCCGCGCTTCTTTCGCTCCAAGACTTCGCGAGGCACCCACGGGGTGACGGCCTTTTTCATCAGGTACTTCATGGTGAAACCACGGACCTTGAGGGATGAGGGCATGCGGGACATCATTTCCACGAGTTCGTAGTCCACGAGCGGCGCGCGACATTCGATCGAGGCGGCCATGCTCATGCGGTCGGTCATCGCCAGTAAATCGTCGGGCAGAGAAGATTTCAGATCAGCATAAAGGATGCGATTGAGGCCATCCGTATCCGTGCAGCGCGAGAAATGGCTTTGCAGAGTGGCCAGGGCAGGATTTGAAGCGCCCGAGTCTTCTGACGATTGACGCTGGAGCAACTCTTGCTGAACTTGTGGGCTAAACAGAGTCACATAGTCCATGTATCGAGAGGCGGGATCGAGCTCTGCCGATTTCACAAACGCCGCGGCATAACGGGCGTAGTCCTTCCAGGTGGAATGACGATCCTGCGGGATTCGAGCAAGAAGAGCCGGCAGCCATTTTTTTCGTACAATGCCAGGGACGAACGCGTAGTAGCGCATCAGGCTGTCGCCGAGGTACCGACGATAGCCGCCAAAAAGTTCGTCGCCACCTACGCCCGAGAGAATGACAGTGACACTCTCGCGCGCGAGCTTCGAAACCAGGTAGGTGGTAAGACAGGCGGAATCGGCAATCGGCTCGTCCATGTGCCAGATCAGCTTTGGCAGTAACTCGTTGACGACTGGCTCTACGACGATCTCGTGATGATCGGTTTTGAAGGCCTTGGCGACAACGCTGGCATAGGGCAGTTCATTGTAGTAGCTGTACTCTCCTTTATAGCCGATCGAATAGGTCTTTACGGGGCGGCCTGTCAGTCCCGCCATGATCGCAACGATAGTGCTGGAATCTATACCGCCGCTGAGGAACGCACCGAGCGGCACGTCACTGACAAGCTGCATGCGCACGGTTTCCTGAAGCTTTGCGCGGATCCGTTCGATCCATTCTTCTTCGCTGTGATTCTCCCGCTTGCCAAAGGGCACATCCCAATATTCGCGGATTTCGGTGCGGCCATTTTCGGCCACGAGATAGTGACCTGGGAGCAATTTTTCGATTCCTTCAATCAAGCAGAGGGGGGCGGGCACGTAGCCGAAGGCCAGGTACTCTTGAAGTGCAGTGACATTCAATCGGCGAGAAATATCTTCCACCTGGAGAATGGCTTTCATCTCCGATGCGAAGAGCAAACGCCCGGGCTCACGGCGGACAAACAAGGGTTTCTCTCCCATGCGGTCGCGCCCCAACACCAAGCGTTCACGTTTTGCATCCCAGAGCCCAAGGGCGAACATCCCCCGGAGCCGCTTAATGAAATTGAGGCCTTCTTCTTCGTAGAGGTGAACGATGACTTCCGTATCGGAGCGCGTACGGAAGCGATGGCCTTTGGATTCCATCTCGTCCCGCAGCGTTTGGAAGTTATAAATCTCGCCATTAAGGACTATCCAAACTGACTCGTCCTCGTTGCTGATTGGCTGATGGCCGCCGGAAACGTCAATAATCGAAAGGCGCCTCATGCCGAGGGCGATTCCACGGCCGAGATAGTGACCGAAATCGTCGGGGCCACGATGCGTGATGACCCCGCCCATGGCAGCGAGAATGGAGTCCGACGGCCGGTCAGGCCGATCGAAGTTCAGGACGCCGTAGATTCCACACATTATCGATCCAGCCCCTTCTTGCTCTCTAAGGAGGCGACACCGAGTTAGCTTCCCATACTCTGGCTCTTTTCGCTTATCGCGCTGCTCGGGCCAGCCGTCAACTCATCCAAGATCTTTGCCAGCTGGTCCGCTTGGGCCTGGCGCGTGTAGCTACGAATCTTGAGTTTGTTCGGCAGAGGATGATTACCGGTCTGCAGAGCCTCGACAAAACTCGACAATCCCTCACGAATTTCATCTTCGGATGCAAGATTTACGATCGTAGCGCCCCCCACTTCACGCAAGAGCGCAGCTGTGTCACCGGTATGGGTCGTCAGCGCAAGAATGGGTTTGCCGAGGCGAAGGTATTCGTAGGCCTTCGCTGGAATCTGTAGATCGAAATCCACGGCTTGGAAGAGCAAGAGGCCGTCAGAGTCAGCACATTCTTGAAGAGCTTGTTGGTAGGGCACATGTGGTTCAATGGCGACGAGATCTTCGATGTCATTCTCCGCCAGTAACTGGCGATATAAATCCTCCGTGCCCGGGGCACGAAACACGATTTGCAGGGTCGCCGCGCTGACGCGTCCCTGCAGCTTCAGACGCGCCAGCGCGCGAAACATAGGTTGCGGATCGCGCTCCACAGGATATAGTAGGCCGGAGTGGACGATCCGAACAGCGCGCCCGTTAGAAGCTGTGCCAGCCGGGCTTCGGAACTCCGCAAAATCTCCTTCGTCATATCCGTTAGAAATCAGAAGGCATTTTTCCGAAGTAAGCAAGTCGGGATACCGTTCCACATACTTTCTTCGAGTCGAATCGGTGGTAAAGATGACGCGTGAAGCATGCTGCATGCAATGCCGTTCAATCGCCCTCCAGATGCTTCGCGTCAGGGGATCGCGAGGATAGTTGGTATCGCTCATAGGATCGCGCAGATCCAGTACCCACGGCAATTTCGTCAGTCGTCTCAACACCAGGCCGATGACCGCAGCCGACATAATAGGGAACGTCGAGTAAAGAACGTCAATTTTGTATTTGCCGATAGCGCGCAGACCAGCGGGGACACCGGCAAAGATCCAGCTTACCCAGCGATCGGGAAGCGCCAGATACCTGATATAGCGGCCCCCGATGCCTAGATGTCTTTTCGCGTCAAATGCAAGAGAGCGTATAACAGGAATGTTGTCCGGAATGGAATCGATGCTTTGGGCGTCTATTTTCTCGTACGCCCTGGTATTCGTCGTCAGCACGGTGGGCCGCCAGCCCAATTCGGGCAGATACCGGCAGTACTTCAAGGAGCGCAGTAAGCCGCTGCTGCCCGCCTGAGGAGGAAAATGAAACGCGATGATGAGGAGGTTTCCCAAGGGAATATTCGTCTAGGTTATCGCTAAGTTTCGGCAAAGACCGTCGATTCCTCGCCTCGAGTTTCCATTCTTTCAATGTAGGTCGATTGCAGCCAGTATCTTTGCGGTCTTCTACGCGTCTTAGGTGTGATTTGGCCCTCCTTCTCCCGGGTCTTGGTTGCATCGGACTTCCTCAAACACGCGCGCCAGCTCAAGCGCCCTATTCCTCCGAGAATGCCTTTCGACCTCTGCGGTGGCAGCGATCAGTGCGGTACCGTTGCGTATCTCTTCGAGGAACTGGAGGAGCCCAGTGGCAATCCGTTCACTAGAATCTAACGGAACCAGCGTACCGACTCTTGCCTCCCGCAAGGCCTTCGCTGTTTCGCCTTGATCATCCACCAAGGCAAACAAGGGACGCCGCGCGCGGATGTATTCGTACAGTTTGGCCGGTATCGCGGGGTTGGAATCCTTTCCCTGGAAAATCAGCAGGCCGTCAACGCTGAGCATTTCTGCAAGGGCGCGAGTGTAGGCCATAGGCGGCTCAAGAGTGATCATGTCCTCGATCCCAAGTGCAAGTATCTGCTTTCGGTACATATCTTCGGAAGAGCTGGCTCTCAGGATGACTTGCAAGGTTTCCGAAGAAACCCTGCCGGACTTGCGGAGATCAGCAAGTGCGGCAAAAAAGTGCCCGGGATGCCGGTCCGGTGAGGGGTAGAGCACACCGCTGTGCAGCAGTATGATTCTGCTGTCTTTGGATAGATTCCCGTTGCAAAGAGCCTCAGCTGCGACAAAGCCCTCTTCGGAGTAGCCATTAGGGATCACCGTCCATCGCGTGGAAGGCACGTCTGGATAACGCTCGGCGTAGATCCGCAGCGCCCCAGGGGTGACAAAAACGGCGCGCGTACAAGACCGAACGGTTTGACGCTCAATCCAGTCGCGCGCCCACCAGATGTTCGCGTTTTTTGGCCAGCGTTCACCGGTAACCGGATCGATTTCGTTCATGGGATCTCGGAAATCGGCTACCCAGGGAATGCCTGTCAGTCGATGGAGAATGAGCGCAATCAAATGAGCAGTTGCAATCGGATAGGTTGACCATAAAATTCGTGGTCTCTTTTCTAGTATGAGACGCAGGCCGTTGACAACGGCGTCGACGCACCAACTCACCCAAGGATCCGGCACCGCAAGCCAGCCGGGATAACGGCCCCGGAAGGAGAGATGTCTCACAGTATCGAAGGACCATGCTCTGACTACTTGGAGCTTCAGCGGAATGTCTGCAAGCTGGTCGTCTGACGCTCGAGCGTACGCGCCTGGGGAGACCGTCAGCACGATGGGTTCCCAGCCGGACTCTGGCAGATGACGCGAGAAACTAAGCGTCCGCTGCTGTCCGCTGCTTATCGCGCAGGGCGGGTAGTGGTACGCGATCATGAGGACGCGCCTAGTTGTATCAAGAGTTTCCATCCCTGCAGCTCCAACGTATCTTAATTTTCTTCTCCGACGGATTTATGGTGGCCTTGTTGTTTCCAATTGGACCACAGCCGGAATTCGGAGGATCGCATGCAGTTGTCCTCTGATGGTCCACAAATGCTTCTCGCTCAATTCTCTGCCGCACACGAGATTCTCGGTGACCAATTCAGCCTCTGACACTGTGTCTGGGAGAATGACGAGAATCAAACACCGTCCAACGTTCCGGCAAGGGAATTTCCTATAAGCAACGAGCTTCAAATTTCTCCCAGGTTTGATTTGCTAGCCTAGCTATCCCTATCACCATCCATCAAGAAGACGCTTTGGCCATGCAAGCTCACACCCTCGCCACTGGCAGAATGCGGGGCCGAGACCATTACCGGATGCGTCTCTCGAGGGAAAAAGCCAAGTGTTCTGAGAAAGTCTGTTTCGCCATGCGAACGCAAACCCGGCGAATTCACACTGCTAACGCCCCGCTTGCGGAGAGCCTTCAGGGCGGAAAAGACCAGGTCAGACTTGATCTTCTGATTCTCCACGCCGAAAAGATCAACAATTGTCGCGGTTTCCCCACTGTCCAGAAAGACAATGTAACCCACAAGAGCGCCACCCTGGCGTGCCGTGAGCATTTCGTAGCGATTACGAAAGTGTGACCTAAAGCGCCAGTTCAAATAGGGTGCTGTCCGAGCAACACAGATGCCATATCTAGGGGAGACCCGCTGCGCGAGCTCGGTGAATTCTTCTCCACATGTCTCATTCTGTATGTGAATCGTGCATGCGCTTCGATTCCCCTTCCCGATATCGAGGAGTCTTAGGGTGCCATCGGCTCCTGCGACGAGCATGCGGCCGAGAAGAGGAATTTGCCCGAACTTACCCAGCTTCTTTTTCAAGCTTAGCAGTTTAGTCATGCGAACAAGCGATTGCGTGGATTCCACTCCGAGCCTTCTGTACACCGCGACCATACTGCGTTCGGGGAAATCGTAGTAGAGGCTGTACCGGCCAGCATCAATTCCTGCCAGGCAAGCGCGCTGCAACTGCAACGCTGGACCCAGGCTCCGGTATTCCGGATGAATCCAGAAATCAACTAGGATAGCGCCGAGCTTCTCCTGGCCCCGCACGTGCATTTGGCGGGGTACGATGCCCCCTGACCCCACAATGGCGTCCGTCGTAAGGTCCCTCAAGACCCAAAGCTGGGCTGGGCCATCTGGATTCTGCCGGTACAGCCAGTCGTATCTCAGCCCATTGGACATCGGCGTTAAGTAGCGAAGCATTAGCTCTATCAGAACGTCACGATCACCACCGAGATCAGCAGGACGAACCAAGAACTTCATGGTTGTCTAACCCCGTTCGTCGGACGTGCATTTCCCTTGGCAAACAAAAAACTGCGGAATAGAACGCGAGTTGGTGCGGCAGCCCGTGAGGAACTTGAAGTTGTGGTTGTCAGCTCTCCCCGCCCCCGGTTCTCGTCCGCAGTGTGGTGCCTCACGGAACGGCGGTCGATCCGCGTGCGCTCTTTCGAGTCCGGGGCAAATGAATGCAAGACTGACACGTTTTTGGGAATCGATTCGACCCTCTGGTCAGCCGCAACGCCATACACGCTGAGGTTGGGCATAAGAAGGATGGGCTGCCGGCGGAACTCAGGAAGGTACTGACAATACCCTAGCTGCCGTAACTGGCGGTAGCTGCGGGCCGACGGCGGAAGCCTGAACACGATAATTGGCATTTTTTCCAAACGAATATTTCGCACTATACCTGGTTGTTAAGGCGTCTTTGAATGCGCTCTGTGTGGCCGTATGCATCTCTCTTCACTGCGTGATTCTCCAATGTCGTTCCGAGTCGACCCAGATCTCCGCCGGTGGGGAGTGGCTGAGGAATCCGAGCGGGCTGGCGGTGGGCCCGTAGGCGCCGGACTGGAAAATTCCGATGAAATCGCCAATTTCCGCGTGCGGGAGCATGATCGCGCGGGCCAGAGTGTCTAGGGGAGTACACAGGGGGCCAACAATGTCGACGGTTTCTTCGGCCTTTGCTGACAACTTATTTACCAGGGCAATTGGATAGTTTCTTTTGATGGTCTGCCCGAGGTTGCCGGATGCAGCCAAGTGATGGTTCATCCCGCCGTCGACAATCAGGAATTTTTTTCCGCGTGAAACCTTGATATCATTGATGCGTGCGACGTAGACGCCGGCTTCGCCAGCTAGGAATCGGCCGGGCTCTACTAGGAACTGTGTTCCTTCAAGACTGGCATCGTGTTCCACTTTTGCGCAAAGAGTGGCTAGGCCGTCTCGCAGTGAATCGAGATTTAGTTCCTGCTCGTGGGGGAAGTAGGGGATTCCAAAGCCCCCACCGAAATCCACACTGCGAAGCGGGCGGCCCAGACGTTTCACTACGCGTCTGGCCAGATCCAGTCCATGAGCATATTGGCCGATGAGAACCGCTGCATCAAGAATCTGCGTGCCAATATAGAGATGGATTCCACAAAGTTCAAGCTGCGGCTCCGCAAGAATCACTTCCAGTACTTGGTCCAGAGTCTCTTCATCCATGCCAAATGGCGCGGGGCGACCGCCCATGCGCATGGCCCCGCCCTCGGCCTCTCCGGCCGGGTTGATGCGGATCGCTACACGCGCACTGCTTTCCATCCGACGGCAAATCGCTGCGATGCGCTTCGCTTCGGTAAGCGATTCCATGTGGATCTCTCCGATACCACGCGAGAGAACGAGCTCGAGGGCAGCTTCTGATTTACCGGGGCCGGCAAACAGAATTCGCTCAGGTGCGCAGCCCGATTCCAAGGCCCGCTGGAACTCTCCAGCCGAAGCGATTTCGAGCCCGCAGCCGCGACTAAGAAAATGTCTCACAACGGCGGAAGACGGATTGGCTTTTACGGAGTAGTAGATGGAAAAACGTTTCGGCAAGGCCGCACGGAGTGCGTCGTGCTTCAAATCCAGCACGGCACGGTCATAGATAAAAATAGGGGTCCCATACGTCTTGGCGAGTTGGCTAATCTCCGAATTACCGATGACCAGGGAATCCCCGGAGCGAGGGAAATACTTCGCCGTGAGAGCTGCCGCCAGATCTGCCATTAGAGCCCTTCACGACGCCGCAGGGCAGGATAGTCCACTTTTCCGCTCGAAGTTTTCGGCAGCTCGCTCATCACCTCGAATGCCTTCGGGACCATGTAACGTGGCATTTTCTCCGCACAATATGAAAGCAATACATCCGTGTCCAATGCATTGCCGTCCCGGGGTACGACGAACGCTTTAATGGTTTGTCCTAAGGTCTCATCGGGAATTCCGATTACCGCCGCGCCCCGCAACTTACCGCTCTGGAACAGCACTTCCTCCACTTCGGTTGGACTTATACGGACGCCGCTCGACTTGATCATCGTGTCGCGACGGCCAACGAAGTACAAGAAACCCTCCTCGTCCATTTTCACCAGATCGCCCGAATAACAGACTTTCTCGCTGTCCCCGAGTTCCGACGGCAATGCCGGATTCGGCCTCAGGGCCCGGGCTGTGTCTTCTGGCCGGTTCCAATAACCCAGAGAAACGGTCGGCCCGCGATGAACCAGTTCACCGGTCTCCCCCGGCTTGCATAGCTGCCCTTTTTCGTTGAGCACAAGAATCTCGGTGTCCGGTATGGCTTTGCCCATCGAAGTGGGGCGCCGGTCGAGTTCGTCCGGGGAGAGGTACGTGGAACGAAAAGCCTCGGTGAGTCCGTACATCAAGAAAATCTGCGTCGTCGGAAGCGCTTCTCGCAGCACTTTGAGCACGGCCTGCGGCATTGCGCCGCCGGTATTTGTGATGTAGCGGAGATGTGTGATTGGCTGCTTTGAAAGCGTTGAGTTCGGCTGCGCCAGCAGGCTCCAGAGCGTGGGTACTCCGGCGAGCCCGGTGATCCGCTCTTTGAGCAGGGCTTGCACTATTTCACGAGCAAAGACGAAATTGATGAGCACGCAGGTAGCGCCCTTTTCGAAAGCTGTCATGAGCTGATTCATGCCGGCGTCAAAACTGAACGGCAAAACGGCGAGAATCCGCTCGTTTTCCGTGATGCCAAGATAAGTGGAGACGATGCGGCTGCCCGCCACGACGTTTGCATGGCTCAACATCACACCTTTGGGCTTACCCGTAGAGCCGGAAGTGTAAAGAATCGCACCGAGGTCTTTCTCGATGCTGGATTCACGCCAGTCGGCTGGCAGGGCAAGCGCGCAGAATTCTTCGTAGTGATGGACCGGGAGCTTTGCCGTCACTTCTCCAGGACCAACCACAACCAGAAACTCAAGCGAAGGGATTTGCGGAAGCACATCGACGAGCGAAGCCAGTTTCGCCGCTGTGGTGATCAGGCCTTTCATCCCGCAATCGCGGGCAATGTGCATTACCTGCTCGGCGTGGAGCACCGAGTTGATGGGAACGTAAACAGCTTCCGCCCGGGAAATCCCGAAAATGGAAATGACCTGTGGAACGGAGGCTTCCAAATAAATTCCCATGCGATCGCCACGGCCCAGTCCGGCGGTTCGCAATCCAACGGCAAGACCGTTGGTGCGCCGTGCGACTTCGCCGTAGTTCAATCGCTCCGCTTGATGTACCAATGCCTCTTTGTCCGGGGAGCGCCGCACGCTCTCGCGAAGTAGATGCCATATCAGGAAGTCCATAGCGTCTTTCCGAGGAATCCTTTCAGTTCAAATTATTGGCATTGCTGCTTGTCTGACGTCGTTCGACTACTTTGGACGACGGAATCGGTTGCTCAGCAAAAGGGCCACACGTTTCACGGCGCGTCCTCCAATATGTCGCGCAATGGCCAGCGCGCCATGCAGTGAGCGCGGGTTTAGAGCGAGAATTCCCCAGCGCTCTCGCCGTGCGGACATCCAATCTTTCTTATAAGCGTCGTCTCCGGAGAGATAGTCAACCACGGCAACTTTGTCCACATCCAGTGCGTGCTGGAAAAGCGCAGCTGACAGAATTGTCCCGACAGACAAATCGGCGAATCTTTCGTCGTAGGCGAGCTTGTATATCAGTGCGCATCCGTTGTGCACGATCCAGAGCTGCGCCGCTGCCGGTTCACCGTCAATATATATGATTCCCAAACGCAGGGCGCCCATAGCTGCACAAGTACGGATTAAGCCCGGTATGAATTGAGGGAATGGCTCCGGCTGTTTCCAGCTGGCAAGGTAAACTTTCATATAGGCATCGATCGCTGCTGCAAGTCTGTCTCCTCCGACTACAATTTCTATTCTTGACCGGCCCATCTTTTCCAGTTTTTTCCTCTTGCGGCTCAGTGTATTTTTCATCACCGACGGGAGAGTCTCAACGTATTGTGCAAAGCTCCGCCCGTTTACGGGGAGATACCAATTGCCAGCGGAAAAATACGTTTGCACCACAAAACCAGCAGCTTTCAAAGCTTCCACTAGCGCAGGAAATTCTTTCGAATCGACGTCCAAGGGTTTGAACTCGACAGCATCCCATCGCGGCATTTCGGCGGCGATTGCGAATGTCAGTGCTTGGAGCGCATCCCGCGGACCAGCCCCGGAATCAGCGAGATGCGGCGCGAACAAACAGCTGTAATAGTTGGCGAGCGCTTGGAGTTTGCGGGAGGAGAATAACCATTTTGAATTGCATGAACTACGCATCAGCAGCATCCCAGCGTTAGTGCTCTCCGCTCCCGGCCCGGAGAAGCCATAAATTCGCAAGCGATCATCCTGTGGTAACGCTGTCTTGATGAAGTTTTGGAACCACGGCAGGGTAAGAAAGAAATTCTGATGCGCCTCTTTCTCGAACAGGCTCAGCAGAGAGTCCGGTAGCTCTTCGAGTGACGCAAATATCCGCACGTTGGATTCAGCTTCGGTCCGCAGTTTCAGGGCGACGGCCTCTTCCGGATTGCTTACATGCCCTTCGACGTTCGCCAGAGACAGACTCATCCCGTGTTTCCGACTTTTTTTCTGGCGAATGCCGAGAGTGTTTCCAGGCTTTGAAAATTCTCGGGCACAAGCTCTTCGTCACTGATGGTGATCGCGAACTCACGCTCAAGAAAACTCACTACGTCTAGGATACCAAGGGAGTCCAGAATGCCCGTTTCGAGCAGGGCAGTATCTGGCGCGACGCCTGCTTTCCGCACCAGCGGGAATTTCTCCTGGAGGAAGCTGTGAATTCTTTGCTCGATCGTACTCGCGGTCGTCTGGTCCATTCCTTTGTCCTCGATGCTAGCTTTCCCTATCTCTCCGGGCCCATCGACCCTGACGTGTATTCATCACTCCCACGGCGTCCCAACTTCACCGCGATCGTCAGCAAGCGCAGACTCTGACCTCGCACGCCTAGGATTGGCAATCTTCCAGAACTCTCGACCGCCGTAGGGAGTCGGAAACTAACATTGTACTTTCCCTACGCTACCTTAGCTTTGAGATTGCGATGCTCCCGGCGAGATGGTCGTTGTTAATGGGATCCTCTTCTCCGGCAGCGGGCCGAAGATCGCTTCATTCTCCCTCGCCGTCATGTGACATTTCAAGGCATCCCTGGCATTCGTCCAACGCAAACGAAACACGGAGCACGCCATTTGCCAAACAATTTCTTTCCTTATCGCAATGGGAAAAAAGAGACTTAGCAGAAAACCTAGAGTGACAGAAAGCATCAATCGCGAATTTTGGCCTTTCCAAGTCTATTGCAAAATAGTGCCACGAATTCAGCGTGGCCAAGTCAGAGGGCCAACTGTCGAGCTAAACCCTTTATTTTCAACTGCTGCACCCCTAGATTTCGAGGATCTCTGGATCGAGCAATTGCTGAACAACTATTTCCATTGTGAGTAAGCTCCTTCCTTGGAAGAGAACTTTTAAAGTCAGACGGCTGCCTCAAAGACCTTTGCCGTTTTTCAGTAAGACCTTTTAAATAAGGCAGTTACGGCCCTTTTGACCATCCGGGCGAGCCAACATTTTTTGGCGGGCAAGTTGCTAGCTTCGGAAGTGCAGGCGGTAGATTCCCGTGGGCCGGGCGGACGCTCCCTTCCGTTTGGTTGTGCGGGCGAACCCACTTATGACCTTCCATGCGGGTAGATAAGGCGCTCCAGGCGTCACTCTCCAGAAAGGGCAAATGTTGAAGATCGGTGGCCAGAAGATTCCAGTTTCAACCAGAGTATTGGTGGTTGGCGACGCGTGCCTAATTGTCATCGGACTCTGCCTCGCGATTCTGATGCGGTTGCACGATTTGCGCTCCGCACTGAACTATCTCCGCCTTCCCGACATGCCTTTGCGTTTTGGAATGGTCTTGCTGGCCTGTGGTGTATCGCTCTACTACAACGATCTCTATGGGTCCCGGGTTGTAAACCGGCGCAGTGAGCTTTTCATACACCTGTTCCAGGCCGTCGGAACCTCCTGGGTAACACTGGCACTTCTATACTATTTTGCTCCGGACCACAGTTTCGGCCGCGGCATCGCCGTGTTATCCGCACCGACCGTGCTTTTGCTGTTGCTCAGCTGGCGCTTGATCCTGTTCGAGACCGACTTTCTAATGCCCAGGCAACAGCGGGTTCTGGTAGTCGGAACAGGATCGCTCGGAATTTCCATGGTCCGGGAAATCCTCCAGCGGCCCGAACTGCACCTCAAGGTCGTTGGCTTTTTGGATGAAAAGGGAGAGAACATCGGTAAGTCCCTGGTGAACCCCGGGATCATCGGTGCAACGAGTGATTTGGAGGAAATTACCGTTCGCGAAAAAATTGATCGCATTGTGCTTTCTCTCAAGGAGAGGCGCGGTCAAACTCCAGTGAGGGAGCTGTTGCATCTCAAGTTCTCGGGCATAGCCGTTGAAGATGCTCACATGCTGAGTGAGCAGATCGATGGCCGCATTCGTCTTGAATATCTCTCGCCAAGCTGGATGATTTTATCAGAGGGTTTTCGCAAGTCCGCGATACTGCTTGCCGCCAAGCGGATGCTGGATGTTTTGGTCTCTTTAGCCCTATTCATACTTACCTTGCCGATCATGCTGATTGTGGCGTTCGCGATCTGGCTGGAGTCTGGGAGTCCAGTCCTATTTAGGCAAGAGCGAATTGGACTGGGGGGGAAGCCGTTCGAGATATTAAAGTTTCGGTCTATGAATCATGATGCCGAGGAGCACGGTCCCAAGTGGGCAGCGGATGGCGATCTGCGCATCACCCGCGTGGGGCGAATTATCCGCAAGTTCCGCCTTGATGAACTCCCGCAGGTAGCGAATGTGCTACGCGGTGAAATGAGCTTCGTGGGTCCGCGGCCAGAACGGGCGATATTCTGCCGCATGCTTGAGGCAGAGACGCCGTTCTACGGCCTGCGTTATTCGGTACGTCCTGGAATCACAGGGTGGGCACAAGTAAAATACCAGTATGGGGCCAGTATCGAGGAAGCGAAGACAAAGCTGGAATACGATCTCTTCTATATAAAATATCTCTCTCTGACGCTCGATCTAGCCATCCTGTTTGAGACGGCGAAAGTAGTTTTGTGGGGCCGTGGAGCGAAATAAATAGCTGAGCAGCGGAATATTTTAAATGTGGAGCGCCATTATGGACGCGCCAAAATTCGCAATATGACTCCTGAGAACGAGCCTCGTCGTACGACTGACCTTTTGCTCCTTTTCATCTGGGTTCTTGGATATTTTTTTCTGATTCGGGTGTTTGGTGCCTTGCAGCGCTTGGAAGGAGTTCTCGCTGGTCTCCGATGAGGACAACAGGCGATAGATTTCTCCGGCGAAGCGCTAAAAACCAAACATTTACCGACAGTTGGAATTAGGCGCGGGGCACTTCCTGTGGCATGGAGAAACGTTCATAAATGTGGGAAAGTGCTTTCCTGTGATCCTGCGTACTCACGATGCGTAGCTGCTAAGGCCATTAGTTGCAGCAGATACAAGCACCGAACATTTGGCGTGACCATTGCTCTTGTCCGTGTATATAGGGGAACGGAGGAACTACTTGTTGTCTCGGAGACTTTTTGGGACTTTCGCAGCCTCCCTTGCGCTGAGCCTTTCGGTTACAGGAGCACAAACTGCGTGGCAGGAAGGGTCCGGTCCGGCATCTCCGCAATCTGACTCGAGTTCAGCTCAGTCAGCTGACAAGACTGCCAAAGACAAAGTGGGAAAGCAGCCTACCGAAAAAACTACCAAGCAGGCCGCCGAATCGGCCCTAACCCCCGAGCAAAGACTGACCTACGTCATTGGGGTCGAGGACGAACTGCAAATCTCCGTTTGGCGAGAACCGGAACTGTCCACAGCTGTGGTCGTCCGTCCAGACGGTATGATTACCTTGCCTTTGGTGAATGATTTGAAGGTTGCAGGGCTCAGGACGGAGGAATTGCAGAATACCTTGACGGAAAAACTCAAAAACTACGTCAACGAGCCGCAGGTTACGGTGATCGTTCGCGCGATCCACAGCCGAAAGGTTTATTTGGTTGGCCAGGCCATGCATCAGGGGACCTTTCCGCTTAACGGAGATATGACCGCGCTTGAGTTGATGGCCGTGGCCGGAGGATTAGGACCTTTTGCAAAAGCCGACTCCATCTATATTCTCCGCGAACAAAATGGCAAGAAGATACGCATTCCTTTCCACTACAAGAAGGCCGTAGCAGGTAAGAGCGAAAACGTTGCGCTTCAACCAGGCGACGTGGTGGTCGTACCTTGATGGGATGTTGCCTCGGTTTTGCTCTTTGAGGTGAATGAGAAATATGCTGTACAAAGAGAAGGTCTGTTTGAGCTTTTGGCTGACGATTGTCGCGGTCCTGTCACTACCGACGCTCCTCGATGCGCAGGAGTCGGGGCAAGAGGCTGGAAAAGACAAGCTTGCAACGCAGGACGCCTCGAGAAAAACAGGTAGTCCGGATGCTGAGCCTGCAAGTCCCATTGGTTTGTCCTGGACAAATTCCTATATCGAACAAATCGGAACGTCGGGAGTACTGGGGGGGAATCGTGAAGGAATTGGCTGGGGTAGTCTATTCATTTCTTCCGCCCAATTAAGCGGGATTGTTGAGGATTTCGGAGCCACGAACACCCAACCAAGCAGTGTCTTCAAAGCGGCCGTTTTGCAGGGAACTGTTGTTTACAATCATCGAATTGGGAGCGGCCGAGTCGCTGTTCAATATGAACCGAACATGGCGTTCGCCGAGGGACATGTGGTCAAGAATTTTTCGAATCAGAATACCAACCTCGACATTTTGATCTACTCGCGGCCACGGTGGAACGTCCGATTCAGCGATAATTTTCGATACTACTACGCTCAACAGTCCTCTGGATTTCCGTATTTTGACGTGAATCCTGTCACTGCGAAATCAGTTACCAACAGCTTCCTGGATGGCCCCAGCCGCTGGCTCTCAAATACCGCGTACCTGTCAATCGGCTACGCGCTCTCTGCACGATCATCGCTGTCAATTACGCCGAACTATGTTTATTCTGAGTCCGGAAAAGGCGCGACCCTCGAACGCGGCGCCTCCTATGGTGGCAGCGTAAATTGGAACTATCGTACGAGCGAGAGACAGACTTTCGGCCTTCAATACACGGGACAACTTATCCGCGAAACCTTGCCCACGACAGCATCTGCTGTAGATACAATCTATAACACCTTCGCAGGCACTACCGAGCGCCAGCTCAGCCGGACCTGGTACATCAGAGGTGCTTTAGGAGTGACAACGTCATCTGTTCCACCTAGTCAACGACAGTGGTACTTCTACGGAGATCTTGGATTGGTGAAGCAATTTGGGCGATCTTCCCTCGGCATCAACTACTCTCGTGGAGACACACTTTCCACCGGCTTGATCTCAAATCAGTACGCCGACCGCTTCGACCTGACCTATCAGAATCAGATGAATAAAAGGCTGAACTGGGGGGTCGGAGGGGGCTACCTCCGCCAAGTCGGAGCAGGAGGAACTTCCGGTTGGTACACGCTGGCAAACGCGGCATTCCTGCTCGCTCCAAGAGCCGGGCTCTTTTCCACTTTCAACTACTATCATAAGAATCAGAGTGGGAATGCGACAAACCTTTACATCGGCAATCGCGACATTTTTACTTTTGGACTTCTCTGGCAACCCGGACGCTTGCAACACTAAAGAGAGCTTTGCAAGCCACAGGAGGCGCTCACAGCCCGAAGGTGCTTGCTGATCTGTTAAGTCAGTCTCTCATCCACACAGAACTGGTATCCTGCTTAAGACTGAGCTGCAAGTGAAAAGCAGAGAGACATATGGGAAATGGGTTTCCCTTCGCCCACGGCGTTCCCCTTGGAATGAGACAAGCTGAGCCATCCGGATCTGTAGTTAGTTGAAAACAAGCGGTTTACAGTCTCTCTACGGGAATATAGCACACGAATCTCTGGAAGGCAGCTTGCTATGAGTTAGGATGTCGGAAATTTTTTGACCTATCCGGCGACTTGGAGGAGAATCTTGAACGATCAGCCAGCCTACACCGCTTCTATCGATGCGGGTGTTAATGTACAGATTCGAGAGTACTTAGATCTGGCGCGTCGGCGGAAAATGTGGATTGTTCTCTTCGCTCTGGGAATTTCGCTGTGTATCGCAGTCGTTGCTCTACGACTGCCAAATGAGTACCGCGCCGAGACAACCATCCTGGTTAACCCCCAAAAGGTCAACGAGAACTACGTTTCGACCACCGTAAGCGGAAGCATCGCCGATCGGCTTTCTACGATCCGTCAAGAGGTCATGTCGCCCACTCAACTGGGACAACTCGTCCGGGAGCTGAATCTATATTCTGATTTGCAAGGAAAGGTGTCTGCGCAGGGACTAATTGCGCGCATGCAAAACTCAACTACGATCGAAGTGCTGGAGGCCGGCGGCCAGCGTTTAAGCACATTTCGCATTGCGTTCGCTGACTTAGATCCACACCAGGCAGCGCGAGTAGCCAATCGGATTGCCTCGTTATTCATCGAGCGGAACCTCAAGGCTCGGCAGCAGCAATTCAATGGAACCTCTCAGTTTCTCGAGACGGAGTTACAGGAAACGAAACGCCAGCTGGAAGAGAAAGAACACCTTCTTCAGGACGTTAAGAGCCGTTACGTCATGGATCTTCCCGAGTCCAAGCAGTATCACGTTGAAGCAACGAATACCCTCAGGGACCAACTGCGCAGCAGTCAAGAGCAGGTCAACCGCGATCGCCAGACCATGGTATATCTACAGTCCATGGCCGGAATTTCCGCGCCCACGATTGATCTTGACCAGCAATCGCTATCTTCTAAACCCCCAAGCCAAGCCAGGTTGCAGAAGCTCGAAGCCCAGCTGAAGGATTTGCAGGTTCGCTATGGACCAAACTATCCGGATGTTCGCAAATTGCGCAATGAAGTCAATCAACTTAGGGCCAAGGCGGAAGCAGAAAAACCTGAAACCGCAATTCCCGAACCTCAGGTAACCACAACCCAGCACCAGATTCACAATCCTGTGCTTGAGGCCGAGGTGAACAAGCTGGATCAGGACATCAAGGACCAGGCGAAGGTGCAGGCCGCGCTTGAGAGTCAAATTCAATACCACGTGAGCAAGTTGCAGCAGGTGCCTGTTTTTGAGCAGCAAATCGCGGGGCTCATGCGCGACTATGATTCGCTCCGGAATCACTACAACCAGCTGCAGGAGAAGAAGCTTTCCGCTCAGATGGCGGGTGAACTCGAAACCCATCAAGCCGGTGAGCGCTTTGAGATTCTGGATGCGGCAGTTCCGCCAGAACATCCTTTTGGGCCCAAGCGCGGCTTGATGATCACCGGAGGATTGTTCTTCGGGTTGCTATGCGGGATTGGTGCCGCCTTCCTCGTCGAGATTAGTGATGAGTCTGTGAGACACGAGCGCGAAGCAGCGCAAATCTTCGGTAAACCGGTGCTGGCGGGAATTCCCATGATCACGACTGACAGGGAACACGCTCTCGCTCTCTGGCGAGCGGCCAGCTTAACGGCCGGCACTGCGGTTGCAGCCGTCGCCTTCGGCCTGGTGATTTCGCGGTTCGTTTTTTAACGAGAACAATGTACACCACCTTCTATAATCTTCGGGAAGAGCCTTTTCGGCTCACCTCGGATCCGAGGTTCTTTCACCTCGCAGAACCGCATGCCGCTGCGCTGGCCACGGTAGTCGAAGCGGTCATGCGCCGCAAGGGTTTTGTGTTGATGACCGGACCTATCGGGACCGGCAAGACCACCGTGGTTCATACGGCCCTGCAAATCCTCACCGAGAGAGCCGCGAACAATCACCCCATCTCTTCCGCATTCATTCTTAACCCGACTCTCAGCCGCGAGGAATTCCTGGAGATGCTCCTCTCGGAATTCGAGATTCCGTGCACATCGACAAGTAAGCCGGCGCGTCTTGCCGCTCTTCAGCGCATGCTCCTGGAGACGCAGAGAAAGGGCGGCACCTCTCTACTCCTGGTGGACGAGGCGCATCTACTGACGCCTGAACTCCTCGAAGAGATTCGCTTGTTGAGCAACGCAGACACCTACCAGGAAAAACTCTTGCAGATCGTTTTGTGCGGTCAACCAGAGCTTCTCGGACTGCTCCGAAGGCCCGAATTGCGCGCTCTCCGTCAGCGAGTCGCGAACAGTTGTTCGTTGCGGCCTCTGAGCTTACCCGAAGTGCGCGCCTACATTACCGAGCGGCTGCACTCCGCAGGATTCCGCGGCACGGCTTCTCCGTTCCCCGTGCGGGTCATCGAAGAGATCGTCCGGCTCACCGAAGGTGTTCCGCGACTTGTGAACCTGCTTTGCGATGCATGCCTGACCATCGGCTGCAAAGCCCATCGGCAGATCATCGATTTGGTTATCGTAGCCGAGGCGGCGGCCGAACTTGGATTGAACGAGACTCACGTAGAGCCGGAGATTGAAGTCAAAAGCAGCATTGCTAGGAACGGAGCTGGTGGGAAGGAAGTTGCCGGAGACGAAGTCGGGTCTGCGCTTGACCTGCTGGTTCAAGCCATGAAGAAGCGCCGTGCGCTCGTCCCCGAGGTAAACGAGGTTCTCCCCGAGATGAGTATCAAAGAGCAGGTCACAGTGGCAGTAAACGCCGCTCACGAAAAAGATCCTGCCGGCGACAAGGTCATCGAGTCGGCTGTCGATGTGTTAGTTCAAGCCATGAAACTGCGCCGTACTTCCACAATGGAGTTATAGATGAGCAAGTTTTTCAATGAAACTCAGAAGGCCAGTCAGTGGGCGCAGCAGAAACTTGCGAACCAGGACTTGGACGTCAAGGAGATGCTGGAATCTCTCAAGCAAGGGTCACCTCCTGGCATGTCATCGGCGGACACGCAACTCAGCCAATGCCGTCAAGTTCAAGTTGGAAACGGGAACGCCCCACGATTAGTCCTGCACCAGAGTGAAGCATCGAGGGCCGCGTTGGAGGCGTACCGGGGATTGCGTACAAGACTTATGCGCGCCCAGGCAAAAAGCGGCCTCAAAACTCTAGCGATAACGAGCTCTCTGCCTGGCGAAGGCAAGACTCTGACAACCATGAATCTGGGCTTGTGCTATGCGCAGCTTCCCCAGCAACGCGTGCTGGTTATCGACGCTGATCTGCGCACCTGCGGGCTGACTTCGATGCTCGACCATCCGAGCACCCTCGGATTGGCCGAAGTTATGGCGGGTGATGTTAGTCCCGACGTTGCCATTGCAGCGACCAATCAAAAGAACTTGTTCGTCTTGCCTGCCGGGACGGTCTTGTCATCTCCGCCGGAACTCTTTACCGGCACGCGCTGGCAGGAATTCTTGGCGCATTGCGGCGAACTGTTCAAAGTCATTCTTATCGACACGCCGCCGATTCTCCCCCTGGCGGATTTCGAGTTGATCAGCGCGGCTTGCGACGGTGTTGTCATGGTTGTGCGAGCGCACCACGGACAGCGGGAAACATTGCAGAAGACCGCCGGAGCACTCGATCCAAAGAAAATGCTCGGAGTAGTGTTCAATGCTACTGAGATTACTGAGAAGGATTACTACGGATATGGCTATGGTTCCAGTAAGAGCTGAACTGACGTTCTGTCAAGCTCCCCATTCGTCCCGGTTTGATCGTGGACTATCTCCAATACAGACACATCTGTATCGGACAATTTGAGGCCATGCGATGTATCCAAATTTAAAACTCCAACTCTTTCGCAGCGCGGTTCGGCAGAACTTCCTGGCTCGTGAGCTGGGCATGGACGAGAGCATTCTGAGCAAGATCATTCACGGCTATCGCGAGCCTTCGCCGGAACAGCGTCAGAAGCTTTCCGGGTATCTCGGAGTGGAAGAGTCCTGGTTGTTTGAAAAGTACGAGAATGCCTCGCCGGCGCGCGCAGCGGGCAATCATAGTTCTCCTAACGGAATGAAAGATGACATCACTTAGCTTTCAGACGGCGAATTCTCCGATTGCTGATCCTCCTCCTTCTTCCAAGCCAGTGGTGGTGCGCGCGTTGGAGAACCAGGATGCCGAGCGTTGGGACCGCTTCGTTCTGGAACATCCTAACGGGACGTTCTTCCATCAAATGGCATGGAAACGGGTATTGGAGAAGACCTTCGATCACCAAGCCCAGTACATTTACGCCGAGCGAGACGGTCGGATCGTCGCGGTTGCGCCGGTTTTCATGGTTTCGAATTGGATGGTGGGCAGGTGTTTGGTCTCCTCTCCACTAGCGTCGTACGGTGGTATCTGCGCCGCGGACAAGGAGTCTGAAAAAGCGCTGCTCGAATTCCTCAAACGACAGGCGCAAGATCAGCAGGTGGACTATCTGGAGTTGCGGAATCCGGCCGGCGGAACCCTGCCGGGGTTTGTTCGCAATCCGCGCTATTCCAGTTTTTCCTTGGCTCTTTCTAAGGATCCGGAAGCTGTCCTGAAGGGACTTCCCAAAGACATCCGTTACATGATTCGCAAGGCGGAGAAAGCAGACCTGCACGTGCGGCGCGGTCCGGAACTTCTGGACGAATTTTACCGGCTTTTCGCAATCAACATGCGCCGTCTCGGCACGCCAGTGTTTCCGCGATCGCTTTTCGCGAATCTGATCGATGAATTTGCTAAGCAGATCGATGTGCTTGTTGTGTATGCAGGTCAAGAACCTGTTGCCAGTGCGATGTCCTTTCTTTTTCGTGACACCATGCACCCCTATTACATCGGGGGCCTCCCGGTGGCTCGGGACCTGGCTGCCAACAACTTCTTGTGGTGGGAGCTGATGAAATTTGCCGCGCAAGCCGGCATGAACACTTTTGATTTCGGCCGCAGCAAAAAAGGCACTGGAGCTTACGCTTTTAAGAAGAAATGGAATCCCAAAATCACGGACTTGGACTACCAGGTATTTTTGGTCAAGCGCAGGACGGCTCCAAACTTTTCTCCCGCCAACCCCAAATTTGAACTTGCGACGAAGGTATGGAGCCGCCTGCCGTTGTGGTTGACCACCAAGTTGGGACCGCGTGTTGTCAGGTGGTTTCCCTGAGACGCGCCGACTATTCCCAGCAAGCGAGCGGATGGCGGAGTTGCAAGTCGTATCCAGAGATGCCTACAAAGTTACAAAACGAGACGGTTTCTTTGCCTTGTGCTGGACGCGGGTCACAGCTTCCACGAGGCGAACGGCTTCGGATAATGCATGTCGTGAACTATTTGAGGCGCGGGGGCATGGAATTCGGGATCCTAAAGCTGATGACGGGATTGGGAGATCAGTACTTCGAGCACCGTCTCTGCACGACCCGGACCTTCGATTCCGACTTTGTCCAGGCGTATGCACTCAACAATCTGCTTTCGGTCGCGGGCACTTCTCGGGAAGGGCTGCAATTTCCTTTTTTTCGCCTACTGCGCATTTTTCAGCAGTTTCGACCGCACGTTGTCCACACACGAAATTGGGGGGCGATCGAAGCTATTCCGGCGGCACGGGTCGCCGGCGTGCCTGTGATCATCCATAGCGAGCATGGCTATGAGGTGGAGAACCTGGCGGGGCTCCCACGTCGCCAGCGAGTCTTTCGGCGCACTGCCTATGGCATGGCCGACTTCGTCTTCGCGGTCACGCGCGAGCTTCGGGACTACCACGCACAACAAGCTTTTGTAAGCCCCGAGAAGATGGGCGTGATTTACAATGGCGTCGATACGCAGCATTTTTCATCGAATTCAGAATCCCGTAACCGTGTCCGAAAGGAACTGGGAATTTCGGATAATTGCTTTGTAATCGGGAGCGTCGGGCGAATGGTCCCCATTAAGGATTATCCGCGATTCTTGCGCGCGACGGAACAGCTTCTCAGCCGCGGCATCAACCTGCACGTGCTGCTCGTGGGGAAAGGTCCCGATCAGGAGTCTATCCAGCGACAGGTACAAAATTCTCCCCTTCTCGCGCGCAATGTCACGCTGACCGGCGTTTCAGACCAGGTGGCGGAAATCTTAAATGCGATGGATGTGTTCGTCCTCCCTTCCCTGGGAGAAGGAA
>Ga0137363_10000270_pt1 | contig 28838 bp, 28 predicted proteins | sample MadtaG_FD_104800 | JGI IMG/M metagenome (GOLD analysis project Ga0137363, IMG submission 104800) | Vadose zone soil microbial communities from Angelo Coast Range Reserve, California, USA - Mad1_115_16 metaG | ecosystem: Environmental > Terrestrial > Soil > Vadose zone | place: USA: California...
CCGCGGCTTTGTCCAGATCATCGGACAGCGACGCCTGCTGAGCGGACGACAGGGCTTTCGGATCAGCCAGGACAATCAGCGGCTCGATCGTCCTGAGCATCGTCACCGCACCCTGGAGATCCGCGATGACCTGGGCAGGCGTGACCGAGGTATTGGCGCAGCCCGAGAGGAACGCGAGCGCGAGTGCGCCAGCGGCGGTCAATCGTTTCATGGTAGCTCCTTGGGTGATTGAACGAGATGGTCGGGCCATCTGGAATGCCGGATTGGTTGGCAAGGCCATCGCCCGGCAGCCTCCGGCCTACGATGTCAGCGCGCTGAACCACTGCCGTTCAGTCAGTCATTCCCGCCCATAGCGGCGGATCGGTTTACAAACGGCGCCCGTTGATTGACAGATCGCGCGGTCAGGTTGAGTCTTTGGTGGTCGGGATAAGCTCGACGAAAAAGAACTGCCCAGGCAGCACTTTGTCGAATGCCGCTGAGTTGCTGACGCTGATCATCAGTCTCGCGCATGGCGTCCATTTCGACCACTGCCCGTTGGGTGAATTCTCAGGTCCATAGACCGCCTGCAGAAAGATTTCCTCCTGCACCTTCGCGCCAGTTCCGTCACACAACGTATTTACTGACGAGACGGACATCTTCAGGCGCAGAGTTGCATTGTTCATGGTAAGTCCTTCTGTGTTATCGACGGTTGAGGCTGTTGCCTGTGGGTGTCATCGCGACGATCGCGCTGACGACAGGATCTCACAGGGTGTTGATGTCCTCGTTACGGCTTCGCAGGTACAGATCGAAGTCGTGGCGCAGCTCCGGCTTATTGCCCGCGAACTCCAGAACCCCATGGCTGTTGCGCTTCAGGTCCTCCAGCGGATCGAACCCATGGCGGAGAAACAGGCCCCAGCGTGACTGGTATCCGCGGTCACCCTTACGGCCGTGGAACAGGTGCTCGATCGTGCCGTCGACGTAGCCGATGTTCCGGTTGATATGCGACAGAGCCCGGCGCTCCCAGCGCCTGACCTCCTCGCGGTATGCCGCGCTTATGCCGCCCGGCATCGATGTGTCTCCTCCCCCGACCAGAGCCAGCGCCATGTGGTGATCGCCCGACCCCATACCGCCCATTTCAAATAATCCGCCGACCCAATCGAACGCCTGCCGCGTCATCGCCCAGGCATAGCCGGAGTGCGGATAGCGATAGGGTCCGCCATCATGCGACCACCAGTTTTTTCCGCGTGGGATGACCGGTTCGCGGTGGAACCACTGGCGGCAAAACGACCGGTGATGGGCAATGATTTCATCGTTCGGGCCAAGATCCAGGCCATCCGACCAGGGCTGGATCACGTCATAGTGCTGGAGCGCGTGAAGGGTCGCGAGCGGCCAGTCGCGGCGGCGGAACATCACGTCGGCATCGATCCAGGCGATGTATTTTGCCTCAGGCGTCCGGTGGATCGCGAGGTTCAGAAGGTTTTCCTTGTTCCAGACCCTGGTCTTCGCCCGGACGGGAATGTGCCGCACGCCCTCGGCCGCGCACCGGTGATCCTCGTCGCCATAGACGCACTCGATCACGGTGAGAGTCACCCCGGCCTCGAGCATGCCCGCGGCGAACCGGAGCCAGTTGCGGTGTGGCGCGTCCCAGTGCAGCGGGTTCGAGCGAACGGTGAAGACGTGGAGGTCAGCAGGATTCAGCGGCATGGATGTTCCGGAATGTGAGTGTGTGAAATGACCACCGTTATGCGGCGGGGCTCGGACCTGGATCATGCAGGACGTGCCCGCATCCCCAGATGGTATCGATCAGCCGTGGCACGCCGGCGGCCTCGAATTTCTTCCTGATGCGGCAGATGATCACGTCGATCGTCTTTTCCCCCGCCTCCTCCATCCCCGCGTAGATGTGGTTCAGGAATGCGCTCTTGGTCAGCACCATGCCGCGTCTGAGGAACAGCAGCTCGAGCAACGTGTATTCCCGGCGCGACAGGTCCATCTTGCGATCGCCGACGAAAACCGCGTGCTGGGCAAGGTTCATCAGGACCTGGCCGCATTGCAAAAGCGTCGAAGAATGCCCCTCGCTGCGCCGCACGACGGCCCTGACACGGGCCATCACCTCAGCGGGTTCCCATGGCGCCAGGATAAAATCGTCAGCCCCGGTGTCCAGCGCGGCGATACGCATCGGCGCTGTCGCGTGCTGGGCAAGGATCACGCAGGGAATACCGAAATGCGCCTGACGCGCATGGCGCACCAGCTCGGTCCCGGTCATATCCGGCAGCTCAAAGTCGATGACCGCCGCGTCGTATTCATAGAGATGGAAGAAATCGAGCGCCGCTTCGCCCGATGGCGCGCGCTCAACAGTCAATCGGTGCTGGCTTATGAGCCTCGCCTCGCTGACGGCGTGGATGGACGTTGTTCCAACCCTCAGGATCAGCATTTCAGCGTCCCCGGCCCCTTGTCATTTCGCCGATCGGGCCGGAAACGCGGCCATGATCCTGGCCTCTCTCTCAGAACCATCCGCCTTCATTTCCTCACGGGTTGGCATGTGACCGAGGCGCTCGACCGCTGAAGCGAGCTGGTCGAGCATCCGCTGATGCTGCTCAAGTCCAGCGCGTTGATTGGTCCGCAGCTCTGTCCAGATCCGATCCAGGTCCTCGCGGTGCTCACGCGCGCGTGTGGCGCGGTCGGTCCGGTCCGTCTCGGCGCCGGCGAGCAGCTCGCGGCGGACATCCTGGGCGGCGTCGATGGCCTCACGTTTTGACTGTCCGATGTGGAGCCATACCGCGCCAAACATGGCATACAGCAGCCCAACGGCGGCGGTCATGACCCAGGAGACGAACCATTGGTCATTTGTGTTGGCGGTGCTCATGAATTGGGTTCCCAAAATCCTCTTGGTACTACTTGCGGCCGCACAAGTTCTGAGGACAGAAAATCGCTGTCATGGGAACGAGCGGAAGAACAGCCGGGCGGCGTTTGAGCAAAATGGAGTATATGTGATGACTATAATACCCTGCGCGCCGCTACCCATTTGATTTCCTGACGCTACGCTGCCTGTGCCAGCACCACCTCCGTATAAACCGCCATCGCCACCTTTATTTGATATAGAACCGCTTACCGCCCCCTGGCCTCCGCCCCCGCCAGCGCCGTGCGTACTATCCCAGTCAGTCCCAGGGCCGCCATTTCCTCCATTGCCTGTATTCGCCCCCCCTCCGCTTCCACCTCCGCCGCCCCCGCCGCCAGACGTTCCGGCCGCACCCGATCCGCCACCTGAAGTCCCACCAGCGCCGCCTCCGGCGCCCAGGCTATTATTTCCACCGGCGCCACCTACCGCTCCGGAATTGGCATTTCCTTGGCTGCCCCCTCCGGCACCACCACCACCAGCACCGCCGCTCGTTCCGGAATTAGGGTCAGTATTGCCATTCGCCCCCGCGCCAGATGGACCGCCCGCCGCCCCCCCAGATCCTCTTTGTTGAGTTCCGGCATTGGATCCTGTTCCCCCGGAATTTTTTATATTGCCCGTGCCCAGGGCAATTCCTGATGCCGCCGCCCCTCCCACCCCTTCACCGCTCGACCCTACGGTCGCATCGCCCGGACCGCCGCCTTTTGATCCCGCTATGACACCGGAAGAAGTTATGCTTGTCGCTGTATTATTATTGGATATCCAGGTATCTCCGCCTGTGCCGCCCTTACTGTTCGCGGTGTTATTCGCGGCCCCTCCTGATCCAACGCTGATGTTGACGACAGCACCCGCCGTTAAAGTCTGGGCAACCGACTTTGAATAAGCGCCAGCTCCGGACGCCGCTGGATTTCGAACGCCCTGCTGCCCTCCGCCAGCGCCGCCGCCGCCGCCTATCGTTTCTATAGTACTGCAACTGCTAACCAGATCCGACGGGACTGTGAGAGTTGTCGCTGTAGTATCCGTGCATGCGATAATTTTTGGCGGTCCAGTGACCAGCGTTGTCAATGTGCAATTGGCCGCTCTCGCCTGAGAGGAAGCCAGTAAGCAGAGAAAAACGAAAAGGACACGTTTGATTTTCATCAGTGCACGTAATTCAAAGATGGCGACAACAGAATATGAGTACTGTCCATCACATAGTATGAAAGAACATCAACGGCGTTAGCTCCCGTTGACAGCGTAATTGTGGAAGTACCGCCCGGCGCCTGGAACTGGCTTCCATACGTGCCGATCGTATCGCTTCCCGTCGATGATTGCTTCACGACGACCTGACCACTGGTCCCCGCTACAGGTGTCGCGGATGGGTTCGCGAGAGTGCATGGGCATGACGCATGTACCAGGGTAATCGAGTAATTGTTGTTGGTTCCATCCGGGGTAAACGTGGCGGTCGAGATCGATAGTGTGGTGACAGAGGCGGATTGCTGCGCGGACCAGACGTTGGTTCCATTCAGCAGCGGAATTGTCGCCCCGCTTGTCCCGGTATTTTGCGTCGCGGCGGTACCAGGAGCGGAAAGGGTATCTTTCAGAAGCTTGCCGGTTGAGCCGCTATATATCGCGAAGTGACCATCGGTCGCCGACCCGGGTCCGACGACGGTCGTCGAGGGATTGAGAGAGAATTGCGTGAATGTCAGGGGGTCTGTTCCCACCGTGGCGATCGACGAGGTGAGAAGCCATGTCGTCTGGGCATTCAATGTGCCATTCACCACCGGGATTGAGCCGGTATTGTTCATGTCGGACGGCTGGTCGTAATCCAGCGTGCGAGTCAGAATGACCGGTAGTATCCCGGTCTGAAGCTGGGTTACCTGATAGACACCGTTGTGCGATCCGCTGACCGATACGGTGTCATTTTTGATGAGCGCCCGCTGACCCGTCGCGGTAAAGGTGAAGCCGTCCGGAGCGAATGCCGTATTTACCGGCCCGGTGAGCGTGGCGCCGATCCCGGACGCGCCGTTGCTATATGTGAAGCCACTGGTATCGCTGGCCTGCGTCGTGGCGGCCTGCACCGCGACCGCTGGGTTGAGCGCCGAGGCCACATTATCGACGTAGGTCTTGTTCGCCGCGTCCGTCCCGGCGGATGGCGTCGGTACATTGGTCACCGTACCGCCGGTCAGAGCGACGCTGGTCGCCGAAGCGGCGCCAAGCATGGGTGTGACGAATGTCTGTACCGCCGACCACGTATTGGCATGCCCGAGGTTCAGGTCGAAGTTGATCGTGCCGGACGATGTGACGGGATTGGTGCCGCCCAGCGTCAACGTGCCATTTGGCGTGGCCGCCGTGACGCTGGAGACCGATCCACCGCCAGTACCGGTGCCAAATGGTCCTACGACCGATCCCGCGATCCGGCAGAAAAGTCCGGCCGAGGTCGTCAGGCATTGTCCGTTGACCGTCAGTCCCGACGTGTTTGCCTGTGGCACCAGGGTAATAATCGGATAGGCGGGATCCGCGGCCAGCGCGCCTGTTATGGAGCCCAGAAGCACCATCGCCGCCGACAAAATAATACGCATGATCATGGCCCCACCTGAAGAACACCACCGTTGAGCCATAGCTTGCCGCCACCGGGATCAGCGGTTGGAGCGGAGGAGAAATCGAGCGCCAGAATTTGCGCCGCGGTGACTCCGGGGGGCGCGGCCCACGTGGCATCCCCGCGCCAGAACGTCGTGCCGCTGGCCGCCGTCCCGCTGTTCAGATTGGTGACCGGCAGGTTGCCTGTCACATCGGCCGAGAGTGAAACGGGTCCGAACGATGGCGCCCCAGCCGCGTTACCATGCAATACCGTCGTCGTCGTGCCGAGACTTCCCAGCGGCGCCACGGCGGCGGTACCGGCGCCAAGCAGGATGGCGTTGGCCGTCAGCGATGTCGTGGCATTGGCGATTGTCCCGGCGGTCGTGATCGTACCATTCGCGAGGAACGGACCACCCTGAGCGATGACCGATGTGACCGACCCGCCGGAACCTGTCGCGGAGAGGGTGCCGGAAACACTCAGCGTCAAACCGGAACCAACCGCGATGTTGCTTCCGGTCGCGCCGATGGTCAGCCCATTACCAAACAGGCTTGTCGCGGCGAGAGTGGAGATGTTGGCGAAAGATAAAAGCCCGGTCACACCACTGGAAAGCGGGAGCCCCGTCGCATTCGTCAGGGTTACGGATGCGGGTGTGCCAAGCGTTGGGGCGGATAAGACGGGTCCGCTCGCCTTGACGTAGTTTCCCGTCCCCGTGACCGATACGCCCTGAATGATCGCCGCCGCCGTCCATTCCGCCGCCTGGCCCGCAACCGGCGTGCCGGTATTCGACACGTTGCCAGACGACGTTATCGCGACCTGTGTAACCGTCAGCGCGCGGCCCGCGCCATCGACCTGAATGCGCGCGACATGCGTCGCATCGCCATAGGTTCCCGCCGTGACACCGGTCGCGATAAGCCCCAGGGCGCCGGTATTATCGAGCGTCGCATCGCCGCTCAGTGTGCGCGGAAGGGGATCAGCAGAGGCGCCCTGGCCCACGATGATCTGGCCGCTCAGAAGCGCCGCCGTGGCTGATACAGCGGCCGTGCCATGCCCTACCAGAAGACCATGCGCGGTGAGCGACGCCACCGAATTATCGATCGTGCCAGCGGATATGATCGTGGTATCGGCGAGGAACGGGCCGCCCTGCGCTGATACCCGCGTGACGGTACCCCCGGCGGCCGCGAGCGCGTTCGCCAGGGTGGTTTGCGTGCCGCCCGTCGGCGTGACACGGATGTCCCGCGCCTGGAGCTGCTCGAACGTCTCGCCGGTTATAAATGGGGTGTCGGCGACCTGGGTCATTTGCTCTCGACAATGATGTATGATACAGGCGACAGGCGGCCTGGGAGCCGCGTGGAGGCGAAATGCACGTTCACGCCATGGTGGCGGCGCTCTGGTTATGGTGGCGCGGAAGTTGGGCCGGGCGGCTGATGTTACTCATGCCAGTATGGGTTACGCTGGTGCTCTTGAGGTTCGACGGCGAACCTCCACATCCGGTGGGACTTCACCAGGTCAGTAATATCGCCGCGTTGATTGGCTGCGGCGTTATCGCGTGGCTAATCTGTGGCCTGCCGGTGTACCTCAGGGGCCTCCGCCCGCCGAAGGCCAGCCCGGCGCGGCACCCGCGGCCGGCGATGGCTCTCCTGTATTCAACGGGTTCCATGGCGCGGATCGCGCGGGTGGCTGCTGTGCCAGAGCGGCTTCGCCTTTCCCGCTGAAATTAAGAATACGCTCCAGGATCGCTTCCTTAACCATGGCCTCGGATCTGGCGAGAACTGACTTCGCGCCGTCGCCAAGGATTTTTCCGCCGATCACTCCCGTGAAACTCGGATCCGCGAATATGCCAAGACCGAGCGATGCGAGCGGGTTACCGGCGATTTGCGACACCGTCGAATTTGTCGCGAGGTTCTGAAACGTCGTCGAGTTGATTGGCTTACCGGTCCCCCTGGCGGCTTCCATACGCAGAGCGTTACGTAATGCTGTCAGTTGGTCGATAGTTTCCGGCGTGACCCATTTTGCTTTGGGAGCGCCCGGTAGCTGCTGCTGTTTTTGGATGTTCTTGATCGCCGAGTCGATCGCCTGTAACCGCACGTCGCCGGTCGCGCTGGTAAGATTAAGGCTTTGCAGGAAGCGTTTCTCGTCGACTGCCTTCATCAGCTCCGCGTGCGTCTTCATATAGTCTTTGAACCCAGATGCACCCGACTCGATCGCGGTCTGGGCCAACGGCTTCAATTTCATCAATGCGGCGGATGCTGCCTGCGCGTCAGCGTCAGTATTTTGCGCGACCGGACTCAACAGATGATTGATAAGCTTATGCACGCCATAGGCCATTTCCGGGTCGGTTTCAGGCGCTCCGTTTCCTGCGTTACTTCTCATCGCATCCCTGACCTGCGTGACATATTTTACCGCACCGGGAAGCTTACTGTCAGGTCCGGAAAGGATTTTATTCGCGGCATCAAAGAATGCCTGAACCTTTTGAGGATCCATCTCCGTCTTGTTCGTAAACGCAGCTGTCCTCATTGGGCCAGTGATGGCATTAACAGCCGCCTCCATGGTCGCCACGTCACCCGGATCGCCTTGTAACTTGTGGGCCGCCGCGTTGATCGCCTGCGCGTTACGCTGTGCCACCACCGCTGGCGCGCCGCTCACGCTCTCCAGTCCACGATGAAGCGTCGCCAGCCCCGGATCGTTCGTCAGGCCGGTCAAAGTCGGATGATATCCGGGCGGCACGACGACATCTGTGGCGGCAATAGGCGGATTTCCTGAGTGAAAATGGCGGATCAGATTATCGGCGACCTTCTGTGCGGCATCCTTTGAGAGGGGAGGCATCATCGGTGCGGGTGGCGGATTGTCATGGATCGCGGCATATCCGGCGGCTTCTGTCGGCGACAGCGTCGCGGGATCGAGCCCAGGTGTGGTCGGTGTGTAGCCAGGCTCTCCGAGCGGGGGCGCGCCCGGGGGCGGTTCGCCGGGCAACGTCGGAGCGGCGCCGCGTGGGACAGGTGTACGGATCGCCGCGTAGCCGGCCTGCTCGGTCGGTGAAAGAGTAATTGTTTTCCCCGGTGCTGGCGCGATCACAGGCGCGCTGGGGCGCGGAGAAGCGGTCGCCAGCGGATTGACCGATGTCACTTCCGAGGAGGCTGGTGGCGCGGACCGAGGCTGGGATATCCCTCGTATGACCGGTGTCGCCGCGGCGGTGACGTTGCCTTGCGGGTCGACCTCGAAGGTTCGGCCGCCCGAAGGTGCGAAGGAAGGCGTTGGCGCTTCGAGTGCGGGTGCCGCGAGCGGATTGACCCCGGGCGCCTCTCCAGCGGCCGCGGGCGTGCCGCTCGGGAAAAGTGAAAACCGGCCAGGGATGTTCGCGGGCGAACGCATGAGACCTGGCGTGAGCATCATCCCGGATGCGAGAGCATTCGTCGCTTCGGGCGTTATCGTGCCGGTGCGCGGGCCATGAACAAGATCGACGAGGCCGCCTAGAAAATCATGTACCGCGCCCGGCAATGCGAAGTGTGGCTGACCCGCGGCGTCCATCGCAATCGGTGTGTTCTGCGAATAGACCAGGGAAGGGTCGCGGGCGACCGCCGATCGGAGGGCCGCATAAGTTTCCTGGCTCGGATTCGAGGCGATGGGATTCGGGATAAACTGATCACCTCCGAGTCTGTTCAGCGCGACGTTGGTATCGCCCATGATCGGAGGGATCCGAACCGGGGCGGAGGTCGCCGCGTCAGAAACCAGAGTAGGCGTAGGTGGTGAAACGCCAGGCTGCGTGGCGGTCGCGCCGGGCGCCCCATCCCCGGAGATCCCCCACCGGCTACGGAACGCGCTTTCATCGACTGCCGGACGCGCCTGCGTTCCAGATATTCCCCACCGTGAACGGAATGCTTGCTCGTCGGGTAACGCTCCAGCGCCGGCGCCTTGGCTCGCATCCGTCGCCGTCTTCCCGGGCGCTCCTATTCCGCTTGCATCCGCGTACTTCGTCAGTTTCATTTGCGGATAGAATGACAAGGCCTTTGTCACATAGCCTTGGGTTTCAGGCTTCCATCGCTGTGCGGTGCGCGGTCCACCATTATAGTAAGCCAGCGCTCCGGCAGGATCGCCGCCGCTCGCCTGTAACCCCTCCGCGAGGTTCGCTGCCGCCGCCGGGATCGCCTGGGTCATATCGCGCGGATCGATACCGTAGTGCGCGGCGAGCTTTGGCATGATCTGCATGCCGCCAACAGCTCCAGCCGGAGATTCAGGTGTGTTCGGATTACCAGAGCTTTCCAGGTGAAACGCGGTTTTAATCAGCAGTGGGTCGACGTTATATACCTGTCCGTAATAATCAAACAGGTGGTCAAAAGCGTCGTTCGTCTGAAGCGCGGCCATTATTGTGCCGGCGCCAACTGGGGTGGCATCATACCAAAATTATTATAGATCCCATCATTGTCAGCCTTGCCAACGCGGTTCATGAACGCTGATCTTTGTGTCGCGTCCATACTATCCAGGACCTTCTTACGTTGTGGCCCGGTGAGCTGATCCCACACATAAACCCGGGGATCCGCATTGGTCTGGAACTGTGTAACAAACCGGTTAATATTACCGACCTGCTGTCCGCTATTCTGCCACTGAAGTGTTTGATCGTGCTCCATACGCCGCAACCCGATCATTCCCTGAAGGACGGCTTGCGCGGCCGGCTTTGGAATCAGAACACTCGGACTGGCGGCCGAAGCGGTCTGGCCGCCTTCTTTTCTTTGCATGGCGCGGGCACCACCGAGAGACGCCTGCGTCAGGAATTTGTTCGCTTCCGCGTAATGGGTGGTTTCTTCTGGTGTCATCACACCACCAAACGATCCTCCCAGGGTCGTCACGAAATGCTCTGCCCGTTGTAGCCATTCAGGATGCTGGGTCATTATTTTGGCACTGAGATCGTATAATGCGTCAGAACCTTTCCCGGTCGGCGCCAGCGCCAGTTCCTGCTGCGCCTTGAACAACGGATACATATCGTTCGCGTAAGTCTTAGACCGTTCAGCCATCTCGCGCTGCTGCGCTACCTGCGCCGCGACAGAGGCGTCGAAACCAGGCGGGTTACCCGCTGCGAACCCCCCCCCAGGAATATTGCCTCCCTGACTCGTGGCTGGTTGTCCAGACCCTTGCGGGTCGACCGCGATGCCGCCGGCGGCCGTCGGATCGAAGGCAACACCGCCCGCGGCGACAGGATCGAACGCCGCCATCACTGATATCCGTTCTGTTGAAACAGCGAGACCTTATCGGGAGGAACCATGAACGACCCGCCTGGGCCCCTCATCAGGCGAGCGCCAGGGACATGAGCGGCGCTACCAGGTGGTCCAGGCGGCCGATATGGCGCGCCGAGCTGGGTGAGTGGCCTCTGCGGTGCCACATAGCCGCCAGGGCCCAGAGCGCCGGGCTGAATCGGAACGCGAGCGCCACCAGCACCCGGATTATAGCCGTTGGTCGCCGGCACGCTGGTCAACGGAACCGTGAGCTGCTGACCCAGTGTGATGCCGCCGCCGCTCGCATCAACGTCAGCCTGTGTCGCCGCCCGAGTGGTCGTCGCCAAGCGGTCGGATGGCGAATATCCGATGGTGAATCCTTCCGTGGACTGCGTGGGGATTGCCGGAAAAGGCGCCCCAGCGGGCGAGATAGCGGTAGGAATGATCTGGCCTCCAACACTGATGGAGGAGGGTGTGGGCGTCACCGCGCCAAGCCGCGACTCCGCCGCCGTTTGCATCTGGGATGCGATGAATGGCCGCAGATAGGCGGACAGAGCGGCCCCGTCGCCGGTTGGTCCGGCGGCGAGATCCGCGAGAATGGGCTGCGTGACGTATCCATTGTGCTCGCCGCGCGCCAGTAGATTGGTGATTTCCTCATGCGACCACTGGTCGGGCGGCTTCGCCAGCATCGGCGCCAGCAAGCCGTACGACCCCGATCGCTGATCATTCAGCGTCCGCTGCCGCTGCTGCGCCAGGGTTTCCGGAAACAGCTTCGCCTGGTTGAGCTGATTCTGGATGCCCGCGAACTGCCCGATCGTGGCCAGCGGGTTGACCGGTGCGACACCCTGACCGGCGCGCAGCGGGATTGAGGCGTCAACACCTCCGATTGAACCGCTCATGGCGTTGCACCCGCGGGCGCCGGCGTTGCACCTCCAGGGGCCGCGGTTGCGCCATCCTGCCCCGCGACTGGCGCCGGCGCGGCGCCGGCCTGCTGCTGACGGAGCAACGCGGCCTTCCCGTGGACAGCAGCGGACAGGTTGATCGCGTACTTCTCCCGCAGCCACGCCCGCAACTTGTCCGGATCCGCGGGCATTTCCGAGATGGTCGCGACCGCGATCGAGGGCTGGAGCTTGCCCTCCGCGACCGCCGATGAGACCGCCTTAATCACGTCTTTGGCCTTGACGTTTGGGTTGCCGGCGAGGGCTCCCATGACAGGAAGCCCGTAATCGAGGGTGGTGATGTGCTGCTGAAGAACGTCCGGCGGCTGGGCATGCATATGTGCCCAGGCCTGAGCGTGCTGAAGCATCGGGTCGGGTTCAGCCGCGGCTGTTCGCGCGCGGGCGGAGATGAGGGGATTCGATGCCATCAAAAATTCCCGTCAATATTGCCATTTATCGCGTTGGAAATTGGACCACTGCCTCCTCCACCGCCTCCACCACTTCCGAGCAGATTGTTGTACAACAGGTAATTGAGAGGCGTGCCGCCGGCTGAACTCAGCCCACCGGCGACGGCGTTCCCACTTCCAACCGTCCCGGCCGCGCTGGCATTGGCGCCCCCGATCGCAGAGGCATTGGCGTTCGAGATGTTTGCCGTTCCGAGATCGCCGGTTTTCGCGGCGGCGCTTTCCCCCTGGCTCGCCAGGGACTGGAGCGGATTGAGCAAATTCGCCTGAAAGGTGTTCTGGGCGAGTCCGGTGGCGTATCCCGCGGCCCCCTTAAGCGCCGCGCCTGACGTGCCGAGCCCGCGGGCCGCCGCGCTGTTCTGCACGGACTTCAGCCCCTGCGTGAGGTTGAACTGGTACCCGGGGGTAGCTTCAAGAGCCGATAATTCCGCGCCGGAGTCGAGCGGTGCGGCTGGCGTTATGGTCCCATCCGCGGCGGTCGTCGGAAGGCCGAAGAACGAGGACAGCTTGTTCGTCGCGGCCTGTCCGGTGGCATTGTATGGCGCCAGATCGGCGCGGGTCTGCGCGGCTTCATCGATCGATGCCTGGGTCGCCCTGTTCGCCGCGCCCGCCTGCTTACTGGCCGCACTGCTCGCCGCGCTCGATGAGACCGCCGCCCCGGCCAGACCGGCAGCCGCTGAAACGCCGATCGCCGCTCCGACGCCCATCAGACCGCTCCCGTTTCGAGTTTATAGAGATGGCCGAAATCCTCAGCGCCGAGACGTTGGTACAACGGCCCCATCTTCGGCCCCGATCCGCGCGGGCCAGCCCGGAAATACACCTCGTGAATGCCTTTTTCCTTGAGGGCCGCGATTGATGCTCGTTGCATTTTCATCCCCAGGCCGAAAAACCCCGGCGCCGCGAAAAACAGCGTGTGCACAGCGGTCATGATGTGCGGCGACTCGAGCGATGGGCTCAGGATGGCCATCAGATAGCCGAACATCCGGCCGTTGCTGCGCGCCGTCATGAACTGGATCGCGTGCCTCCGATCCAGCTCGCGCATGAGCGGAATGTTCTTGCCTTCCCAGGAGTCCGGCGTCTCGCCGACGGAGATACAATGGTCGCGAAATAAGTGACGGCCGTCGCGATGGACGGTTTCGAAAGACTCCTGTTGGATTGAGACGCCTTCAAGGTCTTTCACCGGACGTGCCATTCCGGCGATGCACTGCTGTTTCGCGATCTTCGCGACTTTGTCGAGTTGCGTCTGGTATGCGGCGGAATACCGAATGAGTGCCGCCATGCTGACCTGAAGGTTGAGCGACGCGAAGGCGCCCCACCAGTCCGGCTTATGTGCGTAGGGCAGACAATGCTCAAACAGCCGGGCGCATCCGGCCTCCGTCGCCAGCTCGGCATATGAGATGGAAAGAACACCCGGCACGCGCCGCTCGATCTGGTCGAGTTTTCGATCCAGCTTCACCATGAGCGGTTCGATCGTGGTATCGAGGCCGAGGCGTACCAGGCTCTCAACCACGTCTCGCACCGGGCGGCGGATGACGATGGTCCGCAGGTCCGGCCTGTATCGCCGCGCCAGGCGCCACCAGGGCGCACCGGCGGTTTCCACGGTCCCGGTGCATTCCTGTGATAGCCATGACCTCACGTCCTCCAGGCCGCGCGCATGGCGCAGCTCGTCATGACCACAGTTCCAGTCGCCATATGAGAGAAAGCGCGAAACCCAGAACGTCCGCGATCGGGGCAGCGCGTAGATGATAAACGGGGTCATGCCGGCCAAAACGGACTCGCGTAGTTGGTGCCGTTGATATTGACCCGGAGCCAGAAGGCCGGGTTTCCCGCCGTGGGGGCATTGGTCAGGGTTGCCACCTGAGCCGCCGCGTCGCTCGTTTGGCCCGTCAGATGAAGTAGGCCGTCGCCGTTGACCGTAACGCCCGCCAGGGTGGGGTTGGTGGCTCGCGCCAGATTTCCGGTGCCCGTGGTCGCGGTATAGGTGACCGTGGCCGGAGCTGTGATGAGCGGCACGGTGCCCGTCGCCGGGCTGGCCGGGTATGCCGTGCCGTTGCCCTTGGCCACCGTCGGGTTGGGGTAGGTGCCCGACAGGTCGCCCCCGGCGGCACCGGTCAGGATCGGCGCGGCGAATGTGGCGTCAGCCCGAAGGAAGTTGGTCGTGCCCCCTCCGGATGGGGGAACCAGGCCCTTGAGGGTGCTGCTGAACGTGTTGATCAGTAGTGTGAGCGCCGCGTTGGTCAGGCCGCCAAAGAAGCCTCCTCCCGCGTTCACCTGGACGTTTCCGGTGACACCGCCGGGCACGCCGGCCGCGCCCGACTGGCCGCCGGTGCGGGAGAGCAGCGTCTGGAAGAAGAACTGCCATGCTGGGTCGGTGATCTTCGTCAGCGGATTGGTCACCGGGATCGATGGTACCGGGACCTGGGCGTTCAGATTGGTGCCGCTCATGATTTCAGGACTTCCACGGTTCCACCTCGACGAAAGCGCCGTTCAGCGCCGTTTTGAACGCCGACGACCAGAACAGCTCGAAGACGCGATCGCGGGCGTAGCCGGTGCGGTTCCATTGCGGCTGCGAGAGAGGATCGCTGGTGATCTCTTGCGGCACGGGATTTCCCCAGTCCTCTCCCCGCGTATCGGACCACCTCAGGCCGAGCGATGGCGTGATGGCGGGCGCTGGCGAAAACTGAAGCGCGGTGCACGGGCTCTCCGTCGCCAGGGAGGTGACGACGACGTTGTCCATGTTCAGTTTTGGCCGAGGGGGCGGAGGAGGCGGGGGTGGTGACGGGGGAAACAGCGTGCACAATATTTCCAGGCCGGTGCCGGAAAATGTCCCGCCCAGACTTCCGCGGTTCAACGTGAAATCGCTTACTACTCCCCCGGCCGGAACGCTGTTGTACATCTGCGGCGGCGACCCGAATGGGAGCTGGCCATTCGATCCCAGGAAGACCGGCAGCAGACCCGCCGTGATGAACTTTCGCCGGTTCGCCGCGATGTTGAGGTCAACGAATAAGGACGGAACCCCCCACCATACGTCCGCCATGCAGTACTGGCCGTTATCTAGGATGTCGCCGAGATGACTGGAAGTGCCGGTCGCGATTGTCGGCCATTTGATAGGATCGAAGGCGTTCCAGATAACTGCACTCGGCGCGCATACGACGTCGTTCTGATAGCATTGGATCGTCTGAGTGCTGGTGTCGACCGAAAGCAGGATGTGATTTTCGCCGCTTATCGATACGAGATCAAAGTCCGCGTCTACCAGAACCGGATCGGCGCCGTAGAATAGTCCACTGCCGAACTTCGCGTTGACGGACGTGCCCGCGAAGCGAAAGCTGAACCCGAACATCGGTTGCGTCGGTGGTGACGATGAGAAATTCGATTGGAAGTAGACGACGGAACCGCCGGTATTCTCTACCCATAAGCTGAGCAGGAACGTGGTTGACGACGTGGGAAACCCAATTCCGACGGTGCTGCTGGAGTACCCTCCTCGCGCGGGCGTGATCGAATATGGCATTACAGAGCACCGCCGCGACTTACGACTTCCACGGTACCACCTCGACGAAAGCGCCGTTCAACGCGGTTTTGAACGCCGACGACCAGAACAGCTCGAAAACGCGATCGCGGGCGTAGCCAGTGCGGTTCCATTGCGGCTGCGAAAAGCGGCTGGTGCTGAACTGCTGCGGAACAGGCGGTCCGAATGTCTTGCCGCGCGTGTCGGACCATCTCAGTCCAAGCGACGGGCCGATCGCGGCGAACGAAGGATCGAACTGAATCGCGGTGCACGGACTCTCCGTCGCCAGGGAGGTGACGACGACGTTGTCCATGTTGATCGAAATGGTCGACGGCGCGCTCGGTCCGTCCCCATCGCCCCAGATAATAGCGCCGTCCGGCGTGATGCCTTTCGCGCGGCCCTGAAAGACGTCGCCACTGTCGGCGATCGTGGGAAGCTTGTGGATCGAACCATCGGCGGTCCAATACACCGGCCATTCGACGTTATCGATATCTTCAGCAAATCCGACGGTTATTGTCGCATCATCGGTGATCCCGGTCGCGACACCCGTCGTTCCACCAGCAAGCTGATCAAGCGCGGTGGCGATCGTCCCAACCCAGCGGATCGCGATCTGATTTCCATCAACATCGAAACCTGAACCAACCGCTACCGGTGAGCCCGACACAAGTGCGCGCGCGCGGTTTGTGATCACAGCACCGCTTCCGCCTGGGAGTTGGGCCATCACATGCACGTCGCCATAGAACAGTCCGGCCGGAAGCGTTCCTGAATGAGACAGATTATCCCAATAAACCGGCGTGCTTGGTATGCCGTTTGTGCCGAATATAACCGTTCCGTCATCGATTATAAAACCGGCCGTCCCGTTTGAGCTTATGCTTGGGTTAACCGGCGTCAGACGAAAAACCGCCCCCGCGCCGGTCCAGAAGACAGCAAGGGGAACGACGAACGGGAGCGGTGAGGAGGCCGTCCCGACAAGCCGTGGAAAACCACTCTGGTCAACGTCGAGAGCCTGTGTTGTCGCGAACGGAACAAAGTCAATGGGCGGAGGGTCAATAAGAAGTATTGGGAAAAGACTATCCCACAGAGTCGCCTTCTTTGACTCCGGAGTTCCCGTCGAACTCGATCCCGCGATGAAGCGTCCGTCATGGGATATCGCGTTGGGTGTCGCGTCGGTGTAGCTGGTTCCCGGCGTCAGAAGATGGCCGGTTATTCCCGAGCTGGTCCAGGCGGCGCCGATACTCGCGGCGCCCGACGATCCAAATATGACAGAGCCGCCTTTCGCGATACCCGCCGCGATACTCAGGCCGGAAGGAAAAACGTCGTCTAGTGCCGATATGGCTGTGCCAGACGGCCATTGCGCCGCCTTGGCAAACGATCCGTTGTTGGCCGTTCCGACAACGTCCCCTGTCGCCGAACTCGCCCCGCTGGTGGTTGCGTTATCGCCTGACACCAGTTGATCGAGTTTCGTCACGGTGGGGTAAGTCAGGCCGCTGGCCAGCCATTTCAGCCCGAAAATACTGGCGGCCATTACCAAACGCCCCCGATGATCACGTTTCCGGCGGTGGTAAAGGTCGCATTATCGATCGAAATCGCTTTGGTGAAATCAACGCCCCAGGTCCCGGCGCCGGAAAGCCAAAGCCCGTCCTCGGAACGTTGCACCGATACCTCGATCGCGGTGCCCTGCATCGAGAGGAACAGCTCAAAAAACCCGGAAGAGATCAGGCCCATACTGACCGTGGTCGTGCCGCCACCCATCACCGTCAGCTTTGCCTGAAACACGGTGCCATTCGACGTGGCAGAGAGCTTGTATCCGTTGTTCGCCGCGTCGGCGCGGCCGATGAGATAGACCTGCTTCCCTGACGCGGCCGCGGCGAGATAGCTGGCGGGGATCGCCTGAAACCGTGCGATGTAGTCGGGGCTGGTGGGCTTTCCTGACGCCAGATACGACGTTGACCCGGTGCCCGCGCCGGTCAGCACACCACCCTCGACCTCCGCATTGATCGTCGTGTCGATCTGCGTGTACTGCGATCCATCATCGCCCGCGCTGAGCGCCCAGGGCGACAGGTAATCCTGTAGAAGCGTGCCGTTTGGCGCGGTGAAGGTCGTGTCGATCACGGTCACGACAGCGGGGAACGTCAATGGGCTGGCCAGACCTGATGGAAGCCCGGCGCCCCCGCTCCCCGGCGCGGTCGCCGTTCCCGACTGGATGTCGGCGACAAACGACGGATAGGAAGCGCGATTCCCGTCGGCCATCATATGCGGGTGGCCGCGGCGCCGCTCAACGAAGTCGCCGGCATCGGTCGCATTGTTCGGGTCGAGCATATAGAGCTGACCCGTCAGACGGTCGCCGGCTACGTTCACGCCGTAACAAAACGCCGAGGATAAGGCGCGGTGCGATTCACTCTGGCAGGTCGCCGGGTTGAGCCAGGACCGCTCGTGCCATAATTTCGTGGTCTGGTCGTAGACCCAGTCGGCGCCCAGGCCGCCGTTCGCGCTCGGAAACTTCAGCCAATAGAAGGCATGTCCCAGCTGCTCGTAGCAAAACCCGACGGCATCTGTGATCGTGGCGTATGAGCCGATCGCGGCCTCGATAGCCGGTGTCGAGATCTTGTTCGCGGCGAAATTCACACCCTCGACAACGATCGTTGTTCCGTAGGCATCCTGCGACAGCCAAAAGACCGAACCGCCCTGCTTGGCGATCGAGTACGGGGCGATGGCGCCATGCTCGACAAAAGGCCCGGGCAGGATCTGAAACGGAAAATCAGCGGCGCCCGCATCGAACCATATTTCCGACGTCGACTGACTTCCGACCAGCCATATATTCCGGTTCTGAATGGCGATCCCGGCGAGCTTGTCCGGGTAGCCGGTCTTGTTGGCGAAGAACAGCGGATCGAAGGTGATCGCGTTGCTGTCCGAGCAGTAGAATGTCTGGCTCGCCGGCTTGTTAAAAACCAGGAACGTGTCCAGCGTCTCGACGAAGTTCGAGCCGAAGAAGTTCGGATCCGAGATGGCCGCGTAGGCGTGTGTCGCGAGGTCGACCGACCAGCCGAACGCCGATCCGTCGACGATGACCATCGTCGTCCCGTTATCGCCCATCCTGACCGGGGTGGTATTGACCGCCGTGGTGCCAAGCAGCGTCGACGTCCAGTTCGGGGCGATGAAGTAGATCCCGCTGCCCACCGCGGCGAACAGCTGGCCATTGGAGGCACGATAGAGTCCGCGGACCGGCGCCGCCTCCGGAGGGACGCCAAGTCGGCTGAGGCCGGGCGTGAGGTAGTGGGTGGTGGGGCTGTCCTCGCTTTTCGGATTGGCTTCCGGGTAGAGGTTCAGGCAGCGCTGGGCCGCCGCGATCACCGATCGCGCGGTGTAGGCCCCCTCCAACAGAGGGACGCGGACGGCGCCAGCCACTCTGCTCTACCTTAGACGGCAGTCCAGGCGGGAATGGCCAGGTTCACGCCATTGACCGTCACACGGACCCAGAAGGCCGGGTTTCCGGCGGTCGGCCCGTTCGTCAGGGTCGCGGTCTGGGCGCCGGCGTCGGACGTTTGATTGGTCAGCTTGAGCCCATTGTTGCCGGTGACCGTGGCGCCCGTGAAGGTCCCGGCCGCCGGGGTCGTGCCGCCCACGGTAACATTGTCGACGGAACCGAGCGTGGCCGGGGCGATGGTGACGACGCCCGTTCCCGTCGGTGACAGCACGACGTTGGCGCTCGCCGGCGAAAGGGTGACCGCACCGGTGGCCGCCAGGGTCGTGCTCCGCACCGCGGCGGCCGTGGTGACGCCAACACTGGTGTTGTTGATCGTGCTCGCGGCCGTGGGATTGACGGTCAGGGCGCCCGCCGGGCTGACCGTGACGGTGCCGGTGCCGCTCGGGCTGACCGCGACGTTGGCGTTCACAGGGCTCAGCGTGACGGTGCTGGACGCGGTGAGCGTGGTCGCCGCGATGGGGCCGCTCGATCCCCCGCCAGCGGCGAGCGCGGCCGCCAGCGTTGTCTGAGTCCCGCCCGTGGGGGTGATCTCCAGCGCGCCGACGGAAATCTGCTGCAGTACGGGCCCCGTCAGGACCAGGGTGTCATCGGCCATGAATTATTTCCTTGAGGGAGGGATGGTGCCGCGGATCACCGCCGCGGCGCCGGTGCTTTCGTGAAGCGGATCGGGATGGTCAGGTGCCCGCGCCCATGAGCGCCAGCTCGTGGGCAGTACTCGCCGAGGCGACGATGAACTCGATCGCGCCGACCGTCGGCGGGTTCGCGCGCGCCCTGCCGAACAGGTCGAGAGGCACCGTCGCGTCGAAGGTGCCGATCTGAAGTCCGTTTCCGGCCTTTGGGCGCACATCCACCGTCACGCCAGGATTGCCACTGTTCGGCTGCGACGTCGTAGCGGTCAGACCGGTCGCGGCGTTGAACTGCGCGCCATACGACATCGTTGTCAGTCCGGCCTGCGAGAACGGATTGGCGTCGCTCGCGCACGTCGTCATCGTACCCAGCTGATTGTTGCCGTGCGGCGCGGAGAAGCCGAAAAACGCCGAATTCTTGCTCGCCGTGGTGCGGCCATCCCCGACAAAGTCCTCGATGCCGAAGAAGATCTGCGTTCCGGCCGCGATCGACCCGGTTGTCGTCACACCGTGGTTCAGCGTGATCGTGTTGCCGGATATCGACAGAACGTCGGTGTCATAGGGAATCTGGCCGCCCGTTACCCAGACGACCATGCCGGTATTAGCGCCGCCTGGTTGCGGCTGGACGCCAATCACGTCGCTCAATGTAATGGTATTTGACCCGCTCGCCGTTGTGCCGACCGTCGTCTTTATCGTGTTGGCCGTGTTCACGAACGTGCAGTGGATCGGCGAAATCGCGGCCTGCTGTGACATCGCCTTGGCGAGAAAGTTCGTTCCGACGCCGATCACGTTTATCATCGTGACGTTTGACAGGATGGACTGCGACTGGCCGAACAGACCGGAGTGCTGGAAGTCATTCGTGCCATTGGTGCCGTAGGCAATGACCTCGCGTATCGTGACAGGTGTCGTGACATTGGCGCCGGGCGAGAAAACGCCGTCTTCCTGGTTTTTATTGGAGCACCACACCTGAATGTTTTGAATGGTCAGAAAGCCACAGGCGATCGTGATCGGCGATACGTGATCAGGATTTGAATTACTGTCGTCACCGTTACGAAGATAGATCGCCGATCCGCTATTGCTCGGCGTGCCAGCCGGTGAAGCCGCGTTAAAGGCGGTGCTCCCCTTCAGTGTGACCGTCGAGACAGACGACGTCCCAAACGGGCCGAGCTGCATTGCCGTGCCGCTGCCGGAAAACACGTTGAAGTCCCACCCGGTATTGCCGGGTCCGGCGAGCCCACAGGTCAGGGTCAGGCTGATGGGTGCGATGTCGTAGGCATCACCGGTCAGGGGCGATCCGCCCAGCGTGGCCGCGTATCCCGCGATCGCCGCGATGGTCGCGGTGTGGGTCGCGTCATCAAACGCGATGATCATGCAGTAGGGGTTGGTCTTCCAGCGGATAGGGTGTCCGATGCACCGGGCATCGTCTGTCGTATCGAGAAGGATCGTGGTGGTCGTGCCGTTACCCGAGCAGGTCTTCCCACCCGAGGACCAGGTGAGATCGCCGCCCCGGCTGGCGGGCGTGGGGTTCGACCCGAAAACGATCGTGGTGCCGTTTGGGCCGCCCATGACGGAGGTGAAGACGTAGTTGATCCAGATCAGCGTCCCGGTGACTGATCCGGGGTTGCTGGTGATCGGAACGGTGAAGGTCGAGGCGCCGGTCACGGTCGCGGTGTAGACGCCGCTCCACCCGGCCGAGCCACCGATACCTCCGAGGGAGACGTAGGGTGTTGTGCCGACCACCATGCCATGCGGCCCGGACGTGGTGACGGTACCGACACCAGCCGCCCACGAGCCCGATGACACTGTTCCGTTGGGGCACGGCGAGGCGTAGTCGCCGCCGCTCGCCGCGAAATTGTAATTCACGGCCTGGAGCGCCGGGACCACTGTCCCCGTCTCCTGCGGCCCGATCGTGATATTGGTCAGGCTCCGCGTCGTGCCGTAGATATCGGTCAGCAGGTTGGCGTTCGTGCCCCCGGCTCCGATCATCGCGGATGTGGACCGCGTCCGCATGTCCTGGATCGTTGGAGCGCCCAGCGCCGCGATCTGATCCGTCATGGTGAGCGCGGTGCAGCCGGACTGCGCCACGTCGCCAGCGCAGTTGGTTGTCGTTCCGCCGAAGCCGTCGCATTTATAGAACCAGCAGTCGATCGCCTGCGCGCCGAAGGAGAGCGGCATCCCGGACGCCGTCACGCCGTCCTTGTTCACGCCGTAAAAGGCACAGCCGTAGGCTCGCGTATTGCCACTGATGCCGCCATTGAGGAAATGGTGCGCGGTCGGCATGAACATGTCGCAGTTCGTCGCGATGACAAAACTGTTGCCCGTGCTGGTGCCGATCAGCACATCGAAGAACGGGTTGGCGGCCCGGAGCATGCAGCCGTTCAAATTGATCTGAGAATGATCGTACCAGATCGCGGCCGGGTTATTTATATCGGCATTGAACTGGATATTGTTGATCGTGACCTTACCGCCAGACCACGCCGCGAAATTGAAAATCCCGTCCGCCCCGCCACCCGCCGAGTTCGTGTAGAAATACACGGGCTGAGTGACGGCACCAGAACTGTTGAAGGTGCGGCTGTATTTCGGGTTCCAGGCCGTCGCACCATTGATCGTCAGCGTGTTCGCGGAGGTATTTGCGTTCGCGTTTGGGTAGGTGATGACGGCGCTCAGGTTCCAGCGATTGGTTCCGGAAGCGGACTGCCCGACTGTCGCGACGACGGCGACATCAGCAATCGTATAGCTCTGTCCCACGGTTGGGGTGGATGTCCAGGTTCCGGTAAACCCGGCGCGGGCACTTATGGTGGCCACCCGCGTGCCGGAATTATACGCGGTGATTAAATGCGTCTCACCTCCCGATGTAACGGGGTGGCCAACAGGATCGGTGATGGCATCCGTGAGCGAGAGCACAATCGTTGTTGACGTCGAGCCAGCCTGAGCGAGGTTTCCGGTACTGCTCGTCTGCCAGTCCGTGCCGTAGTTGGCGGCGAACGTCGCCATATCGACGAAGTCACCCGCGAAGTTGACCGTATAGGTAACCGTGGTGGTCATTACGCGCTCTTGAAGCCCTGCGCGCCCGCCAGCACCGATGTCACGGCCGGGGTCATCGTGAATGTCAGCGGGTTACCGGCCGCGAGCTTGATTGGCGTCTGGAAGTGGATCTCTCGCCCGCCGTTCGCCGGAATGACCAGCTGCGTCGCCACCGTATTGTTCAGCGTGATCACCGTCTGCGTCGTGCTGGTGTTGCTCAGCTCGAGATCGGTCACATTGATCGCCAGGGCGGTTCCCGGCGACGCGATCAGTGTCACCGCCGCCGTCGTACCGGAGGTGACAAATCCGTCGAGGTTGTTTTCCGGCAGAGCAAAGCCAGCATTGATGAACCTGCCGATTTTGTCTGCCAGGATACGGACAGCCTGGCCATCCGCGACAGCGGCCGGGTCGGCGGTGGCCGCCCGTGCTCCGAGCAACAGGGGATTGCCCGCGACCGCGACGCCGGATGCCGCTTGTCCACCCACGGTCTGAGTGCCGGAAGGGACGATCGTGGTCGTCCATGACCCGGACTGGATGGCGGATACCGAGCCGGATACCGGGACAGTCCCGTTGACCGACAATGTGCCGCTGGCGACGACAGACCCGATATTCTGCGTTCCGGCGCCCAGACCGACGACACCGGTACCGTCGGTCGGCAACTCGACGCGAAGCGCGCCAGCGGCCGTGCCGTGCCCTGTGGCGGCGGCGGCGCTGCCGATCTGCGTGATATTGACGTTCTGTAAGGCTGGCGCGGCAAACGATCCGGTGACCGCGATCGTCTGATCGGTGGCGATGGCGACAGGGAATGAATGCGCCGCCGTGGTCGCGCCCTGGGCGATCGCGACCGAGCCAACCTGGGTAATATTCACGTTCTGGAGCGACGTGGGTGAGACCGTCACGCTGGCGTTGACCGGTAATGGATTACCGGATGTCACGGCTGACCAGACCGTGCCGTTCAGCCAGAAAAGTCCGTTCGGCGGTGGGGATGCGATGTCTGTCATGTCGGGCTTTTCACAGTGGGGTGAAGCTCGTTATCAGCGGAAAAGTCCGCTCAGTATGTTTGATATGAGAAGATATTGAACAGCGGCGGACGCACCATTCCGGTCGGCATCAACAACCTGCCGATCTGGGCATTGGCGCCCCTGATCGTCGCCAGGGAGGCTTTCGCGATACCGACGGTGAATTCGTTGATATTCGCGCCAGGGAAGGTGGCTGCCACGCGGATGGCGAGGTTCGACCAGATCGCCTCAAAATATTCCGGTGGGAGATTGAACGGCGTCGTCAACGTGGGAAACTGGTTCAGGGTATCCTTGATGATGACGTGCAGCTCCGAGTTCGGCACGTTCGGGATCGGCACCGGCAGCACCTGCCCGATCGGGAACGCGGCGTCGTAAAACACCGCCTCAGGCCAGGATTGTAGGAATTTAAGCGTGACCTGGGCGTAGTCTTCCATGCTCTGGAGCAGGTCGAGCGGGAAGTCGACGGGATCGCCGCTGCTATCGACGAACTGCCGGAAATAGGCCGTCTCCAGCCTGTCCGGACGCGGGACATCGAAGTCGCCACCTGGACCGATCGTGTAGGCCCGCTTGTCGGTGGTCATGACGGCGATATCGAGCAGGTGCCAGATGAGCCACCGCTTGCGCGACCAGATAGCCAGCATGCCGTTGAGGAGGGCGAACACATCCGCCACGTCCTGCGGCGCTGGTGTCTGGCCGATACCGACGAGACTGGCGTTTTTCAGCGCCAGCAAGACCATGTCGTTGGCGGTATAGGACTGGACGAATGAGCCGCCGACCGGCGTCTGACCGATCGCGAGGCCGCCGATCGCGCCGCTCACCTCAGTGGGTTTTCCACGCGGCGCCGGTGCAGAAGACCGGAACGATCACCGCGCCGCTACCCACGGGGGTTCCGTTATATGTCGGTGTCGTCGCGTCGGTGATCACCGCCCAGGAAAAGGCGATGGCGGAGTTGCATGGGGGAAGTGTCGCCACCGTGAACGCCGGGAGAGGCCAGTCCTGCTTGGCCTGAAAGAAGCCGTTCCATTGGGAAGCAGACGGAATAAGGCCGAAATAGAGGCCGAGTCCGCCCGGCACAGCTGGCATGGATTGTGCCAGGGCGCCGGCCGCGACAAGAAGCGCGGCCGTGAGCCCCAGGGCGGCGGGAAACGCGAACGCGATCAGCCGTGCGATGACACGTGCCATGCTAACCCTCAGCGTCCGTGGCCGTTGTGGCGGGGGTCGGCACTTCCATCGGTGGCTCCGTAACCTCAGCCGGCGGGGAAGGAGGATCGGCGGACACCAGCGCGACTGGCGCGGGGTCCGCCGGGGCAACGATGCTCACGCCGCCATACCGGACCCGCGCCGCGTCGCGGTCTCGCGCGCCGCGCTGATGGGCCTCCAGAGTCAGATGGCGAAGTGCCGCGGTTACCTCGTCCTCGACCGCCCACTTGCGGAACAAAGACGCGATCACCTCCGCCGATTCGGCTTCTCCCCGTTCGACCAGGGCCAACATGCGTTCGTTTTCGCTCAATTCCCGTTCCTCCCGCGACGCCTGCCTCCAGCATCCCCGAGTTCCACGATTTCGGTTGCCTCGTGCTCGGCACCGCCGGCGAGACGCGCGCGCAGCTCGTCGATCTCCGCCTGCATCGCGGCCATCTTGCGGAGGCCGGCCAGCTCGGCTTCGAGCTTCGCCATGTTGTCGCCCGGGGCTGGCGCATCGAGCGCGTCGCCCAGCTCGCGGCGAAGGCGCACCGCCGACCACGCGGGGTCCGCGGCGATCCCCATGGCATGGCATCGCATGATGAGGCCCTGCCGAGTGTCTTCGAGCTGCGCCGATGTCTTCCCGCCGGACAGAACGCGCTCTTCCTCCTCTTCGGAGTTGACGACGATGTCCTCGAACACCTCGCGCTGCTCGGACCAGGAAATCTCGGCGCCCTTGCAAGTGTCGGTCTTCAGGGTCACCGTTTCGGTGCCATGCGACAGCCGGAGCATCTTTGGGTATTCGTGGTAGACGTACGCTTTTGGTATCACGCCGGCCTTGCGCAGCTGCAGAAGAGCCAGCTCGTATGACCCTCCGCGCGCCATGAAGGCGTCCTGGGCGGCCTGTACTTCGAGTGACATCGGGTGGTCCTTCGGTTATGGAGGGGTGTCGCGAGCGGCAACCTTTTCCGGCTCCAACTGCGCCAGCGGTCGGGTATCAGCCGGATCAGGCCCGCTCGCGACGACAGGTCAGATCACATCGGCGATGACGACCGCCCATTCCGGCCGGATCCAGAGCGCGCCCCACACGACATCGAGACGTGTCCCGGTTTGCCCGGTGCCGATGATGTACTGGCGAACCATCAACATCGACACGCCATCCAGCTCATGACGCGCGCTCTCGACGTTCGGCGGGATCTCGAGATCCGCCGTGGTCATCGTCACCGCATCCGGAACGAAGGCGATGTTCTTGCGGTAGGTGGTCGACGCCGGGCTCGCGAGGCTGATGGCGGCGCCATTCGCCGGCGAAACGTCAACGGTCTGGTACTGTACGTCGGCGCCACCAGGGCCGCCGGGGATCAGCGCCGGGTAGACGCTGATCGAGGTGCCACCGCTCGGAACATCGGCGAGCACGACGAGCTGCCGCGGCTGGCCATAGGACTGCTTCTCGATACGGTTCACGCCGTTGGATCCGGCGATCGTGATGATGTCGCCCTTCTTGAGCGTGCCGGTGATGGCGTTGGTCACGATCGTGGTGCCGCTCTGTCCGGCGCCGTTCACTGTCCCCGCGGAGAATGAGCCGGGGGTGTGCATGATGACGGTCTGATCCATCATCCAGTCGAACCCGAGCGCGTTCTTCATCGAGCCGGAACGATACTGCTCGCTGATTTCCGTGGCCGGGTTGAACAGCCCGCCCAGCGCCCCGGCGATCCGCGCGTCGGTGAACGGATTGACCACCAGCCGGTGATTCATGGCCGGGGCTGATTGCGTATGGAGGATGGCGTTGGCGGTCAGGATCGTGGTGTTGGACGGGCTGATGATGACGCTCGACGCTTCATTGTCGACGTAGTTGCAAACGCCGCCCTCGGATCCGCTCATGATGCCGACCGCGACCTTACCGGCAAGGTTGTTCACGGCCGGGGCGATGTACCGTTCCGTGAAGTCGTCGACCTTCAGGGTGAGGTCGATCTGCGGAAATGACAGGCCCACGTTGTTCTGGGTCGCCATGGTCAGCGTGGTGAACTGCTCGCTGACGTCCTGGAAGGAAACCGAGGTTCCCGTGCCGACAGTGAAATCGACCGGCAGGCGGATGCGCAGCTGCGACCCGATCTTGGCGCCGGTGCGCGCAAACTGGTCGTCATATTGCGTGTTGATATTGCGCATGAAGGCGTTGGTGTTTTTCCATAGACGGACCGCCAGACGCGCGATCATGTCAATGGTGAGAAGCGTATTTCCGGCCATGGTTTTACTCCAGACAAGCGCGAGCGATGCTCAAACGCCAGACAAAACAGGCCCGTCTCACTCGCGAGGTCTTGACGGGAACTTGGTTTGCCGTGTCGGAGGTGATTGGGTAGACATCACGTCACAGCGGATGGAAGGCACGTCATCGACGGGTGACAGTCCCGGTCTGGCTCGTTTACGTTCCGGCGGCGCCGGGATGACGACTAATCAGGTTGCTGAAACTCGACGATCTCCACGCCGAAGATAAACACCATTTTGTCACCGCGCAGGCCCTGGCCGATCATCTTTCCTTCATCCCGAAGGATGGCCAGGGTAATCGCGTCAACGTACCACTTGTTGGGTCTGGGATAGCGGCCACATAGCTGACGCGCGAACGAGGTTATCGTCGGCGTCATATCGCGCGGCGGCTCGCAGATCATTGAGCGGTCGAATTCGCCCTTCATTTGCCCTTCTTTCGTCCACCAAGTCTCGGCGGCAGATCCCTGTCCATCATCTTCGCGTAGTCGCGCATTGGCATATTCTTGTCGTAGTTGTAAAGATCGGGCGATTTTGGCGCGGCGCGTTTCGGTGACGGCTTGTCGTCGTCATCACCGTCGTCATCGCCATCCATCGGCGTTTGCGCGTTACAGCAGGCATGCGGCGTGATGTTGGGGTCGAGCGCGAAGTCGTTGGGAAGTAGCTTATTCAGGGTTTCGTAGAGACCACATTTCGTGACCTCTTTGTTGGACGGCCAGAAGCAATTCTCGCACCTCACCTGCCGTGAGACGAGGCCTGACTCCTCCGGGGTCACTGATCCCGTGATCATCTTGTTCAGCTCGCCGGCATGGTCCTTGACCACCTTAACGTTTGGCGCACCGTCCGGGGTCGGCCAGGAAACCATGAGGCCGCAACTGTCATCGCCATCGACTGATACGAATGAACCGTGCAAAATGCACCGCGACCCATCGATGTTTTTCGCGAGGTATTCCTCTCCGACAAACATCCGGCAATCGATGCACTGCGCGAATATAATGAGCGGCTTACCGGCGCCCGGCTCAAGAAAGAGAAAGGCGCTCCGGTCGATTTTTTCTCGCATGATTTATCGTCCCGACAATTCGGTGGCCCTCAGGCGACCCTGGCGCGGCCGCCAAGACGTGGTGGAAGCACCTTGTCCATCATCTTGTTCCACTCTTGCATGGACATATTCTCCGGGTATTCGTACGGCGAGGGCTCCGGCGCGACGCCGGACGATCTGACCTTCGACGCCGGGACCGGCGCGGCGCTCAATGCCCGTGGCGCGGGTTTGCTGAGGTCCGCATCCATGCGGCCGATCCGCGCCGCCATCGCCGCCGGCGGCTTGCCCAGGATCTCCATGAGGATGTCCGGGTCATCCGCCATCGCCGCGAAAATCTTCGTCGGGTTTTCGGTTTCGGACAGTGCCTGCAGGAACGCCTGGTTGTTGACCGCGCCAAGGCTTGTCATCGTTGCCTTGGCCGCCTCCCATGCGTCCGGGCCGAGTTCCTTCTTTCCGGCGGAGTCGATCTCACCCAGGCGCCGGTTGAATGCCCGTTCGGCGACAAGCTCGGCTGCTCGTGCTTCGACGTCGGTCGCGGCCCGCGCGGGCTGAGCGGATGGTTTCGGTTCGCCGCCCGTGTCACCGGCCGCCAGTAGGGCTTCCGCGGCCAACGCCCGGCGTTCCGCGGCGTCGGCGCGTTGCGCTTCGGCCGTCGCCTTGGCCGTCAG
>Ga0137363_10000274_pt1 | contig 28717 bp, 26 predicted proteins | sample MadtaG_FD_104800 | JGI IMG/M metagenome (GOLD analysis project Ga0137363, IMG submission 104800) | Vadose zone soil microbial communities from Angelo Coast Range Reserve, California, USA - Mad1_115_16 metaG | ecosystem: Environmental > Terrestrial > Soil > Vadose zone | place: USA: California...
AGTCCCAGCAGATGGCGGTACAGTTCGACATCGCGCATGGCGCCAGCCCTCCTGACCAGATAGAACTGGAGCCATCCTTACACTACCCGGCTACCCACTGAGAAGCCGGATGAACCTCAATAGTTATCTTCCCCAGCCCTCTGGCACAGTCCTTGCCCCGCCTATATGCAGCATCTGTCAAATGTCTCAACTTCAAAGGAGATTCGAAGAATGGAGAAACAACGAGAAAGGGACACCATGAAGAGTCTGGCACTGGCAAGCCTGATCGCACTGACCGCGCTCTTCGGTAATGCGTCCGCTCAGACGGCTCCCACGGCAGGCACGCACGCGATGGACGGGGAAGTCACCAAGGTGGACGCAAAGAAGGGGTGGGTCGACATCAAGACCCCGGAGGGTCGGATGAAGGTTCACTTCCCCCCGCCCGCCCTGGAAAACGTCAAGGTAGGCGATAGCGTCACGGTCGAGCTCGGCATGAAGAAGATCTCGGCGGCGAAGTAGGTCGCGGAGTCACACACTACCAACATCCAGAACGGAGATTCACACAATGGCAGATGAAAGATCGCGACAGATCATGACGTGCATATTTCGCGACCGCGAGGCGGCCGAGCGGGCATACGGCTCCTTGGCGAGCCGCGGATATGGAAAGAATGAGGTCAGCCTCCTGATGTCGGACGAAGCGCGGAACCGCCACTTCCCCAAGACCTCGGCGACCACGGAGCTGGGCAGCAAGGCGGCCGAAGGCGCGGGGATTGGTGCGGCGGCGGGTGGTGGACTGGGAGCTCTGTTGCTCGGCCTGGCCGCCGCCGGCTTTGCTGTCCCCGGTCTGCCTATTCTCGCGATGGGGCCGCTGGCCGCCGCCATCACTGGCGCCGGCACGGGCGGCGCGGTGGGGGCTCTCGTGGGTGCTCTGGTCGGATCAGGCATCCCCGAAGAGCGGGCAAGGCTGTACGAGCAGGGCATCAAAGAGGGTGGAATCGTGATGGGGGTTACGCCTCGCTCGGACGAAGACGCTGAGTACTTCGACCGGGAGTGGCGGAATGCGCAGGGTGAACAGATCTATTGCCCGCCCGCGACCCGGCGTGTCGCCTAGCGGGACCAGACGAGAACATGGGAGGGTGCAGATGAACACCCTACGGGCAGTGTCCCTGGCCGCAGCCCTCCTGGTCGCGAGCGTCGGCGCCGCCTCGGCGCAGTCGGCTCCGGACCAGATGACGGGCCGCCATACCATGGAAGGCAAAGTGACGAGTGTGAGCGCGAAGACGGGGTGGGTGCACGTGAAAACGTCCGAGGGGACGATCATCGTGCATTTCCCGCCGACGGAGGTTGCCGACGTGAAGAAGGGGGATACAGTCTCCGTTGACCTGGCCATGAAGGACAACGGGCCGGCCAAGCCGAAGGCCGCCAAGGTGAAGTAGAGACAACGCGGGGCTTCCGACAGGCGAGACGGAGTCGTCTGTCGGAAGCCGCGTTGCCGTGAGGGGCGGAGGTGGTCAGAGGGCACATCGTGGCGCTGATCTGATGCGCATCGAAGACTACGCCGTCCTCGGCGACACCCAGACCGCGGCCCTTGTCGGGCGGGACGGCTCCATAGACTGGCTCTGTCTTCCCCGCTTCGACTCAGGTGCCTGCTTCGCTTCCCTGCTCGGCGATGCAGGGCACGGGCACTGGCGGCTCAGCCCGCTCGCCCAGGCGTCGCCGTCGCGCCGCCGATACCGACCCGAGACCCTGATTCTCGAGACTGAATTCGAGACTGACGGCGGCGCGGTGCGGCTTATCGACTTCATGCCGCCGCGGGACGCGAGCCCCGATATTATCCGCATCGTCGAGGGCTTGGGCGGGGAAGCGCGCGTCCGGATGGAGCTGGTCATCCGGTTCGACTACGGCTCGGTCGTCCCTTGGGTTCGAAAGATCGACGGCGTGCTCTGTGCGACCGCCGGCCCGGATGCCCTCTATCTGCACACTCCGGTGGAGACGCACGGTGGTGAAGGGCTCGTCACGGTGGCGGAATTCGCCGTGGCCGAGGGCGCGCGGATTCCTTTCGTGCTGACCTGGAATCCCTCCCATTTGCCGATGATGAAGGCGGCAGATGCGGAGCTCGCGCTCGCCGAGACGCAGGCATGGTGGTCGGAATGGTCCAGTCGCTGCACGTACAAGGGCCCCTATCGGGAGCAGGTATTGCGATCGCTCATCACGCTGAAGGCCCTCACCTACGCTCCGACCGGGGGCATCGTGGCCGCGCCCACTACCTCGCTGCCTGAGGCACTGGGCGGCGTGCGGAACTGGGACTATCGCTACTGCTGGCTGCGGGATGCGACCTTCACCCTCTATTCGCTGATGGCGGCGGGCTATCGGGAGGAGGCGCGGGCCTGGCGCGACTGGCTTCTGCGCGCGGTGGCGGGTGACCCGGCGCAGCTACAGATCATGTATGGATGCGCAGGTGAGCGCGGTTGACCGAGCTCGTCCTCGACTGGCTGCCCGGCTATGAAGGCTCGGCGCCCGTTCGGATAGGCAATGCGGCGGTGCGCCAGCTCCAGCTCGACGTGTGCGGCGAGGTGATGGATACGCTGCACCAGGCGCGGCGTGTGGGCATCGAGGGCGATGAGTTCTCGTGGCCTCTCCAGCAGCACCTGCTCGAGTTCCTCGAAGGGGTATGGACTCAGCCGGACGAGGGCATCTGGGAGGTCCGGGGTCCCCGCCGACATTTCACGCATTCCAAGGTCATGGCCCGGGTGGCGGCGGACCGCGCGGTCAAGGACATCGAGACGTATGGCCTGCTGGGAGACGTAGACCGCTGGAAGCGGCTACGGGCGAGCATACACGAGGAGGTGTGCGGGAAGGGCTACGACGCCGAGCGTCGAAGCTTCGTTCAGTACTACGGCGGGGAAGAGCTCGACGCGAGCCTGCTCATGATTCCCCTGGTGGGGTTTCTCCCGCCCGACGACGAGCGGGTGCGGACGACGGTCGAGGCCATCGAGCGCGAGCTGTGTCGCGATGGATTCGTCTTCCGGTATCAGACGAGCGCGTCCGGCCACGTAGACGGGCTACCCCCGGGGGAGGGAGTGTTTCTCGCTTGCACCTTCTGGCTTGCCGACACCTACTGGCTCCTCGGTCACCACGACCGGGCTCGGCGCCTCTTCGAGCGACTGCTGGAGTTGTGTAACGACGTGGGACTCTTGTCCGAGCAGTACGATCCGCGCACGGGCCGCTTTCTCGGAAACTTTCCCCAGGCCTTCTCGCATGTCTCGCTCATCAACACGGCCTTCAACCTGTCCGCGGACGTCGGGCCGGCCGAGCACCGGAAGAGCGAGGGTGAGCCCGGCGCGCCGGCCGGCGTGGGAGGGACGAGTCCCTGAGCGTGCCCGGCGCGCTCAGCCGCCGGTCTGGCCCAACCGCAGCCGCGCGACCACGGGGAGATGGTCGGACGCTACGCGCGCCAGCCGGCTCCGGTGCACCCGAAAGCTGTCGGAGACGAGGTGGCGGTCCCAATAAATCCGATCGAGGGGAAAAATCGGCAGGGGAGCGGGGTGGGTGCGGCGAATACGTGGGCCATGGAGCTCGCGCCGCAGGAGCCGTCCCACCGCGCCGGGGAACCATTCGTTGAGATCGCCGATGACGATGCGCGGCCCCGTGAGATCCCGGTGCAAAATGTGCTCCCGGACGAGCGTCCGGACCTGCTCCGCACGCTCGCGCACCTTGAGGCCGAAGTGCACGTTGAAGACGTGGAGCAGGGCGTCGTTCATAGTCAGGTCGAGCCGAATACCGCCGCGCGGCTCGCGGGTGGCCCACGAGAGATCGAAGGTCTGGGTGCTCTGGATGGGCAGTCGCGTGAGTACCGCGTTTCCATAGGGCTGGCCATTCACCTTGTTGGTCGGGCCCATGGCCACCTGCATGTCGAGGCGCTCGGCCAACTCATCGGCCTGAGGACGGAGCACCTCCTGGACTCCCACCAGGTCGGCGTCGATCTCCTTCAGGACATCCGCGATCCGCTCGATGTTGACACGACGATCCAAGCCGGCTCCTCGATGGATATTGTAGCTCGCCACGGTGAAGGCCATATCCAAGACGCTACGAGCTTCTTCGCGGCGTGTCAACCGAGAGGCCGACACCTCCGCGTCGCAAAGTAACGGTGGTACGGCCTTCCCGGTAATTGGTTCCGAGCGGAGCAAGGCGCGCCTCGGAGAGCCCTAGAGCAGAGAGAGACAGGGGGTCAACGAAGCGTGGCATCACTGTTGCTCCATCAGATAGGCGCGCGTGAACACGCTCACCGGGTTGGGTGAGCCGCGGGCCAGAATGCCATCCATGAAGACACCGGAGGCGCCGGGAATGAATACCACACAAGCGTACAAGGCTCGGCAGTGGAACCTGAGCGGGCTCAATGGCATCTCGGACAAGACGCTCGAGATGCACTTCAAGCTTTACGAGGGTTACGTCACGGAGACGAATCGGCTTACCGAGCATATCGCGGGCATGCTGAAGGACGGACAGGTCGACCAAGAGGAAATGCCGGCCTATTCGGAGCTGACGCGGCGCCTGGGTTTTGAATACAACGGGATGGTTCTCCACGAGTACTACTTCGACAATCTGGCTCGGGGAGGGGCGGGCGGACCGAGCAAGGGATCGGCCTTCGCACGGGCCGCGGCCGAGAGCTTTGGCTCCTTCGAGGTCTGGAAGACGGCGTTCGTCAGCGTAGGCAAGATGCGCGGGGTGGGTTGGGCCATCTGTTTCCAGGACCCCACATGGGAAAGCTGTCCAACCACTGGGTCACGCTTCACGAGATTGGCAATGTCGCCGGGTACGTCCCGATTCTCGTGATGGACGTATGGGAGCATGCCTTCCTCCTGGACTATGCGCCGGCGCAGCGCCCCAAGTACATCGAGGCCTTTCTGGCCAACACGGATTGGGATGCGCTCGACCGCAGGCTCTCTGCCGCCAGCGCTCACGCCGGGCGCTGACGGCAAATGGCGGCGCGGCCGGGGGCACTGCTCCCCGGCCGCGGGGGGCGGGTCGCTTACGTTTGGGCTGAGCCGAGGTTCCGCAGCAGAGTATTGATCTGGCTCGGGTGGACGGGCTTGACGAGGTGGAAGTTGAATCCCGCCTGGCGCGCCAGCTCCTGGTCGGCGGGGCGCCCGTAGCCGGTGACGGCGATCAGGCAGAGTCTTTCGCTGTCCGCAGTGGCCCGGATGCGCCGTGCGACTTCATATCCATCGAAGCCGGGCAGGCCGACATCCACAAACGCGGCGTCGGGGCGCAACCGGAGCACGAGGTCGACGCCGGTGGGGCCGTCTTCCGCCTCGTGTACTTCGTGACCGTAGATCTGGAAGAGCACGCGAAGCGTCTCGCGTGAATCGGCATTGTCCTCGATGATGACTATCCGCCGCGTGGGCACGGAGGGAGCGGCCGGACTGGTAGCCGAGGGCAGAGAGGGCAAAGAGAGGGCAGGGAAGGTGATAGTGAAGACACTCCCGGCTCCTGGCCCTGCGCTGGCCGCCTCCGCCGTGCCGTCATGGAGCTCCACCAGCCGCTTGACGAGGGTCAAGCCGATGCCGAGACCTCCGTGCGCTCGATCCGCTCCGCGATCGCCCTGAACGAAAAGATCGAAAACGCGGGGGAGCAGATCACGGTGAATCCCCATGCCGCTGTCCTGAACCCGCAACACGGCCCGCGCGCCCTGCCGGTGCGTATCCAGCTGAATGGAGCCGCCGGCCGGCGTATACCGTAGCGCGTTCTCCACCAGATTGAGGACGACCTGCTCGATTCTCGTGACGTCCCCGTCGATCCATACGGACTCCCCCTGCACCCTGATGGCATGGTCGCTGCTCTTGCCCACCGCCCCCAGGGTGTGGAGGGCGCGCTCCACGGCCTGGAAGAGATCCAAAGGTCCGCGGTCCAGGCGAATCTTGCCCGTCACCACGCGTCCCACATCGAGGAGATCGTCGATCAATCCGCCGAGATGCTGGACCTGGCGCGTGATGATCTCCCGGGCATGCGTCGCCGATTGGCCGCGGGCATCCTCGACTCGATCCAGGATGTGCACGGCGTTGCTGATGGCCCCGAGCGGATTGCGCAGCTCGTGGCCCAGCATGGCGAGGAATTCGTCCTTCAGACGATTGGCCGTCTCCGCCTCGGCCCGGGCGGCCTGCGCCTCTCTATAGAGCCGCGCGTTCTCGATGGCGCTCGCCGCCCGATTCCCCACCGTCTCGGCCAGGGCAAGATCCATGCGCGTGTAGCGGCGGGCGGATTCCGTGATGGCGAAGGAGACGGCTCCGAGGACCCTCTCGTGCGCGATCAAGGGCACGATCATCCAGGATCTCAGGTCGAGCCGGCGAAGCATGCCGAGATGCTCGGGGTTATTCGCGGCCTGGGCCAGATCATCTGCGGTGGCATCGGATACGAGGGCGGAGCGTCGGGTTCGAATCACCGCCGGGACCCCGCTCGACGCGGACGGGTTGAAGCCATGGCGGCTTCGATTATCACGCACGAGGTCCTCCTTGCCGGGGTCGACATGCGCGTGAGCGACCCGCCGGATCGTCCCATCCTCCTGGAGCAGGTCCACGGCACAGAGATCCGCGAGGAGCGGGATGGCGAGCCGCGTGAGGCGTACCAGGGTGGCGTCGTAGTCGATGGACGATCCGAGCATGGCGCTGGCCTCGGCGAGGAAGCGCGCCCGCTTCTCCGAGGTCTCGGCGAACCGGCGCGCGGCCAGCGCCTCGGGGACGAGGGCGAGACGCACTTCGTCCACGCGCTTCTTCTCCGCGACCACCGCCGCGAAGGCCAGGGCCAATGCGGCATTGAGCCCCACGAACGCCTGCACGAGGAGCAGGGATTCATTGGGGTCGTCGCGATGGAACGGTCCCTGTCCGTGGAGCGTGCCCCACAGGGCCATGGAGGCGAGCACGAAGGACGCGGTCGCCGTGTCGCGCTGGCCGAACCTGAAGGCCGCCCAGACGAGGGGAGGAACGGCGATGAAATCGATCGGGTAGTCTCGCGGTCCAGTCAGCAGAACGGACCCGAATACGAGCTGGCCTACCCCCAGCAGCGAGAAGAGCAAGAGACCGGCTTCGATCAGCCGGGCGGCTCCCCAGCGGGGGCGGGGGCTCTCCGCCCAGAGGATCAGGAGGGGAGCGAAGAGCGCGTCACCTGCCGCGTCGCCGAGCCACCACGTCAGCCAGATCGGGAGGGCATTGCTCGAGGGCGCGAAGCCGCCGACGACGAGGGAGCCGACGCCGATCGTGGCGCTGACCGTGGTGCTCACCAGCGCGGCCAAGACGAAGAACTTGATCACGTCCTGGCCGCGAGCGAAGGCGTGGCGCCCCGAGGCGAATCGCGTGACCAGGTACGTACCGGCCACCGCCTCGAGGGTATTGCCCGCCCCTATGCCGAGCGACGTCCCGATGGAGCCGGCCGTGGTGATATTCGCCACGAAGGCGCCGATGAACACTGCGGGCCACATGCGATAGCCTCTGAGAAGCAGTGCGGCCAGCGCGATGCCCGCGGGCGGCCAAACCGCGGTGGCGCTGGCATGCACGAAGGCAAGCTTCAGTCCCAGCTTGGCGGCGAGGATGTAGAGGGCGGCGACGAGGAAGAGGGCGAGGAGATCCGCGGGGCGCAGGCCGGGCATAGCGCTGTTGCCTGCCGACTCGTCGCCGATCGTTACGATCTTCTCGCCACCCGCCATGGGTATGGGCTCTCCATCAAGGGATCCCGAGAACGATCCGACGGACAGACCTGCCAAAGGCGCCAAATTATAGGGGCAAGGTCGTGGAGACCGTCAAGAAACTAAGCTCGGTAACTCTGACTCGGTCGCCCATGCTCGAGTCTTCGTGGCACATGACTTGCGTCATTCCAAGCTAGGGCGTGGGACAAGTCACAGAAAAAGGAGGACTCGACATGAGCGAGCAAAGGCGAAAGACCCAGCCGTCGGCGCCGTCAGAGAGCGCGTCCGAAGTGCACGATGGGCATGCGATGGAGAAGAAGGGGAAGAAGATCGGTGACGAACTCGACGCCCTCCTGGATGCCATCGATGACGTCCTCGAAGAGAACGCCACGGAGTTCGTGAGAGACTACGTCCAGCACGGCGGCCAGTAACAATTCCATCCGCTTCGGGACAACGAGCCTCAATCAGGGGTGGAGGGAAGCTCGTGTGTCGCCGGGGTGTCCAGGCCGGCCAGGCGCCGCTCGAGAAGCAGCTCCTTCCTGAAGAGGACTTCCCATTCCTCGTAGGGAAGCTCCGCCGTTTTGAGCTCGCGATCCAGGGTCTGCAGGTCGTCCGTTCGAGGATGCCCGTTGACCGTCTCGATACCGAGCCAGACCTTCCGCAGGTTCTCCTCCAGCCGCTGCGCGTCGGCCGTCCAGGTCATGTAGAGCTTCGAGAAGGCGAGTCGCTCGGCCATCCGCGCGCGCGCCCTCATGACGTCCCCATACGGCCCGGAGAGGATGAGATCCGACGGGTGAAGGGTTATCTCGAGCTGAGCGCTTCGAAGCGTGGAGAGCTCCTTCGCGACGAGCGGAATCGAGCGCCCGGCAAGGGCGCCGAAGACAAGCATGGGCACGCGAAGCATCCAGCTGGCCGGTACGCGAGCCGTGCGCCACCCTTCGGCTCTGAGGGCGGTCTCCAGATCGCGGAGGGTCGCGGGATAGTCCTCGGGTTTCACGAGGACGGGCACATGGTTAGTGGTCCAGCGCTTGAGCGCGGCACGGGCTTTGAGTATCGGGACGAAGACCAGGAGGAGCGCGAGGGTCAGCGAGAGACCTATCGTGACGGGATAGCCTCTCAGAATCGCTCTGACCCGCGGCGCCGTATCTCGAGGGCGTTCCGCCGGGTCGAGAGCGAGCAGGGACATGCCCCCTACGAGGAGGGGAGACACGAGAGCGACGGCGAGCATGGCGAGCCGTATCCAGCCCGGCCGCACCCATGACGGGATCGTTATGAAGGCGAGCAGAAAGGCCGCGAAGGAGGGAAACGCGATTCCGATCACTGAGATGAGCCACGCCATGGAGCCGAAGGCCATGACCGAGAGGTAGATCTGTTGCCGTGGCGGTACGCGCCCGAAGAGAGCGATAGTGGCCCAGGCGAAGGCCGTGTTCAGCACCCGGCCGGCCGTGCGGGAGAAGATGGCAAGGAGGATCTGCACGATCGCCATGACCTATCCGCGCCGCTCGAATCTTCTCGGCCCGAGAGCCGCGCACCACATCAGCGAAGCCAGTCGGGCATCCCAGGAGATGTGGAAGCCGGCCGGCCGGGCTTTCCCGGCCGGCCGGCTTCTCTCAGCGGCTCGAGGATCGGTCTCCGCGAGGGCCGGCGAGGCGAGGACGCCGCCGCTGGACAGTTTCACGGTCCTGCCAGAGCTGTTCTTGGTTGATCAGCGCCCCGAAGAGAAACCAGAGAGCGACCAGGCCCACGAGAACACCGAGCAAGTCTTGGACGGATTCGGGCATGGGAGCCTCCCTATGAGTTCACGAGTTGCGAGTTAGCGCGTCGGGAGAGGAGGAGGAGGCGGAGGTGCCGGGGCCGTGCTGGCGCCAGAAGGAACCCACACCCAGTAATAGGGAACCCGGGTTCCGTCACCATAGAGCTGGTAGCGACCCTCGGAATAGGTCACCACCCGGTCGGCGGGCACGGGAGTGGCTGCGGCCACCGGCACCGGGACGGTCCGTTCGGTGGTTTCCTTCGTGTACGATACACCGCCGCTGCCGAGCAGGGCGGCTCCTGCAAACGCCGCCGCCGCTTTACGAATGGTCTTTCGGCTCAGCCCCATCATGTGATGCCTCCTTTGGCTCTTGTTCTGTTTTGGATGACGCCCGCAGTTATCCCTATCGCATTCGCTGTGCCAAGGCTGTCGCGAGCTCGAAAGGATTGAAAAGCGGGGAAACTCTTGGGATTTGCTAGAGGACTCCCGGATGACCGCCCGCGATGGAGCCGGACGACCCGGTCAAACGGTAATGGTCGGCCCCCGCTTGCCGGTGCCAGCGCGCCGACGCAACGCTACAGCGGGCTGCCCTCGATGCCGTAGGTGGACATACTCTGGGCCGGCGGCTCCAGTCGGAACCAGTAGTAGCCGAAGGGGGCGAGGCTGACGAAGTACAGGCGCTCGCGCACGACGGGAAAGCGGGTCTCGCCCAGCAGCTCCACCGGTGTATGACGGGCCCATTCGCTGAGATCCAGCTCGGCGGGCTGGGCGGCGCCGGAGAGGTTGTGCACGGCGAGTATGGTCTCGCCTTCGTGTTCCCGCACATGGGCGAGGATGCTCTCGTTGGCGGGGCGGAGAAAGCGCAGGGCGCCGCGGCCGAAGACGCGAGTCTTCTTTCGCGCGGCAATGAGACGCTTCATCCAGTTTACCAGGGAGGAAGACGTGCGAAGCTGCGCCTCGACGTTGATGGACTGGTAGCCGTAGACGGGATCCACGATCATGGGGAGGTAGAGCCTCGCCGCGTCCGCCCTCGAGAAGCCGGCATTGCGATCGCCCGTCCACTGCATGGGGGTTCGCACGCCGTTGCGGTCGCCCAGGTAGATATTGTCGCCCATGCCGATCTCGTCGCCGTAGTAGAGGATGGGGCTGCCCGGCAGGGTGAAGAGCAGGCTCGTGAGGAGCTCGGTCTTCCGGCGGTCGTTGTCCAGCAACGGCGAAAGGCGCCGGCGAATGCCCACGTTGAGCCGCATGCGCGGGTCGGGGACGTAGGCATGGTAGAGGCGGCGGCGCTCCTCCTCGCTCACCGTTTCCAGCGTCAATTCGTCGTGGTTTCTCAGGAACAGGCACCACTGGCAGGTGGACGGCAGATCCGGAGTGTGCCGGAAGATGTCGGTGATGGGCCGGCGGTCGGCGGGGCGGACGGCCAGGAAGATACGCGGCATGAGCGGGAAGTGGAAGGCCATGTGGAACTCGTCGCCGTCGCCGAAATATGGCCGCACTTCCGTCGGCCACTGGTTCGCCTCGGCGAGGAGGATGCGGCCCTCGTACCGGTTGTCGATCTGGCGCCGGATCTCGCGGAAGAACTCGTGAGTCTCGGGCAGGTTCTCGCAGTTGGTGCCCTCGCGCTCGAAGAGATACGGCACGGAATCGCAGCGGAAGCCATCCAGCCCTCGGTCGAGCCAGAACTGCATGGCGTCGAGCACCTCCTCGCGCACGGTCGGATTGTCGAGGTTGAGGTCGGGCTGATGATGGAAAAAGCGGTGCCAGTAGTGCGCCTTGGCGATAGGATCCCACGTCCAGTTCGAGGCCTCCGTATCCGTGAAGATGATCCGCGCATCCCGATAGCGCTCGTCGGTGTCGCTCCACACGTAGTAGTGGCGGTACGGCGAGTCCGGGGATCGGCGTGCCGCCTGGAACCATGGATGCTGGTCGGACGTGTGGTTCATGACGAAATCGGCGATCACCCGGATGCCATGGGCATGCGCGGTCTCGAGGAAGCGATCGAAGTCCTCCATGGTGCCGTAGTCCGCGTGGATGGACCGGTAGTCCGACACGTCGTAGCCGTCATCGCGGAGGGGAGAGGGGAAGAAGGGGAGCAGCCAGAGGCAGTCCACCCCCAGGTCTTTGAGGTAGTCGAGGCGGCTCGTCAGCCCGGGGAAATCACCGATGCCGTCGCCATTCCCGTCCTGGAAGGCGCGCACGTGCAGCTCGTAGAAGACGGCGTCCTGGTACCAGAGAGGGTCGTTCACCGCCAGCGGTCTACCAGGTAGGATTTCTCGGCCTCGAAGGTGCGCGCAAGCCGCTCTGCCGCGTGGGCGACGGCGGGGTCCGGACGGTCGCCTGTCTCGAGCACGAGGGAGGCCGCGCAACCCAGGTAGAGGGGGGCCAAGGACTGGGCAATGTGGCTCCGATACATGACCCGGGCACGATACGCGAGCAGGAAATCGTAGACGATGCGCGCCCAGAGCGAGTCGGCGAGACGGAACTCTCCCGTCGGATGCTCGCTGAGAACGAGGACATCACCGAGGCTTTCCGGGGAAAGTATTCGCTCCCAGATCGGGAGGAGATCGCGGACGCCCTGACGGAAGCCCTCGATCATGCGTGCGGGGTCCATAGCCGCCACCCGCTTTGCCGGGCCGGGCGGGATTCCGAAGAGCGCCACGGGCTCCGAGCCGTGTACGTCGAGCCACCCCGCCTCGTGGCGCTCCGCGATGGAGAAGAGCGCCCCCGCCACGCGACCCACGGTAGAGCCCAGGGGAGGCTGCGGTCCAGTGGGCGCCAGGATTCGCGGGCCGAGGACCGACTGGGCCACGGGCAGAGCGCCACCGGCCACGCCAATGGGCAGCCAGAATTCCAGGCCCTGCCGCGCGAGATCCGTGGTCCAGATGTCCTGGCCGAGGAGAAACTCCGCGGTCTTCCCCGAGCAGCCGAACTCGTCGGCCATGGGATACCAGAACTGATGACCGAAGAGCGCGCGCACCAGGGGGGCCACGAAGAGCTGGGTCAGGGTGCCCTCGTAGCGTCCCCGCTCGTAGATGGGCAGCACGAAGGCGCAGCCGTCCTTCAGGACGGGCTGGCCGAGGCCGCGGATCCAGTCGGGCGTCATGCTGGCGATGCCGGCATTGAGCATCACGACGGCTCGGGTGTGGAGGGTCCGGGACATGCCGAGGACTGTCCGGACCGATTCGCTCCATCCATCCAAGCCGGTGGCCGTGGACAAGGTACCCGTCGGTCGTGCATGGACGAGGCGAATGCCATCGGCGATCGGCTCGACCTGGCCCGCCTGTTCGTCCGGCATCGTCGGATCCAGGTGGATGATGGCCGCGGTGAGGCCGTCCAGGTGGGTCAGCAGGCCCTCCTGGACGACCCTCGTGACCGTGGGCAGGCTCGAACCAGCGCCCGCGGTCAAGACGCCAATGGCGATATCGGCTCCCCCGGCCGGCGAAGGCGCCGTGGTCATCTCGGGAGAGGACTGTCCTCGTTCCACACTGTCCTTACTTGGTGAGGAGGGCGAGGAGTGCCAGATAGTCGCCCAGGTGCCGCGTGATGAGGAAATTCCGACGGATGTGCTCGCGCCCCGCGGCGCCCATGCGGCCGATCAACTCGGGATTCCCGAGGAGATGCCGGATGCGGAAGGCGGCGCCCTCGACCGTTTCCACGGTATAGCCGGTCACTCCGAATACCACCTGATTCGGGATCCCGCCCGCGAGGCTGCCTACCACGGGCTTACCCTTCCACATGGCGGCGGCCACGTCGATGGCAAAGCCGGTGGCGAGCGGCTTGTGGATCACGATGGCCGCGCCCCGCTCGAGCGCATTCATCTCCGTCTGGGGATCGGGAGGCAGCACGACCACGCGCACGTCGGGGTCGTGGCCGGCCGCCTCCTGTATTTCCGCCAGCACGTCGCCGCCTGTGCCCGGCGCGAGGCCGGCCAGGACGAGCCGGACGTCGTGATGCTTCTTTACGAGGCGGTATGCGTTCATTACGCCGAGTGGATCGTGCGAGCGGCGGAAAGGGCCGATCTGCAATAGAAAAGGCTTGTCCCGAGGCACACCCAGGCGGTCGAGATGCTGGGCCTGTTCCGCGCGCCCCATGTCGCGATTGCGCTCCGAGAGCGGATCGACGGACGGGTAGACCACGAATCGCGGAATGGACAAAGAGGCGGCGAAGCGCGCGTCGGAGAAGATGACGGCGTCGTAGCGCTGGGCGACGGGGCGGAGGACGTTCCAGAGCTGCGGCTGGGGGGAAGAGAGATCATGATGGCAGCGCCAGAGCCACCGCGACTCGCCCGCGCGACTCTCCACAAGGAGGAGAGGGGCCGCATCGTGGACCATGACGAGATCGGCATCGAGGCGGAGCCGTCGGGCGTTCTCCGCGCAGACGTCGCGAAGCCGGTCGAGCATGACGTCGGTGACGACCTGCTCGGTGCCCGTGAGGGCCCGGCCGACCGTGCGGGTGATCCCTTCGAAATCGCTGGTGCCGATCGTCACCTCCCAGCTCGCGTCAATGCCGAGATCGTTGAGTATAGGGACGAGACGGTTCAGCACTTCTGTGGTCAGGCCCTGATAGCGCGAGCCGCTCACGTTGACGAGGCGGCGGCCCTTGAGACGCTCGCTCAGGCGGAGGAGGAGGTCGACGGCACCGCGCGGTGCGACCTTCCGGTAGTCGTCCAGCCTCGCCGACGACACGAGGGACGTCATCGTGGTAGCTCGTCCAAAGCAGCCGTGAGGACAGTCAGATGGCGGTCGCGAATACGCTCGAGACTGCCGCTATAGGGATCAATGGCGGCGAGGCGCTCGGCCACGTCGGGGCGGTCGAGGGCGGCGGCGACCCACTCGGCGAAATCGCCCCGTCCACGGCTGAGTCGATAGCGCGCCTCGATGAGATGAAAAAAAAGCGCGCTCAGGTCGACCTCGGTCAGGGCGTCCCTGAACTCCTTCAGGGTGCGGGCTTGGTAACCGGTGGGTACCGGGACCAGATGGGCCTGGAAGAAGCGGAAGGGCTCTACTCGCGCTGCCGGCGGGGCGGCCGGGAAATGCTGGAGATGATCGCTGATGGTCGCCACCAGCTCCTCGCGCATCTGCTCCAGCGAGCGCGATTCGAAGGGGTCGATGGCGGCCAGCCGCTCGGCCAGCCGCTGGTCCCGCATCTCGAGGCCCGTCCAGCGGGCAAAATCGTTCGGATATCCCGTGGGCAGCCCCGACCGGTGCAGGAGGGCCGCCGCGGTATGGCAGAAGAGCGATTCGACGGGCACGCGCCCCACCTGATCGAGGAGCTCGCGAACGTCCCGCGCCTCGTAAGGAAGCAGCTCCTTGAGATCGACGCAGCCGTGGAAGACGAAGGGCTCGGCGCTCATGGCGTTCCCTAGGAAAGATACCAGCGGACGGTCCAGGGGCCGAGTTCCTTCCACCCGCCCAGCCAGGTGCCAACCGGGTAGATCTGATGGCCCCACCCGGGCCGCGGGCCCTCGTGCGGCACGGTCTGGGGACCCAGGTTGGTGACGAGCCGAAGAACGCGCCGGTCCGGAAAGGTCCAGGTGACTTCGAGTCCGGTTTCTCCGATCAGAATGAGGCCTGTCTCGGGGACGGCCTCACCGCGAAGGAGGGGCGAGACTTCCCGGACGCGCACCTCGAGGAGGTGGCGATGGAAGGCCAGCCACTCTGCATGCGAGGGCATGCCGACCCGATCCCAGCGGAGTACAGACTGCGCGCGCGTGCTCTCTGCCTGCGGGTCGGGAATGCGTGCCCTCGACTCCGCCTGCGCGAACTCGGGGAAGCGCCCGAATTCCTGGCGGCGGCCCTCGGAGACGCGTGCTGCCAGATCCTTGCCCAGATCCGAGAAGAAGAGGAACGGCTCCGGCGCCCCCCACTCCTGTCCCATGAAGAGCAACGGTATCGCCGGGGCGAGCAGGAGGACAGCGGTGGCCGCGCGCACCGCCTCGGGGGCGGCGAGGGTGGTGAGGCGCTCGCCGAAGGCCCGGTTGCCGATTTGATCGTGGTTCTGGAGAAAGCCCACGAAGCTCGTGGGTGGGAGCGCCCTGCTCGGCTCGCCTCTGGCCCGGCCGCGGTACGTCGACCATTGCCCCTGATAGGCGAAGCCCTCGGTGAGACTTCGGCCCAAATGAGGCAGGGGTGGCTGGTAGTCCTCGTAGTAGCCGCCCGTCTCGCCCGTGAGCATGACGTGCAGCGCATGATGGAGATCGTCGTTCCACTGCGCGAGATAGAGAGGGCGCTTGTCCGGCCCCGTCCGAGAGAGCAGCCGCGCCTCGTTGGCATTGTTCTCGAGAACGAGATGCACGAGCCGATCACGGTCGGGACCGTCGGCCACGGCCCGCGCCAGCTCGGTGAGCACATGATCGGTCGAGCTGTCCGACATGGCATGCACGGCGTCCAGGCGCAGGCCATCCAGGTGGAACTCCTCGAGCCAGTAGAGCGCATTGTGGACGACGAAGGCCCGCGCGACTTCGCTGCCGGGCGCGTCGAAGTTGAGGGCGTCGCCCCAAGGAGTCTTGCCGTCGCGGCGGAAGAACGCCGGGGCGTATCGATGGAGATAATTACCCTCCGGCCCGAAGTGGTTGTAAACCACGTCGAGGAAGACGGCGAGGCCTCGGGCGTGGCAGGCTTCGACGAGAGCCTTGAGCTCTTCCGGCTGTCCGTAGCCGGCCTCCGGGGCGAAGGGCAGCACGCCGTCATAACCCCAGCCCCAGCGGCCGGGAAAATCCGCGACGGGCATGAGCTCCACCGCGGTGATTCCGAGCGCGACCAGATGATCGAGCCGCTCGGCCACGCCGGCGAAGCTTCGTTCCGGAGTGAAAGTCCCCACGTGGAGCTCGTAGAAGACGAGGCGCTCCGCGGGGATGCCGTGCCACTCCGAATCTGACCAGGCGTACTCGTACGGGTCGACCACCTCGCTGGGTCCGTGGACATCGAGAGGCTGGTAGCGCGACGCCGGGTCGGGCACGAGGAGGTCGCCATTGATCCTGAAGGAGTACCGCGTCCCCATCGGGGCCTCCCGCGTCACCCACTCGGCCCATCCCCCCCCGTCCCTTGGCATCGCAAAGCCCTGCTGCCGGTCGGCGAGCCACAGCTCCACGCTCTCTGCCGCGGGGGCCCAGAGCCGGAAGCGCGTGGTGCCGTCGTCACGCGTCTCGGCGCCGAAGGGCATCCGGTGGCCGCGCCTCACCGCCGGCTGCCCGCTCATGACCTGACCGTGGGCCGCCGGAGACGCAGGACGGCCAGCGAGCGGCCTTCCAGGGGATAGCTCTCCCCGGCGCGGAAGATGGGGCGGCGGGGGGGAAGACCCCAATCACGTGTGTCCACCACGAGCTCCCATCGGACACGCGCCTGGTGGGCGGGCAGGATGAACGGGATGGATTCGTGGTGGGCGTTGAGAAGCAGAAGAAAAGTGTCGCCCACTATGGGCTGTCCCTTCTCGTCCATCTCCTCGATGGCATCCCCGGCCAGGCGCAGGCCGAGGCAGCGCGTGAAGCCGTTGCTCCATTCGTCTTCCATCATCTCCTTGCCATCGGGTCGGAACCACGACAGGTCCTTGACGGCCGAGCCGTGAATCCGGCGACCCTGGAAGAAGAGGCGCCGGTGGAAGACGGGATTGTCGCGGCGCAGCCGGATCAGCTGGCGGGTGAATTCGAGCTGGCGCAGGGCCGTGCGGGGCAAGGGCCAGTTCACCCACGAAAGCTCATTGTCCTGACAGTAGGCATTGTTGTTGCCGTGCTGAGTCCGCCCCGCCTCGTCTCCGGCCAGCAGCATGGGAATGCCCTGTGACAAGAGCAGGGTGGCGAGGAAGTTCCGGATCTGCCTCTCGCGAAGCGCCTGGATGGCCGGGTCGTCGGTGGGACCTTCCGCGCCGCAGTTCCAGGAAGCATTGTCGTCGGTACCGTCGCGATTTTCCTCGCCATTGGCCTCGTTGTGCTTTCCATCGTACGAGACGAGGTCGGCGAGGGTGAAGCCGTCATGCGCCGTGACGAAGTTGATGCTCGCCGACGGCCGCCGGCCACCCTGCTCGTAGAGATCGCTCGAGCCGGTGAGGCGATAGCCGAGGTCGGCCATCTGGCGCTCGTCGCCTTTCCAGTAGCGGCGGATGGCGTCCCGGTACTTTCCGTTCCACTCCGTCCATCCCGGAGGAAAATTGCCGACCTGATAGCCGCCTTCGCCGAGGTCCCAGGGCTCGGCGATGAGCTTGACCTGGGAGATCACGGGATCCTGATGAATCACGTCGAAGAAGGCGGAGAGGCGATCCACGTCGTGGAACTCCCGCGCGAGGGCCGAGGCGAGGTCGAAGCGGAAGCCGTCCACGTGCATCTCGAGGACCCAGTAGCGCAGGCTGTCCATGATGAGCTGGAGGGTACGGGGATGGGTCATGTTGAGCGTGTTGCCGCATCCCGTGTAGTCCATGCAGTACCGTGGGCTGTCCGACACCACCCGGTAATAGGCCGCATTGTCGATGCCCCGGAAAGACAGGGTGGGCCCCAGGTGATTGCCCTCCGCCGTGTGGTTGTAGACGACGTCGAGGATGACCTCGATGCCCGCTTCATGGAGGGTCTTCACCATGGTCTTGAACTCCGCGACCTGCTCGCCCGCGCTGTGGGCCGCCGCGAGTCGTGAGTCGGGGGCGAGAAATCCGATCGAGTTGTAGCCCCAGTAGTTGGTGAGCCCGCGCTCCACCAGGTACCTGTCGGCGACGGAGTAGTGCACGGGCAAGAGCTCGACCGCCGTCACTCCGAGGCGGCTCAAGTAGTCCAGGGCGGGTGGCGACGCGAGGCCCGCATAGGTGCCACGCAGAGAGCGCGGCACGTCTGGATGGCGCGCCGTGAAACCCTTGACGTGGAGCTCGTAGATGACCGTCTTGTGCCAGGGAGTCCGGGGCTGCCGGTCCTCCCCCCAACTGAATGCCGGGTCTATGGCAACGGATCTCGGTACATAGGGCGCGCTGTCGCTGTCGTCTGACACCAGATCCTCGTCCGGATTGCCTACCTGATAGCCGAAGAGCGCATCGTGCCACTGGAGAGGTCCCGTGATGGCCTTGGCGTAGGGGTCGAGCAGGAGCTTGGACGGATTGAAGCGGTGCCCGTTCTCGGGCTCGTAGGGTCCGTGGACGCGGTAGCCGTAGGGAAGTCCCGGTCTCGCCTCGGGCAAGTAGACGTGCCAGACCTGGTTCGTGTGCTCCTGCATTCGGAGGCGATGGCGCTCCCGCCTCGGGTCTTCGGGATCGAAGAGGCAAAGATCCACGGCCGTCGCGTGCTCGCTGAAGAGGGCGAAGTTCACTCCCGCCCCGTCCCATGTGGCGCCCAGCGGATACGGCGCGCCCGGCCGGGTACGAGGCAGCTTTCCTGAGCGCTCTCGGCTCATGGGTTCTCCTCTCGCTTGAGAAGAGCGACGGGGAGGGAGCCGAAGAGGGCGCCCGTGGGGAGCGATGGAATGCCGTCCCTGATCCCGGTGGCCACACGCTTGCCGGAAAACTGGTCGGTGTAGACACCCTCGAGACCCGGTCGGTTCAGAGACACCCACGTATCACCCCAGACCGGCTCACCGAGAGGAAGCTGGCCGCGGAAACCCGTAAGGCGAGCGGTGAGGCGCGGTACCACGACGACGACGACGGCGGCGCCGTCCCGGCGGAGCAGCGCCACGAGGTGCTCAGCGTGCTCGCCACCCGCCGACAGAGGATCGTAGCCTCCTCTCCGGGAGAGCGCGGGAGACTCCCGGCGGAACGTGAGGGCGCGATGGGTCACGTACATCTTGACGCGTCCATCGGGCCAACTGTTCATGAGCTCCCCGCACAGCCGATCGAGATTCTCCGGGCCCTCTCCCGCGCGCCGCCGAAGATCGTCGAGAAGGGTCTGGCGCCGGGCGAAGTCCACCGGACGGCGATTGTCCGGATCGACGAGGGACAGGTCCCACAGCTCCGACCCCTGATAGAAGTCGGGAATCCCCGGCGCGGTGATCTTGAGGAGCGTCTGGGCGAGCGAGTTGACCGATCCGTAGAGGGCGACCAATCGCTGGAATGGGAGAAAGGCGTCGACGAACCGGCTCCCGGGGGAGAGGAGCCTGGCGACGAAGTCGCGCAGCGCCTGGTCGTACCCGGTATCCGGATTGATCCAGCTCGTCCGTCGCTTGGCTTCCTTCGTGGCCTTTTCCATGTAGCTCGCCACGCGCTCCATCAGTGACCCGGCCGTCGCGTCGTCGCCTTCGGCCGGCCAGGCACCCACCAGGGTCTGGTAGAGGAGATATTCGTCGTTGCGATCGGGGGCGGCCTGGCCGTCGACGTCCTGCTTGAAGCGCCGGTTGATCATCCGCCACCGCCGCACGTGGGCGGCCCAGGTTGCGGGTACCTCAGAGAGGACGCTGATACGGGCCCGCACGTCCTCACCGCGCTTCGTGTCGTGGGTGGCGGTGCAGACCAGCGAATCGGGCCACCGCTCGAGCCGCCGCGCATTCTTCTCGTGAAACGTGGCGAGGGGCTCGCCATACCCCGCGGGGTCGCTCCCTACCTCATTGAGCGAGACGAGGCGGTTGTAGAGGTAGAGCGCGGTGTCCTCGACGCCCTTGGCGGTGACGGGGCCGGTGGTCTGCTGGAAGCGCATGGCAAAGCGGCGACGCTCGGCCTGCTCGTGCGCGTCGCTTCGCTGGGGATGGCGCATGAGCAGCGCATTGCGGAGGAAGTCGAAGATCGACACGTTCACGGTGGGATTTCGCTGCTTGGCCTCGGTCACCGCGCGATCGATATAGCCGCGGTCCCGGCTGCTCGGCTCGTCCCCCAGATCGCCCACGTAGGTGCGGTAGACGGGGAAAGCGGCGATGACCTCCCGGATGACCCGAACCAGGCTCGCGAGGGTGAAATCGCGCGAGAGGCGATTGCGCTCCGAGATGCGATCGAGGTGCAGACCGAGCTGGACGATTTCGCTGGCCATGGACACCTGCATGATGAGCCGCTTGGCCGCGTAGCTCAGATCGGCCATGGGCTCGACGCGTCCGGCGAAGCGGGAATAGGTGGCGGTCATCTGGCGCGAGGTGCCACGGTCGACGAAGAGGCCGTTGACCGAGCCGAGATAGTCGTAGCCCGTCGTACCCGCCACTGCCCACCAGTCGGGGAGCGGCTCTTCGGCCATCAGAATCTTCTCGGCGGCAATCCAGAGTGGCCGGGCGCCCTGAGCACTCGCGTCTGCCTGAGCCGCGGCACGATACTCGGCCGCGATGGCCAGCTCCGTGTCATGGTCGAGCTCGGGATGGAGCCGGCGCGCCGTCGCGACGATGGCGCCTTCCTGGAGGCGAAGGAAGTATTCCCCGGGGGCATAGAGACCGTCGGGATGGTCCACCCGGATCCCCCCGACCTTGCCCTCGCCGACCAGGCGAAGGACCAGCTCGTGGCTTGCCGCGAAGACCTCGGGGCGCTCCATCCGGATGGCGGCCAGATCATTGACGTCGAAGAAGCGGCGATAGTTGACCTCATCCCCGGCCACCCGCCAGTCGGCGAGCCGGTAGGTCTGCTCGGCGAGGAGCGCATCCAGGTGGTCGAAGCTTGCGGGGTCTCCGGGGGTGCCGTTGAACAGCCGAATGTTGTCGTCGACGAAGTCGCGAATATGCTCAGACTCCTTGAGGAGGGCGGCGAGTCGGCGCTTCACCACTTCCTTCTCCCTGAGTCGCTCCTCGATGCGGGTGGGCTCGGAGTCGATACGGTCGGGCAGATGGGCCAGCGCCGTGAGAATGCTCTTGAGCTCCTGGAGGTGAGCATCATCGTCGCCGACCCGGGCCACGAGATCGTCGAGTCCATGCGTGAGGATTCGAGCATAGGTATCGGGAGCTATGGGCAGGCGGGCGCCCGCGCACCGCAGGACGAAGGCGCCCTCGGCGAGCCCGAGCTGAAGCTGCCCCGACTCGAGTACCCGACCATACTGATCCGGAAGAACCGGAAGAAGCACCTTGTTCCGTAGCTCGGCCTTGGGGGGTGCCCATTCGATGTCGAAGAAGCTTGCCCGCGGAGAGCTGGGCCCGTTCTCCAGCACGTCCATCCACCAGGGATTGGCGTCGCCCGCCACCCCCATGTGATTCGGCACGATGTCGAGGATGATGCCCAGGCCACGTTCGCGAAGGGCCGCGGCCATGCGGTCGAAAGTGGCGGGACTCCCGATCTCGGGATTGAAGGCATTGTGATCGGTGACGTCATAGCCGTGGGTGCTGCCCGGTCCACTCTTGAAGCACGGCGAGAGGTATGCGTCGGTGACCCCGAGCAGGTCGAGATACCTGGCGAGCGCGGCCACGTGATCGAAGCCCGTCGATGACCCGAGCTGGAATCGATAGGTCGCGCTGTGCGGCCGCCCGAGCTGGGCAATCGCCTCCGCGAACAGGCCCTTGATCTCCCTCATCGAAGATTGATGTCGCTCACAGGTGGGTGAACGTCTCGCTGGGCGGATGGGGATCGCGGCGAAGGTAGCGATTGAGGATCTGCCGAGCCAGTCGTCGTCCCCCGAAGCCGAAAGCCAGCGAGAGGGTCAGAATGAGACCTCCGAAGGTGATCCCAAAGGCCACGAGCACCATCTCCTTGCCGATGCCGAGATGCGTGATGGCCGTGGCGGCGGCGAAGAGCAGGACGGCCCAGCGAATCGCCCGAGCGAGGAGTCGCGCCTCAGGCACATGGGCGTTGACGGCGGCGATGAGCGCGCCTTCAGCGAGGAAATTCGAGGCGAGCCAGCCGATCAGCATGATCAGTCCCGCGCCGAGTACCCGCGGCACTGCATAAAGGATGAAATCCGTCACGCGGCCGGTGCCGGGGATGGCCAAGGCATCGATAGCCAGGGTCACGGACACCACGAAGATGCTCCAGAATATGGCGAGGCCGAAGACATCAGAGGGCGTGCGGCGAATACCCGAGCGCCCCATAGCCTGGCTCAAGCCCCAGGCTTCGGCCCGCCGGTCGAAGGCCATGGTGCGGGCGAGCCGTCGAGCGAGCCGCCCCATGACCCATCCCACGGCCAGACCGACCGCGGCAAGGGTCACCATGGCCAGTATGCCGGGGAGGATGATGATGAGTCGGGAGGTCACATTGTGAATGGCCGTCCACACCAGGTCACTCCAGATGTCCGTCATGACGGCTCCCTTCTTCGATCACGGGCGAGCATGACGTGCCAAGCGGCGGGAGAACATGGGAACACAGACGATTCCCCGGACGGGGAGCGCCGCAATGTCAGGGCTCGACTCTCTACCGTTCCGCGGCGTACTGCGTCAGATCGAGGAATTCGGCCGCGCAAAAGGCACAATAGGCGACAGACTCGAGGGTGTATGCGCAGACCGGGCAACACGGCCGTCCACAGTCGACGCATCCGAGATCCTCGACGGCACGAAGCACCGGCGCTCCACATTCACATGTCTTTCTGCTCATGTGTGTGGCCTCCCCATGGCTGACGAAGTCATTGGGAGGCAGGGTTGCAAGTCATATGCCCCCAGTTGATCGCTTGGGCTCGCGTCCACTTTCGTGGACTTGTACAACGGGGAGTTCGAGCGAGGGCCGCAAGCGGACAGGAATGGCACGAATTACCGAGTAGATTCGACCGGGCTGGGGATTCTGGCGCTTCCGTCACCCAGTCGACAGACTCACCATAAGCAGAGATTCTGTTCAATCTGGTGGCATTTGGCTTCCAGAAGAGCGCTCGCCAGCGATGGCATGAGGGTTGCGATCAGGGCGCGCATGACCCAATCGAACACGACGATATCGAGCGTGACGTCCGAGCAGCGGAGCCTGCGCGTCGGCACAAATGCGTGGGCGGTGGTGTTGGCAGGGGGCAAGGGGATGCGGCTCCGGGGGCTGACCCGACACGTGTACGGCGAGGACAGGCCAAAGCAGTACGCCGTTCTGACGGGTGGCAAATCCCTCCTCAGGCAGACGCTGGATCGTGTGCGCCTTTGCGTCCCGGCGGAGCGAACCATCGTGACGACGATGGCGGGACAAGGCGGCTATATGAGGGCCGAGCTGAGACACGAGCCGCGGGCTCCGCAGGTGCTCGAGCAGCCGAAAGATAGAGGCACGGCGGCGGCCATTCTCCTCGCTGCGCACTGGATCCTGGCCCGTGATCCGAAGGCCACGATGACAGTCCTCCCTTCGGACCATTTCGTGTCGGACGACGAGCTCTTCATGGAGTGCCTCTCCCAGGGGATCGGGGCCATCGAGCGACGTCCCGAGCAGATCGTGCTCCTGGGAGCCGAGCCCAGCGAGCCCGAGACCGACTATGGCTGGATCGAGCTCGGGGAGCCCCTGAGAGGACCGGGAACGGCACCGTTGTACAGGGTCCGGCGCTTCGCCGAGAAGCCAGATCAGCTGACCGCGGACGCGCTATTCAAGGCGGGCGCCCTGTGGAACACGTTCGTGTTTGCAGGCGGCGCGGCGGCGCTCGTCGACGCGGGCCGCGAATGCCTGCCTTTATTGCACGAGCGGCTGGCCGGGCTCGATCGGTTCCTGGGGACCGAACACGAGCGATGGGCCATTGCCCAGGCCTACGAGTTCGCGCCTCGCGCCAGCTTCTCCCGGGCATTGCTCGAGCGCTGCCCTGACAAGCTCGCGGCAATACGCCTCTCGGAGGTGTCCTGGTGTGACCTGGGCACTTCGCGCAGGGTCATCCGGACACTCGATGAGCTGGGTATCAGACCTGACTGGCTCGCGACCCTTCAAGAGGCCGGCTGAGCCTCATCGGGTAACCTTCCCGTTCTTCACGGCGAGGGCGAGATCATCGGCGAGACGTGAGGCCTTGTCGGCGAGCACCTGGGCTCGGGGCACATCCCGCGCCCGCAGAGCCTCGCCGGCTTTCGAAATGAAGTCCTTGAGGCCCGACAGCATCTCCTGCTGCTCGTTCCCAAGCTTGGACGAATCGATCTGGCCCATGACCTCGCCCGCCCGGGCCAGCCGCGCTTTCACGTCTCGCACCGCCTGGTCCTCATTGTCGATGTGCGGCGAAACTTGGGGAGCCGCCGGGAGCGGCGGGGTCGGCGGGAGGGGAGGGCGCGCCGGGCCGGGGGGCACGGCTGCGGTCTGCTGTGCGCTTCCGGCCTCTGGGGGCGGCGCGGTGGCTGCGCAGCCAAGCGGAAGGGCAGCGAGGAGGAGCAGCGGCAGGGCCTGTCTCATGACTTCGCCGCGCTTGGCAGCCGCACGATCACGCTGGTGCCTTGCCCGATCGTAGAATGAATCTCGATGCTGCCGTGGTGGAGGTCGACCACGCGGCGCACCAGGGCGAGGCCGATGCCGGTCCCTTCCTGCTTGGTCGTGTAGTACATCTTGAAGATGCGCTCGACATCCTCAGGAGGAATACCCACCCCGGTATCCGCAATCGTGACCTTCAGCAACGCCTCGGTTTCCGGCTCGGTCGATATGGTGACCGGTCCGCCACGAGGCATGGCCTGACAGGCATTGACGATCAAGTTCATAAAGGCACGCCTCAGCATCTGCTCGTCGCCCTTGGTGGCAGGCAGGGTCGGGTCCAGGCGGGCCGCCAGCGCCACGCTTTTGGCCTGCCACTCGGCCTGAAGGAGGGTGGTGAGCTCTCGGAGAATCGCGTTGATGTCCACGGGCTGCCGGGCCAAGTCGGAAGGATAGACGACCTCCGAAAAGCGATCGACCACCGCCGCCGCACGATGGATTTCCCTTTCCAGCACGTCCAGGCTCCGGGTGACGTCCGGGGTCTGGTCGGGTATCCGCTCCCTGAGGAACGCGACGCGGACGACCATGGCGTGCAAGGGATTCTTGACGTCGTGAGCCACCTCCGACGTGATCTGGCCCAGAGCGGCGAGCTGGGCGGAGTACTGGATCAGGGACTGGAAGGTCCGCGCGGAGACCGCGAGGGACTTGAGATCTCTCATGACAAGGATGACGCCCGCGCCCTTGGAAGCTTCGGGAGAGACGGGGAATACCGAGGCGAGGAGCTCGAGCGGCGCCCCGTCCGTCTGGATCTCGATCTTGGCGTTGCGCGAGGCTTCGCCCTTCTCGAGAGCGCGGAGCATCAGGTGCCGGAGCGGGTGATCCGGCGGGAAGACATCGCCGAGATGCTTCCCCGCGGCGTCCCGGGCGGGCCGGCCCAGGACCATCTCGACGGAGCGATTGGCGAAGAGGATAACGCCATCCGCGGTGGTGAAGAGGACGCCATCCTCGATCTGATCGACCGCAGCATGCACGGTGTTGATCTCGCTGCGCTCTGCGAGGATCTGGGTTCGATCCGACTCCATCTGCTTGCCGAGGAGCTGGAGCTGGTAGGCGAGCTTGCCGAACTCGTCCTTCGGCCCCGCGCTGCTGCCCACGTCGAACTCGCCGCGGCGCAGCCGCTCCATGTCTTCGGCGAGCTTGCGGATGGGCTTGAGGGTGACGCTGGAAAGCCCCACGGCCACCACGAGCGCTGCCGCGAGCGAGAGGCACCCCAGCGTGACCGTGTACCAGAAGGCATCGTCGAGCCTGCCCCGCAGAAGCGACATGGCGATACCGAGCCGAATGGTGGCCACGGGCTTGCCGTTCACATTGAAGGGAAGCGCAACTTCGTAGATCTGGGACTGGCGTGAGCCGTCGAACAGACGCCGGAGCGGGTCGTCATTCACCACCTTCTTGAGACTTCGCTGTGAGGGGACGAGCTCTCCCTCCCGCTTGCGATCGCTATGAACGATCGCTACCCCCTTGTCGTCCGTGATAACCGAGTACAGAAGCCACGGGGCATACCCAACCGTGGCGTCGAGGAGAGCGCGGAGATCGGCGTCCTGACTCAGAACGGTCCGGGGGTCCTCGAAGGTGCGGCGAGAGAGCGTTCTCACGCATTGGGTATAGATCTGACGCTCGACGAGGTCGGCTTCTCGAAGCGTGGAGTTCCAGACGATCTGCTCCACATGATAGAGGTGCACGGCCGTGCTCAGGGCGACTACGCACAAGGTCAGCAGAGCGAGAGCGAGGATCTCGCGTGCCTGCAGGGCGAGCCCGGCCCGGCGCCCTCCGGTAGTCTGAGGCTCCGCGGTTCCCTCCTGTCTCATGGACCTGTCGATGGGAAGCGAGCGGGCAGCCTCCTGTGACGCGAACCGCTGTATATGAATGAAGTGTCCGGTAAAACATTCCCGGTAGTTATTTCCGATCGCCGCGGCTCAGTGGCCAAATTAGCCAGAGGTTTACCCTCCAAAGTTTTCAAATAATACCGCCATTTAGGCCTTCTGGACAGCCCCAAAAAACGCAGGGCACAGGCATTGCTATAATCGTGCCCGATCCGAAGGTCGTGCGAGGGCGCTAACCTCTAACCAGCGAGGTAGTGAACTATGAAATACCGCATTCTCGTAGCGGACGATGACGAGGCCGCACGTTCAGGCCTGGCCGATCTGCTGTCGAGCTGGGGCTACGAGGTCGAGCAGGCCATCGATGGCAAAGATGCCCTTGAAAAAGCGCCGGAGTTCGGTCCGGCCGTGGTCATTGCCGATCTTGTCATGCCCGCGCTTGACGGCGTGGCTCTTCTCAAGCCTCTCGCCGAAGTGTATCCAAATGCCGTGGTCATCCTCCTCACCGGGCATGCCACCGTGGAGACGGCGGTATCGGCCATGCGGGAAGGCGCCTACGACTATCTGACCAAGCCGGTTGACCCGCGTCGGCTCAGGGTGCTGCTCGACAAAGCAGTGGAGCGCGGTGCCGTGCAGCGCGAGGTAACCTTGCTCCGACGGCAGCTCCGGGAAAGCCGTGGATTCGGACCGATCCTCGGAGCGAGCCCGCCCATGCAGGAGATCTATCGCCTCATCGAGCTGGCCGGGGCAAGCTCGGCACCGGTGCTCCTTACGGGTGAGACGGGAACAGGGAAGGAGCTCGTCGCGCGCACCATTCACCAGATGTCGGAGCGAGGCAAGGGCCCCTTCGTCGCCGTGAACTGTTCGGCGATTCCGGAAACGCTCATGGAGAGTGAGCTATTCGGACACGAGAAGGGTGCCTTCACGGGCGCGCACGAGCGGAAGGCAGGCTTCTTCGAGCTCGCGGACGGCGGCACGATCTTCCTCGACGAGATCACCGAGATGAGCCCGGCCCTCCAGGTCAAGTACCTGCGGATCCTCCAGGACGGCCTCGTCCGGCGCATCGGGGGCAAGAACGAGATCAAGGTGGACGTGCGGATCATCGCGGCCACGAACCGGGATGCCGCGCAGGCGGTCAAGGACAAGGCGTTTCGCGAAGACCTCTACTACCGGATCAATGTGTTGGCCATCGCGCTGCCGCCTCTCCGCCGCCGCGGACAGGACATCCCTCTGCTCGTGGAAGCGTTCATTGCCGAGTTCAACGAGAAGTATGGCCGGAACGTCAAGGCGGTCGACGAGACCGCGATGATGCGGCTTCGCGATCATGCGTGGCCGGGCAATGTGCGCGAGCTCCGGAACATCATCGAGCGTGCGGTGGTGGGCTGCAGCGAGGAGCTCATCACCCCCACCTTCCTCCCGCTTGGTATCGCTCCGGCAGAACGACGCGAACAGGGCGACTCCGTCCTTCTGCCTCTGGGCACGACGCTCGAGCAAGGAGAGCGTGAGCTCATTTTGCGCACTCTCGAATCGGTGAAGAACAACAAGACCCGGGCCGCGGTTATTCTCGGCACCACGCCGAAGACTCTACACAACAAGACTCGGCGGTGGAGACTGGGAAAGGAAGCCTAGAGGACGCGGAGTGGCACGGGTGATGCAGCCGTTAGCTGGTTATGGAATCGCTCAGAGGAGCTATGTACGAAAAGGCCCTGGGTAGGCGTCCCGGCCAGAGAATTCTTCTGGCCGATGACGACCCAGATTCGCTCGATGGGCTTCGCGCGCTTCTGGAGGCTTGGGGATACGAAGTCGAGACCGCCCGCGACGGGCGGGCGGCCCTCGATCAGGTTCCCGTTGTCCGTCCGTCGGTAGTGATCACGGATGTGATCATGCCCAGGATGACCGGGTTGGAATTACTCGAGGCGATCCGGCGCGACCGGCCGGCCCTTCCCGTCATTGTCATGACCGCTCATGGCAACATCGAGACGCGGCGCCACGCCGCGGCGATGGGCGCCGCGGCATATCTTCCCAAGCCGATCGATACCACCCTACTGAAATCGGCTCTCGTAATGGCAATTCACGAGGCAGAAGGAGACGCCGATTCGTGAGGGCAACGGAGACCGAGCGGGGAAATCTGCTTATCCACCGCAAGAGCTTCGTGGTGGCAAGTGAAACTCGTCGCCAGGCCGTTGATATCAGGCCCCAAGTGGAGGAGATCGTCCACAGCGTGGGGGCGAAGAACGGTATCGTCATCGTAAATTGCCTGCACACGACATGCTCCATCCTCGTCGCGGAGTCCGG
>Ga0137363_10000289_pt1 | contig 27692 bp, 21 predicted proteins | sample MadtaG_FD_104800 | JGI IMG/M metagenome (GOLD analysis project Ga0137363, IMG submission 104800) | Vadose zone soil microbial communities from Angelo Coast Range Reserve, California, USA - Mad1_115_16 metaG | ecosystem: Environmental > Terrestrial > Soil > Vadose zone | place: USA: California...
CGAACGGCGTCTTTAGTTTTCAGCAACTTACCAGCGAGCCAGAGCGCAATCACCCGTTTGCTAACTAAGCCGTTTGGGGGGCTAGAACCTCCAACGGGGGTTCGAATCCCCCCCTCTCCGCCACATCTGATTTCGCTAAGCTAATAAGAATGTGGCGATTTACACCGTGCTACTACTTTTTCTAATGCCTCGTTTATTTGAAACTGCGAGTCTCGGTCATTTGTGATGGCTTTCTCAAAATTCGCGCACGCGAACCCCCGCATAGCGAATGCCCTCAAGAACTGCAGCCATCGCTTTCCTCGAGCGAAAGTCGCGCTCGCGCAATCTCAACGGAGCTGCGCTATCCTGACTTCAAGCAACCCTTTTTTACATGAGCGGGTTGCCGAGTCCAGTAGGCACAATTTTGTAACCGGAGTTCGATATGCGTCTTTCTGAGTGTCCCGTTAGAGCGACCATCGACGTAATTGATGGTAAATGGAAACCGATCATCGTAAATGCCTTGAAGCCAGGGACGCTGCGATTCGGCCAATTACGACGCCATGCTCCCGAAGCCACGCGAAAAGTCCTTACCGAGCAATTGCGTGAACTGGAGAAGGATCAAATTATTACTAGGAAGGTTCTAGGGCAGAGATGGGAGCGAGTGGAATATGCGCTCACCCCCTACGGGCGGACTCTCGTACCGGTTCTGACACTAATGGCAAAGTGGGGCAAGAAGCATAAGAAGTCTGGCCACGCCAATAACGGAGCTGAGGCGGCGGGGCTGCTCCAAGCAGTCTCTTAAATCGGGAGGTTGTCAGACGTAAAAATCCCTTAGCCCTGGAACAGTGACCGCGGGGCCCCGCTAATTTTTCGGCGCGTGTCGTGAGATGGTCTCTTCGTTTTCTCGAAAGGCGCGTGCTGATTGTTACGAATTGATTAGTACCGATCAACGCGTTGGCAGTGACCAACCAATCGCTGGAGGGAAGCCGGACTTGGCTGCGAGCTATTAGGCTACTCAATTGTGAAGACGGCTGACGTCACAATCTTCGAATGTTTCGGCAGCGTGGCGCAGTTCAAATTCGGAATGGCGCCCCGCCAGTAGTCCAGCTTCGTGCCGGTTAGGTAGAAGCGGCCCGCCGCCCGGCTTACGGGCTGACAGCAGAAGGGCTGCGACAAGTCAGGGAACTACAACCTTCGGTTTGAATACATGTATGGACACAGCCGGGGTCAACAGAAGAGATCAATCCAGCCCAGGTACGATCCTCTCATATTGGAGGAATCGCGTCAGCTCCCACCGGTTCGAATGATGTAGTTGCTCCACTGCCAAAGGCATTCCGTTCTCCGACGTCCAGACCGCGTGGGTGTCGTCGAGTTCGAACTTCAGAGCGTCGATCTGTTTGCCGAGGACGGCGATCCTTTGGCGTCCGACAAAGCGAACTTTCTTGTTCTCCGTGCGGTCGGCCACTACGGTGACATGATTCGGATCTCCATCGTCAGCGTCCCATACTTTAAGATAGACGAGCGGGATGGTGCGGCTCTGTTTGGGATCGCGCGGGGCGCTCAGAACTATGCTGGCGAACGAAAACGGAAGGTCGAACTCCGGGTGTTCATTGACTGAGTCCACCGAGATTTCGAACATATAAGGCGCTGGTAGCGAGATGTTCCCACCCCCCTGTTTGTTGTGGATTGAATAGTCACACTGCAGGTGCCGGCCGTCTGGCAGCGGCTGGAGATGGCAGTCGTATGAGCCTACGAGGGGAGGGTCCCAGGGGACAGGAAATATCTTGAATCCCTCGGTGTGGAACTGATTGGAAAGGTAAAGAATTTGTTTAGCTGGGGATGCTTGCGGTCGACCTAGCAGATACATCGTCGTCTCGAGCTCATAGCCTCCCGCCGTCTTCCAGAGCACCCACTGGTCGAAATGTCTACGAAACTCCCCCTCGCGGCCGTTGGCGATGACGCTGAAGGCGCCCTCAGCAGCCTTCTGGCGCGGTTCCTGCGCGTAGAGCGTTGTGGAAAGGAGCAGCAGGGCCAAAATGAAAGTAAGCGTACGCGAAGGCGTTACATGCGTGGCTGGGGTAGAGGTGCTCATCTTGCGAGACTACATCATTGGCAGATCGCCTGATAAGAGGCGTTAATGAGGTACTCCCACAACCGGATAATAGGGCGGCGTGGCGGGAGAGTACCCCAATGGCCGGAACAGCGGCGTGAAATTTCGGCAAGGTTTCAGATACTATCTGGCCAGGATTCAGAAATCTCGAACTGGCTTCTGAAAATTTGTGGAAACACATCACGGAAGCGGGCGACTACCTGAAAGAATTCATCACGCGCCATCGCAAACAGCTTTCCTGAAACTCCGGACGGCCTGTCCTATGGCGTATCTCGCGGGGGCTCAACCTGTTCCGCAACGACCACTGAATTCCTTCAGCGCGCCGCGTCCATACGGATTGTTCGAATCCCAAACACGCCTGGAATATCGCTCCCGCTGGAAGCCTCGAAGCGCACCGTCACTTTCTGCTTGCCTTCGACTAACTCGGCGGGAATTGAATACTCAACGTCGAAGAACCTCACGTCCTGCTCCGGGCTGCGCCTCTCCGTCTCCTGTCCTCCCACTTTTTTTCCGTCCACCAAAATATCGAAAGATCCCTTCCGGCGCGCGTCATTGCTAAACGTAACTACCAGTCCCACCGGACGACCTGCGTCGACTGGAAGATCAAACGAGAACCACTTCGTCGCTCGTCGCCCATAGCGCTCCATCAACTGAACAGGAGCGCTGTCTTCACCCTGTTGGTTGAAGTCGCGTTCCGTCTGCATTTGCCCCGGTTGCGCAAACGCCACCGTGGCCGCCTCAAGCTTCTTTTGTTTTTCTTGTTCAGCGGCGAAAGCCTCCGACTTCTTCTTCCACTCTTCGGGAGTGCACATGTCCCAATAGATCGCGTATCGTCGCCGCGGCAATTGGTAAAACGGCACAAATGTGATGTCCGACGTCAGACCGACGCCGGAGGTCACAAATGTTCCCGGCTTGCCTGGCACTGGTTTCAGAAAGTTCTCGACGGGCTCCGCAGTGGCCACAAGCACTGGCGCCGAATCTTCCCCGGCTGCGGTTCGTCGCGCTCGTCGTTCTTGTTCCTGCCGTTCTGGACCGAGATCCCCAGCCAGCACCAGCGGTCCCCACATCAGCGCGAATCGCTCTAGATTGTCCGGCAGCGGTTCTTTGCGAAGTGTCTTCGGCAGAGCCAACTCCACCGTATCTCCTTTTTTCCACGTCCGTGTGATCTCCACGTAGGAATCCGCCTTGGGCAAATCCTTCAACGCATGGCCATTCACCTTGACGCTGAAACCCACCCCCGCCCAATACGGCCGCCGCAAAGCCAAAGTGAATTTTCTTGCTGATTTGGGCGTAACCTCTATGGACGCGGTTTCACCCATGGGAAAATCGGTGTTCATTTCCACTTGGACGCCTTCAGTTTCCCAATTCGCGTGCGTAGGCACATACAAGCTCACCCAAAGTTTGTCCGCGGATTCATAGTAGATGCCGTAGCCGTGAAGCGCATGGCTCTCCATGCCGCTGCCCACGCAGCAAGTAAAGTCCTCGAACTTGTCCTGATATTCGTGCTGTACTCCGCGGCCGACTGGCACCATGTAGCACACGCGGCCATCATTAGGATCTTGCGACGCAAGAATGTGATTAAAGAGCGCCCGTTCGTGGAAGTCCGCATAGCGTATCTCCGGGTCGACGGAGAAAAGCGTGCGCGACATCTTGATCATGTTATAGACATCACAGGTTTCCGCCGTGCGTCCATCGATCATGTTGTTCAGCTTGTCGGGCTGGCTTAGGTACTCATTCTTGCCGTGCCCGCCGGTGGCAAAGCTGTGATGCATTGCCACCTGGTCCCAGAAAAACGTTGCGGCTTTGTGGTCGGTTTCATCGCCGGTGTAGATGTACCTCGAAAGCGACCCAATCATTTTGGGTACCTGCGTGTTTCCGTGCTTGCCACCAAGAATGTCTTGTCCCGCGGCAAGCGGATCGATCATCGCGCGGTGCTCAAATTTCCCGGATAGCGCCAGCCAACGCGGATCGCCTGTGTCGGCGTAGAGATCGGCGGTCACCTCGTTCATCCCTCCGAACTCCGTCGCCAGCATCTTCTGCGTTTGCTCGTCGTCAAGCTTGGAAACAATACTTTCCGCCCAGCTCGCGAACTTGATCTCCACATCGAGCGCCGTGCGGTTGCCCGTGTAACGGTAGGCGTCTCGCAACCCGGCAAAAATCTTGTGCTCCACGTACCACGGCGACCACAAGCCATTCAAGTCGAATCCACCTGACCGTATAATTCCTCTGCACAGTTCCTGGAAGTGGAGCTTTCCATCGACACCTTGGTTGTCCATCAGAGCCCCGAGATAGCCATCTCCCTGCGCATGTTGAATTGCTTGCAGTTCGCTTACGATGTAGGCAGCGCGCTCCTTGAAGCGCCCGTCGCCGGTGGCCGCCCACATGAGACTCACAGCCGAAAGATAGTGTCCTGCAATGTGTCCGGTTAATTGTCGTCCTGCCCCATCCCATCCTCCGTAGGGCTTTCCCTTTGGTTCCAGTCCCGCGCGTTGCCGCAGGTAAGCCAGCATCCGATCCGGTTCGAGCTCGAGCAAGTATTTAGCGTCAAGCTCTTGCGCGTTTTTCAGTGGCCCTCCAGTGAGCCGCACGCTGTTCAACGGCAGCGGCCGGACTTTGATAATCTTTTCTTCCGCGACTTGTGCGGCGTTGGGCGCTTGCGCCTGCACGATCCCAGGCCAAGACAAAATCATCAGCGATGAAACAACAAAGAAATTCCTCACAAGAGCCTCCTAAGACGCGCCCAGACAATTGTCAGGCGACGTTTATCCTCCATATTCGTTTCCTGGGCCAAGCAAACCAACTTCTCTGTAATGTGCTTCCATAATTCCTTCTCGGCTATTTCCGGATTCTTCGTCTTGCAGGCATCGAGAGGTTCGCGATGGCCCGTCCCAGCGGGATGCATCCCGCGTAAATACGAGGTGAAGACGAGTGTAGCGATCGCAGTTGATGTTCAGCGTCTTCAAAAATGCCAGCATCACCGGACGATTAGCGGAAGCATAACGCGCGAAATGAAAGCTCCAGTTCCACTGGCCCCAGGATTTTATTTCGGAATCCTTCTCCAGCGACTGCTCGTACTGTACGAGGATGTCTTCCGCGCTGTGAAAATCCTCTTTCTTCATGTTCGGGATGGCGCAATGGCGTCCTGCCGTAGCCGTTCGCCTTCTCGCAACTCCCAACTCAGAATTTTCTCGTGCAGCCGTTCTGTTACCTCGGCGGAAAGAGACTGCCGCGGAATGGGTGCTGATTTTTGTGTACGTGACCATTGCCATGTTAGTTCAGAAGACGTCGCAATTCGATGCGTTCGGCTCCGCTTGCTATGGTGCTTCCCTGCGGCAGAAGCACTCTCGCGGAAGCTCCGGCCAATTGAGCCAGCAATTCCCGGCGATTCCATGTTTGGTCATGTTCAGTCCCCTTGGATCGTTCCCGTCCTCATTCCGGGTTTGCCGTCATGGACGCACGACGTCCCGTGGTGACGGAGAAATAGTCAATCCACTGTTTGCGAATCCCGTTCGTTCGCTCGATCAATTCGCTAGTCGGTTTGACGCCGTGCTGAACGACGATGACCATTCCAGTGTTGAACTGGCGTTGAGATTTGTCGACGCCGGGAAGGCGCTCGCCTTCGGCGGCTATGACGTCCTGAATGGTTACCTTGGTTCTGTCCGCCTTGAAAATAGAGTGCTCGTGGGCGTCTTTGCCAGCGGGAACCAGGTTGCGGAGAATGAAAAAATCGGGCACTTCAGCGGGAGAAATCAGGCCCATGAGATAGAGGTCGAGATAGGACCATCCGGTGGCGGGCACGTAGTAGTCGTCGTCGAGTTGTGTGAAGGTCCCGTCGAAGTTGTCCTGCCAGACGCCGCCTCCCATGATCGACGCTTCGGTCGGCCGCTGATACGGGAATGCCACGCGGGCCTGCAAACCCCGCGCCCAATGCGTGGGACCGAGGGGAATTGTTTCGCTGCCCACCCTTGCCGAAACGAAAGCCGCCCAGCGGTGGCCCATTTCGTGCGCGATTTGAGAGATGGCGTACATATAAGGAGGCATTTTGCCGTTCTGCGAAGGCTCAGCGAGTTGCTGCTGGTAGAACGTAATGTCATGATCTGTGCCGACCGGCGCGTCCTGGGGCGGCCGCTCCTGCATCTGGTTCGAACCGGAATACACCGGTTGGATGAACTGCCACTGAAACCTGCCCTGCGTGCAGTAGGATCCGAGGCCGCTCTGCGTGACGCCGATTCCCGTGACGACGCCCCCCACCGCTCCCAGCGGGCCATCGCTCGGCGTGCCCGCTTCCTGGTTGTCTACGCGGAAGTCGGAGTAGTAGGCGAGGAAATCGAACTTGTCGCCGACGCTCTTGATCACGCTGCAGGTGAGATCGCGAGGATTCGGCAGAGCATAATAGTGGAAGGCTTGGTAGGCGAGGGAAAATGGACCGTCCTGCGGCTTGAGCGAAGATAACTGTACTTCAGGGTTACGAATTCCGCTGAGCGCGACCGGTCCCGCGGGAATCCGCGCCACTGGCTCGTCCGAGCCGGGAGCAGAGGCGTCGGCAGAAACAGCAATTTGTTTCGCGCCACGAAGCGCCGACGGCAGGATTCCTTGAATCGAAATCGTGTTGCCGCTCGTCTTCACGCGGCGGGATAAGCCGGAACCGAACGCAAAGTATCGCGACTTGCTGGCGTTCGCGTGGTTCCGCGGTACAAAGCCGCGAATTGTCCAAACGACATGGGCATTAACAGAATCGTCAGACTGCGCGGAAGGATTGTGGGAGTCAAAGTAAACGCGATAGGCGATGCCTGAGATTCCCGAATCCCCCTCAGACAATACGGGGCCGACAGTCTCGAACGTGACCTTGAGAAATAACCCGTCAACCGCCGAGAGTTTGAGGTTCCGGATGTCGAGATGCGCGGCGACGGAAGAGTTTTTCTGGCCCGTGAGCGTGGCAAGAGGTTGCTCTGCTCCGCCAGAGATAAGCGGATAGATACCGATGATTGCGTCCTTGGCTGCAAGCTGTTGGTAAGACATTTCGATCGCGCCGTCGTTGTGGAGCACGGCTTGGAACCGGTTGATGGTCTTGGTCCAAGTAAAGTCTTGGATGTTTCCCCAAGGTTCGCTCGCATCCCAGGTCACCACGACGCGATCCTGGAGTTCCTTCACGTAGCGATTGCCAGACATGCGCGGCTTGAAGAAAACGCAAATCGCTGGAACGCTGTTAACCAGCGTCGCGGCCCCTTCGGTCAACGGATCGAAGCGGCCGATGGAAACTCCGCCTTCATCGCGCGGCCCGAAGCCGGAGCCTGCCCCATCGGCGGGCGCGCTGTTTTCCGGTGTGAACCGAATCGACCCGGTAACGCCGACTGAAAATGAATCCCAGGTTTTGCCGGAAAAAGGAAATGAGAAGTTGCGCAACGTGACCTGATGACCGCTTAACTGCTGTCCGAACTCCCCATCCCAGCGCAGGGCAAGATTTTCGATGCGATATCCCGCACTTCCGGGCGTGAAGCGAAGCGTGTGCTGGCCGAGGTCGAAAAGGTTCTGCTGCCCGAGGGCGCCCTCGTCCAACTCCAAGAGGATCAGACTTCCGAGGACGGAAATTTTTCCGATGGGCTTGCCCGGCACATTCCGTTCTTGGGCGCGCGCGGAAGCGAGTGGCGCAAGAACGACACAAAGCATCAGCAGCGCCTTCCGAAAACAACTATTCGGTCTCGTCACGATCGCGACCTCGACAGCGCACTGCATTGTATACAATATCCACACGAGGTTTCGAGTTCATTTCGCTAGGAGCGTGAGACCCTAAGCTTAATGACCAATCTGGACGTACTGGCGGGTAGTAACTCCCCACTCTCCGGTGCTGGGCAAGCGACGTTTCACACCCAGAACACAGGTGCCCACTCCTCCGTGGAACGCTTGCCGCCGCCTCAGAATCGGGTACATAGGGGCCGTCGGCGCTGCGCTTTTCCCTGCCGTCGTCGTTGTCTCCTGTTCCACGACACGCTCGCCAACAGCAATTCGCCGCCATTGCTCCGCAGCCACAGAGATCCCCCCATGCTCGCATTTTTTGCTCTGGCCGTTGATATAGGCCAAAAGCCCTTCGCCGACCAGCTTGAACGAGGAGCTGACCAACAAAATCAGCAGGATTCCGGGCTTTGGGGTACCGCCTCCGGCTCCCTCGTTCTATTTCAAGGGCAAACTATGGGCCGCTTTCGCATGGGACCCCACCCATCCCCGATGTCGCTTAGGTACTCGATGCGACCGTGAGCAAGTCAGGCACGCAGGGTGCGGATCGATGGGCGCTTGATTCGTGCTGACAACGGCTCTTTGCCTGGTCTGAAACCTACGACCGACAATTCGACGACATCTTGATTGTCCAGGACGACATCGCCGGCGAAGTAGCGAAAGCACTGAAAGCATCCATCGAGACAAAACCGGGGCAACCCTGATGGCTTCGGTAATCTAACTAGCGGCCTTTGCAATTTGGCAAACGGAACGAGCCGATCCTGGTTCGATAGGCTTTGTCGCCCTCTTTCATATAATCGCCGACATACCAGAACGTACAGTCATCGCTCGGATCCATCGCAGTTGTCGTGTAGTCTTCCCATCGCAGGGTGTTCGTTTGCGAGGCCTCCCCTTTCACGAGCACGGTCTCGTGCAATGTCAACTGACCCTTTGGATCGCCAGCCTGCCGGGCCGCGAAGCGCTGCCCCGTGAAATTGGGTAGTCCACCGAACGAGTATCCGATCGCAATGTCGCCTTTCTTATCCATCGCGATGCTGGGCATCCAACGGTAGAATCCTTCCGGTGCATACGTACCCTGCTGATGCAACACGGGGTCGCGCTTTTTGTCGAGGCGGAACTCGTACCAGCGCACACCCCCGCCGCCCTGCGTAGCGACCGAGTGCGCAGCGACGATCGACTCGTGTCCCCCGACCTTTCGGTAGATGAGCCGCTGCATGATCTTGTCGCCTTGCACGTCTAGCCGGCGCTCGGTGCCAGGCTGTGGAACGCAGCTCGACAACTGCCCTTCGCACAAGTAGTGGTACGGCGCAACGTTGATTTTTACTGGGCCATCTGCCTTCGTATTCGCAGGATTATTCCAGTCGACGTGAACCTTCCAGTAGTAAATGCCATCGTCTTCGAAGATCTTCTTGAGCTGCGTGCCACCAGCCGCCATCATGATGTTGGGCGCTCCCGGAGGCGGAAGTTTCCGGCCATCGATGTCAGCGTTGTTCAGAAAATTCACACCATCGAGCACGATGCACTGCTCGGTCGCTGGATGGCCCGCCAACATTTTCGCGCGATCCGCAATGCACGTGTGTTTTTGAATCACATCGTCGCCCGTGCTGGTTGGCGTGTAGTAGCCGTCGGTCCAAACCGCAGGACGTGGATAGTCCGGAAATAACCTCCGCTCGAACGCATACCGATAGTAGGTACCCAGCGGGTCCGGGCCAGTGCTGACCGCATAGCACATGGCCCACACTCCCTCTTTCTTTTCGGGTGGCCTTTGCGCGCGCTCTGGCGGGGATGGCGGCTGCGGTGGATTCGCAGGAAGCGCCGTCGCCGCCCCCGGTGCAGACGCCTCGCTGGTCTTCGCAACCTGTTCTACAGGGACCGGTTTGGCACTAGCCAGACCGGTGCCGCCCGGAAATTCGTCGGGTCCAATTCGTGAGAATATTGGCATCACGATCAGCCACCGCTCGGCAAGCTGGTCGTAGCGCACTACGGCGTCGCCGTTGTTGCGGGCTTCGCATGCGCCTCCGAATCCGATCCACACGGATTTCGTAGCAACCGCCCCGTACAACACCGTACCGCTCTTGCCGTATTTCTCGGACCTCTTTGAGTAAATTGCGATCCTGGAATTGACGATCTGCATGATGTGACTGGGGCCGACGGCCAGGCTGTTGTCGGACGGGTTGCGAAAGTTCGTTGTGCCCTGCGGACCCTCGAACCCGGCGCCGAGTCCGTCGAAGCTCTCAAGTAATGGCGCCGCGGGCCGCGCACCCTGGGACGTTTGCTCAACCGCAATTCCAGCGGGACTTAAAGTTGGCGGCGGTATTGGAGGAGGTAAGGCCCCTTCCTGCGTTTGCTCTTGCACTGCATCCGAGCCATCCGCCGAGGCGCCTGGCGACGGGCCGCATCCCGCTCCTTCACAATCAGCGGACGCGTCCCTGATGTCCCGCTCCCGCATCGAGGCGAGCGGCCGCGAGACGTCCATATGCGTAGCGCGACTGATGAGCACCGCACCGGCGGCCTGACCCACCTCTTGACTATGGCCCAAATGAGATTGCCAACTGGCCCCGCAGGTCAACATACAAACCGCGGCCATAGTTCCGAGTGTCATGATAACGAAGTAACGTGGTGCGCGACGCATCGAGAGCTTCCCAGACGGTAGCGTATACAAATTGCAATGACAAAGGAATCTCCTCCGTTCTCCTCGATCGTAGTCTTGCTCGCTAGCATTCATGGGTGCGAATTTGGCGAAAGAATGCTTCCCGCAGGGACACCACCTCAGCCCGCTCTGCCGGTGAGTCGGGGGAAGGCACTTTACAATACATCTTCCAATCCTACCAGGCACCGTAGTTCGCTTAGTTCGCTTGACAGGTGTGCCGCATGACCTTTTTGGCGGTGAGCGTGTTCAGCGGTATTTCTCCCTCCCGGTTAGCGGAACAACTCTCCCGACGCCTTCATGGGAACTATGGGCGCTCTCCAGTGCTTCGCTGGAAGGAACTGCTTCCACGTTGCCGTCGCACTTTGAAGATGCGCTTCAAACAATGGCGCTCGTGGAGGCTCTGTACCGCTCCAGCGACCTTCCCGGCGAGCCGCTTCCCTTGATTACTGACTGACCCACAGGGATCTAGACGAAGAGCCACTCGCCACGCTTCGTTTATCCCGCCCTCGATCTGAACAGTATCTTCTTTCCAGTTATCCGGCTGACCGGTGAACGTTGCCTCCCTGCGGCCCACGGCGGCTTTAGGTCAACGAAATGACTTCATAGTCCGCGATTCCCGGGACCGCAAAACTCACCCGGTCCGATTGCTGCTGAAAGGGCAGGCTCACGGACGAGCGTAGCGCGCGCACACTCTTGATTGAGCGATTGCGAGCAACGCGGAAGCGTACCTGCTGCAAACCCAAGGAATAAGTGCGCCGGATCGCGCCGTGGGTCATATTCGGGTTTGTGTAGTTAAGTAGGTGCAAGGCGTAGCCGGGTTCAGTTTCCCAAGCGAAAGCCTCAATCATGCCCTCGCCGCTAATGGAAATGGCGGGGTCATCGCCCTGTACCCACTTAATCGCGTTTTGTAACAACTGACTCATGTCCGCGTTGCCAGACCGCCAGCAGGTACGGTCAACGTCGCCCGGGAAAAACGCGATTCGCGATTCTTCTATCTCCCGAAAGACCGCAGCATGCTCCGTTGTCCTCGGGGTGCGCGGATAGACCATCTCCGGCGGAAATGCCGGATACCAAGGGACAACGCTCAAGACGAGAGGAGCGGCTTCGGCCTTCACCGGAACGCGGCTCTCGGCTCCGGGCAGCAGGGCGGTGCCATTGAAACCCTGAACGACTGGATGAGGTTGCTCAATGCGCGCGTAACTATTCCCTTGAGGTCCAACGACCTCGCCTGCCGCATGAACTCCGAACACATCGGCCAGTTCAAAGTCGGAACGCGGATCGCCCCATTCGTTGTAACGGGAGGTTTCAAATGTAGCGAGCAGGGAGCCGCCTCCACGCACATATTGCCGAATGGCTTCACACTGAGCATCGCGGAGGTAAGCTGCGTTGGGAAGAAGAAGCGCGCGGTATTTTTTCAAATTCGCTGCATCCAGGTTCCCTTCGTGTACGAAGTCGAACAAGAAACGTCCTTCCAGCAGCGCGTAGTAAATGCCTTGCAGATAATCGACCGGGCCGCCACGATAGCGTGGCCGTCGGGAATCTGGCCGGGAATAGAAAGCGACCGTGCGTTGCGGATAGAGGACGGCTAGCTCAGCAATCGAACTCCGATTACAGAAATGCGTTTCGTTTGCGGCCAGCCAGGTAAAGAAAGAGCGCCCTACCTCCCGCCAGCGATTGTCCTCGGGAGAACCGCCTAGCCAATGAAACCATGGCACCATCCCGCTTGCAGTAGTTTGCGCAAGCCAAAGCGTCAGTTCGGCAGGCGCTTTGGAAACGTGCCGCCAGCTTGGTTGTGCATTGCTGTAAGCCCCCGCGACGTTCGTTATGGTGCGCCCCTGCATGACGGATTGCGCGACGCGACCCTGCTGCGAACAGTTCCAGATCGGCGTCTCACCCGAGCGGCCTTGGTGGTCGGCGTTGAACCATGCCGCAGCGTGGCTAAGCGGCTCTAAATCCTTGATGGTGTCGATCCCGCCGCCGAGGTTGCCGACGTACACGGATTCCGCGCTGCCTTCGCGGGCGACGCTATCCCACAAACGCCACAGTTCCAACACGCGGTCCTGATGCGCCTGGTAGTACTTGCGATAAAGCGGATTCGAGGCGTCTGTTTCTGCCGGTGGCGCTCCCCCTAACTTCTCGTACAGGCGGCGACAATTCTCGCAGTAGCACACACGCAGTGCTCCTGTGGACGGCCAGCCATTGGTGAAGAATCCGTCTACAGCGTAACGCTGATTGATCTCGCGGTAGATTGCTGGCATCTGCTCGGAAAAGTAGCTCCCGAACATGCAGGTAGAGAACAGCCACGGCGACTCCAGGTGAGGTCGAGACGATCCATCGGAGTTGCGCTCGAACCACTCGGGGTGCGCTTTCAAGGCGTCCTCGTAGGCGAGATTGCAATCCATGCGAGCGACAGCGCGAATACCGCGCTGTTTCACGGCGGCAACCATCTCGCCGAATAGATCGCGTGTTCCGAGGAATTGGCTACGACGGTGGTAGGGCACTTGGGTCGGATAGAAGGCAAGAATGCCACCGCCGTTCAGCAGCACTGCATCGACCTTGAGCGATGCCCAATAGTCGGCCCACGCTTGCGTATCCATGGTCAACGGATCGCGTTCGTTGAAATTGATCTGACCACATCGTCGCATGGCGCTGTACCAGGGACATGAAGGCGTGTTGGCCTGTACGATATCGGTGGAATCGGGCAGCATGACAGGAATTTCTGCCGGAGACGTGGTAACTGAGGCTGCCGTAAGCAGCAGGAAGGAGCGTCTGTTCATGGTGCTCATGCTCGCAACGCCTCCCCAACAGCGCGCAAATTCGCTAGGCGCATTTCCGAGTACTTGCGCGAGAGGATCACGCCGTCTGCGCCAGTGCCCAGAGCCGCTCGCACGGCATCGCGCACATCCCGCGGCTCGGTCTTCTTTTCGTCTCGGCCGGTCGGAATATCAATATCAATACCGGGCCAAATCTTGACCGTATTCTGGACGCCAGCAATCGCGCGGCGCGTTTCGCGCTCGACGTAGTTTGCCGACAGTCCCTTGCTCGGAAGTCCGGCAAGATTCGTCTCTTGGTAGTTCAGCGTTTTGCAAGTGAGTCCAAGTACTTCTTCCGCAGTAAAATCCGCGAAGATTGTCCGGCTGACGCTATTGACATAGGACGCCAGCCGGGGACCGCCGCAATTGTTGTACATGACGACTTTGAGAAAATCAGAGTATTTGCGGAACTCCGCGTAGTCCTGTGTCGCGCGATAGAACGGACTAAAGGAATTGTTATGCCAGATGTGCCAGCCGACCATTGCCTCCCGGCGAATTGACTTCGTCACTTGGTAGATGTTTGCGTACGTGCTCTTCTGACCGTCGCTCCACAGCTTTTCCCACGCGAGAATTTCCGGATATTGGATCAGCAGACGCCACAAAGAAACGAAGTAGCCGTCGCTCGGACGCGATTTTTCCCGTGCATCGCGCACCAAGGTTGCAAGTTTTCTGTAGCCCTCCATGGCTCGTTCTGCGTCGATCCCTCGGGACTTTGCTGCTTGCTTGCAGAAATCACAAAAGCAAGCGACCTCAAAAGGATTCGATCCAGCGCCTCCGTGCATGGCACCAATCGCGTTGCCAAAAGGACCCTGCCGCTCGCTTCCCCACATGACGCCGTCAATGGGATAGCTGCGCAGATAATCTTCGGTAAGTGCGCGCCAGAACGCTTGCACTTCGGGGTTGTGAAAACAGATCGTGCTCGCCTTCTCGCCCGAGAGCGTCACTTCTTGCAAGCGGTCAACGCCTTCCAGATCGCGACGAAAGACATCTTCGTACCAGCAGAATATTTTTATCCGTCGCGATTGCGCTTGCGGTAGAACTTCCGCGAGAACATCAAATCCAGGATGGTCGGGCGCTTGAATCTCTTTCAGGGCAGTATGCGTGTAGTACTGTTCATGCGTGCGCGCATAATTCCCGCCGTGAAAATTGGTGTCATACGCTTGCTTGCCATGATCCGGCAGGGGCTGGCCGGGAACCTGCCGACCGGCAATGCCGCGTCCGTAAGTGAACGTCGCCACGAACAGCGCGTTAATGTTGCCATCGCGCTGAAAGCGGTCTAGCACGGAGGAGATGCCTTCGTCCACGAACGACACCGCTCCCACCTGAATGCCTATAACTCGATTGGTGGTTTGAATCTGAGGAAATCGTGTGGCAACCCCTGCCGCCGCGATCAGTTTTGTAAATTCTCGTCGAGAGAGTTCATTCATCGGCACACTCGTTCACACCGGAACATGATTCAACCTTCCCATTTTCAGAAACTGTATATCAGGGCCAGTTGCATTTGTCGCTGCCCAAGTTTATTCGTTATTCCTCATCTGCCCGAAGGACCCGCTCCGGGGATTGGAATTGGCTACGTCCCCATTGGGGTGGTTAAGGAGATTGAAAACCTTTCGTGGACCCCGACATCCCAAGTCCAGAAGCCCGGGTTGCGAGACCGTTCCGTTGCTGTACTGCCTCGCCGTAGCATATGTTTGCCAGGCCGCGACCAGAATCTCAAACTTGTCAACCATCGCGAGAGCTTGCTGGATATGTTCGCGTGCGCCCGCCGAGTCGTTCTCAGCCATCGCTACTCGCCCTGTCAGATCCAAGGCGAGCGCATGCATATGTGGATCGGCGGTCGACCGCGCGGACTCAAGAAAACCGTCAGCCGCAGTGCGTGCGTACTGAGAGTGCGCAGAGCGGTTCCATCGTGTCTTCGAATCGCGGAGAATGTTGGATTTTTATTCGCTGCGTAGCGCTTCAGATGGAGAGACGGAAGACGCTCGGAAGGCTGGAATCAGTGTGGCACTCAAGGCGGATAGCGCGAGAACGACGACAGCTATCGTAATGACTATCGGATCGTGGGGGTTGAATCCATAAAGCTGGCCCTTCAATACCCGCCCCGCGGCAAGAGCCAACACCACACCCAATGTGAGCCCACAGGCGATTAACGCGAACGCGCCCCGCAAAATGAGCGCGACCACGCTTCCTCGTGTTGCCCCCAGCGCCATACGCACGCCGATCTCACTGACGCGGCGTCCAGCGTTGTAGGCAGTCACTCCATACAGACCAATCGAAGCCAAGACTAGGGAAAGAACTCCGAAGAGCGAAGTGAGGCGCGCGATGAGTCGCTGTTGAGTGAACTGAGTGGCCACCTGCTCTCTCAGAGCCCGAATCGAAATGATCGGTAAATTAGGATCCACCGAAGCCATGGCTTGACGCACCTGCGCGATGGACAGGCTAGCTTGCGGCCTCGTCAAAATGAGAATGTCGTGGAGGAAAAGTGAGCCCAGATTGCCTTGCGAGTATTCCGCCTGCGCTTCAGGCAAAAAGAAGAACGGGCCGCTCGGCTGGTCGAGATTGAATGTCACATAGCGCGCATCCTTAACCATACCGACAACTTCGAATTCACGGCTTGCTTCCGGCTTCCGGCCGAAGTGCTTGCCAATTGGATCTTCGTTCTCGAAAAACTTCCGCGCAAACGCTTCGTTGATGACTGCAACCTTTTGCGAAGTGGCCGTATCCTCTTCGGAGAGGCCGCGTCCTTTGATGATCGGAGTCCCGATGACACCAAAATACCCCGACGTGACTCGATCCCACGAAGTGGAGTTGTCATCGTTGGGCCCTGGAGCGGGGTAGCCATCTACCCAGACGCCAGCACCCCAACCCCCGCCGCTTAGTGGCGAGTATTGGCAAAGAGCGACGGAAGACACGCCGGGAATGCTGGCTATCGAATCGCGGATGCGCCGATAAAGTGACGAGAGTTGGTTGGTCCGGTATCCGGCAAGCCGTGGATTAATGTTCACGACGATGCGCCGGTCCTGCTCGAACCCGAAATCTTGATTCTCCAGTCTCTGCAAAGCGGTGGTAAGCAGTCCTGATGCTGATAGCAAAACAAGCGAGAGCGCGGCCTGGAATACTACAAGTGTCTTCCTCGGGAGGGAGCCAGTGCGGTCGCTGGAGCGGCTCGCACCACGAAGGGCCTCAATTGGATCTGCTCGTGTGGCCATCCATGCGGGAGCGATGCCGAAGGCAACCCCGGTCAAAAGTGATGTGACAAAAGCGAATAGCAGCACCGGCCCGGAAGGCGAGGCGCTGATGGGCACGCTGGCGAAACCGGGAAAAGTGGGGAATGCAAAATGAAGGATCAGGCGCGTGCCCGCGAATGTGATCAGCAGACCTGCCGCGCCGCCAAACAATGAGAGCAAGATGCTTTCAATGAGGGGCTGCGTCACAACTCGCGAAGTCTGGGCACCCAGCGCCATGCTCAGTGATATTTGTCGCCGGCGCTCCATGCCGCGAACAAGCATGAGGTTGGCAACGTTAGCGCAGACGATGAGCAGCACAAATCCTGAAACCATCATCAGGATCAGAAGCCAGTGCTCGTACTGCTCGCGCATGCTCGTGATTCCGGCGCCGCCAGGGCTTAGGTATAAGGTCTGATTCGGGAACTTTGCGCGATCGTTCGCGCTCATCTCACCCCAGTGCGAGCGCAACCACTGCTTGAGCTCCACCCGCATTTCAGCCTCTATGGATGCAGGGTTCGCGCCCGGTTGGATGCGTCCAATCAACTCCAGCCAGTGAGTATCGATCTTATGCAGGTCGGCATCGGTCTGGACAAACGGTTCGGTGTTCAGCGGTAGAAAGAAATCGGGTGGAGTGCTTCGAAGAGTGTCACCAAAGAAGCCTGGTGGAGTGATCCCCACCACCGTAAACGGCTTGTCATTTAGATTGAACAAGCCTCCGATTACTGATGGATCGGATCCATACCTTTCCTGCCAAAGGCGATAACTCATCACGGCGACTGGCGGAGCGTTCGGTTGATCATCCCCATCGGCAAAAGCGCGGCCGACATACGCTCTTATGCCGAACATGGAGAAGTAATTGCCGGAGACGAACTCGCCTGGATAACTTTGGGCTGCCTCTGAGCTGCCCGAGCGTCGTACACCAAACTGTGGCTCGGGCGCTGGGAACGCCGCTAATTCGGAGAAACCCTTGGTGTTGTCTCGAAGGTATCTGTACAGGTCATAGGAAACGAGGGAGAACTCTTTTTCTTGACTGTATCCGCCCTGGTAACAGCAGCGGGGCTCTTTCCCTAGACGGTACAATTCGCCGGGACTCGCTACCGGGAGCGACTTCAACAAAACGGCATGCACTAAAGTAAAAATCGAAGTAGTTGCGCCGATGCCGAGTGCCAGTGTCAGTATGGTGGCGATGGTGAATGCTGGCGCCAGTCGCAGGCGTCTGAGCGCGTGGCGCGTGTCCCACAGCAGAGTCTCCACAAACGATTCCCAGCCGGCAGAGCGAACCACTTCTTTCGCAACGTCGACACTTCCCCGCTCCAAGCGTGCCGTCCGGAGCGCTTCGTTGCGGCTCATACCCTGCTTCATCTTTGCTTCGGCGGCCATCTCCAGGAAGCCGTTTAGTTCTTCGTCCAGCTCCCGGCTGATCTGCTCTTTTCGGAACAGCGCTCGGAGTCCGCCCGCCATGCTTCGCAGCAATGACATGGTTCGCTTACGACGCCTCCAAGATTCTGGCGATGGCCGCCACTTGCCTTCCCCATTCTCGTGTTTCGCTGTTGAGCCTTTTTCGTCCCTGGTCTGTTAGGACGTAGTACTTGGCGCGCCGGCTATTCTCGGTGGCTTTCCATTCGCTGCTGATCAGCCCCGCTCGTTCGAGCCGCTGAAAGGCGACAAACAGCGAACCGGCATTGAGGCGGAAAACGCCTTTGCTCATCTGTTCGAGCCGGACGGCGATCCCATATCCGTGTATGGGTTCGAGCGCCAGCGTTTTCAGGATGAGCATGTCCAGAGTTCCTTGGACGAGATCACTCGGCTTGTCCGCCATAGACGCATTCCCCCTGAGGTTCAGGAGGAAGAATACATCTCTCCTACTGATTGTCAAAAGGAGAAGAGAGCTAGAGGGAGAACGGGCGGGCACTTCCGTACTTATGGACATTCAAACGCCTACGCAGATTTGGCTTCACTGGATTTGCCAATCCTGTCGATTTCCTTCTGAATGGCCAGTTTGTCGAGGCTGGAAAGGGCAAGGCACAGAAACAGTGAGATCGAGAATCATGTAGGCATCGAGGAAAGCACGTTCAATTTGTTGAGGTGTTCCGGCCACCGCCGCAGGATCGGGAAGATCGAACGCTAACTAACAGAGAGCGCCAACCCATATGAGAAGTGAGCGGCGAAGGGCCCACATCCTTTGCAAACATACGTGACCTGCAGACGCGGCAGCTTGCGGAATTCGAGCAGCTACCGCGGATCGTTCACATCGTTGCGCCTGAGTCCACGTGATTCGCAACCATGGCTCAAGCGCAGAAAACGTGAGTATCTTTGACGCTTACTCCGGCAAAACGCGCACGCACCTGCTGTACCCGCACGACAGTGTTACGTATGTTAGCCAGTTGCATGAATCTTTCGGCTGGTACGACTTGACCGTACGCATCGATTCCGATGCCAGCTTTCAGCGGCAGTTGGCAGGACACCTGGAAACCGGAAAACCCAGCGTGACCGATCCCGCCATCGCCGCAACTGTGCCGCAAGCTACTTCGGCAACCTGACGATTTTCCGCAGTCAAATGATGAAGGGTCATGATTCTTTGTCAGCTTTTCAATGACCCAGTGGCGAGCGCAAGCCCAGCGCTTCAGGGCGGGGTAAGCGAGCCTTAAGCGGTTAAAAATAGTGCGTGCCTTCGGGACCTAATGGTGTGTGACGAACGGGCTGCGCAACACCGTTATCAGCGGTTCTTCCGAGGCCAGCAAGTTCACCCGCCGCAGTTTAAGAAAAAGTCCAAGGCAAGAATTAGTTTTACGGAATCCGACCCGGCATGCTTCGAGATGGATGAGCCCAATAAGCGGGTTGTCTGCCCAAGTTTAGGGAATCCCCCCCGTTCACGTGGGGGAGGATGTCAAGGAAGGAGCTCACGACTTTTTCCCTACTTTCCTGGCAAGCGCGAATCCGGCCGGTGGGGACACGGAACTGTCTAGATCTCATGCGCGTGCCTAGGGCGGTACTTGACCCTCATGGGTGTTCCCACTAGCGCAGCCCCGCGGAGAATATGTGTCATGCTGGACGAATTGTCGAGAATTGGGGTTGGATCTAAATTCCGAATGCTCCGGCATTTACCCCCAGGCCGACTCTTTCGTTCGCTCAGCCTTTCATTTGGCGGCGAGTTTTTGTCTTGCCAATTCGGTCCGGAAATCGTGTTCCTTTTGGGCAATATACTTTTTGTAGCCGCTAGGATCGACGAACGCGTTCACGCCTCCCTTTTTCATAAGAGGGTACTTTTCTTCGAGTCCGAAGTAGTTACCATGGGCACCGAGGAAAATATCGCATGGCAATGACTTCAGAACGCCCCACATGCGCTCGTAGTCTTCGGCGATCTGCGGGTACGCTGTGTTGTCGACGAGTTTGTAGCCAGCGTTCACATTGGGGCTGCCGAGGATCACCACGTTGTATGTCTTACCGCGTTCTGTCACCTCCATCGTCCAGGTGGTGCAGCCTTTGGTGTGTCCTGGAGTGAGGTGCGCGACGAGCACGGCACTACCAAGTCTCACTTCGTCGCCGTCGTGCAATACGCGGTCCACCTTGACGGGCCGATAGAGGGAAGTGGGACTGTTGCCGTACTCAAAATCAGTCTTGCCACCAGATTCGACCACAGGCACGTCCGCATCCATCACCATGTACGTCGCGCTCGTCAATTCCTTGATCGTCGCGCTCCCGGCGTCGTGATCCCAGTGCGCGTGACTGATGAGCAGAATCTTGGTGTCCTTGAACTTGAATCCGAGTTTCTCGATGCTCGCCTCAATCATCTGCACATTAGCTTCCAGATCGCTGTTGATAAGGATGTTCCCTCGCGGTGTCGCGACCAGATAATTCGCCAGCCCCTTACTCCCAACGTAGTACAGGTTGCCTGCGATGTGAAACGGTGGGAACGGTTCGGTCCAGTCGGGATTGGCCTGGGCGAAAACACTAGCGGCAGCGGACAGGACGAAGATTAATACGCGGGGAACAATCGGGATGCCTTTCCCCATGGGCGGAGTATAAGCCAAGTCATCGGCATGAGCGAATATCACAATTCTGGAAGGATCGTCGGCCAACCCGTACTGTCGCTTCGCCAACCGCCGCTTCGGCGTAACGATCGACATCCCGCTGCTCCTCTTCATGCACTTTACCGGAACCATGGATCACTGGGATCCCGGGTTGACCGACGGATTTGCCCAGGACCGCGAAGTGATCTTGTTCAACAACGCCGGCGTCTCCAGCTCTAGCGGTGAAGTTCCAACTTCGATTGAGGAGATGGCGCAGCACGCAGCTGCCTTCATCGAGGCGCTCGGCGTTCTGCATTTGCCTGTGCGCGATCAACCGATTCCTCCGCGAGTAGCGGATCAATTCTTGATCGCCGAAGATGGGTAGTCCTGCCAGATGTACTGAAGGGCCTCGGAAAGTGTCTGTTGTTTCACCGTTCGGTCAACGTGTCCGGCGTTGCGGGCAAATACGAACTGGTAGTGATAGCCCTTGGCAGCGAGTACGGTAGCCATATGCTCGTTTGCGAGAACCCAATCGTGCATATTGTCGCGCATCACGTTCGGATTCAAGAGATCTCGGTCACCAACTTCCATCCAGATTCGTATCGGCTTAGCCGGGCTGTCCGGGATGAGATGCTCGTGAAACTCCCAAGCACCGTGCGGCGTTTGCGGATTGTACGGCCACTGTTGGTTTACAAATGTTCCGGAATAGGTGAGAACGCGGTGATAAAGCTCGGGGTGATACCAAGCCATGATCAACGCGCAAGAGCCTCCTGAGCTGCCACCCATGGTTGCCCTGCCGTCCGGATCCTTAGTGAGTTTCACGTGAGCTTCGATTTCCACCCGAGGCAAAACTTCGCTCTCCACAAACTCGGCATAGACTCCGGACATGGTGTCGTACTCAAGACCGCGTTCACTCCCCTGCGCGTCCCCACCTCCGTTGCCGATAGAAATGGCAATCATCACCGGGACCCTATGTTGAGCAATCAAGGTGTCCACGGCCGAAAAAAGCAACGGGTCAGTCCCGTCCGCCCCGACGATGAAAGGCGCGAGGCTACCCGGCACGTATTGCTTGGGAACATAGACGCTCACCCTCCGCGTGTACGGAGCGGGGTGGCTTGTAGTCACCACCAGCTTTGAGGGGTTAGCAGGATCTATAGTTCCGAAGGTGCTGGGGTCACGTGCAATGCCTGGATAGACCTTGCTGTCCGACGAGTTCATAGTGAACTCCATCACCGTTCCCCTAGGTATGCCGTCCTGGACAGCCATCTCTGGAGGAACATCGTGGGTCGGCCCGATGACGAAATTGCCGTCCGCGTTGACCGGAGGGTTTGAGCCGTCGGGCAATTCTTTGGCCGTGACATAACCGGGACTGTTGGGATTGCGTGTTGGCGGTGTCGGACGTTCCGTGTGTTGAGCTGACGGAGGAGACTGGCCGGAGACTGGATTGAGAATCGCGACTAGGCTAACCAGAAGTGAGATGCTCAGAGAGCGCGGGACTGGAGTCATGTTGCCATTTTGCAGTATTCCGAACTTCGGGGGAATGGTTGCTTTTGAGTTCCGCGCTGTCATGTGAGCCCGTCTCGGCCCCGCCGCTGCGTCGAATAGGGCATCGAGCAACATTGTGCTACTCCCAACGAAAAACCCTCGTCGAGAGCGCTGTGCAAACGGCAAACAACACGGCCAGTGCCGCTACGTCGCCCACGTGGGTTGACCAGGCGTCGCCGTTCCAGATTCCCTGGAGTAGTGGCACCGCGTAGGTTAGCGGCAGCACTCGCGCCACCGCGTGAAGCACTGGCGGCAGCGAGTCTACCCGCACGAAGAGCCCCGAGACAGCGATCATGGGGTACAGAATAATGGCGCCGATCGGCTGCGCAAAGCGGGCCGTGGGAACGATGCTGGCGATGAGAAAACCGATCGACAGGATGCTCCAAGTGCTGATTAGCAGCGCAAGCGTGAAAGAGAACAATGGAGCGTGAACGTCGACAGGGTAGTAGCGTTTGCCGGCCAGGACCATTAGGGCCAGCGTGGCCGCGGTGAGTATCAGCTTCACGATCACGTGGGCGGTAAGGATCGTCTGCGGGCGCAGCGGCGTGGCGCGTAGTCGCTTGAGGATGCCGCCTTCGCGATAGATGGAGATTATCGTGACCAGCGAAAGCACAGCGCTGACGGCGATCAGCACGGAGGCCAGGACTGGTAGACCCACGAGAATAAAACTGCTGGCAGCGAGTGGAGGTGGTGCGAGTCTGCGGCCGGCTACACGGCCCAACACGAGGAAAACCAGAACAGGGAAACCGATCGTGCCAAATGCGCCAAGCGGTTCGCGCAGGAAGATCTTGATCTCTATCCAAGTCAGTTTCCAGAGTCCACGCATCATTATCGAACCTACTCGCGAATCGAGTGACCGGTCAGCTTGAGAAAGACGTCCTCAAGGTTGGGGAGAATCGTGCGGAAATCCGTGACCCGGATCCGATTCTCGGACAGACAACGAATCACCTCGGTCACTAGGTCGTCGCCCCGACCGCGAATGGTGAATCGCAAGTCAGTCAAGATCACCGCCTCAACTCCGGGGATGGCCCGGAAGCGGTCTTCAGCGATGGGGTCGTCCGTGGCGAGAACCACGGTTCGCTCAGGGCAGTGTCGGTCGACGAGGCGCTCCGGCCTGTCCATGTCGATGATCCGTCCGTGCTCGATGATGGCTACCCGGTCACACAACCGTTCGGCCTCTTCCATCAGATGAGTGGTCAAAAAGACGGTCTTGCCGCGGGCGCGGATACCGCGCACGAGATCCCAGATGGCCCGCCGGGACTGCGGGTCCAGCCCGGTGGTCAGCTCGTCGAGAAACACCACCTCCGGATCGTTGATGAGTGCAAGGGCGATAAACAGACGCTGCTTCTGGCCTCCGGAGAGGTTCATGAACCAGGCGCCCCGCTTATCGGCGAGACCGAGTTGTTCGAGTAAGTGTTCGCCGTCGATCGCTTTCTTTTGGTAAAGCGAAGCCCACAGGTCTACCGCCTCCCACACTTTTATCCGCTTCTGCAACTGCGCCTGCTGGAGCTGAACCCCGATGCGGTCCTGCAGCTTGTAGACGTGACGAAAGGGATCAAGACCTAAGACCGAGATAGTGCCCTGGTCGGGCGTGCGCAGACCTTCGATGCACTCCATCGTGGTGGTTTTTCCTGCGCCGTTGGGCCCGATTAAACCGAAAATCTCACCTTCGTTTACCTCGAACGACACCTCGTCGACAGCCACCGTTTTGCCGTAGGTCTTGCGGACTCCCGAAACTTGAATGACTGGACGCATGATAGTTTGCAAGATCCTGGAGGCACAAGATGCACTGAGCCGGACCGAAAGTTTATATCACGGTTAGGTTAAGTCCTGATTGCAGCGCATTATCGGAAATCGACTTCCGAGGCCAGTCTTTCAATTTCCAGCGATTCTTTGTCGAAGTAGTTCAGGAGAAATCTTGCATGGGTTCGAGTTCCCGCAGCTATGGCAGGGATGCCAAGCATCGTTCGAATATCTTGCGAGTCCTTCGCCCGGAAGACCTCAACGGCACCAACCCTTACGAGATCTCGAATGGCGCGGAAATAGTCTTCCTTCAACTTAGCATTCGAACTGTATGGTTCCGCGAGACCGCATGACTTGCGGTCGTACGCGGCTCCCAGAGATCGCGTCGTTTGCAAGTTGACTCGTTGGCGAAGGTATTGAGCACCCTCCATCAGGCTGCCGAAAAACCTTGGGGGAGTGTGTTTTGGAAGAGTCCGGTTTTCGGACTATCCTGCTGCTTTCTTCGCTTGCGCTCGAAACTTCGCCCATCGCTTCTTGGCGGCTCTGCCAATTTTCGCCCTGGCCGCAGCCGACAACACGCGCTTCTTCGCGCCCCTTAGTTCTCGCTTCGTCGAATCGCCCAGAGCTTTTGCCGCCGCTCGTACTCCGTTCAATTGATGCTGTAACTTGCCTAAGTGTTTTTCGAGTTTTCTCTCTTCGCGCTTGATTGCTGCCAGAATGTCCATGAACCCTCCGGGATGAAATTTATCTCAAAGCGCAGGTAGTGCACCAGACGTACTGCAAGAGACAAGTAACTTGGCAGGTCTCCCACAGGCGTCGAAAAGCTTCCGGTGCGAAGGCCTTTGAATTCAGCGGTATTCAAGAAGGTGAAACTGAGGCCTGGCTCGTCAGGCGATAGGAATGTAACCAACGTTACCTAGCGTTGAAATCCGCTGAACGGAGTTTTTTTGCATACCACCGTCGCTGGCGGGCATCACCGCCGGCGTCCATCGCACCCTCCTACGGGCGCCGCGGCAATGCAGATACCCTGAAATCCTTTGAGTTCGCCTCGTCGAAGCTTGCTGCTCTTCGAATGCGTTACCAATAATTTGCCCGGAATTCCCCGGCGCTACTCGGGAGTCCTGGCTAAAGAGAAAACCCGCGCCCGCCCGAAATAGATACGCAATTGTTCCAAATACAGGGTATAAACGGACCCTTGATCGACTTGTGCGACTACACCACGAGGTTGCGCGGGATCGACCGGGAGTTATGGCTCAGCGAGAATCTGAGGTCGTGGCTTCCCTAATGTACTGCAGCTCTATGACGCAACGGTGACATGTGGCCGCAGTTCGATCAGATAAAGTGGGACCACCAGGAAGGAAGGCCACTGCCCCCGGGCGAGTCGCTGGGCTTATTTTCCACGGTCTCGAACTGACCTTGTGGCGGCCAAGCGGGGACGGCATGTTCCGGACGCAACGGGAGTTGCTGTCATGGTAGCTTTGGACTGAATATGGCTGAAGGAATACGCCGCCCTTCGACATTAGCTGATTTAGACAAGCTTGTGCGGCGAGATTGCCGTGAGTGATGCTCCATGATCAAAAGAAACAAGCCCTTGCAACCGGTTAAAAAGCGTTCCGTTCGGCGTTGTCCGCTGGTCGCTTCTGCCGAGGTGACCGAGCTGCGTTCCGGGGCGCTACTCTCAGCACGCACTTCGGAACTGGGCCTGGGGGGCTGCTATATTGACACGCTAAATCCGTTCCCCGAGGGGACCCTGGTGGGGTTGCGGATTCTTAGGGATCAGGGCGTCTTCGAGACCAAGGCCAAGGTGGCCTATTGCGACCCGCGATTTGGGATGGGCCTTGCGTTCACAGAGATGACGCCCGACCAGCGGTCACTACTAGAAGCCTGGTTGGGCGAGATGGTTAGCCAACTCAGGACGATTTCATAGCTTCGGCTGTGTTGCTTCAAAACCCTCATGGGCCTGGCGATCACACGCGCGCACTTCCGAATGCCAACTCCTTCGGAACAGCCGTTTCTTCGGGGTGGATCCTCTTTCACTTCTGCTGCTACATTGGCTGCCATGGTCCTTCCGGTCCGTTGCCACGCGCACAAATTAGTTTAAGATTGAGGAATCAGGTATGGAGGCACCCATGTCCCCTTCCTACACACCCCCCAACATGCGCGGAACAGTCGCCCTAGTGGCAGGTGCAAGCCGAGGGGCCGGCCGAGGAATCGCGGTAGCCTTGGGAGAAGCCGGCGCCACGGTGTACTGCACGGGGCGCAGTTCGCGGGCCACTAGAAATTCGACGCGAAGCGCTTCGATGAGACTGGAGACGGTTGAAGAAACGGCGGAGAGGGTGACGTTGCGGGGGGGACTGGGCATCCCGGCCTTCGTCGACCATACCAACCGCGGAGCCGTCCAGATGCTCATCGCCCGGATCGAGAAGGAGCACGGAAAGCTCGACATCCTAGTCAATAACATCTGGGGTGGAGATCCGTTCCTGGAATTTGGGAAACCCTTCTGGCAGCTCGACCTGCCAAAAGGCTTCCAGATGATGGAAGGCGCTCTTTACACGCACATCATTACATGCCATTTTGCTGCTCCCCTGCTCATCGAATCTGCAAAAAAATCGAGCGGGGGCCTGATCGTGGAAGTGACTGACGGCGATTCGTATCAGTACCGGGGGAATTTATTCTACGATCTGGTGAAGACCAGCGTGATCCGCATGGCGTTTGCCATGGCTCGTGAGCTGCGTCGCAAGAATGTGACAGTACTTGCGCTTACTCCCGGTTTTCTGCGGTCCGAAGTGATGCTGGAGCACTTCGGTGTAACCGAAGCCAATTGGCGGGAGGCCGCGAAGAAGGATCCCAATTTTGAGGAGTCCGAGACGCCGCTGTATTCCGGACGGGCCGTGGTTGCGCTGGCCACGGATCCCCACATTGCGAAGAAGTCGGGGCGGGTGTTCAGCTCATGGGGGCTGTCCGACGAGTACGGTTTCTGCGACGCCGACGGCAGGAAACCCCACTGGGGCAGCCACGCGAAAAAGAAATATGGTGATGTAATGAAGCCCTGCGACGAAGCCTTTTATCTGTATTGGACAGGCGGAATGGTAGATTCGATTTCTCCGAATTGGCCGTGAGATGGGAAGTCGGTTATCTACCCGACTGATCTTGGCGCGGCGCACACGCTCTAGAACTTCGCCGAAGCAGGGCGCGGCGAGAAGCAGAAAAACGCCGATTGAACATAGCCCGGAGTTATACCCAGGTCTCAATCGTGAAGGCCGAAGCGAGTTTGCATTTCACGTCGGCCAGCTCTGGTGATGGTCAACGCGCGACTATCGAGATCCCGGATCACCCATTTTTGTTGCAGGGCCGCGTTCAGCACCGCCGCTCCGACCGCGCCACCGACATGCGGTCGTCGCTCACTCCAGTCTACGCAGGCGTAGGCGAAACGACGTCGCAGTTTCCGAGTTGCCTCGATATCAATACCAAGAGCTTCGAACGCCTGCACTCCACCTGGTGTGAGGTCGTAAGGGTTATCGGCACTTGAGGCGCCTGACAGCCAGCCCAGCGCCTTGAAGCGGTCATGCAGCGAGACGCCCAGCGTGCCCGCGATGTGATCGTAGCAAGTTCGTGCGGCGCGCAGCGCATTGGGCGTGTTCGGCACAAATACGTCGGGGGATCCGCCGGCCAGCACGCTCAAGGATTCGAGCGCTACGGCCACATTGGCTCCTTCCAGGCTGTAGTAGCGATGTTTCCCCTGCGCGAACACCTTCACCAATCGCTGCGACTTCAGCCGCTGCAGGTGCACGCTGGCGGTTGACGGCGTTACGCGAGCGACCATCGCAAGCTCGGTGCTCGTTCGTGCGCGGCCGTCCACCAGGCAGTACAGCATGCGGGCGCGCG
>Ga0137363_10000290_pt1 | contig 27654 bp, 22 predicted proteins | sample MadtaG_FD_104800 | JGI IMG/M metagenome (GOLD analysis project Ga0137363, IMG submission 104800) | Vadose zone soil microbial communities from Angelo Coast Range Reserve, California, USA - Mad1_115_16 metaG | ecosystem: Environmental > Terrestrial > Soil > Vadose zone | place: USA: California...
AGGTTCCTTCTAGTCATGCGGACACCAGCAATAGAGTTTCGACGTATGCCGCGTACTCGTTTATTGGGCTTGGCGGAGCCTCATTTCTGCTCGGTCACATAAGGCGCGATGATCATCTATCGGAGGCTGGACTGCTCGCTGGCGAGGCCGCTATTAACAGCGCGGCTGTGACCTACTTGCTCAAAGAAACTACGCAGCGTCAACGACCTAATCAGGGACATGGAAACGGAGACTTCTTCGCTAGGGGCGTTTCTTTTCCTTCTGAGCACTCTGCCCTTGCTTGGTCCGTGGCTAGTGTATGGGCGCACGAGTACCCGGGCTGGTTCAGTCAGACGGTAGCTTACGGATTGGCGTCTGCTGTCACCCTCACTCGTGTGACTGCAAAGCAACATTTCCCATCGGAGGCCATCATTGGCAGCGTGCTGGGCTGGTACTTCGGACGTCAAGTCTACCGTGCTCACCACGACCCGGAACTAGGTGGGTCGGGCTGGGGGGATCTCATCGAAGAAAAGATGGGTGAGAAGACTCGGAACCCGAACTACATGGCTTCTCCCTACGTCCCCTTGGACAGTTGGATATACCCCGCGCTTGAGCGTCTTGTAGCTCTGGGCTACGTACAATCCAACATGCTCGGCATGCGCCCTTGGACCCGCTTGGCATGCGCGCGTGTCTTGGAAGATGGCGAAGAGAAGTTTGCGGACAACGGTATGGAAGAGGGCGATGCTGGGAAAATCTACAGAGCCCTGACCAGTGAATTTGGAGTGGAACTTGCCCGCCTCGGGGGGGCAGCCAATGTAAGTGCGCGGGTGGAATCTGTTTATACAAGGATGATGGGAATTTCCGGTACACCGATTCGCGACGGGTACCACTTCGGGCAAACCATCATCAATGATTACGGCCGGCCCTACTGGGCTGGCGTCAATAACATTACGGGATTGAGTGCAGAGGCCGAAATGGGGCCGGTCTCCTTTTACTTTCGTGGAGAATATCAGCACTCTCCCGCAATGCCGTCGGAATCGTCGAAAACGCTGGCGGCGACTGCGGCCGCAGATCTCACTCCACCTCTGGCTAACGGCACTGCCGAAACAAGCCAATTCGCGCTGCTCGACAGCATGGCGTCGGTCAATATAAACAACGTCCAGATTTCTTTCGGGACTCAGAGTGCATGGCTTGGCCCCAGTGAATCCGGGTCCTTGCTGTTGAGCAACAATGCCGCACCCTTTCCGATGGTGAAGATTGACGATGTGGTGCCGCACAAAATACCCGGACCTCTAAGCATACTCGGGCCTTTTCGCGCACAATTTTTCGTGGGGCAGCTTTCGGGACAGCATTGGGAATTTTGTACCGTGCACCCCAGTTGTCCTTCGAATCCTGCGAACCCGCCCAATATCGTTGGCCCAAACATTTCAAAACAGCCATTTATTCACGGGGAAAAAATCAGCTTTCAACCCACTCCCAATTTTGAGTTCGGCATGGGAGTCACGGCGATGTTCGGGGGACCGGGTCTACCTGTCACGTTCGGGAATTTCTTTAAGACGTACTATGTGCACACTCCGTCAAATAATCCCGGGAAGCGGGTTTCGGCTGCCGACCTTGCCTACCGGCTCCCTGGTCTAAGGAATTGGCTGACTTTTTACATGGACTCCATGGTGTGGGACGAGATTTCACCCATCGGTTCAACCCGCGCTGCCGTGAACGCTGGTATCTACATGCCGCGGATACCGAAGATCCCGAAGTTAGATCTGCGTGCGGAAGGAGTTAACATATCTCGCACCAAGGAGTTTTTTCCAGGATTCGTTTATTACAATGCCGATCGTTATCGTTCTGGGTACACTAATGACGGCGCCTTGCTGGGGAGCTGGATAGGACGAGCTGGGCGAGGTGGCCAGGGCTGGCTCACATATTGGCTATCGCCCCGCAATAAGGTGCAAGTGGGTTATCGATTGCAGACAGTCTCTCCGGCGTTTATCGGAGGTGGTAGGCTGGTTGACTATTCCGCGCAGAGCGAATTCATGCTTGGGAACCATGTGTCCGTTTCTGGTTTCGTACAATACGAGCAGTGGAGGTTTCCTGTGATTGGCCCGTCCCGCCAAACTGACGTGACGGCATCATTACAGATGACTTTTTATCCACACTGGCATTTGGGGAAGTAACGGATTACTAGCGGCGGCAATCCAGGTTGTTCTAACCCAATTTACAATGAGCAAACGGCCAGTGTCGTTGCTGAACTCGAAGCAAGATGATGGTTGTGAGATCAAAGAAGATTGAATTTGAAGAACCTGAGGTTGAGCGTCCGCCAGGGCCCGAGGTGCGTAAAGCGGACCGCGATGCATTTCGTGATGGCGTTTTCGATGCCTATCGCAGTGCGAAGGGAGGTTCTGCTATCGACTTCTCCTTGCAGCTTTACTTGAGAACAACATGCAACGCTCCAATCGATTGTGCCGGTAAGACAGTTTTGGATGTTGCTTGTGGACAGCGAAACCCTTTCTTCTTCGATCAACTGAAAAGAGCACGGAAAGTCATCGGCGTGGATTGGGATAGTGCTGTTGTAAGACAGAACCCTTTGCTCCATGTGGGAATTGTGGCTGACTTACACTCTATCCCTTTACCCGAAAATAGTGTCGACGTGGTCGTCTCCGTCGACACAATTGAACATGCTCACGATCCTGCCCTATTTCTGGCGGAATGCTGCAGGGTTTTGCGGAACGGGGGCAGAGCGGTTTTTACAACTCCAAACCTCTTTGGCTACCGGACTCTTCTGGCTCGCTATGGGGGCAAGACTGTTTTCGACCTAATTTGGAAGACGTTTAAGCACACAACTCTCCCGTACGACTCGCTATATCGTGCCAACACTCCAAGTAGGGTCAAGAGACTTGCCGAAGAGACAGGACTCAGATTGGTCTGGCTGGAAACAATACCGGAATTATCCCATTTCTTTCAGCCATATCCTATAGTTTTCGCCGCCGCCCGAGCCTGGGACAAGCTGCTGGGGGTATTTGGGCTCGCCATTGGTTGGAATTACATGGCCTTCGTGCTCGAGAAGCAACACAATTCAGCGATCCAATAGTGTCCGGTTAGAAGTTGAACAGAATCAACTGGTTGGGGTCTTCGAGTAAGTCGTCGTGGAAGGAAGATGCTTCGAGAGCCCGCAAAACGGGCACTTTCTCGAAAAGCGTGACGCTGAGAATCTGTAGAATTTGGTAGAGACTCGCCCGTAGTCCCAAGCGCTTGCGTACGATAGCCACGAGCACGTAAATCGAGACCGCAATCCAGATCTGAGTCTTCACTGCGTTGTCGCTGGTGCCGAAAAAGGACTTGATTCGCAGATGCTGTTTGACCCATCGAAAAAAAAGTTCCACTTGCCCCGGCATTTGTAGGTTTGGGCGATAGTCAGTGCTGGAAGAACAAAGTTGTTGGTCAGAAACTTCAGACGCTTGTTGGTGTCCGCATCCAGGTAACTCACCCGTCGCAATGCATCCGGATAGACTTTGACAGATTCGATGGCGGTTAGGATGACGGTTGTGATCGGAGCGCACACCGGTACTTTTGTCGACCGGATGCGAGTAGCGCCGTTGCAGAAGGACATTCTCTTTGGTGCGCACGACGAAGAATGCCGAGCAGAGAGTGAAAAAGTAGAGGCGGTCGAAATCGATGTAGCCGCGATCCATGACGTAGAATGCCCCGGTCTCGGGAACGATCTCGTCGAGGATGTTGAAGTCGTGCACTTTGCCGTCGGTGATGCGGATAAACGTGGGGATATTGCCGTGCAGGTCGAGCAGTGTGTGCATCTTCACGGCGGCTTTGTGTTGGCGAAACCGGGCCCAGGGAAAAAGCGATAGGCAGAGATCGATGGTGGTCGAGTCCAACGCGTACAGACTGTGCTCCAGATCCACCCCCATTAGGATCGTGGGCATACAACGGTCGCGCCATCCCGATCAACACCTGGGCAAAATCGGCATGGATTCGCCAGTCGCGTGACTCGTTGGCATCGGCGAGCGTGGAGCGCGACACCTTGCCGCGGAATCCCATGTGGTACAGCTTGCCCTGCATCGAACGCAGGCAGGCTTCGTTATCTCGCAGACTGTCCCGATAAGTCAACTGAGCGAAAGCCATAGCCAGATACTGATCCCAACAAGAGAAAGTCTTTTGCTGATAATCGCCGCGATAACGAGTAACACATTTTGAAACTCATAGGAGGGCAGGTGGTCCAGGAGTTGGGCGAAAACCGTTCGGCCAGAGTTCATTCACCATTCTTGCACTTCACCTACTTTCCCTCTGCCAAGGCCGTTTTCGACTCTTCTGACTTCAAATCGACAAAAACCACAATCGCATTTAATTCCTTGCCCTGCATTGCATTAGCGGAATCCCTAAAGCCATCTTCCGGACAGTACTGCAGCGATATGAATGAACCTCTCACGCGATGGACTTCAAAGAAAGATGCTGGGTTGACAGGTCGAATAGCAACGGAAATATCTTATGACCCAAGCCAGAAAAAGAGCTGACCTCGAGTTCAGCGAAACAGTCGAACTTTCCCCTTCTCCGCATGTGACTCCGCCCCTGCGAGCGGACGAAGTGCTGGGGAAGTTGCGTTTGCTCTGGCGGGAGCGTCCTTTTATTTATCGTGTGACCGGTATCGGCCTGGTGCTGAGCACTCTGTTGGCATTCCTGATTCCGAAACAGTACGAATCCACCACGCGGTTAATGCCACCGGACAATCAATCGAGCACGACAATGGCTATGTTCGCAGCGATGACGGCAAAGATGGGCGCGAGCCTAGGATCATCCGCAGGCAGTTTACTCGGTCTAAAGAGTTCGAGTGAAGTATTTGTCGGCATTCTGCAGAGCCGCACGCTTCAAGACCAGCTGGTGAATCGTTTTGACTTGAGGAAGGTCTATCACGTGAAGTTAGGAGAGGAGGCGCGGAAGCGATTGACCGACAATAGCGTGATCTCCGAAGACCGCAAAAGTGGAATCATCACAATCACGGTAACCGACCGGGATCCACGGCGATCGGCGGCGATCGGGGCAGGTTATGTCGACGAATTGAATCAATTGGTGGTGGAACTGTCGACTTCGGGAGCGCACCGAGAGCGCGTTTTCTTGGAAGAGCGGCTCAAGGCTGTTCAAAAGGATCTAGAAGAGGCCGAAAAGGACTTTAGCCAGTACGCCAGTAAGAATATGGCCATCGACATCAAGGAGCAAGGCAAGGCAATGGTCGAATCGGCCGCTATTTTGCAAGGGCAGCTGATTGCGGCGCAATCTGAGGAGGAAGGGCTCCGTCAAATCTACACCGACAACAACGTGCGCATTCGCACTGTGCGGGCGCGGATAGCGGAACTCCAGCGGCAACTGGAAAAAGTAGGCGGAAAAGGTGAAGGCTCGAATGGTGATGCGACATCCTCAAGTGATTCACTGTATCCTTCCATTAAGAAACTGCCACTGCTTGGTGTAACTTACGCCGATATGTATCGCCGGACCAAGGTGCAGGAAGCGATTTATGAGGCCCTGACCCAGCAGTTCGAATTGGCGAAAGTCGAAGAGGTGAAGGAGATTCCGAGCGTCAAGGAGATTGACCATGCCGACGTGCCAGAGAAAAAATCTTTTCCGCCCCGCACTTTGATCGTGATTGTGGGAGCGATGTTCTCTTTTGTTTTTGCCAATGCTTGGATTCTCGGCAACGCCCATTGGCATCAAATGTCGCCGCTCCATCCTGGAAAGGTAATTGCGCGAGGGCTTTTCCGGGGTGCACGTTCTCACCTGGTGCACATATCTCAGAACGGAAGCAGACTAGGCTGGATGATTCGCCAAGCCGGGCGATTCCGGCGAGGTGGCAAGCGCGACTAGCTGAGCTACTACATGACATCGGTTTCGTAGCCACATAGAGACAAGATGGCGCTTGATAACGACGGTAGCAGGTTCCTGCTCTACGCCAGAAGCCGTGGTGTGGAATTTACCAGCACGGCTATGATTGGCCGGCAAAGGCTTTGTATTGATTACAATCGTCTTTCGGGAAACCTGGCCGACTTCGGGTACCGCGGTGTGGATATTGGCAGACTCCTGGAAGGGGCGAATGGCTACGCTGAGCCATTTCTTAAGGTGTTGGGCTGTGAGGACGTCTGCTCATTCGACGCGTCTCCTTATGAACAGGCGACTTACGTCCATGATTTCAATTTTCCAGTCAATCCGCACTTCCACGGCAGGTTCACGTCGGTTATCGACGGTGGCACACTGGAACATATCTTCAATTTCCCAGTCGCGATCAAGAACTGCATGGAAATGGTTACAGTCGGAGGTCACTACCTCGGGATCACGCCGGCGAACAATGCCTGCGGCCACGGATTCTACCAGTTCAGTCCGGAGCTGTATTTCAGGATATTTAGTGGAGAGAACGGCTTTCGTACCCATCAGGTGATTGCGTACGATGCTAATCGGAAGGCGCCGAATCCTTGGTTTTTAGCGGTCGATCCGCTTCAGCTTCCTGAGCCGGTGAGTTGGGCAAACCAACGCGAAACGTACCTACTCGTTATCGCAGAGCGAATTGAAAGGAAGCCGATCTTCTTGAAACCAGCACAACAAAGCTGCTACACAGAGCGCGTATGGGGTAAGGATACCGACGCCTTACATACCCCTGATGTTGGGGCGTGGCGCGGCAGCCGCCTTCGCCGTTCTCTCCGGCAGCACTTGCCAGAACCAATGAAAATCCCGATCCGATGGGTACGCCGCATTTGCCTCGAATCAATCTACAAGTTCAATACCCCGTATGATTCTAGGCTGTTCAGGAAATTGGGCCCGCCTCAATAGATTTCGCCTTTTGGCGGCCGGAGATCGAAGGGATCGTTTCCTGCGGGCTCATATCAACACAGGAATCCGCGTTCAGAAGTTCGAGAAAGTTTCACACGCTACAGTTACAATGCCACTCAAATCCAAACCGTTCGGCATTGCAAGTAAAGTCTGGTCTTTTATCCGAACTGGGGACTTCCACGGCCTCAGACGAGCAATCAGTAACCGGCGGATGCTCCTACGGCGCATCCTAACCGGTCCCGTAGGTCCCGGAACATTCCTTGTTGATCCACGAATAGACATGGGACTCCAGGAGAGTCACGAAGTCGAAGAATGTATCGATCCTGCGTCAGTGAGCCCAACCCGCTTAGCGTTGCACTTGGCTCCCTACCGTTATGCCTTGCCTTACGTCGCAGGCAAGGAGGTTCTGGAAGTAGGCTGCAACTGGGGATACGGATCCCACGTGCTGGCTGAACAAGCGCGGCATGTGGTTGGATTTGATCTTAATCCCACGTTCGTGAGCTATGGAAGCCAGCACCTTGCCAGCAACAATCTGCGTCTCATGGTGCATGATGCCAGTTCTCCGTTTCCATTCCCAGGCGAGAGTTTCGATATTGTTTTTTCCAGCGAAGTAATCGAGCATGTTGCGAACTTTTCCAACTGCATACGCGAAATGCATCGTGTTCTTCGACCTGACGGAATGCTTATTCTTAAGACGCCAAATCTAGCTTTTGCTCGGCGCTGGCATGCTTTGAACCCCTATCACTTGAAAGTATTTCTTCCGGACGAACTGGAGGATTTGCTGGTCGAATACTTCGGCGAAGTCGAGATCCGTGGCTTTGACGAGAGATACGAGCACTCTCTGAGACGAGTCGAAAAGCCATTCGATCCGTTTGCAATTCCATTCGAACAGAAGATCCCGTGTCCCTACAGTATTGAATTGGAAGTATGGGTCGAACCAAAGTTAGTTCCAATTGATGACGGTGTGCCGCAGAGTCTGTTGGCGATGTGTCGCGCTCCAAAATGCCGCACAATTTCTGCGACGTAGAGGAAACGATCCTTCGTTGTCTGTAGGTGAGATGTTCGCTAGGAGAAGCCGATTCGAAAGCTATTGAAGTTCGCTGTGGGAACGGCCCTAATCAATTTGATGACAGCGGGCGCTGCGCTAATCCGCGGAAAGCTAGCAGCCATCATTTTGGGAACCGCTGGAGTCGGTCTTTTTGGGCAGGTAGACAGCTTTTATCGTGGTCTGGTGCAGATCTGCATCCTCAGTACCGGTGCGGGCGTTACTCGCTGTATTGCCGAACTGCACGGGGCAGGGGAGACTTCGGGCATCCGGCGCGCCTTTTGGAGCATCACGGTGTTATCGATGGGGCTGGCAGTGCTGGTTGTTGGTTTAGTGTTGCTCTGGTCGCGTAATCTGTCAGGCCTGGTGCTAGGCGACCGACGCTATGGATTTTTCCTGGCTGTTGCCGCAATTGGTCTTCCCATGCAAGCTCTATCCGACATCATTATGGGAATGTTGGTCGGGCTGCGTGATCTGCAAGGCCAGCTCTGGGTTACAGCTGCTTACACTGTGGGAGGACTGGTTCTGTATGCAATTCTCATCCTTAGGTGGGGGCTAGCTGGCGCTATCTACAGCGTGCTTGCGATTGCCGCATGCGCTTGCCTAGCTTCGGTTTTTTTTCTTCATCGACAGCGCGCCTTGGAACTGTGGCACGCATCGGGAGGGAAGCTTTTCGATCTTCGCCTCCTTCGTTCTATTCTCGCAATCGGCCTCACTGGCGGCGTCATGGCCATCAGCGACCGCGTAATTGTCCTCGTGTTCCGAACGATTGTTATTAGAAAATTCGGACTGGAGGCTAACGGCCTGTATCAGGTCGTCTATTCTCTTTCGCAGCTCACCATTGGCATGGCGTTTGGATTTGTGAGCACATACCTGATTCCAACGCTCTCGGGGATGCAAGATCCGGATCGCACCCACGTTGAATTCAGTTCCGCATTGCGCTTGACATTGTTGATAGCCACCCTGTGCAGCGCCGTAACAATTCTTTACGGCAGGTTCGTGATTCTCGGAACCTATTCCTCGGCATTCTTGGGCGCCATGCCGCTGTTGCGTTATCAAGCCATGGGTGATTTCTTTCGCGCATTGACTCTGCTCTTGTCCGCGACCATATTTTCGGTTCACGGCTGGAGGCCATGGTTTGGAATTCATATGTCGTTTTACGGAGCATACGTATTGTTCTTTAGTTTGCTTCTGCCGTTATTCGGCTTTCCGGCGATCTCCATCGCATATTTGCTGGCTTACTGCGCCTCGTGTTGTCTGGCTGTCTTCCTGTTCGTTCGCTACACCAAGATGAGTTTCCTGGCGGGGCATGGCCCGCTTTTGGTTCGCAGCTTGGCGCTCTTGCTGGCTGGATTCGCGATGACTCTGCTTGGAAATGCACATCTCATGTATATTCTGGGCACTGTTGCACTCCTGGTGTGGGTGCGATTGGCCGCAACCACGTCGGAATACCAGCGGCTTTGGACATATGTTTCAACCCCTGTAGGGTTGCTCGGCAGTGGGGAGCGCTGAATTTCGGAATGGCTGAATTCACATACGAGAAAACACGCGAGACTCATGCGCTCCTCGAATTCTGGGCAGCGTCCTGCTTGGCTGTAGGCGGAGCTGTTTCCGGGGCGGTTTTTTGCTCCAATCCCATTCTCGTTCCAGTGGTCGTCGAAGTCGTTTTAGGAGCCCTCTTCCTTTACAGGCCGACAGCTGCCATCAAGCTGATGCTGTTCTCCGCAGGATTGCCGCTCAGTCTTTTTTATCAGGAGGTCGGCTATTCGGGCGGCGGGGTCAAGCCGCTGTTCACCGAATGGGGTGGGACGACTCCAGACGGTCTGCGCTTGATCCTCAGTTGCATTCTGCTGTGTGTCGTACTTTTCAAACTCGAGGAAACTCGCGCCCTTCTTCTCCGTTTTTGGCCATATACGATCATGCTGCTGTTCCTAGCGTGCACCGTCCTCCACTCGACTGCGCCTGTCGAAGGCTTACGCTTGTTCATGAAGATGCTGTTTCCTTTTCTTTTCTTTCTAACAGTGGCGCAGCTTGCGAGAACGGAGGAAATTGACACATACGCACGTTATTGGATTGCCGGAGGCATCGTCGCGAGTCTTTGCGCACCTGTGCTCCTCCTGGTCACTGGTACTCGATTTCTCTTTCCAGCAGGCCTGGACTTCCGCCTCAACCCGGGATTTACAAGTGCCAGTTCTTACGCGTTTTACATGCTCGCACTGTTCCTCTACTGTTACGCCCAGTGGCGGAGGCAGCACTCATTTGGTTTCGCTGTGTTGGCGGCGGTGTTCGGGCTTCAAACAATTCTTCCCTTGACTCGCATTTCTTGGGCCGCTTTGCTGCTGGGTCTTGTTGCTTTCGAGTTTTTCTTTGTGAAGGGCAGGAAGAAATGGTTGGTGGCTGCGGCGGTCGGTCTACTTCCATCTCTGATTTTGTATGCTTTGGTGTGGAGTGTTCCGGCTCTCCAACAGCGTGTATTTCAGACTGACCAGATTGATTCAGATCTTCCGGCGATTGAACAAGCGCAAAGCGTGGGGCTTACGGGACGGGGAACTGTGTGGCTGGCGGGGCTGGAAGATTATCAGCAGCATAATCTTCTCCTGGGCCAGGGTATTGGGTCTAGCGATCACTACTTCATGAACCTCTTTGGGACCGTCGCCCACAATGAATATTTGCGAGTGCTTTATGACGGCGGTGCGGTCGGCCTTGTTCTTTTCATTTTTGCCAATCTGTCATTGCTTTATTGGCTCGGGAAAATCAGACGCAACGAAAATTCCGCGCTGAGAATGTACTCAGCAATCGGCGTAGCTCTAATGGTAGCCTATCTAGTGGTCGCTCTCACCGACAACCCACTGGATTACTATCTATTGTTCACTCAATACGTTTTCTTTGTTCTCGGCGTGTGCTCTGTCTTGTCCCGGGAAACGATCACAAATGTTGGCACTGTTTAGGCGGGAACTGGTTGATGGTCTCTTCGCCGTGCGGTAGGAAGATCAAATTGGACAAGGCAGTAGCCATTCTCATTCTCAATCATAACCAGGCCGAGTACACGCGGGACTGCCTCGCTTCACTGCAGCAGATCGACTATCCATCATCTCGAATCCTTGTGGTGGACAACGGTTCCGCGGACGATTCTCTCCGTCAGGTGGCCCAGGCGTTTCCTCGCGTCGAATTCCTCTGGCTCAAGGAAAATCTTGGAGTGGCCGGAGGCCGCAACGCCGGTCTGCGCGAGGTGCTGAGGGGTGACCCTGAACACGTTCTCTTTCTCGACAATGACACGCTCGTGGCTCCCAATTTCCTGACTCGTCTGGTGAGTCGCATGGATACCGATCCGAGCATCGGCGCGGTGCAGCCCAAAATATATTTTGCCGATCCTCCGAGCCGGGTCTGTTCAGTGGGCGGAAGGTTGTATCCACGCATCTCTCACTACCAACACCCCGGTTCGGGACAGTTTGACTCACCGAAATTCCATGGCTCAGCAGTAATTGACATCGTCTCTGGATGTGCCGGGCTAATGCGGGCCAAGGTATTTGACGAAATTGGATTGCTCGATGAAAGCTATTCGCCATACTGCCACGAAGATGTTGACTGGAGTGTGAGGGTCAAGAGAGCAGGGTATCGGCTTGTTGTCGAACCTGCCGCCAAGGTTTGGCACCGCATTTCCACACAGCCCGGCGTTAGCGCCGAGAAGCTCCGGTACCTTGCCAAGGGTCACGTGCTTTTCTTACGTTTTCACACCCGATTCTATGACCTCCCCGCTTCTCTTCTGTGGGTAAGTGTTCACATCGGTCGGCGATATCTTTTCCCTGCGGTGGTCCGCAGGGACTGGAAATCTGTGGCTGCCGTATTTGCGGGAATCTGGGTAGGAGTTCGACAAAAGCCGCGGCCCATTGAATGGCCGCCGACAAAGGACCGGCCTGTAGGTTCGGAAGAAGAGTCCGAGGCGTCTTCGCTGCCGCCGGAGAAGAGAATTTTCCTGGTTGGCGTTCTTGGACCGTTTGATTCCGGTCCCACAAGAGTTTACGAGACTCTGTTGAGGAGTCACTTTGTTGACCGTTTTCAGGTCCGGTTCCTGGATCTCCGGTTTGCGCGGAACGTTGCCGATTTCGAGCGCGTTCGTCCTCAGAAGTTCCTGCGGCTGTTTTGGTATTTGCTGCAGACGACTTATTGGCTCGCTAAAGAAAGGTACGATGCTCTTTGTATCCACTTGTCCACCAATCGGAATGCGTTTCTCAAGGACTCGTTGTTCGCGTGGCTTGGATTCATCTTTGGTGTCCCGGTGGTTGTTCTGGAACACGGTACAAACATACCCACGCTCTTTCAAAAGTCTGGTCGAATAATGCAGTGGTTTATGAATGCCACATTGCGGCGAGTGGCTCGTTGTATCGTGCTCGCTGAATGCCTAAAGTTCAATTTTGAGCCCTTTCTTCCTCCGGAACGCATCGTGTCAGCTTACTTAGGCATCGACTCCGACGCCATTGCGCTAACACGGTCTGAAGTTACCGATAGCAGCGGCCAGGTTACGGTGCTGTACCTCAGCACCCTTCTCGAATCAAAAGGCATACTCGTGCTGCTTAACGCGGTTCCCAAAATACTGTCAAAGTATAATAACGTGCGTTTTGTTGTTGCCGGCGGCTGGGGTTGGGATTCGACGAAGATCAAAGCAGCAGTTGGACAGTTTCTTGGTAAAGGGAACTATGCCGATGCCGTCTCGTTTATTGGACCCTTGCGAGGAAAAGAGAAACTGCGGGCTCTTCAAACGGCTGATGTATTCGTGCATCCCACGCTTGTCGACACGGCCCCTTTGGTTCTGCTAGAGGCTATGCGGGCGGGCCTGCCGATTGTCGCAACCGACGTTGGCGCCATTCCGGAGATGGTGGTAGATGGTGTCAATGGCTTTATCTGCGGGAAGGGAAATCCGGAAGGCCTGGCAGAGAAAATTATCCATCTCGTGGAACGTCCGATCTTGCGCCAGGAGATGTCTCAAAAAAGCCGCCAACGTTTTGAGAGCCTTTTCACCGCTGAGACGTTTGCGGGACGCCTGATTGAGATCTTTGAGTCCACCTTCGCCGAGACAGGTGGAGGCGTCACCGCTGAAGCAATCGAAACGCATCTTTGAATTGGATTGGGAAAGTAGCATAGCGACAGGAATAGCCGATTTTGGCATTTAAGGGGTTTCATGAAAGTCTTAGTGGTTGGTGGCGCAGGTTATGTAGGCGGAGCGGTTACCGACCTGCTCCTGCAACGAAAACATGACGTACGGGTCTTCGACGCACTGCTGTACGAGGAGGCTTATCGAAAGCCTAACCACTTCATTTACGGAGACGTGCGTACTCCAGACAGCCTGCAACCACAATTGCAATGGGCTGATGCCGTGATTTGGTTGGCAGCGTTGGTGGGTGACGGAGCGTGCGCCTTAAATCCTGAAGTTAGTGTGGCGATTAATCAGGAGGCAGTTCGCTGGATGGCCGATCACTTCAACGGCAGGATTGTGTTCATGTCGACCTGTTCAGTCTACGGAGCTCAAGACAAGGTTCTGGATGAAAGCTCTCCGGTAAATCCGCTTTCGGTTTACGCTTCCACGAAGCTCGTTGCAGAGGGCTATTTGGAAGACAAGGACGCGATCGTTTTCCGGTTGGGGACTCTTTTCGGTGTAGGGGACCTCTTCTCCAGAATTCGGCTCGACTTGGTAGTTAACACTCTGACAGTGCGTGCGCACCGCTACGGAAAGATCAGCGTTTTTGGGGGAGACCAATTCCGTCCTCTGCTGCATGTGACAGACGCCGCGGCGGCCGCCGTGGACAATCTTGAAACATCACATAGAGGAGTTTTCAATCTTCAGCGACAGAACGTCCGGATCATCGATCTCGCGTACCAGGTGCGCAGTCATTTTCCAGATATTGTCATCGAGACGACGCCGATGAAGTTCCAGGACGCGCGCAACTACCGGGTCAGCAGCGACAAGGCCAGGGAGACTTTCGGGTTTTCGCCCACGCATTCTATCGACGACGGGATCGAGGACGTCAAGAGCTTGGTGGACAGTCGCCGCTTGTGTGATGTGGATAATCCCCGCTATACAAACCAGGCGTTCCTTTCAATGTTCAACACACACGTCAAGATAGGGAATGCCAGGAGTGAGGCATGAAAGTCGTCAACGAAGAGAAGTTGTGTTTGTCACCACAACTCATCGAAGGTGGCCTCTCGGTCGACGATCGGGGGGCGGTAGCATTCGTCAATGAGTTCAACTTTGAAGATGTGCAAAGGTTTTATGCGGTTTCCAATCACGCCGCCGGGTTCGTCCGAGCTTGGCACGCTCATCGCCATGAAAGCAAATACGTCATGGTTGTCCAGGGCGCAGCGGTTGTCGGTGCTGTTCTGATTGACGATTGGGAAAAGCCGTCCCGCGAGGCAAAAGTTCACCGCTATGTGCTCTCGGCCGGGAAGCCCGCGGTGCTATATATTCCTCCGGGCTACGCCAACGGATTCATGTCTCTTACCTTCGACACCACGCTGATGTTCTTTTCAACGTCCACTGTAGCCGAGAGCCAGAAAGACGATGTTCGCTTCGATGCCCGGTATTGGGATCCATGGGAAGTAATAGAAAGATAAGTCACCGCAGAGGAGCAGTCGGCATGAGAATTGTTGTGCTGGGAGGGGCGGGAATGCTGGGGTCGATGGTAGTTGACTGGCTGTGCCGCGACCACTCCTTGCAAGTAGCGGCAACACTTCGTTCGGAGAAGCTGAGGCAATCGTTTCAGGAATGCTATCCGAGTGCAGAATGGCATGTGCTGGACATTGAGACCCTGGGGTCGAACGACCTGGTGGAAGTTCTTGACGGAGCCGCGTGGGCGATTAACTGCATTGGTGTGATCAAGCCCCACATCAACGAAAACATTTCTGCCGAAATAGAGCGGGCTATTCGCGTGAATGCCCTGTTTCCCCACACTTTGGCAAGGGCGGCTGAGAATTGCGGCGTTCACGTTCTCCAGATAGCAACCGACTGCGCTTATTCTGGGACGAAGGGTGGGTATTTGGAGCCAGACAAGCACGATGCCTTGGATGTATACGGCAAAACGAAGAGTCTGGGAGAAGTGGCTTCGCCGAACATGCATCACCTCCGTGTCTCCATCATCGGACCTGAGCCTCTGAAGCACGTTTCGCTGCTGGATTGGTTCTTGAAGCAACCGCCTAGAAGTTCAATCACGGGGTATACGAACCATCAATGGAACGGGATAACGACGCTTCATTTTGCCAGGCTTTGCCACGGAGCGATTCGAGAGGGTTTGAGTCCCAAGCTTTTGCAGCACATAGTTCCCACCGGTACTGTGACGAAAGCGGAGATGATGCGGCATTTCGCAGAGACATTCCACCGCGGGGATGTTGAAATCCGTTCAGCTGGCGCCAACGTGGCAGCGGACAGAACTCTGGCCACCGCCGATGACACCTTCAATCGGCGAATGTGGGAGGCTGCGGGTTATCCGGAACCTCCGTCGGTTCCACAAATGCTTTCTGAGTTGGCAGAGTTTGACTACCGATACGGCCTGCAGACCTACGCCCGCGCTAGTGACTAGATCTTGCGTCGTGATCCGAGAGGAATTCATGAACTCGAGTGTGGAGGTGAATCGAAACCGGCTTCCTAAGGTGGAAGACAAAGTGATAGAGCATCGGAATGCGGCTTCAATGAAAGTTCTGACTATCCTGGGAACGAGGCCTGAGTTTATTCGATTAAGCCGGATTATCGAGAAACTGGATCATCTGTGCCGCCATGTCGTCGTGCATACCGGCCAGAATTATGATGCCAATCTCAATGAGATTTTCTTTCAGGAAATGGGCATCCGTGCACCCGACCATCAATTGGGAGTCCACGGAACATTCGGGGAGCAGGTAGGCGGCATCCTGACAAAAATGGAAATCATACTTCGCGATGAGAAGCCAGACCGATTCCTTGTGTTAGGCGACACGAACAGCAGCCTGGCCGCGATCTGTGCTAAGCGCATGGGCATTCCTGTCTATCACATGGAAGCCGGTAACCGCTGTTATGACGACCGAGTTCCCGAGGAAATCAATCGCAGGATCATCGATCACTCCAGTGATGCTCTGATGCCCTATACCAATCGCAGCAAAGACAATTTGTTGCGGGAGGGTATCGAGCGTCAGCGAATCTTTGTGATCGGTAACCCAATTTACGAAGTCATGAGCCACTATGCTCCCCAGATTGAGGTGAGTGATATTCTGGAACGCCTTGAGCTGCAGCCTCGACAATTTTTTCTGGGTACACTACACCGAGCGGAGAACATAGACGATCCGAAGCGCCTGGCTCTCATTCTGCAAGGGCTGGAGTTGGTGGCCGAGACCTATCACAAGCCTGTTATCGTAAGCCTTCATCCGCACACCGCAAAGAACATGGCAGGACTCAACTCTGAGGCCAATTCGAGGCGGGTTCGTTTCTCCAAGCCATTTGGATTCTTCGACTTCGCCAAGCTTGAGCGCGACGCGTTCTGCGTTTTGACCGATAGCGGTACCGTTCAAGAAGAATGCACGATTTTCGACATACCAAACGTCACGGTCAGGGACACAACTGAACGGGCAGAAACAATCGAATGCGGAAGCAGCATTCTTTCAGGGAGCGATCCGGCCGTGATACTCCAGGCTGTGAGGGTAGCGTTATCTTCCGCGAAGGAGTGGAAACCACCAGCTGAGTATCTTGAATCCCACGTTAGCGATACCGTGGCAAAAATTGTGCTCGGATTCCGAGACGCCCCCAGCACGTACAGAAAGGAGTAGACTGCGCCTGCTGTGAGAATGAGGTCATAGCAGAGGTCGGTTTCGTGAATACGAGCCGGCAGAACAAACGCAGCATGTCCAATATTGAGCATGTTACGAACACTGATGAAGACATACGCGATCGTCGGCGCGCCCTTTAGCATTCTGTTTATCTTAAACTCCTCCAAGATTCATCCCGCGTATCGAATGACTCTCGCGAAGCGAATTTGGTTGGGCTTGCGAATGATGTGGAACAATTTTCGCATTCCTTCGGGAACGACCTTTAAGGCCCATCTAGCGATGGCCTTGAAGATCCTTGAAGTTCCTCCCGATGTCGAAGGGGACATCATCGAATGCGGAACCTGGAAAGGCGGATCGGCCGCCAACCTTTCGCTCATATGCCGAATCACAAACCGCGAACTTCGAGTCTATGATTCGTTCCAAGGGCTGCCCGAAGGAGACCCTCGGGATCGTCAGGCTTCGGGTTACAAGAAGGGTGACTTCTGCGGCACGCTGGAGGAAGTCAGGCAAAACATTCGGCAGTATGGTGCGCTAGAGTGTTGTGAGTTTATCCCAGGTTGGTTCTCGGACACTCTGCCACAGTTGTCACGGCCAGTTTTGCTCGCGTTTCTGGATGTAGACTTGGAGGCTAGCCTAGACACATGTGTTAAGTGCATTTGGCCCCACTTGACCAGTGAAGGCTATATCTTTACCGACGAATGCGTCGGTCAGGACTACACAGCACTCTTCTTCTCGGAGCGGTGGTGGCGGGAGAATTTCAATCAGAAACCCCCAGGTTTGATCGGTGCCGGAACCGGCTTGCCGCTGGGCGAGTTTTATATTGGACCCTACGGCGAGATTTCTGACCACCGATTGCAGCACGCGAGCACAGGAGCATATACGCGCCGGGATTTCTCAGGGTTCTGGGATTACTATCCAAAAAACGAAGAGCATGCCGTCGCGTAGCCTTCAGGAACGGCTGTCGGCCTCGAGAAAAATAATGTCAGCAAATAATCTATGACAAATTGCAAGTTGGAAAACTCTGTGAGCGAGCCTTGGTCGGAAGATTCCAGCCGAACACTCGGATTGCGTCCTGACCCCAATCCGTTTCGCTTGCTCGGAGTGAGGTTCGACAACCTGACGACAGTTGAGGCAGCAGATCAGATTGAATGCTTCATCCATGAGGGCCGGCCGCGTATGATTCTTGCGCGTAACGCAGCCATTCGGGTGATGGAAGATCAAGACTTTTCGCTTCATCATATTTATGAGACCAGCGATTTGGTCACAGTCGACGGAATGGCATTTGTGTACCTCGGGAGGCTTTTCGGTCGCCCGTTTAAGGAAATGACAGGAGGCCCCGCGCTCTGGTACGAGCTACTGCGCCGGGCAGCGCTCAAAGGTTATCGCATTTTCTTTCTTGGGGGACGGGAAGACATCTTGCGCAAGGCCGTCGCCCGGCTGCAGGAGCAATATCCGGATCTGCAAGTTGTGGGCTGCCACAACGGATACTTCAAAGCTGAAGAGGAAGACGAAATCGTCGAAACGATTCGACAATCGCGCGCTCAAATTCTTATGGTCGGAATGAGCCCTCCAATGAAAGAAAGGTTCTTGGAAAAGCACCTGAACCGCATGGACGTTCCTGCTAGCATCGGGATTGGCGGAGCGATCGACCTGTTCGCTGGCGTCTGTACGCTGGCTCCGAGTTGGATGAGGATTCTTTGTTTGGAGTGGCTATACAGGGTGTGGCAAGAACCTCGCCGCCTTCTCCGGCGCTATGTGGTCAGCAATACTCGTTTTCTACTGCTGGTAATAAAACAAGTATCGGGGATCAGCGTGAAGGGCTCGCCGAACACGGTATAACATATGGCTGGCTTGGTATGGCATTGATGGACTGCAAGAACCATTAGAGCAATCTTTCATGAATGAAGCGGCGATGTCTACGAACAAGAACATTCTAGTGACGGGTGGCGCCGGATATGTCGGTAGCGTTTGCAGTGAGGTTCTACTAGATCAGGGCCACGAAGTGATCGTGGCTGACAACCTGCAGAACGGCAAGCGAGAGGCCGTATTGGGCCCTGCGAGATTTTACGAAGTCGACATTTGCGACCAGGCAGCGGTGCGCCATCTGTTTCAAAGAGAAAGAATTGATGCCGTTATGCACTTTGCAGCGCTAGCGGACGTTACGACATCGGTTAAGAACCCGCATCACTTCTTGCAGAATAACGTCAGCGGCACCCTTAACTTGTTAGGCGCGATGCTGGAGCATGGAGTCAGAGACCTCATCTTCTCTTCGACGGCGGCGGTCTATGGCGAGCCACAATCGGTCCCCATTGATGAAAACCATTTGAAATGCCCTGTGAATTCCTACGGAGAATCGAAGTTGGCCACCGAACGGATGTTGGCGTGGTACGCCAGTGCGTACGGTTTCCGATGCGTGAGCCTTCGTTATTTCAACGCAGCAGGTGCAACGATTCGCCTGGGAGAAGACAGATCCAGCGAGAGTCACCTGATTCCTTGCCTTCTGGATGTTGCTCTCGGGAAAAAGCCCGATATTGCGATCTACGGGAGCGACTACTCCACCAAGGACGGCACATGTGTTCGAGACTATGTCCACGTTCTCGACATCGTATCGGCACACGTACATTGCCTTGAGCACATCAGTGAATTAAAGTTTGATGTTTTCAATGTTGGGCACGGGATCGGCTATACGGTTCAAGAAGTTCTACAAGAAGCGAGGCAGGTGACAAATTGTCCGATTCCGGCGCGAAGGGTCGCGCCTCGCCCAGGAGATCCGGCGGTGTTGGTGGCAACCCCTGAGAAACTTACTCGCGCGGTTGGTTGGCGGCCGCTGCGATCAAAGCTCCGGAACATTATCGAGGACGCTTGGGCCTGGCGCCTGGCGCATCCGAATGGCTACAACCCACCGGTCGTTGCTGAGGGTCAAGAAACTGCAACTGTGGCTCAGAACGTCGTCAACTAGCCTATGCACGACAAGATCGACGCGTTTCCAAAAGTCACCCTGAGCCGGCCTGCTTCGGCACAGAATGTGTCCTTTTCGCGATACTGGGATAATCCTTGGCACACGGGCATCAAGCGTCTGGCCGACGTGATATTTTCTGCGTTCCTGTTGCTGATTGCGACGCCTGTATTGGCATCAATCGCAATTGGGGTCAAATTCGACTCGAGAGGTCCTGTTTTGTATCGATGGCGGGTTGTGGGGCAAGGGGGGCGGCCTTTTCGCAGCTGGAAGTTCCGGTCCATGTGCGTAGGCGCAGATGACAAGAAGGAGCAACTTCTCGAGGGAAACGAGATGCGAGGCCCCGTCTTCAAACTGCAGAATGATCCGCGAATCACCCGCATCGGTAAGTATCTCCGCCGCTACAGCCTCGATGAGTTGCCGCAGTTGTTCAGCGTTCTTATTGGCGACATGAGCCTGGTTGGACCCAGGCCTCCCCTGCAGACTGAATATGTCAGATTCTCTGAGGCTCAAAAAAGAAAGCTTGCAGTTAAGCCAGGGATAACGTGCCTGTGGCAAGTCTCCGGGCGCAACGAAATCCGCGATTTCGACAGTTGGGTAAACCTTGACTTGGAATATATTCGCACTTGGTCCCTGTGGTTGGATTGCAAGATCCTATGGAGAACAGCCGCTACGGTTCTGCGGGGTACTGGAAAGTGAACACTACAGCTGAAGAAAGAAAAGAGAGGACCCAGCGAATATGCGGGTATTGATTACCGGTGGGGCCGGTTTTATCGGATCGCATCTTGCGGATCGGTTCTTGAGAGAAGGTTACAGAGTACGCATACTGGACAGTCTGGATCCTCGTGTACATCCTGCGGGAGCCTCTGTCTACATTCCAGCAGGTGCGGAGTTTATACGCGGCGACGTCACTGACCGTGCGTGTCTGCAGCACGCGCTCAAGGACGTCGATATCGTGTCACATCAGGCTGCTTACCAGGATTACATGCTCGACTTTTCTAAGTTTTTCGCCGTGAATACGGTCGGCACCGCGCTTTTGTACGAGGTTGTGGTCGCGCAGCGGCTTCCCATCCGCAAAATCATCGTAGCGTCTTCACAAGCAGTTTATGGAGAGGGACAATACCTTTGTCCCACGCATGGCCTTGTGCTTCCTCCCCCTCGCAATCAGGAACAGCTCAGTCAGGGAAAATGGGAAACTGAGTGTCCGGTCTGTGGAGATGAGGTGACTGCTCTACTGCTTGAGGAGCGCTATCCTAATCCCTTCAATTCTTACGGAGTGTCCAAGTACGCCCTGGACAAGGCGGCGATGGGCCTGGGTTGGCTTCATGGCATCCCCACGGTCGTGCTGAGGTATTCCATCACCCAGGGCAGACGGCAATCCTTATATAACCATTATTCTGGGATTTGCCGCATATTTGTAAGCCGGGCATTAACGAATAAGCCGCTCATCCTCTACGAGGATGGATTCCAGACGCGGGATTTTGTGCATGTCGATGACGTCGTTGATGCCAACATGACGGTTTTGGAGAGAAAAGAGGCCGATTTTGAAGTGTATAACGTTGGCAGCGGCGTGGCGACCACGGTGCAGGACTATGCCTCCATGTTGAAAACAAAACTTCGGCGAGATCTTGAATGTTGCATTCCGGGGCAATACCGCCGCGGGGACAATCGTCACAGTGTGTCGAGTATTGAGAAGCTGACCCGTTTGGGTTGGGCGCCGAAGCGCACGTTAGAGAACGTCATGGACGATTTTCTTACCTGGATTCAAGATATCGGCGGGATTCCCAAACATATTCCGGACGCCTACGGAGATATGAAACGCGTAGGTGTGGTGGTAACGTCGTGTGCGGGTTGATGGAGGCTTGCATGGCACTCATGGCCTTTGATCGTCTCCGCACGGATTTTCCGCACTTCTGATGTCGTACCTAGTTAGTTAGTCACTACCCGTGGTTCTTGATGTCAAAATCAACCACCTGTTAGAAGTCTATGAATCTGTTGGAGCCCTCTCATGATACGGATTACAAGTGTGGACGCATATTTCGCACATCTCTCCAGCACTGTAGAGATTCTGCCATTTCAGGCGATCAACGAGGCTGTCGAGTTCCTGATGCGTGCCTACGAAACCTCGGCAACAATATTTCTTTTCGGCAACGGGGGTAGTGCGGCCTTGGCGTCGCATCTGGCATGTGACCTGGGGAAGGGAACGATAAACGGATCGCCGAAGCGCTTTCGTGCTCTGGCCCTTACCGATAGCGTTCCGCTCATGACTGCTTGGGCGAATGACTCGAAGTATGACAATATTTTCGCGGAGCAGTTGCTCAATTTCGTGCAACCTCAAGATGTTGCGTTTGCCATCAGCGGCAGCGGTAATTCTCCGAACGTACTCAATGCTCTGAAAGCTGCACGCAAGGCTGGCGCCTTTACCGTGGGTCTCACCGGGTTCGAGGGAGGGCAAATGAAGGATCTGTGCGACGTTTGCGTGGTGATTCCGTCGGACAATATGCAGATCATCGAGGATCTTCATCTTTGTGTGGCGCACTCCCTTTTCACTGCGATCCGGCAAAAACTGATCAAGCAGGAAAAGTCTGCCGTTGCCTAGCCGTTGCTCCGCAGAACGCTTACGTGCCCAGCAGGGCAGTAACCCTCAGTGAGCTACCGCGTCACTCTGGTCCGAGTCCTAAGAAGTTTTAGGAGATTAGATTTGTGATCATTAAGAGACGCATACTTCCTTTTGGAATTCTGGTGGCCGATTTGTGCTGGATACCTGCAGCCGTGTTGTTGGCGTGGGCGTTCCGTTTTGGAGTGTCGGGGCAATTATTATCACGCGAGACTCTGCAAACGGCGACTCCCGTTATGGGGATGACTTGGATTCTATGGAGTCTATGTTCTTCCTCGATGAAATTGGACGGCTTGCACGACGGCTGGTGGTTTCCAGCTGTTGCATCGCGCATTTTCCTGGCAGTTTGCGGTGTAGTCGGTGCGCTACTCGCTGCGGGATATCTATCACGCCTGTATATTTCTCGGCTGGCCTTGGGCTACTTCGCATTCAACCTTCTCGTTGGTTGCCTTGCAATTCGTTATGTGGTCCGTGCCAGCATTCGCGTCCGTCATCGGCGGGGCTCGGTGCGCCGGGTAGCAATATTGGGAAACGGTCGAGTCGCCCTGGAAGTTGCCAACAAGATTGAACGTCATCCAGAGCTGCTATGGACAGTAATCGGCTTCTTTGTCCCGGAAGAGAGCGCAAGGAATGAGGGTTCTGTGAATCCTAATTCGGGATCCGTGGTTACCGTCTCTTCGCTGGGAGTGCTCGATTTACTGGAGACCGAAAAAGTCGAAGAACTCATTGTGACGATGGCGGGGCCATTCAAAATGGAAGTCCTGAACCTCCTTGGAAAGTGCAGAAAGTCGGGCATCCACGTCAATATCGTGCCGCAACCCTACGAACTTTACCTCTCCAGGCCACAGATTCTGGACCTGGGCGGAGTGCCCCTGTTGGAACTGAATGAGGCCTCAGGAAGCGCGACTCACTTGTGGAAACGGGCTTTGGATCTGTCGCTGGGTTCCGTATTGGTGCTCTTGGCCATTCCGGTGTTGCTTCCTTGCGTTGGGTTGCTATACTGGCACAAGAAACAAGCGTTCATTTGGGAAACTCGATGCGGCCGGCTCGGGAAGCCGTTCGCGATGCTTCGCCTCAATGTGCGGCGGCATGCAACCGATGGGTCATGGATTGAGCGCTTCCTGGAGAATTTGAGCCTGACGGAACTGCCGCAATTATGGAACGTAATGCGAGGCGAGATGAGCCTTGTAGGCCCGCGTCCCGAGCCTCCAGACCGCGTGAAGCGTTACTCCGATTGGCAACTCCAGCGGCTCAGCGTCGTTCCCGGCATCGTCGGTCTTGCCCAGGTGCATGGATTGCGCGAGCAAAACTCATCCGAAGAGAAGACTCGTTTTGATCTCCAATACTTACTCAATTTATCCCCTCTTACTGATCTATCTCTTCTGTTGCAGACTGTATGGACACTCATCATGCGTCTGGTTCGGTCGCCTGCATCTCCCCCGCCGCAACGGGACGCAAAAACTATCGTTGTGGAGCAGGACCGGCGAGAGGTTGTCGAAGGGAGCTTGATGGAAGGGACCTTAGATAGTGCTTATCGTTCGAAGTCCGGTGCGGATTAGTTTCGGAGGCGGCGGCACCGACTTACCCTCCTACTATGAACAGTACGGCGGAGCTGTGCTCAGCGCCACGATTAACAAGTATTTTTATACCATCCTTGGGAAACGCACCGACCAGCGCATCCAGGTTATTTCTTCGGATCTCCGCGTCTTCGAGACCTGGCACAACATCGCCGCGATGGATGTGCGAGGAAGCGGCCTTGAGATTCCTTTAGCCATATTGAAAGATCTGGGATGCGATCTTTCCGTAGATCTTTTCCTCGCCTCCGAGATTCCACCAGGAACAGGTTTGGGATCGTCCGCCAGTGTGTGCGTTAATATTTTGAAAACGCTAACCACCTATCTGAATCAACCCCTGTCTAAGAATGAACTGGCGGAGCGCGCATTCCGCATCGCGCGCGAGGTCTTAGGCCATCATGTGGGTCGACAAGACGAATTTGCGGCCTCTTTCGGTGGTTTGAATTTCATTACTTTCCAGTCCGGAGGAGCTACCGAAGTGACGCCCATCGACCTCGATGCTGGGGTGCTACGCGATCTCCAATCCAGCCTGATGCTCTTCTTTACAGGGTCAGCCCATCATTCCTGGTCCATTCTTCAGGAGCAGGAAAACTCGACGCGGAGTCATGCTGGGTCTGCAATCGAAGCTTTGCACCAAGTACGCGCTCTGGCAGACCGAATGCGTGACGCGCTCGAAGCCGGGGATCTCGATCGTTTCGGATGTTTGTTGGATGAAGGTTGGCAAGCGAAGAAACGCATTTCCGGAAAGATTTCAAACGCAAGAATCGATCATCTCTATGGGTTGGCTCGTGGAAAGGGCGCCATCGGAGGGAAAATCACCGGCGCCGGTGGCGGCGGGTTCCTGCTCCTCTACTGTCCTCCCAATCTGCAAGAAGCAGTGCGGGGAGCACTCAGCGGAGAAGGCATAAAAGACATGGCATTTAGTTTCGACAGCAATGGAACTCAAGTGGTTGTGAACGATCCTTTCATTGATGGAGATGAACGGGCCGGTCTGCGGTGGATCTTTCAACCAGTGTCTCCGGCTGGCTCGGGTGTGTAGCGCTTTAGATAGATTGGGGAATCTGGTATGAAGGCGTTTCTCTTGGCCGCCGGAAACGGCACGCGGCTCAGGCCGATCACAAACACTATTCCGAAGTGCCTGGTCCCGATTTGTGGCGTGCCCATGTTAAAGATCTGGCTGGAGATCTGTCGCAAGGCTGGAGTTTCTGAGGTTATGGTGAATCTCCACTCTCACGCCGAGGTTGTCCGAGAATGGCTGAACGACGACAAGGGCGATGGCATCCGAGTCCTACTGTCGGAGGAGTCCACTTTGCTGGGGTCGGCCGGTACCGTGGCGTCGAACCGCGAATGGGTTGCTTCTGACTCCTGCTTCTGGATCTTTTATGCGGACGTTCTGACCAATGCGAACCTGGATTCGATGCTGCAATTTCACAACTCCCGACGACCAGCCGCCACGCTTGGGTTGTACCAAGTGCCGGATCCCGGTCGCTGTGGAATCGTCGCGTTCGACCAACAAGGGATCGTCCGCGAATTTGTTGAAAAGCCGTCCCGGCCAACGAGTAGTTGGGCGTTTTCGGGAGTGATGATAGGAACTCCTGAACTTCTGGATCACATCCCGGCGCGCCTTCCCGTGGATCTTGGCTTTGATGTCTTGCCCCGTCTGGTGGGCCAAATGCTTGCCTACCCGATCTCCGATTTTCTCCTTGACATTGGCACCCTGGAAAATTACAAGGCCGCTCAGACCAGTTGGCCTGGGCTGGCTGCTAGCGGGAGTAACTGACTTGACGGATCCGAGATCGCCAGAATCTCGAAAATTCTCCGTGAACGGTGTTGTGTTCGACCTGGACGGCGTTATTGTCGACAGCCACCCATTGCATCGAATTGCATGGAGAGAGTTTCTTCGGACTGTGGGCAAGGATGTCGATGAAGCAGCGCTGGACTTTGTGTTGGACGGGCGCACACGCAAAGAGATCCTCCTTCATTTCCTGGGGCCGCTGACGGATCAGCAGTTGGAGCATTATGGACGCCTGAAAGATGAATTGCTGCGTACCCTCGCCGACGAAATGAAAACGATCCCCGGCGTGGTCGAGTTTCTCGATCATTTATCCAATGCTGGCATTCGAATCGCGCTCGCGACATCCGCAAGTCGCCAGCGGGCATCCGGTACTCTGCATGAAATAGGAATCGCTCATCATTTTCAGACGATTGTGACGGGGGATGACGTAGCCGCTGGCAAACCGGACCCAGCCATATATCTTCTGGCCGCAAAGCGCCTGCAGTTGGCGCCTGAGAGTCTGCTTGCTGTCGAGGACGCAGTGTCGGGAGTGAAATCAGCGACTGCAGCCGGGCTGAAGTGCGTCGGTGTAGGCAGCGCGATCCAGGCGGAATTGCTGCGTGCTGCCGGGGCCGATCCTGTCGTCCCAGACTTCCGCGACCTGTCCGTGCAGCAACTTGAAACTGCTTTTCAGTAACTCCCCGAACGACCCCGCCAACTCGGCTCTATGCTATATAGTGCTTAAGCCCCGTAGCTCACCCCTGCTTATAAGCGAGTTTCTGGAACTCCGCTACCAACCCATCTCCTCCTGACCTGACCGATCTTTCTACCAAGCAGGGTGCAAGTCAACATTTTCGAGCTCCTGGCTGCGGGCCGAGAGCGCCCCGCCCTGCGCGATAAGTGTGTCGGCAGCCACAGCTATGGAACTTGTTCCACTGGCACACCGCCAGGGAAATATACGGTCACCGTGATGGCCCGTCGGGCTCGATCAGTCAATCGCTGCCGTTGACTCTGATCGTTCAATAAAAAAGACCCCGGGGCGCGGATAGACCTCCACCCTTCTACTGGACAGTAAATGTCATAGTCGTGGTCTGCGAAGTAGCGCCCTTCGCGGAGCCAGTTACTGTGATGGTGTAGCTTCCCGCTGGGGTGCCTCCCGATCCAGGCTTAACTCCGCTCCCTCCGCACGACGCCACGAGCAGCAACCCAGAAAGCATCAGGGTCAGGAGCAGGAGGCCCTGGGGCTTCCTCCGTTTAAACAATCCCGCTCTCATCACGATGCCGAAGATAGGCAGAAACACAGCATAGTACCAACCAGAGTGACGCCCAAACGGTAGCATGAGTCTCCCATTGGTCGCCGGGGTCGTGGACACAGTAAGAATGGTCGCTCCGGAAGCGCTCTTTACCGGATTAGGACCAAACGAGCACACGGGCGGCATCTTTGTTGCGGGAGAACCGTTAAGGGTGATGCTGCTGCAAGCGAAGGTGACATCTCCGCCGAACCAACTCATTGGCGACACCTTGATCGTGGACGTGACCGGACCTCCTGGGCTGACCGTGGAAGGCGAAAGTGCCGAGGCGGACACGTGGAATCCCGGCGGTACAGTCAGCGCTGAAACATTCAAAAGCGTGGCCACGCCGGTGCTGACGGTGCCTTGTCGATCGAAGATATTGGTGCTATCACCGATCGCAAGGTCGGGCCGACCATCGCGATCGAAATCCGCAACCAGCGCGAGGTAAATGTTCCCCGAGCCGATGGTGAGTGGAGTCTGCCCAAAAGTGCCGTCGCCATTCCCAAGAGTCATCCAAATATATCCCGCATCTTGGACGCCGAACAAATCGAGCTTGCCATCGCCGTTGAAATCAGCCGTGCCTGCAAGGATCGTGTTGCCCGATACAGCGTGGATTTGGAATACCGGTAGAATCTCAAAAGTTCCATCACCCTTGCCCAATAGGATCGATGCACCGATACTGCAAGTGATGAGGTCGACGTTCCCGTCTCCGTTAAAATCACCTGAAGCGCACAGTGCAGCATTCCCGTCAGAGGAGAATGGTAGCAGGTTGAACGTGCCGTCTCCTTTACCGAGCAGAAGCGCCAGGCCCGCA
>Ga0137363_10000306_pt1 | contig 27207 bp, 29 predicted proteins | sample MadtaG_FD_104800 | JGI IMG/M metagenome (GOLD analysis project Ga0137363, IMG submission 104800) | Vadose zone soil microbial communities from Angelo Coast Range Reserve, California, USA - Mad1_115_16 metaG | ecosystem: Environmental > Terrestrial > Soil > Vadose zone | place: USA: California...
AATATCGAATCCTCTGTTCAAAAGAGACTCAACTGAACACTCAGTCTCATTGAGGTATGGCTCGGGGTTACAGAATCTGGCGCGGCGCTATTCGGCATAGCTTTCGGCTCGACATAGTGGGCGCAGCTCAAGCAGCTCTATGAGCAGCTTCTAACCGGGGCGCATCAAGTGCCAGAAGTCTATGTCGACGATCCGGAGTTGAAAGAGGTGGCATGGCAGGAAATAGCGCCCGCGCTGGGTCAGATGAATTCCCATTGCGGGAAACGAAGGAACAACAACAACTCGTGACTGACTTCACTGCAATACCCGTACCGACTTTATTCGGCCAGTTAGTTTCCTCGGGTAGACGCAGGGGGAAAGCGCTCACATCAGACGAATCCCTTTCAGGGATCGCTGTTTGGCCCGAACTGCGCGAACTAATGACGAGTTGCAATCAGAGGATGGACATCGCACCCCAAAGTAACCAAGGATTGAAATGAATCCGAACAAGATGAAGCAGCGAAATACGGCATGACCCTGCGAGTGTACCGATTACAGGACCAGTTGCGTCGTCTTCCGCTGGTTCCTCGCAGCGAAAGATTGCGCAAAAAGAGAAGTGACGTGAGCGCCGACCTCATTCGAATCGCACGCCTGGACAAATGCGTTTCGAAGATCAACCTGATGGCGGGTACCTCGGACTGACGGACCGCCCTTGTCCTCCTGGCGCGGAATGACAGGCAACGATAAACCGTTCCACGAGATGTTCCTGGCAGAGTACGAACTTACATCCCAACCACAATCGGTCCCGAGATGGTCGATTCTGATCGTTCCACCTGAACAGTATTCCGTCTCTTCTCTGTGCTGCTTCGGCCGTGACCATGTGCGTGCTCTGGCGTATTTGTGGGGTGTTAATCAGAGTGGAAGCACGAGAACGCTTGCCGGGCGAATTCTGGGCCGCCGCGACCTTCGCACAACATTAGCCCGGGAGAGTGAGCAGACCCTCTTGCGCAAATCACGCGCACACCTGAGATCATCGCCCATCAGGCGTCTACCGCTCGTGGCTGAATCGCAGCAACTGGCGCGGCCGTTGATTGAGTGGCAGCGCGCCGAGCGCGCACGCGCTCGCAGAGAAAGTGCCAAAACTCACCATGAACGTCTGGTCGCAAAAGCAGCGAGGTCTGGACTCCGCGTTCCAAATGAATACCTGGAGCGTTATGTTATTGATGCTGGCGGCAGTGGCTTCAGTCAAATGTGGCTCTTCGTCACAGCATCTTCAGTTGTTGGGCAACCAGCCGCACAATTGCGTACTCTTCGTTGTTCGCCCGCACAAAACTCTTTCCCCGGAGCACCTGCAAGACAGCTTCGTTTTGGCCTTCTTTGAGTGACAGAAAGACCTCAGCAAACTTTTCCTGTGTTGCCTGGTCCACTTCTTTCCTGGCAACCCAGACATAATCGACAAAAGGCTTAGTTTTATAAAATACGCGGACCTTGGCGCCATCAAGCTTTCCATCCGCAATCATGGAGATATAAATGGCCTCGTCCAAAGATCCTGCGTCGACTGCTCCTGATTCCACAAGCTTGGCGGTTGCCCCGTGGCTTCCGGAGTAACGGTATTGGAGGTTGTCTAGGTTGATCCCAGCCTGCCGCATTTCAAGATAGGGGATAAGATGGCCGGAAGTCGAGTTCGTGTCCCCAAAAGCGAATTTCTTGCCGGCCAGGTCCCCGAGTGAGCGTATGCCGGAGTTGGCGCCGCAAATGAAGATGGTGTGGAACTGCAAATCGATGTCGCGCTGTACCAGCGGGACCACTCCATATTCTTTATGAGCTTTGACGTAAGAGAGGGCGCCCAATAAACCGAAATCGATAGATCCCTTGCCCAGCGCCTCAACCGTGTCATTGTACGTAGGGGTCACCACCAGGTTGACGTCCCGACCCATGGATTTGGCCAAATAAGAGATGAGGGGCGCTTTATCCTGGGCCGTTGTGCGGCTTATGCCGTCGGGCACTAATCCCACGTTGAGTGGCCGGTCGGCGGCGTGCACGACCAATGCAACAAAACATGTGAATGCGAGAACGGCAACTGTAAGACGTTGGATCACAGTCATAAATCTCCTTGATTTCAAATGCTGGCCCATCACACCGGCATGGCCGCCAGCCGAATGAATTATATATTCAATCACTTTATTGAATACTTGACAATAAAAATATTGCCTGGTTAGAATTATTAAAGGAGCTTCGGGGCGCGTTCGAGTTTGGCTCCCGAAGAAAGGCACTGATCTATGGCTCAATCCGCCAGGCCTTTCAAAAACAGGACATACGAGCAACTGGCCCTGATAGGCAAGGCACTCTCCAGCCCTATACGGCTGGAGATGATCGATGTGCTGAGCCAGAGGCCGAGAACGGTTGAAGATCTATCGGACGAGATTGGGCAGAGCATTGCCAATACATCTCAGCATCTTCAGGTACTGCGATCCGCAAGGTTGATCGAGTTTGAGCGACGGGGCACTTATATTACTTACCGAATTGCGGACCGGCAGATTTTAGCGCTGGCCAGCCTGCTCCATCGCGTAGGAGAGTCACGGCTGGCAGAACTTCAGCAGATAACCAAAGAGTTCCTTCAAGCGCATGGCGCGTTGGAAAAAGTGGATTGCGACACCCTGATAAAGCGGATACGTCGGGCTGAAGTTACCTTGCTTGACGTTCGCCCCCCGGAAGAATACGCCGCCGGACACATCCCCAGTGCTATCTCGGTTCCCGTTGAGGAACTTCGGCGACACATGTCCAAACTCCCAAGAGACCGGGAAATTGTGGCTTATTGCCGTGGCCCACTGTGTGTAATGTCCATTGAAGCCGTAAAGATCCTCCGCAAGAAAGGGTTTCAGGCCAGCCGCTGCGAAGAGAGCATAGCCGATTGGGCAGCAAGGGGATTGCCCGTCGAGATAAGTACTTCCGCATGATTTCGTTCACCAGGGAGGATCTGATGTCGTCGTTGGAGCAAGCCGATCTATTGCGGGTGAAAGTAAACGAAGCCTATTCTGCTATCGCCTCGATGCCCGCAGACAAGCATCCTCTGCCCGTTGGCAGGAAACTTGCCGAGGATCTGGGCTATCCGCCCGAACTCCTTGACTCTCTCCCTCAGGTGTCAGTCGATGCCTTCGCTGGTGTATCGAATGTCGCCCTGTTTGCGCAGCTTCTGCCGGGTGCGACGGTTCTTGATCTGGGATGCGGAGCGGGAATGGACGCGATCATCGCAGCACGGCGCGTCGGCTCCACGGGCCAGGTCATAGGCATCGATTTCAGCGAAACCATGCTGGAGCGCGCCGCCAGCGCGAAACAATCACAGGACCTTCCTTATCTTAGCTTTCGTCGTGGAGATGCTGAAGAACTTCCCTTAGACGACGCCTCGATAGATGCCGCCATCGTAAATGGAATATTTAATTTGAATCCGAAGCGCAGGAACATCTTCGCAGAACTTGCGCGCGTGTTGCGTCCCGGAGGCTCTGCCTGGGTCGCAGAGCTTGTCCTGGCAAAGCCGCTGCCGGAAAGCGATCTCGCTAACAAAGACAATTGGTTTGCTTGAATAGCAGGAGCGAAGGAGGGAGATGCCTTCCTGCAGGAGTTTCAGGATGTTGGATTCGCTGACGCGCTGCTACTTAGGACTTTGCGGAATGCCCGCTCCAGGAACCCAGCAACGATGGTTGCCGAGGTACTCGCTCGAAGGTAGCGGACTCGCCACGCCCGAACAGTGAATCGAACCAGTTATTTTCACCTTCAAGATGCTCCATGTTTGATGGATAGAGGTCGATCATCGAACGGGCCACTCCAGCCCCAGGGCGCAAACCAGCAGCACTTGCCTCGACATCCTCAATCTTTGTTGTCCCAATGGAGAACAACTCCGTTTCCATCCTGGTCAAGTCGGCGTCGTCAAGGCTTAATACGTCGCGCAGCTTCTCTTTGAGATTCGGCCATGTAGCCTGGCACTCAGTTCCAGTGGACTGGCGCATCCCAATCTGACCAGTCTGCCGAAGCATTCACTCCAATGGCTGTGCCTGCGCTGTTCGGCCAACCAGTCCTTTCCGCCAGACGCAGAGGCAAGCGCGACCGTCGGCCCAATCTTCAGGGATCGCTGTTCCGAATTAAGCCACAGCGAATGATGGTCGCACATCCCTCTTTGCAAATCCCAAAATCTCCCAGATTGATTTCACTGCAAGGATTTACTTATGAACGAACAAGTTGAAGCTGCAAGACTAGGCATAAGTGTGCGAGTGTACCGGCTGCAGGAAAAGCTTCGCCGGCTGCCTCTCATGCCCCGCACTGACAGACTGCGTAAAGCGCGCAACGAGGTAACTCGGGAGTTGGTACGGCTGGCCCGCGAGGACCGGTGCGTTCCGAAGATCAATCTAATGGCGGGCACCACTGACTAGATCGCACCGGATAGTACCGCCAACAGAATTCCCAATAATGAGTTCTCAAATATCTTGATAAGGCAGGACACCGATGGTTCCAGTTAAAGATCTCTGTTGGGGCGACAATGGCATCCATGAATTTTGGGAGAGCGGCGACCATGAACTTCTGATCATTCGAGTTCATTCGCGAGTCCGGGTGGACAGCACATCGCAACTATGGCTTCCTGTTTGGGTGCGGATCTGAAATCAGCGCTGCTCAACGATTGAGCGTAGTTCTGTCGCGCACCCACTTGTGGGTAAAAGGACAGGGACAGATAAATATGTTCTTGAGCCTTCGTGAGCACCGGCCTCATCTTCTTTTCCGCGTCCAAAGCACAATCGAGTAACGCTCACCTCGATCCCAATACGCGTTCAACAACCACGTCTGAATCGCCGTTTCTGCCCGCACAATTCTTATGAGAACCCTCGTACCTGTTTTGTCCAATGGCCTGGGCGTAGAGTCGGTGGCGATCCTGCTCCGCTGGATATTAGAGCCCTCAAGTCGCGACTTTGCCCTGCAGGACCTTGTTGTCATAACCGCGATGACCGGTATGGAGTGGCCCGACACAATCGGGAACTTCGAAACCCACATGTTGCCACTCTTTCGAAAGCACGGCATTCGCTATGTGCAACTCGGGCGCGGCGGCCATCGGGAGAAGGATGGAATTGTTGTTCTTGACGATAGCCGCAGCCCGGAAAAGCTCTTTGCCGCCGGCGCTTACACTCTTTACCAGGAACTGCAATCAGCGGGCACTGTTCCGCAATTTGGCGGGGCGCACCATTGCAGCCTGAAATTCAAGGCCTTCGTGATCGAGAGCTGGCTTGCCGCGAACATTCATCAGAGTATTCGTCACACTTTCGGTTACAACACCGAGAGCGGCCGCGTGACCGACAGCGAAACGGCCATAGCAGCACGCGTCAGCTTCGGCTTCAACAATGAGGAGCTGGGCAGAGTGGCCGACGCTCAAAGTCATGACCGCCCGACCCGTCTTGGACATTATCCTTTGGTCGAATGGAACTGGGACCGGCCTCGCTGTCTTTCATACATCCAGGCCGCTCTCGGAGTGGATTGGGACAAATCCGCTTGCCCATTCTGTCCTTTTACACGGATCGGCGATTCCCTGACACAACGACAGAAACAGTTTCCGGAGCAGACTGCACAGGCCATGTTCCTGGAACGAGTGGCGCTTGCCATGAACCCGAGGGCACAACTGTATAAAAAGCAGCCGCTGTATGCGGTTGTGATGAGCAGCGGTAATCAGGCCGCGATTGAGGCATTTGATCGGCTCATGCTGTCACCCAGTTGGGCGCTCTATCGCGTCCGGAGGATCTATAAGGCAAAGCCGATCTATGAAGGATCAGGAAATAGAAAACGGGTAATCGGATTCGACGCCGGCAAGAAGGGCACAACCAGCCGTTGCGTTGAGCGCCTGGAAGAATTCGCTTCTGCAGAGGCCGCGAATCAGCGCCTCTTTGAAATCGCGGGACAGAAGGGTCTGCCTGCCCACGAGCTCCATGGTCTCCAGTACCTCACGCTTTGTGCAGTTGAAATGACTTATCCAACTCGGGAAGAGTTTCTGGTCAGTGCTCCGGCTGTGGTTGAAACCAAGGCCCGTTACGGAGTTGAACATTTTGACGCACAGTGGGCTGATTTCACACAGCTTGCGGGCGTCTTCGCAGATCGGCGAGGACTGCCTCTGCCGGAGCAACTCACGTTGATGGACGATTTGATTCAGATCACATGAGTTCACGCAACGGGAGAGAGTGGCGGGTTCTGGACTCGCGGCGCAGGCGCGTTGTGGCATATACTTGTGTATATGCCGTTTGGTTTCGCAACCTGGAGGGGATAGCCATGCCGAGAAAAGCAAAGGTTTTCATGAACAACCGGAGTCAGGCGGTCCGGCTGCCCAAAGAATTTCAATTCAATGTGCCCGAAGTGTTCATACGGAGACAAGGCAGTGATGTTGTGCTCTCTCCCCGTCCGTTTGAGTGGTCCTCGTTTCTGAGCGAAGCACCTGTAGCGTCGGCGGAGTTTATGGAAGGGATCGAAGATCTCCCAGAGCAGGAGCGCGAAGCGTAAATGCCCCGCTACATGCTCGACACCGACACCTGCTCCTACATCATGAAGCGTTCGAACCAGACCGTTTTGAAGCGGCTGCAGAAAGTCCCGGTTCATGACGTGTGCATTTCCGTTATTACGAAGTCAGAGCTCTTGTTTGGAGTAGAACTCTCTCCCCGGCGCCAGCAGGATGAAGCCGCGGTCACTGCATTCCTTCGCTATGTGGAGGTGCTTGATTTGCCGGATGCCGCTGCGCTTCATTACGCAAAGATTCGTGCCGAACTAAAGTCGCGAGGCGCCATGATCGGAGCGAATGATCTGTTCATCGCCGCTCATGCGCGAGCCCTCGGGCTGACCCTGGTTACAAATAATGAACGAGAGTTCGGGCGCGTTCATAAATTGGCGATCGAAAACTGGGCCGGGAAGTAGTTCCGTTAGACCGGCCCGCAGGGACTGCCTGGTTGGCAGACCGGAGCATTGGGGGCCAGGCAGATCATCGAACAGGCCACTCCAGACCCAGGGCTCGCAAACAGGCAGGACTGGCTTCGACACCCTCGATTTGTATTGTACCGGTGGACACCAGTTCGGTTTCCATCCTGATCAAATCAGCGTCCTCAAGGCGTAATACATCACGCAATTTCTCCTTCAGATTCTGCCATGCGGCACGGCAAACCGCCGTCGATTGATCAGCAGTGGCGGAAAGAAAACAGATATTGGATTGTGGAGGGTTTCCCGAAATGAGCAGCCGCAGGGCGGGCATTTGCGAAAACTATAGCACTCAGGCGACGAGCCGGTGCTGTTGTTTTCGCTATGACAGTCAGAGTATTAAAGACTGACTGGGCAGTAGTTCATTCTGCTTTGGCCGTATGCAGAACGGAGTGGATTGGCGCGGCTGTGCCCAAGCCTGCAAGTTATAGCACAGTAATAATCTATTGCAGCTATAGTTAAGTGCCGACTTCTTTACTGATTCGATGTGACTTATCGTTCCAGTAAGTGAGCATTCTGGCTGTTAATGGTCGTTCGAAGCGGTTGCCTCCCGAAAAGGTAATCTGCTCAGTTGTATGTTGCCTGTGTACCTGCGCTGTTCCGGCCCCGTTCTCCATTCCCGATATTCCCACAACCACTCAAGGCAATCTGTTCAAACAATGTCTTCGATCCGTAAACCGAGGCTGCAAAGCTGACGTTCATCAACGACTGAACAGCAGATTCAGAAAATCAGGATCAACAGGAATTTGCCGCTCATGAAAGTGCTTATCAAAGTTGCTCTTTTTGTTACCGTCAGTCTGTTTGCGTTCAGCAGTTGTGCGCAAAGCCTAATTGCGTCTCCTTCTCCCAAACTGGTAACGGCCAGCTGCGGCAAGCCGGTTTGCACATGGAATGCGTTTGGACCCAGCACCTACTTCCGGCAAACAGACAAGCCTGGGGTGGTTACTGCCACTTTTTCCGTGCTGAACGTCAATACGCAGTACACCGTGCATATCGACAATAGTGGGGTGGCAAGTGCCGTAATCTCTGTCAATGGCACAGAGGTATTCGGCCCCAGCGATTTCAATTCCGGCGTGACCACACTCGACCGGCCGATCATTCTGGCCGCAAGCAATACCGTAAGCATAGAGCTGCGGAGTAAGCCGGGAACCTCGCTTGCGATCACGGTTATTGGGGTGGACAATGATCCTCCCTCTATCGCGGAGTTCGCCAATCCCTCAGCCAATTCCTTTGGGTGGAATAACACCGATGTGGGAGTGGGCTTTCTATGTAGCGATGCAACGTCCGGCATTGCAATTTGCCCGGCATCATTCGTGCTGACTTCTGAAGGGCTGAATCAGATTGCTCAAGGTACGGCGTTTGACCGCGCGGGCAATAGCACAACTTCCAGCATTCAGGTGAGCATCGACAAGACGCCGCCTGCAATTACGGCAAGCCAGGCTCCTTTGCCGAATTCCTCCAACTGGAACAACACTCCGGTCACGGTGAATTTCTCCTGTACAGACAGTCTTTCCGGCGTCCAGTCGTGTAATGCCCCGGTGACGGTGGCGACGGAAGGGGCCAATCAGAGCGTCAGCGGCAAGGCCCTCGATTTTGCCGGAAATTCTGCAAGCACGCAGGCGAGCGTCAACATCGACCTGACGCCTCCCGCGATCAGCATCGCATCGCCTGCGAATGGCGCTACGGTGAGCGCGGCAAAGCTCCAGCTTACAGGTTCAGTCTCAGATAATCTGTCCGGGATTGCGGCAACGAGTTGCAATGGCGTTCCCGCCAGTCTCACATCCGGTTCATTCAGTTGCAATGTCACTCTTGCGTCGGGCAGCAATTCCATTCAGGTGCAGGCGACCGACGTTGCCGGAAATACCGCAAGCACTCAGCTGTCCGTGATTTTCAATCCGATTCCGGTCGTGCCTCCCAAGGCCATCTTCATCACGCCCACAATGGCAAGCCTGCTTTCAGGACAAACGCGCACGGTTAAGCTGGTAGGTGACATCGGGCAGCTTGTGACCGGGGCAAAGTGGAGCATTAGCGATTCATCTGTCGCGAGCATCACGTCGAGCGACCCACCACAACTGACGGCGCTTGCGCCGGGCACCGCCACACTTACGGCGAGCTTCAGTGGCCTGAGCGCTTCCATGACAGTCAATGTATTTTCCGGCGCGACGCTGCCAGTGGGGACACCGATCTGGTCTGTTGACCCAACACCCGGAAACACGGTCATGCAGATGATCCGCGGGAACCCGGTCAATCCCGGGGATCCCGACATCTTTGCCATTGAGCGCCAAAATACCCTGCGTGCCTTCACCGCAGACGGCCAGCAGTTATGGACCATCCTGCTTGATTTGACAACGCAGCCCTTTGCATCTCAGGCAGCGACAGTGTCCACTGCCGCGCCATTTGCAGCGACCGCGGCAAATACCCGGACGCTAACTACGCAACCAGCGGCCACAGGGCTGGCCGCTCCGTCCATACTGGACACAACCGCTATGCCGGACCCGGCAGAGCCGGCGATGGCGCAGATGGTGTTGCAATTTGACCCGATGCGTAGGTTTCTGCAGCGGCATCCGGAAATGGCAGGAAAGATACCGCTTTCATCGTCGGCGGCTGTCGCCACAAATGCCCTGGCGCCGCAGGCTGCAACCACTTCCATTGTTGAAGACGATTTTTTGGATTTGTCGATTCCAGATAATAACGGCGGCACGGTAAGCGTTATCACTCGTTTCCTCAGTCCGGCGGATAACAGCAAACCTGTGGTTCTCCGGGGTTCTCTGGTGCGGATTGACAATGCCACCCAGCAACCATCGTGGCGTTATGACTCGCCCGGTGAGATATTAGCCCCAATCGCCATTGCGCCCGACAACACTGTGTACATAGAAGAGCAGATAGTGGGCCAGTGCTGCTCGTTTGAGACTACTGGTGTTCTCGCCTTTGACGGCGTCACTGGCCAGCAAAAGTTCAATCTGCCGCTTCCTGTTGGGCACAGCAACATCCTTTGTGCAGGCTGCTTTGGCACAAACCTCACGACGAATATTGCAAGTAGCGTAGTTGCTGGCCCGCTCTCGGTGATGCCGGATGGCGCCGTCACCCTCATTACCGCCACGCAGAACCTCGACCAGACCGTTCAACTCACGTCTCCACTCGCTGCGGACTGCCGAGGGGCGACAGGAGGGCAGTTCCTTTCAGAGGTTTGTGAGATTGGGGTCTCTGACCACAGAAAAATACAGCGCTTCCTTATTCAGCCAGATGGTTCATCTTCCACGCAATTGATTCATGCCTTCGATTTTGATGCCACGGGCTGCGGGGGCGACTGCCATGATCCGGACCTGAACATCGACCCACGTGATATTTTCTTTGGCTTCTTTTTTGACCTTATGCCAGCAGAGGTCATTCCTGATGGCAACGGCGGGGCGCTGGCCGCATGGACGGGAGGCGGAGACTCCGAGCCTGAACTCGGCGCACAAGCAGCGCACGTCAGCCACTTTGACGCATCCGGCGGAGTTACCGATTACACTGTGCCGCTGTCTTTATGGAATATTTCTATTTCAGACCCGGTGTTCCCGACCTTTTTTCAGGGCGCAATGATGCTGGGCGAAAACAATGTTGTTTTTGGAAGTAATGGGGGAAAGATCGAGGCTTTTGATCAAAACAGCGGAAGCGAGCACTGGAATTCCATTCCAAATGGCTTTGTCTTCCTCCTGGAATCAAAAGCTAAAGGCGGCATGAACGCCTATACCAAACTCGGCAAGACCGTAAACGGCTTGTTATCGTTTGACCCTTTTGGAACGCTCTCATTCTTTCCCATCACAACAGGCATTAGCAGCCTGTCCTATTTCGATGCCAGCACTCTGCTTGCAACGACCACCAGCGGGCAGGGACAACTGGCAGTGGGGATTGAGTCTGATCTTGCCCCACTCGTCTGGCCGCTTCCGGAAGGAGACGCTCCGCAGCAGAGCGCACCTGTTTCAACACAGATCGCAACGCTCTCCCCCCCCACGTGGACTTATTGGGAGCAAGGTTGTTGTGCAAATAAACGGCACGCTATTGAGCCAAGTGACATCGATCAATGCTGCACCCGGCATCACTGTAGCATTCGATCCAAACAAGTCGAGCGATACACAGATTACGGCTTCATTCACTGTTGCTGCCGACGCGGCCCCAGGTCCACACAAAATAACTGCAACCACGAAAAGCAATAATACGATCCAAAGCAAACAGGATTTCTTTGTCCAAGTTCCGAGCAGCTTGAAGGTGTTATCTGTGGATGTTCTTCCGGATGGTCCAGCCGCGCCATCCGGATGCACCGGAAGCCGTCCTTATGGAATTGAGGTTGATGTCGCATATCAAGTATCGGACCAAGAGTCACAGAACATAAAGTCAGCCGATATGATTCCGCATGAAAATGGCATATTTTTTACTGGTGGCACATTTGACGGGAATATAGGACCTGTAGCTGGCTTTCCTGCAAGCACTATGACCACCTCTGCTGACGGGATTTTTCACGACGTACCTCTTGGACGCTGCAGCCCTTTGCCAATCAGCAGTGGTACCGCCACACAAAACATAACCATGATTTTGCCAAATGGCACATCCAAGCCGGTTCGCAGTCAAAGTCTGACGGTGCTTGCCCCCGGTGCGGCCAGTTTTGAACACGGTACCATTAAGAACTCTATTACAAGTCCGGGGAGCGGTTCCGATATTAACGCTCAAAGGTGAAGATTATGCGATTTCTATTTGCGGCACTTATTTGTCTTTTTACAGCTGGGGCTGTTTGCGGCCAGAACGTAAATTCTGATGCCCCCGCACCCTTGACTCCAGAAGAGATGATTCGGCAGATGATAGAGCTTCGGAGCGTCGAAGGGCAGATGCAGAAACGGATTGGCAACATGGGTGACGCTGCTGCCGTTGTAGTCACCAGAATTCTGGCAGGAGACGAACCACGCCCTGTTGACATCGATATGGTCTTAACGGTTCTTGACTTGTCGTTCGCCGATCCCAGCGCGGTGGCGACAGTTGCCGACCGACAACCGCGAACAACTTTGCTCGTTATCCAGTATTTGGATTTCTGTGCGAAAGACCCGGCTTTGAAAGCGAGAATCGCGGAGTCGAGAAGGTACATACAAGAGCAGTATGCCAAGTACCTAAAGGCGTCGGCAAAGAAGTAACGGAGACATTCCACCTTTTCATCAGAGCATGTGCCTCGGCTGGCGGCAGGTGCGCGGTTTGTGTGAGTTGTGACGACCGATGGGGTAGCATGAAAGATCAGGCCACATTTGGACGAGGGGCATGGAATCGCTATTTTCAACAAGACGATTTTGCCTTGCATTTATTCTGGTAATTCTCACAACATCCGGATTTGCGCAATCGTTCCATCCTGTGTCAGTCGGTCTCGAGAAAAACAGAGCAATCGCAGGAGAACCCATATTTGTAGGCGTACATGTCAAGAATATGGGATCTGAAGCTCTGGAGTTTGACCTGGGATTAAATGGAAGAGAAAACATTCTGATCTCCGTCGTTGACCCATCTGGCAAGCGTTCTGACAAACCCGGAACTGAACCCAGGCAACGGCCTGGCTTTTTTTGGCTGGATGCGCCTCGCACCGGGAGAAGAACATTTTAAAACTCTGGTTTTAAATGAATGGTTCAATTTTGACCTGCCAGGGCAGTATCAGATTAATGTGGCGTTTAAACAGCCTGCAACCGTGGGTAGGGAGAAAGTGCCAATTCCACAATTTACTCTTGTCCTCGACATTACTCCGAGGAATGAGGAACAATTGACCGCCACGTGTGAGAGGCTGGTCAAACGGTTTGAAGGTGACGCCTCCGGTGATGACAGAGCCGCCATACCTGTGGCCCTCAGGCTCATACGTGATCCGGAGTTAGTGCCTCTTTGGGAACGGACCCTAACCAGCGCGAATCAGGAGATTCGCGAGATCGGCATATCAAATCTAACGCATATCAGAAACCGTGATGCTATTAAGGCCTTGTCCCATGCCTTGCGATCCGAGGACCAGCAGACACGATCTCTGGCGCGCAGCGCTCTCCGACAGATCACCATTATCGCTTCGGATCCCTCGATAAAGACGGAGGCCGAAAACGCGCTTCACCAGCCGGAATAGGGGTACCTGTCAAACCGGAATATCAATGACGGCGTACGTCTAATCGGGGCCGGATGAGCACCTCACTCGAGAGAATCCCACTGTATCCCCAGCTAATTTGGAAGCAGGCCATAGCCGGCGGCAGGCAGAGCTTCACTCACGACCTCAGGAATGTCATTTCTGGTCCGCCAAGACGCACTGAGTGCCTTTCCATTGTACGATCGCTGGATGAACGCCTTTTGTACTCCCATCAGTAGCTGTAATTAGTGAGATGCTGACCTGCTCATATTCCTTTACTCCAAGACCGGCCCCACCGCCGGTGGATAATCCGATAGAGCGGCCCTCCCGTCCTCTGTCACTGAGGGGCACTACTTCATTCAAAATGTCGTTAAATACACTTGACGACTGCAGTTTGGCCGCTTCTATGACCACTTTGCAGGTTTGTCTGTCTTTTGAATAAAAGACTGTCACGAGAAATCCGTCCCGAATGATGTAGCCTCGGCGGTCACCCAAAAGCAGCCATGTAAGGTCACCTCAAAACCGGCCATAGAGAACTGAGCCAGGAGCCGGAAGTCGGTACGACTGCTGGTGTTTCGTTCCAGCGCACGCATCTGGGCCGAACTTCATGAGCGGGCTTTTCGCCGGCTCGGCGGAGCCACACGCTTGGTGGTGCTGGACAATCTGCGCGAAGGCGTGTTGACCGCCGACTTTTACGATCCCACTCTCAATCCACTCTACCGCGATGTGCTGGCGCACTACGGAGCGGTAGCCATGCCCTGCCGCGTACGCGATCCCGATCGCAAAGGCAAAAGTCGAGTCCGAGGTCGCCCATGCGCAAAAGACGCCGCTGAAAGGCATGCGTTTCGAGAGCCTGGAGGAAGCCCCGCTCGGGAGCTTCACCCAAAGAATCCCTGGAAAAAACAAAACCCTCTGCCCGACCAACCGGTTCATTGGTTGATCTTCGGAGGGTTCAGCACGGCCAATTCTTCGGAGCATACTCCGTCGCATCGGCCCTGGATCTTCGTCTCGAGCGCGACCCCGAGGCGAACCGTTCTACCTTATCACTTGTTTTCTGTATTTCTACTATTCTGTTCGCATATCCCGGACCTGAGGAAAATCCCGGTAGTGGTCATTGTTTCGGCCTGGACACGATATACGGTTTGCCATCAATGTTTACGTGATTCGCCCGCTCCGGGTCAGGCGGATTCTCTTTTATCCATTTTTCCGCAAGCTCTTGGGCCGCAGAAATTTGAGATCCGGGCATCTGATCGCTTAGATTTTTGAGGTAACTCGGTGCCGTTGGATCGTTCAGAGAATCAGCGATCTTTGCCCACTTGTAAGCCTGAATGAGATCACGTTCAACTCCTTTGCCGCTTGAGTAGAGCGTGGCAAGCTTCATTTGTGAAGAAGTATTGCCATGCTCGGCTCCTTTTCGGTACCACTCTGCGGCTAACTCGGAATTCTGAGGGACACCCAATCCTTGCTCATATATCCGCCCCATTCCATATTGACCGAAGTAGCTGCTCTCGTCGTCGCGCTCAGCTAGTTGGGAACACCACTTCAGCGCATCGTGGTAGTCAGTTGTAACACCACCAAGGCCTTGGGCAGCCAAGCGGCAAACATTGTACTGAGACTCGCCAAAGCCCATTTCCGCTCCTTGTCGGTACCAGCGAAACGCCTGCGCGTAATCTTTGTTCTGATCGTCGTGTGGACGGGTCTCATATACTAATCCAATGCCATTTGCTGATCGTCCTTCATCATCGCCATGGTTTAAAGCCCTGGTAAACCACTTGATGGCCAAATCAGGGTTCTGCTTCACACCGTCACCATGGTGATAGCACATACCCATGTCAAACTCTCCATCAGGATCGCCTTGAGCCGCAGCCAGACTATACCAGTGGAATGCTTGTACGTGGTCCGCCTTCACCCCCAGCCCCTCGCCGTAAAGAAAACCCAAACTGACCTGCGACTTGCTTAATCCTTGATCTGCTGCGCGTTTGAACCATTTCAAGGCTTCTGCATAGTTACGCTCGTCTTGGGCGAGCAATCCCATTTCATTTTGTGCGTCCCGGTCACCAGCCTCTGCTTTGTCCTTAGTTGACGGATCAATTGAAGCGTGCACCTCACTCGGATTGGACTCGTCTTGAGCCAGACCGGGCGAGACCAAGGCAAATACGCCGAGGACGATACAACACATTCTTAGAGGCATAACCATGGCAGCTGAAGCTTTTTCGAGTGTAACTTTCTGTGGCCGCGCAAGCCAGTGACGAAAGTCACAAATCGGCTCCATCGGCTTTGTGATGCTGTAACCTGCTTCCCCAATTTCTCCGGCAACCCTTCGCGCTCCGGCATGCTTCTTCCAGCCCGGCAACAGTTTTGGCAGAGCTTATCACCCCTTCGCATCAGCAGGCCCCGCGAATCTAAGCTTGCCATTGCATCACGCGGTGGAGTAAAACATCGCTGTCCTGGATCAGTTCCGTTGGCCGCTTTTCAACTGACCCGCTATGGCCGCTTTTGCAGTGACCAACCGAGGATGTAGCGCTCCACCGGAGGCGGACCGTAACGCTTTTGCCAATCATCCGGCATTTGAGCAGTTCCAAAAGGCATAGTCAGGAACAATATTACCGGCACTGTTAGCGACATCGTTTGTTGGAGCACAGTTCCTCCATTATGACTCGGCCGTGGGCTTACGACGTATTCTTCACGGCGAAATGAGTTCTAAATCCGTAGAGCGTGGGCCGGCAAAGCCGTGCTCCGGGACGCCTCTTCATTTTTTGTTGCCTTGTTCTTGGGTGAATGGTCCCGCGGAATCAGAGCTTCTTGATCTTCAATGCCTCAACACACGCAGCGAGAACGTGTGCATCGTCCTCGTACATCGTTCCGGACAACTTGTCGATGAGTTCAATAGTGCGCGGAACGAGTTTGTATGTCGTCCGGACCATCTGCTCTTTTTCCATAAGCAGGGGTAAGGGCTGCCTCATTCGAATCAACAGTTCTGACCCTACTTGCAGCGCTCGCGCCTGAGAGCCGTACTCAGAGGCCACTTTGCGAATACTCAGCAGTACAGAAAAGGGAAGAACGTACTTCTTTGGTGCAGTGGCAGGTGTGTCGGATTCACCTCTTTTCCTCGGTGCCACTAACTGACCCGCCTGCACTGGCCGTTCACGCTTGTCCTTCTTTACCGCCATAAACCTCCCTAAAAGTACACGTCGAGTCTGCGTCGCCTCTCGTACTTGCAGACCATAACGGGAATCAAACACACCTACAGGCGTCACAATTCTGACATGACAACGCTTCCCAAGTCAAACTATCCCGTTCCCCCCGCTGCCGCTGTTGTATCACACACAATACGTCGCCAGTTAGTTCCGCAGTGGAACGCTATTTGTTTTCAATGAGATATATGTGTTTGTTCGGTTCAAAGAAGTCTAAGCTTAGTAAGACGGGCAGCCGGAAAGTTCGAGCCGCTGGCAGCCTTTGTCAACTCTGATCACTTCAAGGAGAACAATATGACAAGGATATTCTTCAGACTTCTGACAATTGCCGTACTGGTTGCAGTAAGTGGTGGCAGCGCAGTAACCACTTTTGATGGTGGTGAGCCAGTGCCTGTGTGCTGGCCTGGTCCCTGTAGTCGTTAGGGCAGCAAGCATCGCCGTGTTAGTAGCAGCGATCAGTACGACGGCGGTGTCATCATTTGGCGGTGGTGAGCCTGCACCTGTGTGCTGGCCTGGTCCGTGTCCGAATGTTCATTAGGCACTTTGTGCGTTGGACCTGTTCTGCGAGGGCAGGTCCGACGCAACACCTGAAGCAAACCATCGACCGCGTTCGCTGGCAGAGCAAACATTAGAAATATTAGAAATATTAGAAATCAGTAACATGTGACAGGTAGGCGTATTGTGAGTATTTCGCGTATACCTCTAGGCAGCAGTCCTCAAATGGGATACTCTTGTATCCGCGTTTTAACTATTACACCAACATACATATCTCATGCACAAAGTAGATCTTATCGTTGGCTTGATTCTGTTGATACCCATGATCATTTTGGGTGCGACACTCGTACGGCGCCAAGCGTATCGAGAGTTGCCAAGCTTTTGCGTGTACATTGCCTGCTCCTTGGCGATCTCAATACTACGACTAATCGCCATTCGCCGCGGATACTCACTCTATTTTGGTGTGTATTGGACAACCCAAGCGGTATATGCGATTACTGCTCTGTTCGCACTTTATGAGAGTTTTCGATGGGAGTTTTTGGATTTTTGTGTGTCATTTAAATGGTCGTGGTGTCTGTTCCCGGTGGTTACGTCCGTGTTTCTTGTCCCAGCCATCGTTCACGTGTTTCACTATCCGCCATCAAATGTCCCCCGGATAAGCCCGATTGTATTGTCGCTGGTGACAGCGGTGGATTATGTCACCGGGGGACTGGTTGCAGTCTTTTTTATTTTTGTGTTCTTTCTTACGTATCGATTGCAGCGGTATCCATTTGGAATCGTGATCGGTTTTGCACTGCATGCATGGGGCTCATGGGCCACTTGCCGCCTTAGTGCTGAACTCGGACCAGCTGATGCGAAAGAGCTGCTGAAATATGCGCTTCCTGCGTCATACCAACTTGCGGTTGCAGTGTGGCTTTACACATTTTCAAAAGACGCACCTCCTGAGCTTCCTGCTGGCGTTCCAAGGGCAACGCCAAAAACGTTACTTGAACAGTCGTCGCATAACCTGCAAGTGCTGGACAAGATAGGAGAAATCACGAATGATTTATGACATAGCGGCCATGGGTCTGCTGGCACCTGGCAAGGTAGTGCTTGTTCTCGTTGCATTCGGTCTAGTTCTGCTGTATGTCAGGCGATACCGCTATTCCGAATTCACCGTACACGATACCATCGGACACTGCCGTCCGATCGATTGCTCTGGCGTAGCGGACACTCTTCACCCGCTTCAGGACACTCATCTCAGCGAAACGCTGTCACCGAACCGCTTTAGGCACGTTCAGGGTAAGCGTATTGGGCAGTCGCTGGAACTGGTCGGGCGGGTGGCACGTAATGCCCGATATCTCCGTTATTTCGGCTCGTATGAGTTAAGGCGCAGTCTTCGGGGTTCATATCGGCAGTCTCGATTTGTAAGCCGCCAGCTCTTGATGGCAGCTTTGTATTGTCAGGTCGTGGAGTTGTCGATCCGTGTGAAGCTCTACTGCTGGCTTATACGAATGGCATTTTTGCCATTTATCGGTCCTCCGAATTTTGCCGCCCTGGCGAGGAGTGGCAACATGATGTATCTGTATGAGAGATCAAAGCGAGCCGCCCTAATTTTGGCAAGCAATTATGGTCCTGACGTTCGTGCGCGGCTTGCAGCAGTGTTGTGACGTGTCGTCACCATTGAGTGGCTTATTGCAGAATTTACACCAACGATACCAGACAAGCCGGCCTTGGTCAGCAAATGCAAATGCCGAGGGGTTAGCTCAGCCCATCGCGGTGGTCGTGTGTGCAAGGTAGCTCCAAGCACTTTGTGAATTCCAAAGACGGCCAGCTCACGGGCTGAGAACGGTCAGTGGGTTGGGGCAATGCACTTCGACGGGTCAGTGCAGGAGCAGCCGTACTCAGTCAGCAATGAGTGTGACGGTTATATCTCTAAATTCTCTTTGAAGCTCTTCCATCAGCGCTTCCCGCACTTCCGGCAGGTCGGGCAGATTGTGCTCTGCCATCAACTCTGCAATATCTACATGAACAACTCCCTTCGCGTCTAAGTAAAGGCCCGCATTGAGCTGTGTGAGGTTCGCTTTCTTGTCTGTCAAATGAAAATACTCCAGGGTATCAGGGATGTATCTGCGCAATCTGTAGCAGTGTGTATTTGCACCAGTGCCATAATGGAACTATAGTATACCTACAGGTGTACGATTTTGCTTGACACTAGATTTCATCGCGATTAATGTCACGTAGTCTCTTCCAGAAGAACCACGAGGCCTGGGGGCTGAGTGGTTCTGTGGGATCGGAACGAGAGTGCCATGGGCGAGCTTTTGCCGTACTGTGTCCCCATTCATATCCACGCGTCATAGGCGTCGGAAGCTCGCAACGGCATACATCAGTTGGTTCCTGCGACAGAGCACAAATGGTGCGTTCTGTTGTGAAACAAAGCTCAGAGTTTTTGCCCACCACGCGATGGTGGCGACCCATTACTTTTCAGCCGCTCCAGTCAGGAGCGCTAACTAACTTCGGACCTGAGGAACGACGATACCTCGAAGCGTCCCAAGCAGCCGACCGGCGGCTCTATCTCACTCCGATTCACTCCGTTTAGGACAGAGCCATGGTGATTCGTTTTATTACCCCGCGGGAAATCGAAATGAAGCGGGCGGAAGAGCGTAAGAAGATCGACGATTTGTGGCGGTGCTTTCTGAGCGTCCCCGCCGAGCTTTTTGCCGGCACAGATGACGCGCTTCTGCTGACCGAGCTGAGCAACCATCTGAATGCCATTGATCCCGGCTTGATCTGGGAGACAGGCCCAGGACAAGCCAAACGGCGCCAGCTCACCATATCCCCCAACCTCGATAAGAACCTGAGGGAGACGGCCCGAAAAATTGTGAGTGCGGCCCCGGCGCTCGAAGACTGGGAGTTCCACCATGCCAGACAACCCCGAAAGAAGTGGGATTACAAACTCACGCTGGAAAGCGAAGGTGGAGACCCAATTGCAATCGACGCTTCCGTCTGGGTCTTCATCGCTCTGTACTCCCATTCCGGCACATATCAGGTATTGCTCCATGGCGGTAACCTGCCACCACTCACACAGGATCAGCGGTGGCATGCGGCCGCTGCTGTTGTTGTCAATCTTCTGGGCGAGGAAGTGGTTTTGGATGTGATCCATAACTTTGCCCTGCTCCCTACTCTCGAGCCGCTGGAGGCTCTGAGCACCAAGCCGCTTTGGTTACTGCGCGAAACCGTCGCGGGTCCGAGCGACTGGAAGTTTTGCCGTTAGGAGGCCGTTATGTCTGAAGAGTGTTCACAGACTAAAGCCCATCTGCGGGCTGGAGTTGGGCTGACGGAGCCGGGCATCTGCCAGTGTGCTGAAGACGCACCTGAGTCTACGCGTTCTTTCGGCAAAGGCAGCCAGGCCTTCGTCAATTTCGTTTATTCGCTGTTCTCCCTGTGTTTTCGGGTGGACTGCTGGCTGTGGCCGCGGCACGGACGGGACATCACCACAGTTGAGGTACTGCCCTGGATCCAGCGCAAATATTACACGGAAATGCAGGAGATCTTTGACGAAGCAGCCGAAGAGCAAAGACGGCTCACACTGAGTAAGGCAGAGTTTCGCCTGAGTCAAATCAAGCAGATCGAACTGGCCCTCGATTGCATTGCGAGCACGCAGGAAAAGGCCGAGGTCATGCAGCGCTGGGCGCGCTCGGAAGCGCTGAATGGCAGGGAAGAGGGCGACACATGCCGGGAGGTGGCGGCGCTGACGCTGATCGAGCTGTGCCTTGAATACAGGGCATTCTCTTTATGCGTTCGCGCACGCCTGCAATTGTGGCGGATAGCGATGGCGCTGCTGCCCTTCATTTGCGTTCCTTCCATTGCGCGGCTGCAAACCACCACGCCTTATCCAGCGGTAAACCTTTCGCGCGGGAGGACGGCGAAATGACGACATTCGACCGCCAGCAAATCGACCCATTTTGGAAATGGTTTGGCCGTGCCTCGAACAAACTGATTCGTGGAGTTCAGAAGGAACGATTGACAACCCAACTCGATCGCCGTCTGCGCAGGATTCATCCAGGGCTGATATGGGAAATAAGGCCCGGCGCGTCGAGGCCACGACAGCTCACTATTTCACCCAACCTCGATCCCCACCTGAGGGGCGTTGTGCAGGAAATCATATTTGCTGCTCCGCCGCTCAAGCACTGGGACCTCTCCGCCGTGCGACAGGCGAAAGACTGGAACTACAGATTGCTGGTCAGGAAGTTCGGCGCGGGCCATCTGGAGATTGATGTATCGAAATGGAGCTTCGTCCTTCTGTGCTGCTCCAGGGGAAAGCATCAGGTGCTGCTGAGTGGGGAAAATGTGTCGCTACTAGCGAAAAAGCAGCGCTGGAGGGCGGCGGGGGAGGTGCTCGTCAATATTTTAGGAGAAGAGACGGTCCTCGATGCCATGGATGGCTTTGAACTTGTACTCCGTCTGCCATCGCTTATTGCCACGCGAGCGAAGCCAATTTCCCTGCTGCGGGAAACCGTCACGGTCCCGCCGGCCGGTAACTGCCTGGAGTCAGGGGTGCAATGTGTGTGAACAACGATCAAAGCGATACACGCGGGAAGTGATTTCAGTGGACGCGAAACAGATTCACGATTTCTGGGAATGGTTCATCGCCGTCTCGGACCGTCTGGTGGCCGAGCCTGAGAATGAGGCATTGCTAAGACAGCTCGACGAGAGAGTACGTGAGATCCATCGCGGCCTGACCTGGGAGATATGCCCCGGTGGATTTAGGCCCCTCCAGTTTACGATTTCGCCCAACCTCGACCCAATGCTGCGCCAAACGGCGCGAGAGTTCATCCACGCCGCGCCGGTGCTGGCCCACTGGGAGTTTTACGCGACACGCCAGCCGAAAGCCTGGGACTACAAAATTAATTTAGACAACTACAACGGGCAGCGCATTGAGCTCGATGTCTCCGACTGGGTTTTCCTGCTGGTGCCGTGTTTCCACGGAAAACAGGCCGTGCTGCTGAGCTCGAAGACAATGCCCATGCTCAACGAAGACCAGCGCCGGCAGGCGGCCACGGATGTTCTGTGCAATGTCCTCGGGGAAGATCTGGTTATGGACGGAATCGAGGATTTTGAATTCAGAGGATTCCGGTCGTCGATCGCGGAATGGACGTCGATCCGCCTGCTGGACGCGGCCATACAGAATTTGCAGCTCTGACGGCGCTGCGGGTAAACAGTCTCCGCGCCTGTGAGCAAGCATACGGTGTAAGCAACCTCCCAGCCCATCATATTTCGAGAGTGATGGCGACACTATAACCCTCAGCCGCTCCTGCCAGAGCGCCATTCTTTTAACCCCGAATCAGAGGAGATGTGTTACCGACATTTCCTCTGATTCAACCATCGCCTGCACGGCGCCAAAACCACATAAGAAAACGCACCGTGAGGCCGCGGACAGCCAGGACACGTAATGAGTGGTTACGAAATGACAACAGTCGATCCCAGGAAAATTGACGAATTCTGGGTGTGGTTCGCTCAAGTCTCCGATTCCCTGATCGCCGGTATAGAGCGGCCAGGTTTGATGAGTCAGCTTGAAGACCGTGTGCGCGATCTCAACCCGGGATTGACATGGGAAATGACCGCTGGAATGGAAAAAAGCCGCCAGCTCACCATTTCACCGAACCTCAAACGGGAGCTGCTCCCAATAGCGCAAAGAATTGTGTTCAACGCTCCCGTGCTGCCTCATTGGGAGTTCTATGCGGCAAGGACGCCGAAAGAATGGAACTACAAAGTCCTTTTGAAAAGCCATGCTGAGCGGCCTGTTGAACTGGATGTAAAGGACTGGGTGTTCATTCTGCTCAGTGCTCCGGATGGTGGATGGCATGTGTTGCTGAGCGGAAGGAACCTGCCTCTTCTGACAGATAGTCAACGCAGGCAGATTGCTGGCGACGTTCTGTGCAACATTCTGGGCGAGCAACTGGTAATGGACGTAATCACGGAATTTGAGCTGGTCCACAGCTTTCATCACTACCTGACTAATAGGGCCACTTCCATTCGATTTCTGTCTGTAGCGATCGCGAACGCGCAACGCTGCAGATCCTGCGGGGACAGCACGAGCTTAAATAACGGGAACAGCCGTGCAGAGAGGGAAAGATGAAACTCTTGTGTTTGGCGCCGCTGTTGCTTGCCATGTATCTTCAGGCCGGCTTATCCCAGGCAGTTGAGAACGTCGGCGCCTCCTGCATCAATGCGTCTAAGGATGTCCTGGCGATCGTTCATAAGGACCTGGATGCCAAAAGTGCATCTCTTCAGGTCACTTCGTTGCCAGCTTTGCGACAGGCTTTCACTGCGCTGCAGGTAAGCGCATCCTCTGTATATCCCACCGCAGTCCGGCAGATTGAGTTTTGCGAGATCACGGTGTCCTTGTTCGATGTGCGCGATGGCCAAGTAGCGGGCACCACCCTCTTCGTCGACAGAGATCCACCAAAATGGCTGATGGGTGTCGCTCCAGACGGCAATACATTTATGCTGTCAGGCTTTTCTGATCCGGAAAAAGGATTTAACGAACTGATCGGCGCTGCGGGACTTGAGGTAAGGAGTCCCGATCTGGCCTCCGAAGTTGTCGACTTTTACCTGAGGGTGACAGGTGGCGAGGATCTTCGTGAATCCGTCGTTGTCGATGACATGCAACTTCAAAGTGCGGCGCTGACGGATTTTAGAAAACGGTATCCCCTTGCACAAGCGCGCACACTCTATGCCAGATGGTGGACGGGAATGAGTCCGGCGCTAAAGAAGGCGTTGCACAGACCAAAGACTACAGCTGAAGAGAATGAATTCGAAACACAGTTCTTTCGCTATCAGTACGGCCAGGTACTGGAAGAGACTGTCACCATCTCGCGGCACGGCGCCGTAATGCCGCGTGCAACGAGGGCTCTCTATAGCTTCAGGGCTCGATGAGATATATCCGGAGACCGTGTCTGTCCGTCGGTGTCCGTACACGGAGTAAGGTGAAATGAAACTGATCGATAAAGAGAAAATTGAGGAATTCTGGAAATGGTTTGCCGGCGTCTCCGGGGCGCTGATGGCTGGCATTGAGAAAGGCGCCTTCATGGCGCTCCTCGACGACCGGCTGCGCGAACTCCATCCGGCGTTGAGATGGGAGATAACGCCCGGCTTGATGACGGCCCGCCAGTTTACCATTTCACCCAACATGGACCGGGAACTGCGTGATACCGCGCAGCAAATCGTATCCTCGGCTCCTGTCCTTGCACACTGGGAGTTCTATGCGGCAAGGATGCCAAAAGAGTGGAATTACAAACTCCTAATCGAAAATCCCGACAGTCATCCTCTCGAACTTGACGCTTCAGACTGGACGTTCGTGCTTTTGAGCGATCGGGATGACAAATACCAGGTCCTGCTGAATGGCAGTAACCTGCCTCGTCTTACGGCAACGCAGCGCTGGCAGGCAGCGGCGGACATTCTCTGCAATGTCGCGGGCGAGGAATCGGTAATGGAAACAGTAAGCGACTTTGAACTGGTCTACGATCTGCCACCGTTCGTTGCCCGCAGGGCGCGATCAATTTTGACTCTGCGCTTAGCGTTTGCCAGGCTACGGCGGTGTGAGACATGCAGTTGAGAGTAGCTGGTATATTGTCAGTGGCACGACGTATTACTGGCATCAGCCCACAACGACACACTAAATCTGTTTAGCCCATCACTGCAGTGTGATGGCGACCGATTACCCCCAGCCGCTCCATTCCGGAGCGCCAAATCACTCAGGAATCAGAGAAGCAGCTTTGCACCAGGATTGGGGGAAGAGTCTGAAGGCTCAGGCCTGCCCGATTTTGAAAATCCTCCTCTGAGTCCAGCCCGTTAAACAGCGGCTCTATCTTTCAATCGCCATTCACTCCCCGAGGGAGTGCCGCAGTAATTCATATCGGAAGGTTGTTTCGGGCCCTTATTGGGTCAGCGGTTGGGTGTGGTTTTCATAAAAACAATGTTCCTTGCTGTTGCAAGGCGGAGGTATCGATGATTCGCAGAGCAGGTGACTTGATCTGGAATGCTGCCGGTCAATTTCTTTATTGCCTTCTCCTGGTGGTGCTGGTCGGAGGTTCTTTGATGGCCCAGACACTGCCGCCTCTAAATGCGGACGATCAGTTGGGTTCGCAATCTTTCCAGTCCTACCATGGTGGCGACATAGATCACATCGGGCTTGCTAACGGCACTCTTACGTTAGACTCACCGTTTCTTTCATATTCGCAGCGCGGCCAACTGCATCTTGATTTTCATCTGTACTACAACAATCAGCCGCAGCACATCGGTCAGTTATGCATTCCAAATCCTCCACCGAATACACCGCCCTGTTTTCTCCGATGGGGATTTTCGTCTGCCCCACCGCCGCTCCCGGTGGAAAAAGGAGATGTGTTCGTGGGCTGGGCGCAACAAATAGCACTGGTGGGTGCTAATTCCAAAGTGGTCTTTAACGCAGGATTGTCTGACCAATTCCAGAAAGATTTCACTCGCTGGTCAGTACAGACCGCCGATGGAGCCTCCCATATTCTGGGAAACCTGGGTACACAATCATTCACAGGTACAAGCCCCGAGTTCTTTGCCTCTGGTACAGGTCCCTGGGAAAGTCTGGATGCAACTGGCTGGCGTTTCAACGGGACGCTTACAACAGACAGCGGAGAAAGTTCGAGCCAGCGTTCTGCCAGCGGAGCCGTAAGCGCGGATGGGATTGTGGCGGGTGTACAGGATACAAACGGAAATATCATTACCACTGTTCGGGACCTAAGCGGAATAGCGCCCACCAGCTTCACTGACACATTAAACAGGCAAATCCCGGGACCACCGATGGCGTCATCAGCGTCAAACACCGATACGTCCGCCTGTCCTGGGCCGCCCCAGGTGCTCCTTCCAGTGGATCACGCAGTGCTCTGGAGTGTTCCCGGTCCAAATGGAGGAACCAGCAACTATGTGTTCTGCTATGTCAAGGTAAATATAAACATACCATCAGGCCCTGGAAACGCGAGCGGACAAACTCTTACGAGTACCAAGCTGCAGAGCATTGTCCTGCCCGATGGTTCAAACTGGGGTTTTCAGTACAACGATCCCGGCGATGGCAGTACCAACAACAATGCCCCGGTGAACTACGGGACTCTCACCCAGATCACGCTGCCCACCGGGGGGACAATCTCCTACACCTACGTGACTACAGGCGCCGGCAGCAGCTGTCAAAACAGCGGACGTTTCGTGGCTAGCCGGACCATCAATGCCAATGACGGTACTGGCCCTCACACCTGGACCTACGCATATAGCACGACTAGCACTGGCGATACTTCGAGTCCATTGTCTGTGGCAACCACAGTCACCGATCCTCTAAACAACCAGACAGTACACACGTTTAAGTCTTTATATGCTCAGGACAATTGTCCTGCTTATGAGACGCAAACAGCGTTTTACCAGGGAAGCCAGAGCAGCGGCACGCTGATGAAGACAGTGAACACGACATACAGTTTTACTCCTGGCAGCAACAGAGGCGGCGCGCTGAACGTGGTACCCACGCAGATCACCACAACTCTATCGAATGGCGAGATCAACACGGTAAGCAAAAGTTACGACTCTGGTTTCAGTTATACCAATTATGGGGGAGGCAGCGGGTTCAAAGGCCTTTACGGGAAAGAGCTGTCCGAATCGGCATCGGATTACGGGAGCAGTTCGGCTGGGGCCACGCTGCGGACCACCAACACAGGTTACCTGGCTTTCTCCAATTCCAGTTATCTCAATGCGAACCTGATCAATCTGGTGTCTTCACAGCAGGTGACGGATGGCAGCGGGACCCAGGTCGCCAAAACGACCTACGGTTATGACGAGAGTCCGCTGCAGGGTTCAGGCATCACCACTCAATTCGGCACGGCGCCCAATTCAGTGCGCGGGAATCTTACCAGCGTGAACCGCTGGCTGAACACCACAAGCAGCAATATTACTGCCCAAACAAAATGGTTTGACACGGGCGAGGTCTATCAGCAGATCGATGCGCTGGGAAACACGACCAGGCACAGCTATGATTCTGCTTATGCTGGCGCATATTCCACCCAAACCTGCAACGCTCTCAGCCAGTGCGTGAGCGGGACGTATGATTTGAACACCGGGCTTCTGACCAGCTTTACCAATGCCAACGCCACCACCCAGGCCAAGCAGCCCGTGGCGGAAGTACTTGAACGTTGGTGGGTAGTGGGGAGGCGCAGGGCAACGGAAAGATGATGAGAGCCACGCCCGAGCAGCGGCCATAAGCTGCCGGAGAGGCGAATCATCCTTGCTGGCGCACAGAAACCGCAAGAGTAACGAAAAGACTCGTCCAGCGCGGTTGCGCAACTCCCGTGGCGTGCCCGCTCCCAGCAGTTTCCGCAGAATCAGGCTCAGATTGAAAGCTCCCACATGGATCAGTTGCCGCTTGAGAATGTTTTCGCGTCCCCG
>Ga0137363_10000309_pt1 | contig 27158 bp, 23 predicted proteins | sample MadtaG_FD_104800 | JGI IMG/M metagenome (GOLD analysis project Ga0137363, IMG submission 104800) | Vadose zone soil microbial communities from Angelo Coast Range Reserve, California, USA - Mad1_115_16 metaG | ecosystem: Environmental > Terrestrial > Soil > Vadose zone | place: USA: California...
AGGCTGGAGCCCGCGGCGATCCCCAGGGCGGCCGGGCAGACCAGCGGCATTGCTGAACGTCGCCGCCCGCGAACGTCCGCTCTCCGAACCAGCGCGCAAAGCGTTGCGCGCTGTCGTCGAAGAGGATGGCGCTGTTCCAGCGCGGGTTGTCGGGCGCCTTCACCAGGAACTCCAGGGCGATCAGGCTGACGCCCAGGCCACCCACCACCACGCCGGCCTCGAGGGGCCCGATCTTGTTCCAGCCCGCCGGCCAGCCAGCGTCGAGGGTCTTCTGTTCGGCGGCGACGCCGCCCGAAGCGAGTGAGACGATGGTGGCCGCGCACACACCGCAGGTCGCCAGGTTCAAGGTCACCGTTTTTTGAGCATCACGAAGCGTGCCACTCCGATTCCTGGAGGCCGGGCCACCTCATGGAGGCGCGCATCATGTCAGTTTCGCGATCGATCTGTCTAAACGCCGACGGCCACTGTACTCGAACGCGACGGCGGACCGGACGGATCGACAGAGGTTGGCATTACCGGCGATGCCCGCCGCCCACGTGAGCCCCGGCGGTCGCATGAGGGAATGATCCACTGCGGCCGCCGCTCGAGCCGAACGGTCGGGCAGCGAACGTGCCAGCGCGGGATGGTGCAGCGCCATACTTCACCGGGCCCGCGAAGCGGGTCGAGCCGTACGATCTGGAAACGTAACCTCCGCCCAGAGGGCGAGTCGCGTGGTACGCGCCGTATCCGCGCCCGAATCCGCCGGCGTAAGGGCGCGGGGCGCCGCCGCGGTAGCGTCCCCACCCGTAACCCGAACGGAACAGTCCCCTGTACCAGCCGAAGCGCGAGGGCCCCCAGACGCCGAAGTACGGGTACGGCCCCCAACCCCAAAGCCAGGGAGCGGCGATCCACGACCAGCCGACGCCCCCGCAATAGACGTACTGATACGGCGATGCCGCGCCGTAGGCTCCTTCGTCGACGTACTGCTGGCCGTAGGGCATCCAGACCCATCCATACTGGCTGGTGTAGACCCACTGGCCCGTCTGGGTCGATGGCGGAGAGGCGGGAGCCGCCTGCGCGCTGTACTCGCCGTCGCCTCCGCCCTGCAGGATGCCGACCTGATCCTCGTTCGGCGTGTACGAAGGGGGCACCGCGGGAGGCGGAGGCGGCTGGACATCGGGCTGTGCGTCCGCGGGTCGCGCCGTCTCGACGCCCTGGGCATCGGGCGGAGGCGGCGGCGGACCCGCGGACTGCGCAGACGCGATCGCCGGGACCAGCAAGAGCGAGAGGATGAAGACGGGAAGCTTCCGCATGAGTCTGTCTCAGTGCAGATACCAGAGCAGGTTGAGCCGGACGCCGTAGATGCTGGAGACGTCGTCAGGGAATCCCGGCACGTTGGGAACCTGGTGCCAGGTGACGAAGAACTCGGGGCTGAGCGCGAACCACGGAGTGAGGCGCGCGTCGTACGACACGCCGCCGGCGAGCGCGAAACCGATGGGGCTCGACGAGCGGTAGCCCCTGTCGTAGGTGAGCCCGCCGAATCCGCCGCCGAAGTTGAGGTTGAGGCCGTTGCCGGCACGGTCGCCGGCGAGCACGGTCTGTCCGCGCAACGTCCAGGTCCACGAGGCCACGCTGTTGCCGAACTGGTTGCCGGCGACGTCGGTGTTGAAGTCCATGAACATCTGGAAGCGGTCGGAGAACCCGTAGCCGAGGCGGAAGTCGAGGTCGGCCGCGCCGAGGCGGCCGGGCCCTTCGTTGGAGAGGTAGAGCGAGCCGCCACCAAGTCCGAAGGAGAGGAGGAGTCCCTGGCGGGCGTCCGGCTCGCTCCTGCGCCCGTACTCGGGTGAATACCTGGGGCGCATCAGGACGGGTTCCGATTCCGGCCGATCGGTCAGCGACCCGTCTAGCGCCGGGCCTTCCCCGGCGCGCGCCGAGAACGGGAGCGCGGCCAGGAGCGCCAAGGCGGCATAGCCAGGTTTGCAGGTGCTCACGCGAATTCGACTGGCGCTCGGCGCCGGAATTCACACCCTGAAACGAACCGTCACACTCCGGGCGCGAGATGACCGTTGAGCAGCCGGACGCCCCGATGTACCGTCCAGTGTGCGCGCATCTCTTCTCCTGGTGCTCCTGGCGTTGCCGCTCGCGGCCGATCAAGGTCCCCCGCGCGGTCAGCTCATCCTCGACGAGCTCAACCAGACCATCGGCTGGTATCGCCGGGTCGGCGCGCTGGCCCAACTGGCGACGGAGCCCGCCGACGTCATCTTCGTCGATCAGAACCTGCATCTCACGCGGCAGGCGCTGGCCCTCGCATTCGAGGCTGCCCGAGGCGAGGCCGCATTGCCCGGATCGGAGACCGCCGCGGCCGGGACGCAGACCCGCCTTTCCAAACGGGCCTCCGACTCCGACGCGGCGGTGCAGAAGATCCAGGCGGAGGCCGGCGCTTTGGAGAGGCAGCTGGCGTCGGCCAGGCCTCGTGAGCGGGCCGTCCTCCAGGCACGACTGGCCGAGACGCGCAGCGAGCTCGCGCTGGCGCAGGCGCGCGCGCAGGCATTCAAGACGTTGGCCGACTTCACGGCCCAGAGCGGCGGAAGCGGCGGGCTCCTCGGACAGGTGGAGGAGCTGGAACGGTCGGTGCCGGAGGCGCACGCGGAGCCCGCACCCCGCGCCACGCCGGCGACGCCGCCGGCAGCCGCGAGCAAGCCTGCCGCGGGCGTGCTGGGGCTGTTCAGCCAGCTCTTCTCACTCTCTCGCAAGCAGCGCGAGATCCGCGAGGTCCTGCTCCAGACCAGCGCGCTGCGCTCGCAGGTGGACAAGCTGCGCGCGCCGCTGGTGACGGACGTGCGGGCCATCGTGGACGAAGGCGACCAGCTCACGGCGGCGCCCGATCCCACCGATGAAGCGCTCCTCGCGCAGCGCAAGAAGCGCCTGGACGAGCTCACCGACCGCTTCAAGAAGGTGTCGGCCGCCCTGATTCCGCTCGGCAAGCAGGCAGTGCTGCTCGACGCCGGCCGCGCCAACCTCACTCAATGGCAGGCATCGACCGACAGCGCGTACTCGGCGGTCTTCCGCAGCCTCGCGCTGCGGCTGGTCCTGCTCTTCGCGGTGATCGCGCTGGTGACCGCGGGGTCGCAGCTGTGGCGCAGGGCCACCTTCAAGTACGTGCGCGACATGCGCCGGCGGCAGGTCTCGCTGCTGGTGCGGCGCATCGTCGTCACCGCGGTCGTGTCCATCGCGGTGATCTTCTCGCTGGTCAGCGAGATCGGCTCGCTCGCCACGTTCGCGGGGTTCATCACCGCGGGTCTGGCGGTCGCGCTGCAAAACGTGATCCTCTCCGTGGCGGCGTACTTCTTCCTCATCGGCAAGTACGGCCTGCGCGTCGGCGAGCGCGTGCAGATCGGCAACGTGATCGGGGACGTGCTCGACATCGGGCTGGTGCGCTTGCACGTGATGGAGACCGGGCACGATGGGCTGCCCACCGGACGGGTGGTGGTGTTCTCCAACGCGGTGGTGTTCACCGGCCCCAACCTGTTCCGCCCGCTTCCGGGGACCAACTTCGCCTGGCACCAGCTCAAGCTCACTCTCGCCACCGACACCGATCACCGGCTCGCCGAGAAGCGGGTGCTGGAGGCGGTCACCGGCGCGGTCGACGATTACCGGTCGACCCTCGAGCGCCAGCACGCCGAGATGGCCCAGAGCTTCGCCATTCCCCTGCAGGCGCCGCGGCCCGAGAGCCGGCTTCGGCTCTCGGAGGCGGGACTGGAGATCCTCGTGCGCTACCCGGTGCCGCTCGAGGAGGCGGCCGCCGCCGACGATCGCGTGTCCCGGGCCGTGCTGGAGGCGATCGAAGGCGAGCCCCGGCTCAAGCTGGTGGGCAACGCAAGCGCGACCTTGCAGCCGGTCACCAATTGACGAGTCAGTGGTTCGCGTTGTCCGAAGGCTGGGAGATCCCTCGTTCACCCCGCGAGGAGCGCTCAGGACGGCAGCGACGCAGCTCCGACGTTCACCCTTCCGGACTTCGACGCGGACTCGAGGTGCGCGCTGACCATGGCCAGGACATGGCCGAGATCGAACGGCTTCTCCAGCCGCAAGTTCGGCAGCCGGGTGAGGAACTCCCGCGCGCGTGGCGTGAATGCCCCGCCGGTCATGAACACGACCCGATCCGCCTGCTCCGGCACCAGGGCCGCGAGCCGGGTATGGAATTCCATTCCCGTCATCAGCGGCATCATCATGTCGCAGAGGATGAGATCGAACCGCTCGCCCGCCGCGATCCACTCCAGCGCCTGGCGCGCGTCCTGCGTCGCCCGGACGTCGTGCAGGTCGCTCAAGCCTTCGCGAGTGACGTCGGTGAGCTCCTTCTCGTCGTCGATGATCAGGACTCTCCCGCGCAACGTCGGGCGGGCCACCGCCCCAGGCAGCGTCCGGGCCGACGACGACTCGACGGTGGCGACCGGGAGGACCACGGGGAACATCGTCCCCTTGCCGAGCTCGCTCTGCACCGAGATGGTGCCGCCCAGCGAGGAGATGATGCCGTGGCAGATGGCAAGCCCGAGCCCGGTGCCCTCTCCGACCGGCTTGGTGGTGAAGAACGGCTCGAAGATGCGGTCCAGGTTCTCCGGCGGAATGCCACATCCCGTGTCGCGAATCTCCACCACCGCGTTTCCCAGCGCGTCGGTGAGGCCGATCACCCGCAGCGTGTTGTGGTCGATGTCTCCTTCGGGCATCGCCTGGGCCGCGTTCACCAGGAGATTGATGAACACCTGCCCGAGACGGGCCTCGTTGGCGCGAACAATGGGGAGACCGTCGTACTCCTTCACCAGGCGCGCCCGGTGCCGGATCTCGTTCCAGACCAGCGTGATGGCGGTGTCCAGCGACTTGCGCGGATCGGTTGGCGTGATGGTCTCTTCGTCAGCCCGCGAGAACGACTTCAAGTCGCGCACGATGCGGCGGACGCGGGCCGTGCCCTCGCGCGCGCGCTTCAAGTGCTCCTGGACGAATCTCGACTCGGCCTGGGGGAGCGAGGGGGAGAGCTCGGGCAGCCGGGCGGCGAGCAGGTCCAGGCTCCCGATCACGTACGCGAGCGGATTGTTGATCTCGTGCGCGACGCCGGCGGAGAGCGTGCCGAGCGACGACATCCGATCGGCGAGCAGGAGCTGTGCCTGCAGCTTGCGGCGATCGCTGACGTCGCTCACCATCACCACCGCGCCGCCGTACCCCTGCTGCTCGTTCTCGATCGGGCTCATCGAGAGCAGCGCCCAGAGCGCGCGCCCGCTCTTCGCCCGCAAGCCGAACTCGCGCACTTCCCGATACCGCCGCCGCCGGGCGAGGAAGCGGCGCGCGGCCGCCGCCGATTCTTCCTCCATGAAATCGAAGATGGACCGCCCTTGCAGCTCCGCGGGAGTGTAGCCGAGCATCTCGCAGAGGGCGCCGTTGGCGAAATTGGTGCGCTCGTCCGGGTCCACCAGCCAGATCCCTTCCACCGCGGTCTCGACGATGCGGCGATATCGCTCCTCGCTGGCGCGCAAGGCCGCGTCGCGCGCCGCCCGTTCAGCCGCGACCGCCTTCTCCCGCCGCTTCTCCTCGGTGAGGTCGGTGGCGATCACGCACAGGGCGACGCCGCCGTCCATCCGCACCTTGCTGACGGCGAGCTGGACGGTGATCGAGGTCCCGTCCTCGCGCTGGAAGTCGAATTCTCCTTTGCTGACCGCCAGGAGCCCGGCCCGGAGCAGCGCGTCCACGCGATCCTTCGCCTCGCCCGGCACGATCCGATCGATGGTCGTGCCGACGATCCGCTCAGGAGGCAGTCCCACCATGCCGGCGAAGCGCACGTTGCAGTAGGAGATGCGTCCCCCTTCGCCGAGCGTGGCGACTCCTTCGCTCATCTCGTCCATCAGGACGCGGTAGTCGTGGTCGGCGCCGGTCAGCGTGAAGACGCGGTCGCCCTGCGGGCCGCCGACGACGATGGCGTCGACTTGCCCGGTCCGGATCGCCTGCAGCGTCTGCTCCGCCTCTTCCAGGCGGGCCCGCAGGTTGCGCTCCGACGCCGATCGCTTCCCGGCCGTCCGTGATCCTCTGCCCTTCGGTCTTCGCTTCGCCATCACTCAGCCTTGTCGTCTCAAGTCGAGGCCGACCAGGACCTTCTCCTTTTCCGACAGATCGCCGATGAAGCGCCGCAAGGGCGCCGGGAGTTGCTTGACCAGGGTCGGCGTGGCGATGATCTGCTCCTCGCGCGCGAGCACCGGCCGTTTGAAGACGTCGATCACTTCCAGATCGTAACGTCCTCCCAGGTACTCCTCGCAGATGTTGGTGATGTTCGCGATCGCCGAGCGCGACCGCGGTGTCAGGCCGGCGACATAGAGACGCAGGACGTACTGCTCGCCCGGATTCCGGACAGGGGAGGGCCTGGACGCGGGTGCCTTTTTCTTCACGGTCTCGCTCCCCTCGGCAACGTCCGCAGATCGAGGCCCACCAGCACACGTTCGACGTTGGAGAGATCCCCGATGATCTTCTTCACCGGCGGGGGGAGCTGCCGGACCAGGGTGGGCAGCGCGAAGATCTGATCGCCTCGCGCCAGCTGCGGGTTGACCAGCAGGTCGACCACCTCGATCCGGTACTTCCCCTGGAGGTGCCTTTCGCAGATCGCTTTCAGGTTGCGCAGCACGGCCTGCGATCTCGCCGTCTGTCCGGCGACGTAGAGCCGCAGTTGGTAGAAGTCCTCGCCTGAGCTGGACGGCACGGTTGCCTTCCGGCGGGGAGATCGCGATCTTGGCCGGCCGGCGCTCATCGGGCCCCCCGCTTCGCCCCCGCGACCTCGTCGGCATCCTGCTGCGCTTGCCGCGCCGAACCGGAGAGGAACCCCTGCGGGCCGCGATAGGCGGCGATCACCTTCATGCCGTCGGGGCCCAAGGTGAACTCGCGGATCTGATTCGAATGCGCCATGCCGCGTGACTTGAGCACGCTGACGCCCCGGTTGCGCTCGCCCGCGACCTCGATGAGCTGGACCAGGACCCAGGTGTCGATGAGCGAGGAGATTCCCACGTCGTCGTCCGAGTGGACGCTGCGCCCGGCGCTGAGGCTGGTCATGAGCGCCGTGATCCCCCGCGATTTCAGATGATCCACCAGGCGCGTCATCATCGACCGCACCTCGTACGAGGAGCCGAGCGCGACGAAGTCGGTGATGGGGTCGACCACCACCACCGCGGGGTCGAATTCCTCGATGGCGCGAAAGCTCGAAGCGAGGTGCATCTCCAGGCCGAACAACGAGGGGCGCGTGGCCTCGATGCGCAAGAGGCCCTTCTTCACGTAGGGCTCGAGGTCGAGCCCGATCGACCGCATGTTCCGGAGCAGCTGCGCCGGAGATTCCTCGAACGCGAAGTACATGCAGCGCTCTCCGCGCCGGCAGGCCGCGTCCACCAGGTAGACGGCGATGCTCGTCTTCCCTGTCCCGGAGGTGCCGGACACCAGCACCGAGCTCCCGCGGAAGTACCCTTCCCCTCCAAGCATCTCGTCCAGCGCCGGGTTGCCGCTGGAGATGCGCTCCGTCGATGCCGCATGCGCGAGCCCGAGCGAGGTGATGGGCATCACCAGGATGCCCTTCTCGGTGATGATGAACGGGTATTCGTCGGAGCCGTGGCCGCTGCCCCGATACTTCACCACCCTCATCATCCGGGTGGCGACATGGTGGTTCAGCTGCACGTTCAGGGCGATGACGCAGTCGGAGACGTACTCTTCAAGGCCTTGTCGAGTCAGGGTGCCCTCGCCCTGCTCTCCCGTGATGATGACGGTGAGGCCCTTCGACTTCAGCCAGCGGAACAGCCGGCGCAACTCCGCCCGGAGGATGGCCAGGTTCGTCAAGCCGGCGAAGAGCGACTCGATGGTGTCGAGCAAGACGCGCTTCGCCCCCACCGACTCGATGGCGTGGGCGAGCCGGACGAAGAGGCCGTCCAGGTTGTACTCGCCAGTCTCCTCGATCTCGTGTCGCTCGACGGAGACGAACTCGAGCACGAGCTTCCCTTGCGCGACCAGATCGTCGAGGTCGAATCCGAAGGAGGCGACGTTCGTGGCCAGCTCCTCGACCGTCTCCTCGAAGGAGACGATCACCCCGGGCTCGCCGAACTGCGCGGCGCCGCGGACCAGGAACTCGAGGCCGAGGACGCTCTTCCCGCATCCAGCGCGGCCGCTGACGAGCGTCGGGCGGCCGCGCGGCAGTCCGCCCCGCGTCAGCTCGTCGAGCCCGGCGATCCCGGTCGGTGCCTTGCTTAGGGTCTTGATCTTCGGGGGGGTTTTGACCTGTGCCTGCGTGCGGGCTTTCGCCACTTGGGAGGCACCTCGCGATCTGTTCACAAGCGGGGGGTTGGGGGACGCCTCTATATAGTCTCAAGCCCGAAGGCGGACACGGTGTGTACCCGCCGCTCGCCAGGCAAGTGTCAAGGGGCTCGCGCGAACGCCTTCTCCGGCCCGCTACACACCCGTACGCGTACCCCCTCATACCGCAAGCGGGCGCTGCGCGCCGAGCTCTCCGACCATCCGGTGAAGCCGATCGACCTGGAGCGCCTGCTCGCGATCGTCGAGGGGTGAGATCGGCGCTAGCGGAACAAGAGCCCGATCCGCAGCGCAGTCCTCGAACGCTCGTTCAAGCCGAAGTCAGGCTCGAAGAAGACGTGCACCCTCTCCGTGAGGTGCCCTTCGACGCCGGCACCCAGCCGCCATTCGTTGTGGCTGCATTCCGAGCTCGGCAATCCGTTCAACCGGCAGCTGCTGAAGGCGCCGCCGCCGGGCGGATCGTCGCGGCGGTCGCCGAAGCCGGTGTTTGCGTAGAGATCCACGAATCGCGTGCGGAGGAGATTCGCTTGCACGCGAAAGTCGTAGGCGCGAGCGAACGAAGAGCCGGAGGTCCACTGCCAATCCGCGATTCCCAGCCGGCCCTCGGCGAAGAGGGAGATCTGCGGTTGGAACCACTCTCCGATCCGCAAGGCGGGAAAGGCCCAGCCGAGGCGGACCACTCCTTCCCAGACGGAAGCGTCAGCGCCGCCGGCGAACGGACCGCTCTGGTAGGGATTGCGCGCGGTGGTATGGCCCGTCAGGAACGCAAAGAGCGGGCCCCCGTAGTCGGTCCAACTCTCGTATCGCCGGGGGGCGAGAAAGCTCCCGCGCTGAGGGGTCGAATCAAACCCCTTGTCCGTGCTGGCCATGGACGGCGCCAGGAAGAGGTCCTCTTCGGTCACAACCGCCGTGGCGCCGGGCTCGACCTGCATCTCGCGCGCGTACGTGCCATGCTCTCCTTGACGGCGCAGCAGATACCGGCCGGGGGGAACCGCGAGCCGCAGCGTGCGCTTGCCGGAGGGCACTTCCAGCACGACCAGTCCGCTTGCCAGGTCGATGAGCTGGAGGGGGCCTTCGGTTTCGCGCAGCTCCAGCGCGGTCGGCGAGGAGTCCACGCGCGCCAGCGGTAGATCGGCGCGACCGCGCAGGTTCATCGAGAAGCTCGGGTGCTGCGGTTGCTCCGCTACGACCGCCGAGTCGCGCACGGTGCGGTCGCGCGCATAGGTGAACGCATCGGTGATGGTGACCACCCCGTCGCCGCGCGGAATCGCCCCCGCGCCGCGCATGCCGGCAACGAAGTGGTGGGTAAAGAACGAGCCCTGGATCTGTTCGGACTCGTGCGCCGCCTCGACGCCGGAGCTGGAGGCGATCAGCACCGAGCCTTCGCTGGCGAGTTGGAGCGGAACGTCGACCGGAAACGGCTCGCCGGGCCGCAGGCCCTTCGCGCCGGTCCACCCGCCGCCGCTGCAGGAATCGATGAAGCCGATCCGCACGGTTGCTGCGTGGCTCTCCAGCCGCTCGCGCAGGGCCGCGAAGTGCAAGGGGTGCCCGGCAGGGTAGAGCGCGCCACCATCGGAGTGCCCGGAGAAGTAGAAGAACAGGAGGGACTCCGTGGAGGACCCGGCCAGCTCGCGCAGGAGATCGTCGAGCGTCGCGAGCAGCACGGACGGTTCGGGATCGAGCAGGACGTGGACGTCCCCGGGCGCGAACTGCCCGACCTGCACCAGGGCGTCGGCCATGTTCTGCGCGTCACGATAGGAGAAGCGGAGGTCCGCGCGCCCGACGGCGCCCCGGTTCGCTCCCACCACCACCGCCACCCGGTGCGCTTCGCGCGGCGAGACCGCTCGCGCGCTGTTCGCAGCGGAAAAGAGCGCGGCCAACGTGATGGCCCCAGCCGTTGCTCGTGGGTTCATCGATTTGCCCCTCGCTTCGGAATCTCCAACGTGGTCGCCCAGATCTCACCGTTGCGGAGTTGCGCCTGCACTGCCGATCGCAGCTCGGGGCGCGACACCGGCCGCCGGCTGAACACGACCGCGAGATGCTCGGTGCCCGCATTCTCGTCCACGGTCCAGCTCGCGGGCAAGAGCGTCTCACCGTCGCTGAGCCGCCCGATATACAGCTCGGTCAGCTCCGGGCCGTCGATGGTGGCGACGGCGACGTGCGAGAATCCCTGCGAGCTCAGCTTGAGACGCACGCCGTCGCCGGTCTCGACCGCGGCGTGCCCGTCCCATAGCGCCACCCGGCCCTGGTGCCGGACATAGAGGGCAACCGACGGGCTACCCTTCACACCGTCGTACGCCGGCGGGCGCTTCGGTCCGACAGCGATCACCAGCGCCGCCGCGCTTGCGGCACCCACTGTCGCGAGCGCCACCAGTCGGGGCAGCCGCAGCCATGCGGCCCATCGTGCTCCGCCACGCTGCTCGATCCGCGTGGCCCAGGCAGGCATCGGCCCCGGTTCAGCGAGCCGGCTGAGATGCACGCCACAGCGTGGACAATTTTCGGCGTGCGAGCGCGTCGCCGAGCTCCCGCCGCCCAGCGCGAATCGATCCAGTTCGAGGTATGAGGGATGCGCGTTCATCTCGTCTCCTCCGCCGCGCGGAGCGTTCGAACGCGGGCTTCGAATCGCCGCAGCGCTCGCCGGACCGTGCGCTCCGACACTCCGGCGACTTCGGCGATCTCTGCCTGCGTCAGCCCATCGATGCGGTGCAGCAGGGCACATTCCAGCTCGTCGGCCGGAAGCAACCGGACCAGCTCTTCGACCTCACGGCGGGTCTGCAGCGCCTGCTCGGCGCTCGGCGGCGTCGAGACGAGGCCGCCGATCGCGGCCACCGTCTCCGGCGTCCCCCGCCGCTGGCGGAGCCGCAGCAGGTCGATGGCGAGCCTGGTGCTCGTCCGATAGATCCACGCCGTGACCTTGAGAGGGTCCGCGCCTGCCAGACCCGCGCGCCATAGCTTCACGAACGTCTCCTGTGAGACGTCGTCGCCGTCGGCATCGCCGAGCAGGCGACGGCACTTTTCCCGGATGACCGGGAAATATCGCCGGTACGTCGATTCCAGCTCTGACAAGGCGGCTCCGAGCGTGTCGCCCACAAGATAAGACGAACCAGGCCCGGAAAACCGGACACGGGAGCGGTCCGGCTCATGGGAGGCACTTGGCTCCGGCGTGTTCGCAGCCGGGGGGTACGCCACGGACGGAGACCGGCTCGCGCGCCAGGCGGTAGAGACCTGGAACCTCGACGTCCGGGCGGTATCGATCTGCGACCGCGCTCCAGCGCGACGGCCACCACGCACGCTCGCCGGGCGCCAGGTACACGAAGACCGGCGGCCGCGACTCCCAGCGGCTCTCGTCCTCTCCCCACACCCGCGCGCACATCAAAGGCGGGCAGATCTGCTCGAACAGCGACGTCTTCAAGGACGCGTCGAACCAGAAATATCCGGCGTCGCGCCGGAACACTGGGTGATAGGGCGGCGGCACATGGACGGTGTCGCCGGGTCGCGTATGCGCGAGCAGCCATTCCTGGACTTGCCGGTGTCCGGCGTTTTCGCGATAGAGGGCGGAGAAGATCAGCGTCTTCGCGATGAGCAGGCCACAGATCCACGTCGCGGCCATGGTGGCCCGCGGGCTTTCCTCCAGCAGATCGGCACCGAGCAGCGCCAGCGGCGGCGCGACCATCAGGAGGTTGTGGGAGAACGGAAACGACGACGCGGCGAGGCCCGCCAGAAGGCCGAAGACCAGGACAGCGCACACCAGTTGCGCCGGTTCCGCGCGCCGGTCGCCGCGTAGGAACCTGTACGACGCCTGCGCCGCCGAGGCGAGACCGGCGAGCCAGAGCAACGGCTGGTCTGCCAGCGCGACGCCCAGAGTGCTCCATGGCGAGAGCACGGCCACCTGCGCTTGCAGGTACGCGAACTGGTTGAAGCTGAAGTTCCAGAACCAGAACTCGGTCCACATTCCCGCGCGCCAGAGCGCGAAGGCGAGCACGCCCACGGGAACCGCCGCCGCGGCGGCGAACAGCATCGCCCCGCGCGCGGTCGCACGCCATGCAGGGCGGCCCCAGGCCGCGAGGAAGGTGCCAAGGAGCAGCAGCACGGAGAACGCGGCGCCCTTCTGCAGCACGGCCGTCGCCGCCCCGGCGCACGCTCCGGCCAGGAGCGCCGACCTGGCGCCCCCCGAGCGCAGATGTCGCAGCCAGGCCAGGAGCGCCGCCGAACAGAGCGCCGCCATCAGCGCGTCCGGCCGGATCTCGATCGAGTTGCGCAGGTGCAGCCACGACCCGAGGAGCAGCAGGATGGCCAGCGGCGCCGCGCGGCCTCCGAAGCGCCGGAGTGCCGCGAGAGAGAGCACCAGCGCGCCCAGGTTGACCAGCCTGCAGATCAGGATCGCCGACTGCAGCTCGCCTTCGAAGGCGCGGACGATGGGCGCCAGCGCGTACCAGAGCGCCGGCGGGTGATGCTCGAGGAAGTCGACGAACGGCCGCTGTCCATCGGCGACCAGCCACGCGGCGTGCAGATGCTCGATCTCGTCGTGGTCGCAGGTGGAGATGGCGCAATGGATCGCGAGCGCCGCGACGACGATCCAGAACGCGGTGCCCGCCCACGGCGGGGCGTGCGCGACGCTGTTCGGAACAGGCTCGCGCGAGCCGTCCGCCATGAAGTTGCCTCCGGCAGGGGTCCCGATTGAAGACGAATTCCGGGGCGAGAACCGGACAGCCTCACTCCGCCAGGGCCTTGTGCACCTGCTGGATGCAGCCTACTGATGTCGATCCCGCATCGGGCCGTTCGTCGTATGAGTGATCGGCTGCAAAAGAGAGCCGGCAACCGAAAGGGACACCGACATGCGAGTGATGGTCATCGTCAAAGCCACCCGGGAATCCGAAGCCGAAATCACCCCTGGTGACGAGAAGCTCCTCAGGGAAATGGGCGCCTTCAACGAGGAGCTGGTGAAGGCCGGCGTCATGCTTGCCGGCGAAGGACTCAGGCCCAGCAAGCAGGGCAAGCGGGTGCGGTTCGCGGGTGCGAAGCGCACGGTCATCGACGGACCGTTCGCCGAGACCAAGGAGCTCGTGGCCGGCTACTGGCTGTGGCAGGTGAAGTCCATGCAGGAGGCGGTGGACTGGGTGAAGCGCTGCCCCAACCCCATGCCGGGCAGCGCCGAGTGCGAGATCGAGATCCGCCCTCTCTACGAGACGGAGGACTTCGCGGCGGCCGATCCGACGGGCGAGGTCCGCAAGCAGGAGAACGAGCTGCGCAAGACGCTCGAGGCCCGGCGGAGTTGATGAATCCAGCCTGGTGCGCCGGTGATGCCCTGCGCTAGAACCTCGAACCGCGATGTCCGTCGTGGTCATCACCGGCGCGAGCCGCGGCATCGGGGCGGCGACCGCGCGCCTCGCGGCCGAGCGCGGTCATGACGTGTGCGTGAACTTTCGCGCGAGTGAATCCGCTGCCCAGGCGGTGGTTGCGGGGGTGCTGGCGTCGGGCCGCAAAGCGATCGCCGTCCAGGCCGACGTGGCCAGCGAGCCCGATGTCGTGCGCCTGTTCGAGACGGTCGACGCAAAGCTCGGAACGCTCGCGGGGCTGGTGAACAACGCGGGCATCCTCGAGCGGCAGATGCGCGTCGAGCAGATGGACGCGGGACGCATCGGGCGTGTCTTCGCGACCAACGCCACCGGCGCTTTCGTGTGCGCGCGCGAGGCGGTCCGCAGGATGTCGACGCGACACGGAGGCCGCGGGGGCGCCATCGTCAATGTCTCCTCGCGCGCGGCCGTCCTCGGCGCACCCGGTGAGTACGTCGATTACGCGGCCTCGAAAGCGGCGCTGGACGCGCTCACCGTCGGTCTGGCCCGCGAAGTCGCCGGCGAAGGGATTCGCGTCAACGGTGTGCGGGCGGGGATCATCGAGACCGAGATCCACGCCAGAGGCGGTGAACCCGGACGGGTCGCGCGGCTCGGCCCCCAGCAGCCGATGGGTCGGGGCGGCGAGGCCATCGAGGTCGCGCGCGCCATCCTCTGGCTGCTCTCGGACGAGGCTTCCTACACGACGGGCACGTTCATCGACGTCGCGGGCGGCCGATGACCCCGCGTCCCTAACGCAGGCCGTCTCGCTAACCAGTGAACCGGACGTACCCTGGGACGGCGTTGCGGAACGTTCATCGATCTGCCATGCCAAAGACCGTGACGAGGCACTCCATGGCCACCCTGATGCTCTGCGGTTGCGCCAGCTCGCCTCCGGCGCCGACGCGGGATGCCAGGATGTTCGTCGATGGGGTCGAGGGCCGGCTGCGGGTTTCGGACGGCGGCAGCGGCGGCCTTCCGGTGGTCTTCCACCACGGGCTCGGATCGGACTGGACTTGCTGGCAGGCCCAGCTCGACCACCTGCGCGCGACGCGCCGGGCGGTGGCGTTCGATGCGCGCGGGCATGGGGAGTCGGACCGGGCGCGGGTCTACAGCATCGACGGCCTGGCCGACGATCTCGATCGGGTGGTCACGCAGCTGCGAATCTCGCGCTTCGTCCTGGTGGGGCACAGCTTCGCGGGAACGGTGCTCTCCGACTACGCAGGCAAGCACCCGGGGAAGCTCGCGGCGCTGGTGTACGCCGACGCGGTGGGCGACGCCAGCCGCACCGCTGCCGAGATCAAGGAGTACTTCCGCAAACAGGACGCCGGGGTCACGCCGGAGAGGCTGCAGGAGATGTACGGCGCGATGCTGGGGCCCAAGGCGAAGCCGGACACGCGCCGGCGCATTCTCGATTCGGCGGCGCGGATGGACCTGCCCGCGTTCGGGATGCTGCGCGGGCAGATGGGCGACTTTCGCGCTACGGACGCTCTGCGGCCCTTCGACGGGCCGAAGTTCGCCATCGATGCGGAGGGCAACGACAACCCGATCCTCGCCGCCCACTTGCCGGGGGTGCAGCGGCGAACCATCGGCGGAGTGTCGCACTGGCTGATGCTGGACGACCCGGACGCGTTCAACGCGGCCCTCGACGAGGTGCTCGCTCGGGTCGTCGAACGGTGGGAAAAGACAACGCGCTGAATCGCGGCCCCTTCTGCCTAGGCCCGCGAAGCGACTGCACCATCAACTGGTCTTCGGCATCGATGTCGCAGGGAAGCTCGGAGCACGATCGGCGGAACTGCGTACACGGCGGTGGTGTGTTAAACCCCGCGGCAGTTCGGGGATCTGACATGGCCAGCGAGAAGGAACCGGAACGCAGCGCGCACGACGGAGCGCCGAGCGCGCGTCCGGACGCCGGGCTGGCGTCATCGGACGCGGCGCCGCCGCCATTGAGCGCCGCGCTGGCGTCCCGCTTCCAGCAGATGTTTCCGGTCCTGTCCCCGGCGGAGATCGATCGGGTCCGGCGCTTCGGCGACGTGCGCCGATTCCGTCCCGGAGAAATCCTGTTCCGGGCGGGAAAGCCCGGCCCGGGGATGTTGGTGATCCTCTCCGGGCGCCTGGCGATCGTCCCGCGCGATGGGTTGGGCCGGGCCCTGCCGGTCACGGAGTTCGCGCACCTGATCGGGGCCACGATCGAGGACATGTCGGAGGTGGTCGCGGGCGAGGTCCTGGCCGAGATCGGAGAGCTCTCCGGAAAGCCAAGTGTGAGCGTGATCGACGCGCAGGCGATCGGCGAGGTGGAGGCGATCGTCGTCCCCTCCGAGGGGATCCGGGCGCTGCTCGTCGCCGAGGCCGAGCTTGGAGAGCGCATCCTGCGCGCGCTCATCCTCCGTCGGGTAGCCCTGATCGAGATGGGCTTCGGGGGCCCGGTGTTCATCGGGTCGCTCAAGTCGCCTGAAGTGACCCGGCTCTCCGGCTTCCTCGAACGCACCGGGATCCCTTTCCGGGTGCTCGATCCCGACGAGGATGTGGATGCCTCAACGCTGCTCGCGCGCTTTGCCGCGAAGCCGGACGAGCTTCCCATCGTCGTCATTTCGGACGGAACGATCCTCAAGAACCCGACGAAGGGGGACCTGGCGCGGGCCCTGGGGCTCGTGGCAACCAACCTCCGCAGCGAGCCATACGACGTGGCCATCGTCGGCGCCGGTCCAGCCGGACTGGGGACCGCCGTCTACGGAGCATCCGAAGGCCTCTCGATCCTGGTCCTGGAAGCGCTGACTTTTGGCGGACAGGCCGGCGCCAGCGCGCGCATCGAGAACTATCTGGGCTTTCCCACCGGCGTCTCGGGACAATCGCTGATGGCGCGCGCGTTCACCCAGGCGCAGAAATTCGGAGCCGAGTTCAGCCTCTCCACCGAGGTGAAGCGGCTGGACTGCACTTCCGAGAGGTCCGGACCCGATCCAGTGCTCGTCCTCGACCTTGCCGACGGCCAGCGGGTCCGTGCGCGCGCGGTGGTGGTGGCCACGGGGGCGCGCTATCGCCGTCCGGAGATCCCGAACCTGGCGCAGTTCGAGGGCCGCGGCGTCTCCTACTGGGCGTCGCCGGTAGAGGCCCGGCTCTGCCGCAACGAGGAGGTGGCGCTCCTGGGCGGGGGAAACTCGGCGGGCCAGGCAGCGGTGTTCCTCGCAAGTCATGCGCGTCAAGTGCGGATGCTGGTGCGCGGACCAGGCCTCTCGAACACGATGTCACGCTATCTGATCGACCGGATCGCGGGCTCCTCCAACATCGAAGTGCTCTGTGACACGGAGGTCGTGGGACTCCTGGGGACGGCCGCCCAAGGCCTCCGCGGCGTGCGCTGGCGCAACCGCCGCACCGGAATCGAGGAGGAGCATGCCATCGCCCACTTCTTCCTCTTCACCGGCGCCGATCCTGTTGCCAGCTGGCTCGATGGGTGCGGCATTCCTCTGGACGAGAAGGGCTTCGTCCGAACTGGGGCCGACGTGGGTTTGACGGGGCGCGTGCCGCTGCCGCTGGAGACCGGAGTGGAAGGGATCTTCGCCGTCGGCGACGTCCGCTGCGGTTCCGTGAAGCGGGTGGGCGCGGCCATCGGAGAAGGCGCGGCGGTCGTCGCCCAGCTGCACACGTTCCTGGCTCGTCGCGGATCCAACACTGGCGGCGCGAGGCCAGCGGAAGCGGCCCGGTTCGTCGCCCGCTCGACTTGACGCGCAGGGGGTTCGATCGCTGGAAGAAGGGCAAGGACAAGGACAGGGATTAAGCAGCGCGTCCGCGGCGTGGGCCGGTTCGTCCAGCGAGCCGGCCACGCCCGGGCTCAGCAGTTCCAACGATTCTCGAGCGAGTCAGCGCCCACTGGAGACGGGCTTTTCGGGGTTCGTACTCTCCTTCAAGAACTTCACCAGCCGCTCGTACATGCGCTCGCGCGCGTTCTCCTCGAAGAACCCGTGGCCTTCCTTCGACTCGACGAGCCATTCAGGCGGTTTCCCGCGCGCCGCCAGCGCATCGCGCAGCGCTTCAGCATGCTCGATGGGCGCGCGTTCATCCTTCTTTCCGTGGATGAGGAGGACGCGGGCCGCGATCTGGTCGGCGTGGCGTACGGGTGACGCCTTGTCCAGTGCGGCCTCCTCTTCTCCCACTGCCGTGCGCACGTACCCGCGTCCGATCCGGCCCAGGCGGACGTCGCCGATCTTCAAGAGCAGGCCGAGATCGTAGATGCCGGCGTACCCGACCGCGCAGCGGAAGAGGTCGGGAGCGAGGATCGAGCCCTGCAGGGCGGCGTAGGCGCCAAAGCTGCCGCCGTAGATGCAGATCCGCTTCGGGTCCGCGAATCCCTTGCGTACCGCGAATCGCGTCGCGTCGATGATGTCCTCCACGATGCGATCCCCCCACTTGCGATACCCGGCCTCCCGGTAGGCCAGTCCGTAGCCGCCGGACCCGCGATAGTTCACTTGCAAGACCGCGAAGCCCTCATGCGCCAAGAGTTGGACCTCAGGGTCGAAGTCCCAGTAGTCCCGCACCTGATGCGGACCGCCGTGCGGCAACACCACCAGCGGCGGCGGCGTACCCGGCTGGGTGTTCGCGGGCATCGTGATGTAGCCGTGGATGCGAAAACCGTCGCCGGCGGAGAGGTGGAACGCGGACATCTCGGCCATCGAGTCCGGCTTCAACCAAGGCCGCGCGTCGGCGATGGTCTCCGCCGACATCGTCGCGACGTCCACGAGGAAGAAACGTCCCGGATCACGGTCGCTGTAGACACGGACGATCGCCTTCCGATCGTCGTCCGTCGCGTTCACGATCCGGACATGCTCGTTTGGGCTCGCGGCAAGGAGACCTTGCAGGATCCGGCAGAGCGGATGAGCGGTATCGACGAAGTCGTAGGTGGGGAGATCCGGGTCGTACTCCACGGCGACGACGCGCCCGGTGGGCCCGTCCTCGACCGTGGACGAGGCCGGAACGATCTCGTTCTTCGACACCACCTTGCGCTCGCCGGTGTCGATCGAGACGAGGTAGAGGGCGAAGCCATCGGAGACGGACTCGGTGACGTAGAGCGCTCGCTCGCGGGCGAGGAACCCGACGGGAACGCTGCGGTTCGAGAAGCCCTGGATCTGCCGGAGCTCGCGCCAACCGTTCTCGCCGAACAGGAAGTACCTCGGGGTCGTGCTCTCGTCGCGTCCCGAGGCAATGCGGAGCTCCCCGTTCTCGTCGGTCAAGAAGTCCGCTCCGGCCAATGGGCTTTGCGCGACGCGCGTCTCCAGGCCGGTGTAGACGTCGAGCTTGTAGATGTCGGCGAGGCGGTCTCCGGTTTCCAGCATGGAGGTCTGCTCGATCAACACCTTGCGGGGGTCGTTCCGCAGCGTGCTGATCACGGAGCCCCAGGCGGCTTGCGGGGTCGCCTTCCGGATGTGCGAGCCCACCTGTGCCTCGCCCGCGCGATAGCCGAAGATCAGCTTCCCGCCCTGACCCGTCGCGTCCACCGCGTAGATCTCGCCTCGGGAGACCGGGGCCGCGAGAGAGCCCTCATGGTCCACCATCTCGATGACCACCCGCTCGTCGTTCGCCCAGAAGAACCTGCCGATGGTGGATTCGCCCTCGGGCCGGAGGACGTGGGTGATCTCGCGCGTTGCCGACTTGACGAAGGTGAGCGCGCGCTTTCCATTCTCCTCGGAGAGCGCGGCGACGTAGGTGCCCTTGGGGGAGACCTTCGCCGTCTTCACCTTCGCGGAGCGGGTGAACATCGCCAGACCTGTCGGGGCCGACGAAGCGGCGAGCGGCGATGCGGGTTCAGCGTGCTTGCAAGACGCGGCGAGGGCCAGGAGCGCGAGTAGTGGAATGCGAATGTCCATCGATGTCCGTCTCCTCCGGGGAGCGGAAGGAGCCAGATCGATCGGGGTCGCGTCAATGGCCAGGATTCGAGCCGGTGGGGCTCGCCGCGGGGCAGCGTCAACCGCCGGCTCACCTTTCTCCACGGTGCGCTCGAGATCCAACACATGAGGATGCGGTCATGGTCCGCGACGAGAATCCTCACTCATCCCGCCAGCAGCGCATCCACCCGGTCCGCCACCTGCTCCGCGACCACCGGCTTGCGCAACAGCGCCGTCTTGCCCAGCTGCCGCGTGACCGTCTCGAAGTCTCGCATGCTCTTCCAGAACGAGGTGATGAAAAGCACCGGCGTGGCCAGTCCCGTCTTCCGCTTCTTCTCCAGCCACTGTACGCCGGTCATCTCCGGCAACAGGCCATCGACCAGCAGGAGGTCCGCCTTCTCGGACGCGAGCAGCGCGTCCGCTTCGGCCGACCGGCCCGCCTCCAGTACGCGGTGGCCGCGCTTCTGCAGCGCATCGACCACCAGCCGCCGGAAGATCCGGTCGTCATCGAGGATCAGGACCGTGCGCATCGCTCCTCCCAGCCCGGATCCCATCGACCCCAGGCCCTCCACTCTCGCCGGCGAGGGGGAAGCCTCGCCCAGCTCGGTTCACATCGCCAGTAATCGACGCCAATCGGTGGGCTAAACACCTACCGGCGGAAAGGCATCGGGTCCGCGCAGATGCGTGCGGGCTGGTTTGCCAATGTACGGCGGTGTTTTGGCTATTGGTCTTATAGGCTGGTGGAACGCGCAGCGACCGTCGTTCAAGGCACGATCGTGATGCTCGTGAGCGCGCACAAGTAGCGCAATCGGCTAGCGGACGGCGGGCAGGATCTGCCCGACGATGAGCGACATCCCCTGGTCTGCTTCCAGGTTCGGATCCACGGTGGGGTCGTCCAGTCGAGACGTGACCACGACGACGAGGTGCTGATCGGGGATGAGGACGATGTACTGGCCGCGGTATCCCCAGGCAAACGCGATTCGATGTCCGCCCGACGATCCGAGCCACCAGAGATATCCATACTGCAGGTGGTTGAGCGGACCGACCCCGCCGCCCGGCGTCCACCAGGTCTGCAGCATGCCGTCGATCCAGCTCCTGGGAACGATCTGTTTCCCCGGCGCTGACTCGCCGCCTTGAAGCACGAGCTGCCCGATCTTGGCCAGGTCGCGCCCGCGCAACGACAGGCCCGCGCCGCCGTTGTAGTAGCCCTGGCGATCGACCTCCCATTCGTGCTGGGAGATGGAGAGAGCGGAGAAGAGATTCGACTGCGCGTAAGCGAGGGTATCGGTGCCGGTGGCCAGGGTGAGGCCGACCGAAAGCAGGTGCACCGCGGCCGAGTTGTAGGTGAACCTACACGCTCTTCCGACTCGGCTCGCTGCCGCGCCCGGCGGGAGTCCCGGCGACGCCGCAGCCTCCGATGGTCGTGACAGGCACTACCGCCGGGCACCGGGCCTCCTGAGGTCCGCGTGCCAGGTCGAGGCTTGGTTTCCATTCTGCTCGTGTCTTTGGCCTAGCTCGGTCTCGCCCGACGGCAGCCTGCTCGTCGATTACGCCGACACGAACGACGGCCGAGCCGATCCAATTCGAGGACCAGGCCTTCGAGTGATACCGACCTTCGCCTTGGATCGGGCGCGCTCCGCCGGATGAGAAGACCGTCGATGCGGGGAGATTTCTCCCGCACGAAACCGGGCTTGCGCGTGGCACAGACAAGTTTCACGAACGCAATTGCAAAGACACGGCGCTGCTCTACAGGGGCCGGCCTGCATCCCCCACCCCTTGGAGCTCCGCATGAACCTCCGTTGCCGTGTGATGCTCGCCTCGATGACGTGCCTGGTGCTCGGCGCCCCCGCCTGGGCCCACAACGATCCGTCCACGAAGACCCCGATCAAGCATCTGGTCGTGATCTTCCAGGAGAACGAGACCTTCGACCACTACTTCGGCACCTACCCCAACGCGCTCAACGGAGCCGGCGAGCCGGAGTTCTTCGCGCGGAAGAACACGCCGGCAGTGAACGGCATCGCGGCCGGGCTGATCAGCGCCAACCCCAACAAGACGCAGCCGTTCCGCCTCTCGCGCGCCCAGGCGTTCACCTGCTCGCAGAGCCACAGCTACAGCAACGAGCAGAAGGCGGTGAATAGCGGCCTGCTCGACAAGTTCGTCGAGTTCACCGGCGGCAAGGGCACGGGTTGCGAGCCCGACGGCACCACCGTGATGGGTTTCTACGACGGCAACACAGTCACCGCCCTGTGGAACTACGCGCAGCACTTCGCCATGAGCGACAACTCGTTCGGCACCACCTTCGGCCCCTCCACGCCCGGCGCCCTGAACCTGATCTCCGGCCAGACCCATGGGGCGACCTACTTCGCCGTGACGGCCACCAGCCGCACGTCGATCTCCGTGAGCGACGGCAACGTCTTCTTCGCGCCGGGCGATCCCGAGGGCTCGGTGATCTCCGATCCCGATCCGTTCCTCGACGACTGCGGCGCCGACAAGGGCGGTACCGGCACCGCCAAGACCGTCTTGATGTCCGGCAAGAACGTGGGCGACTTGCTCAACGAGAAGGGCATCACCTGGGGCTGGTTCCAGGGCGGGTTCGCGCCGACGCAGGCGGCCACCTTCAACCCTGACGGCTCGTTGAAGACGCCGGCGGTCTGCGGCTCCACCCACGCCGGACATCCCGGCGTGCCGAACCCGAGCGGGACGGCGAACCCCAGCAACCTCGACATCCACGGACCGGTCACCGACTACTCGGCGCACCACTCGCCGTTCATGTACTACGCCTCAACCCGCAACCAGCACCACCTGCGCCCGACCGCCGCCATCGGAACCAGCGACCAGGCGAACCACCAGTACGATTTGAGCGACTTCTTCGACGCGCTCCACTCCCACGATCTCCCCGCGGTCTCGTACCTCAAGGCCGCCTCCTTCCAGGACGGGCACCCGGGCAACTCCGATCCGCTCTCCGAGCAGACCTTCCTGGTGCAGGTGATCAATGCGCTGCAGGAGAGCGATGAGTGGGACAAGACGGCGGTGGTCATCGCCTGGGACGATTCGGACGGCTGGTTCGACCACGTGACCGGTCCCATCGTGAACCCGTCGGCGGGCGCGGGCGTCGACTTCTTCGCTGCCGGCGTCAATTGCGGCACGCCGGCGCCCGGCGCCTTCCAGGCTCGTTGCGGCTACGGCCCCCGCCTGCCTCTCCTGGTCGTCTCTCCCTGGGCGAAGGCGAACCACGTCGACCACAACGTCACCGACCAGGCTTCCATCCTCCGCTTCGTCGAGGACAACTGGGGCACCGCTCTGGTCGACGGCCCCGCCGCGCCGCCGAAAGGGCAGTCGTCCTTCGACCGCCTGGCTGGCTCGATCGAAGGGATGTTCGACTTCGCGCACCGGCGCGAACATCGCAAGCTGATCCTCGATGCCGGCACGGGACAGATCGTCGATCGCGACGATCGCCATGCGGAGCGCTGAGCTCGCGTGCCGCGGCCAGGTGCTCTGCCTGGCCGCGGCGCTCCTCTTGCCGCCGGCCGTCTCCGCCGCCGAGCGGGTGTACTTCATCGCGGCCGATACCATCGTCTGGGACTACGCGCCCTCGTTCCCGACGAACTTGATGACCGCCCAGCCGTTCACGGCGGAGGAATCGCTGTACCTGGAAGCAGGCCAGGGTCGCATCGGCCGGCGCACCTTCAAGGCCGTGTATCGCGAATACACCGACGCCTCCTTCACCCGCCTCAAACCGCGCGGACCCGGCGAGGAGAGCCTGGGCATCCTCGGCCCCATCCTTCGCGCCGAAGTGGGCGACCGCATCACCGTGCACTTCCGCAACAACACCGCGCTGCCGGTGGGCATGCATCCGCACGGCGTGCTCTACGACAAGGCTTCGGAAGGCGCGCACTACGCGGTGGGGCCCGGCGAGCACGTGCACGACACCGGCGCGCACGTCGCGCCGCTGGGCGGACGGTACACGTACCACTGGGAGGTCCCGGAGCGCGCCGGGCCCGGACCGGCCGACGCCGACTCGGTGGTCTGGCTGTACCACGCGCACGATCACGAGAACCGGGACATCTACGCGGGCCTGGTGGGCGCGATCATCGTCACCCGCTCCGGCAGGGCCCTCCCCGACGGCCGCCCCCGTGACGTCGACCGCGAATTCGTGGTGCTGTTCATGATCTTCGACGAGAACAAGAGCCCGTACCTCGACGCCAACATCGACGAGTTCGCGCTGGCCCCAGGGCAGGTCAACAAGCGTGACGAGGAGTTCAAGGAGAGCAACAAGAAGCACGCCATCAACGGCCTGCTCTGGGGCAACCTCGACGGCCTGACCATGCGGCGCGGCGAGCGCGTGCGCTGGTACCTGATCGGCCTGGGCAACGAGAACGACGTCCACACCGCTCACTGGCACGGCGCCACCGTCCTCCGCCGCGGCTCGCGGGCCGACACGGTGGAGTTGTTCCCCGCCACCACCGAGGTGGTCGACATGGGCCCCGACGTCGCCGGCACCTGGATGTTCCACTGCCACGTCGCCGACCACATGGAAGGCGGCATGATGACCCGCTACACGGTGCTCGACGGAGCCGGACGTTGAGCTGAGGTGATGGACGCTGTCCGTCGCTTGAACGGGTGCGTCCTGTCTTCATCGTAGACAATCACCTGATCCAGGATGGATCAGAGGGCGGAGGCGTCTATCGTCCGCTCGCCCTCGAACACCTGCCAGCGAGCCAACGAGCTCGCCGCGCGCGCGAGATGGTGCGGGGACTTCTGGCACGACTGCTGCAGAGGCCAGCGAACGGATGAACTCATGCACACGATGCTGAAGGAGCCACAATCTTGTCCTCGAATCTGATCCTCTCGCTCATTGCCGCGTTCGCGCTGTCCGTCGCCGGGGCCTCCGTGGCGCGTGCCCAGTCCGATTCCTCGGACGCATCGGCCTCGCAATCCCAACCGGAGAGCTCGCAGAGCACCGACTCGCAGAAGAAGAAGAAGAAGCTGCACAAGAAGCACCCTCCGCTGAGCAAGCTCGAGAAGCTGGAGAGGGGCAACCCGAACAGCGTGTATTACAAGCCCCGGAAGAAGCACGCCCCCAACCCCTCGAACGCCGAGATCCAGGCGGCCGAGTCCGGGAATCCGGCCAGCGTGGATTACAACATGCGCCCGAGCAGCCCCCACAACCCGAGCAACGCCGAGATCAACGCTGCCGAGACGGAAAATCCGGCCAGCGTCGATTACGGGAAGGATCCTGCCGAAGTGCTGAAGGAGCACTAAAGGTCCGGCGACTCAGGCTGAAGAGCCGTGATCGAGGGGCCTGCAGTCCCGCGAGACGGGCCGGAGCCGCCATTACCCCTGCGACACCGCCGCGTGCGGCGCGCTGACGGCGAGTGTCGCCAGGTGTTCGTGCGCAACGCCGCGGCGCGACGTTCCAGTTCACGCTCCCGGCGATCGGCCCGGGACATCCGGCGCAGGATCGCTAGCCAGCCTGACGTCGCGGGGGCCGGACGTCGCGGCCGTGCGGGAATCCGTCACTTCCATCGATCTCCTCCGGACAACCTGTCGATCCGCTGAACAAATCCGGATCGTCCCCTCGCTGGGGAGACCGGCGCGCCGGCCGGATTGGCGCGACGGCTGCAACGGGCACCGGCCAGCACGACGAAGCTGGAGGTCCAAATGACCCTGAAACGCGTCCCCTCGCTTCTCCTCGGCCTTGCGCTGCTCCTGGCGCCTACCGCGTCCTACGCGATCAGCGTACCGCTTCCGACGCACGACATGACGCTCAACCTGGGGTTCGCGCTGCAACCCCAGTTCCTCGTCACCGAGGCCGGCACGCCTGACGGATTGAACCCACGCTACGACTTCTACTTGCGCCGCGCTCGCTTCTACGCCGGCGGCGACGTCGCAAAGAGCTTCACCTGGTTCTTCCAGGTCGACGATCCCAACTTCGGAAAGTTCGGAAACACGACCGGCCGGTTCGTGGTGCAGGACGCCTGGGTCGGCTGGGCCCCGACCGGGATCGACGGGGGGACCGTCGTCTATCTCGACGCCGGCCAGCTCTACATCCCCATCTCCCGCCACTACTACACGACGCCGATGAACCTCGTCACGGCGGACCTGCAGCTCGATGCGTTCCGGTTCCCCGGCAACACCTTCACCGCCTTTCGCGACCTCGGCTTCGAGGTGAGAGGCTGGGCGTTGGACAAGAGGGTCGGCTTCCGGGCGATGGTCCACACCGGATATTCGCCCGAGTCCCAGCCAGCCGGGAGCTGCCAGACCGGAGGCAACGGCTGCATCACGCCGAACCAGACGCCGGGCTTCGGCGCGTTCGTCAACCTCGACGTGGTGGGCAGCGAGGAAGGGACCTGGCTGTACAGCGCCTACCACTGGGGGACGACTCCCGTCCTCAGCGTGAGCGGCGCGTTCAGCTATCAATCGAAGGCGCTGCGGAACGGGTACGGCAGCCTCGCCGACCAGAAGCTCTTCTCGACCGGGGTGTACCTCGATCTGCCGCAGTCGGAGCGCGCGGAGCTCGTCGTCGACGCGACCATGTACCTGAACCGCAACGGCTCGGGCAGCCCAAACAGCGGAACCGGGGTGTCCGGGGCGGTGGGTTACCGGTTCGACTTCGTCGCCCCCTATCTGGCCTACGACTACTTCCAGTCCTCGGGCTGCGACGCGAGCGGCGTCAGTCCCGCTCAATTCGCCGCCTGCAACGCGAACGTGGAGAGCGCGAACAGCCGCAACTTCAAGGCCGGCGTCGCGCTGTTCTTCAACAAGAACCTCAATCATCTGAACATCGAGTTCGGCGACAACCACGGCCTGTCCGCCTACGGCCCCTCGGCCATCACGACGACGACCGCCGGCTACGTGCCGGCATCCCTCGATCCCGTGGCTCCCGGCGGACCGCGGCGGGCCTTCACAAACCAGCTGGCGAGCCCGGCGTTCAAGTCGCTGGTCGTCCAATGGACGCTCTACCTCTAGGCGGAGAGGCGCGCGCTGATCAGGCCCTGGACACGCGTCTCCAGCCCGGCAGGCACGGGCGCGGGCTGGTCTGCTCCGGTTCATTGTCCGTCTCTTCGCAACGCTGCCAGTCGGCGTTGGCGTTTCCGTCCGTCTAAGGCGCAGGCCGGTCCTTGTAGTCGGGGCTGTCCGGGTTCCATCTCTCCGCGGCGTTGATCTCGTCGTTGGTTGACCGAGAAGGAGTCGGCCGGTTCTGATAATCGGTGCTCGCCGGAAGGCCCTTCTCGGCGGCGTCGATCTCGTCGTTGGTTGCGCGGGGCGGAGTCATCCGGTTCGGATAGTCGATGCTCGCCGGAATGCCCTGCTCGGTGGCATCAATCTCGGCATTCGTCGGTTCGGTCGGGGCGGCCTGGACAGTGCGACTCGCCGCGATGGAGAGGGCGAGCGCGGTCGCCAGTGAAAGGCTGAGCTTCGAGGACATTGTCGGTCTCCTTTTTGGCGCCGGAGGTTGGTCCGGCAACGCAGGTTGGAAGAACCAGCGCGCAGAGTGACTCGCCGGATCCAACCGGAGACCCTTCTGCGGGGACGAGCGCCGGGAACCCTGGACCCAGGGGTGGGACGCACGCCCGACGGGACGGCGTTCGGGACGTACACGACCGCCTGCGCCGCCTGGCCGATGGGAACGGTGGCGATGACCTTGTTCTCCAGC
>Ga0137363_10000313_pt1 | contig 27019 bp, 26 predicted proteins | sample MadtaG_FD_104800 | JGI IMG/M metagenome (GOLD analysis project Ga0137363, IMG submission 104800) | Vadose zone soil microbial communities from Angelo Coast Range Reserve, California, USA - Mad1_115_16 metaG | ecosystem: Environmental > Terrestrial > Soil > Vadose zone | place: USA: California...
GACCAGGCCCAGACCATGATGGACGAAAAGCAGCGGCTCGCGCTGTACCAGCGCATCAACAAGATGTGGATCGAGGACCAGGCGGCGGTGCCGCTCTACCAGCAGATCGATCTCTACGGCGCGGGCAAGCGCCTCAACTGGAAGGCGCGGAGCGACGAGCTGATCAAGGCCTACGACATGTCGCTCAAGTAGGAGGTTTGAGCTAAAATAAGCTTCGAACGCGGCCGTAATTCAGTGGCAGAATGCCAGCTTCCCAAGCTGGACGTCGCCGGTTCGAATCCGGTCGGCCGCTCCATTTCACGAGGGGGTTGCGGGTCGCATCCCGTAACCCCCTTCGATTTCGACGGAGTAGAGAGCATGCCCAAGCCGGAGCTCGAGTTCTTCAAGCCCGATCGCATCGCCTGGGAGCCGGTGCTCGCCTCCGCCACGGGGGGAGCGGGCGGTTCGGGCGTCCGCCAGAAGATCCTGAGCAAGAGCGAGGACGGTGACGTGACACGCCTGCTTCAATTCGCGGTGGGCGTGGAGACCACCGAGACGATCGCGCACGATTTCTGGGAAGAGGTCTGGATTCTCGAGGGCGAGCTCATCGACCTCGGAAAGAACATGACCTTCACCGCGGGGATGTACGCGTGCAGGCCGCCGGGCATGGTTCACGGCCCGTACCGGGTTCCCACTGGGTGCCTGACGCTGGAGATGCGCTACTTCAAAAGGTAGAGCTGTGACGCTCAGGCAGGTCCGAAGCCGATAGCGGTCTGCTCGCCCGTGATGAGCGGGCGGAAGCGCACGGGCAGATCCGAGCGCAGCGAGTCGAAGGGGATGTCCACGATCCTTCCGAGCAGCGAGACGCCTTCGTCGAGCCGCACCACCGCGACCGCGTAGGGCGCCTCGGCGCCGCGTCCGCGGGGCGCCACGCGGATGACGGTGAACGACGTGATGCTTCCGTCTCCCGCCAGCGGCACCGCCGTCCAGTCCCGCTCCTGGCAGGTTGGGCAGAATTCCTTCGGGGGGATCGCGAGCCCCTGGCACTTGCCGCACCGGATTCCGGTCAGCCGGCCTGCCCGGGCTTCTTCGAAGAAATGTTTCAGCGTCAGCACGGTTTCAGCCACGGCCAAAGAGACTCACGAGCACGGTTGCGGTGTTGCCGCCGAGGGTGTGCGTCAGGCCCGTTCGCGCGCCCTCGACCTGGCGCGCGCCCGCTTCTCCCCGGAGCTGCGTCGTGATCTCGGCAATCTGCGCGGCGCCCGTGGCGCCGATCGGGTGGCCCTTGGCCTTGAGGCCGCCCGAGGGGTTGACGGGTATCTTGCCCCCGAGAGCGGTCCAGCCCTTCTCGGCGGCCGCGCCGCCGGAGCCCGGCTCGAAGAAGCCCAAGCCCTCAGTCGCGACGATCTCGGCGATGGTGAAGCAGTCGTGCAGCTCGACGACATCCACGTCGGCGGGTGTCTTGCCGGCCTGGCGGTAGGCGGCCGCTGCGGCGCGCTCCGTCGCCATCACCCGCGAGAGGTCGCGCTTCTCGTGCATGAACATCGTGTCGGAGGCCGCCTGGCTCGCCAGCATCCAGACGGCGCGGGGACGTTTGCGCGCCACCTCCTCGGCCGCCAGGATCACCGCGGCGCCGCCGTCGGTGAACGGACAGCAGTCGAGGAGCTTCAACGGGTCGGCGACGTAGGCGCTCTTGAGCACCATGTCGACCGTGATCTCCTTGCGGAACTGCGCCTTGGGATTGAGCGCGCCGTGGCGGTGGTTCTTGACGGCGACGTGAGCCATCTGCTCCTCGGTTGTGCCGTGCTTGTCCATGTGGGCTCGTGCGACGAGCGCGAAGACCCCGGGGAAGGTCAGTCCGAGGGTCTGCTCCCACGAGGCGTCCGAGCAGTAGGCGAAATACTCGGTCGCCTCGTCGGTCGGAATATTGAGCACGCGCTCGGCGCCGCCCACCATGACGACATCCGAAATGCCCGCGGCGATCTCCATCGCGGCGTGACGGAAGGCCGCGTGACTCGTGGCGCAGGCGTTTTCAAAGCGGGTCGTCGGCACGGTCGGTATGCCCAGGAGCGTCGCCGAGAGCGGACCCATGTGCAGCTGCTTTTCCCCCTCGCCGCCGGTGACATTGCCGTAGTAGAGGGCCTGGATCGCGAACGGAGCGATGTCCGCGTCCCGGATCGCTTCGGTCGCCGCCTCGGCGAAGAGCTCGCCGCTGGTGCGGTCATGCTTCCCGAACTTCGTCGTTCCCACACCGATGACGGCGACGCGACGCATTGACCCTCCTGGATTGGTGGAGTGACAACTGGACTCTGGTCATCATGATACTTGCCCGCGAAGGGAGTCAAGTGCTTCTGGCCGCGGTCCGGTGCGTCGTGTTAGGGTTCGGGTCCATGGGGAGAGCGTCAACGGAGAGAGCGTCAACGTGACGCTGGAAGAGGGATTGGTCGCGCTCCTGGCGGCCGCGGCCGCGATCCTGCTGTTCGTGGGGTTGGCCCAGGCCCTCGATGACCGTCCCACGCGGCCGGCGGGACGCGCGCGGCGGCGGGCGCCCGCGACGAGGGCCGCGCCTGTCGCCCCCGCGCGGCCGGCGCTTCCGGAGATACCGTCTCGAGCGCCCTATACGGGACCCGAGCGGCGCCGGTCGCGGCGGCCCGGGCCCCACCCGCGGCTCGCGCCCGTGCCGCCGCCGCCGGCCACGGAGTCCCGGACGGCTCAGCCCGATCTCCCTCTCGTGCCGCCGGTCGAGGCTTCGGTCTCGGTCAAGGGGGAAGACGAGGAGCTGGACGCGCTCGAGCGCGCTCTGGCGCTCCAGCAGGAAGGCCAGCATTCGCAGGTCATCGAGACGGCGGTGGCGCATCTCGAGGCGGGGGCGCCTCCCGAGGGCGCCGAGCCCTCCTTCATCCGCGCGGCGCTCTGGACCCTGGTCGGACTGTCGCGCCACGCGCTCGGCGACATCGAGGGCGCCCAGGGCGCTCTGGACGCCGCGGTTCGCGTAGCTCCCGACGGCGTCTCGGAAGGCTGTCCACAACGTATCGCGCTTCTGGCGGCGACGGCCGCACGCCAGCTTCTGGCCGCGGCCGATGGCATGTCGGCCACCTCAGGCGAGCGGGTCCTGGTGCTCCGCATGGCTGTTCTCTGGCTCGAGTGGCGTATCGTTGCGGCCCCCGCCACCGAGGACGTGGCCGTGCTCCTCGACCGTGCGCGCGAAGCCCTCTGGGACGGCTACGTGCTCGCCGGGCGGGGCCTCATGCGGCGGCGGCAGTTCGCCCAGGCGCGCGAGCTGGTTCGCCAGGCCCTCGACTCGGAGGATCTGCCGGCGGCCCGCAGAACTCCCTTGGCGGATTTGTCGGCACGGTGCGTCGTCCGGCAAATGGGGCGCCTCGTCGCGACGGCCCGAGGCACCGAGACGTCCGAGACCGAGGCGCTCGACGCTCTCGAGCGGGCGCGGGAGATTCTCGCGTCGACCTCGGTGGATGCGCTGACCCCTGGGCGGTGGCACGCCGCGAACCGGCGCATCTGGAGCGGCTACATGCGGCTGGGCCGCCGCAGCATCGAGGCCTTCGAGCTCGAGGCGGCCCTGCGGCCGCTCTTCCGGGCGCTGCACCTCCGGGATCTCGACCTGGGCCTCGAGCGCCGAACGCGAGAGCTTCTCGCCAGAACGATCGAGCGGATCTCGGACGGCGCCGCCGAGACGATCGGGCGACTCCTCGAGTCGGGCAGTCGAGAGGCGGCCATGCAGAGGTGGCAGGACGTGCGGGGGATCATTCAGAAGGCGCGCGACCAGGGCCTGTCGCACGAGGAGCTCGCCCAGGCCTTCAGCCGGGCGCGGCAGCTGCTCGAGCAGATCGAAGCGACGAAAGGATGACGGAGACCCTGGGACCGGCGCTGGCGCTCGGGCAGATGCTCGACGACGCCGCCGAGCGAAACCCGTCGCAGGAAGCCATCGTCTTCAAGAGCGAACGCGTCTCCTATGGCGAGCTCAAGCGGCGCGCCGATGCGTTCGCCCGCGGGCTCCTGGCGCTCGGCCTCGGGCCGGGCGACCACGTCGTCCTCTGGATGCCGAATCGTGTCGAATGGAACGTGGCCAACCTCGGAATCGCCAAGGCCGGAGGGGTGACGGTCACCTGCAACAGCCGCTACAAGGCCTTCGAGGTCGAGTACGTCCTCGGCCACTCCGATGCCAAGGCGCTCATCCTGGCCGACCGGTTCGACGCCGCGGGCATCGACTACATCGAGATCCTGCGGGAAATCTGCCCCGAGGTCGAACGGCCCGGCGGGAGGCTCAGGAGCGCGCGGTTCCCCTCGCTTGAGCACGTGATCGTGCTGGGAGATCGCGTTCCGGCCGGGTGCCGGTCTTGGACCGACATCGAGCGGTTGGGCTCGTCGATCGGCGCCCCGGCGCTCGACGGGATCCGCGTCGGTCCCGATGACGCGGCCGCGATGCTCTACACCTCGGGGACCACGGGCGAGCCGAAAGGGTGCCTGCTCTCCCACGGGAACATCTACTACAAGTGCCGCGTCTACCAGGACCTCCACGGTTGGACGGCCCGCGATCGCTACCTCGTGCCGGTCCCGTACTTCCATATTTTCGGGGCCATGGGCGGTGTTGCGGCCAACTGCCTCGCCGGCTCCACCCAGGTGGTGATGGACGTCTTCGATCCCGCCGAGGCGATGCGGCTCATCGAGACCGAGCGGGTGACGATCTTCTCCGGCGTGCCCACGATGTTCATCACGATGCTCGGACATCCGTCATTCGGCCGGTTCGACCTCCGCTCGCTTCGGACCGGCTCGATCGGTGCCGCTCCCGTGCCGGTGGAGATCATGCGGAGGATCCTCGACAGCGACCACGGCCTCGGCATGGATGCCCTCGTCGTCTACGGGTTGACCGAGGCCACGGGCGGGACCCACTGGACCCGTCCGGGCGACCCGATCGACAAGCGCGTGTCGACGGTCGGCCTGCGGACTCCGGAGATCGAGGACCGCATCGTGGACGCGGTGACGGGCGCTCCGCTCGGGCCGGGCGAGGAGGGCGAGGTCTGCATCGCGGGCCCGACGCTCATGCTCGGCTACTACAAGAACCCTGCCGCGACGGCCGAGAAGGTCCGCGACGGCTGGCTGCACACCGGCGATATGGGCGTCAAGGACTCCGACGGCTACGTGCGCATCACGGGCCGCCTCACGGACATGATCATCGTGGGCGGCTTCAACACCTACCCGGCGGAGATCGAGAACTTCTTCCTGCGCCACCCCAAGGTGCTGGACGTCTCCATCGTGGGCGTGCCCGACCCGGTCATGGGCGAGGCGGTGATGGCGTTCGTCATTCCGAAGGCGGGAGAGACCCTCACCGAAGAAGATATCGCCGCGTTCGCTCGCGGCAGGATCGCCAACTTCAAGGCGCCGAAGTACGTCGAGATCGTGGAGAGCTTTCCGCTGACGGGGTCGGGGAAGGTGCAGAAATTCAAGCAGAGGGCGTACGCCGTGGAGACATTCGGCCTCAAGGAGCCGGAGTAGCGCGCCCCTAGTGTTCCCGCGTGAGCGGCACGCTGGTCGCCCGCTGCACGCTCTGCCCCGAACCGTTTCGGATGGTCTCGATCAGCTCGAGCGGTATCTTCAGGAACGTCTCCACCACCGCGGGATCGAAGTGCGTGCCCGCGCAGCGCTGGATCTCCTGCCGGGCCGCCTCGAAGGAAATGGCGATCGAGTAGGGCCTGTTGTACGTCATGGCGTCGAAGGCGTCGGCCACGGCGAAGATGCGCGCGCTGAGAGGAATGCTCTCGCCGCGGAGTCCCGCCGGATAGCCCGTTCCGTCCCAGCGCTCGTGATGGTGATAGACGATCGGCACGGCGCCCCGCAGGAATGGGATGGGCTCGACGAGCCGCCGGCCCAGGTCCGGGTGCGTGCGCATGATCTTCCATTCCTCGGGTCCGAGCGGACCCGGCTTGAGCAGGATGCCGTCGGGAATCCCGATCTTGCCGATGTCGTGGAGCAGGACACCGTGCTCGATGTCGCGCATCTGCGATTCCGGCAGGTTGTGGGCGCGCGCGAGCGCCAGCGAGTACCCGACGACGCGGCGCGAATGGGCGTGCGTGCCGACGTCCCGCGTGTCGAGCGCGGAGCCCAGGGCCTCGAGCGTCGTCCGATAGGTGTCCTCGAGCTCGTTCAGCGCGGCGGCCAGGTCCCGCGTCGCCTCGTCCACGCGCCGCTCGAGCAGCGTGTGGTACTCGCGCCGCTCCATGAGCAGCTGCCGCCGCTCGAGCGCGCGCTCGGCGGCGATGAGGACCTCTTCGACGTTCACGGGCTTCACGATGAAGTCATACGCGCCGCACTTGAGGCTCTCGATGGCGGTCTTCATGTCGCCGAGGCCCGTGATCACGATGATCGCGGCGTCGGCGTCGACGGCGCGTGCACGCCTCAGGAACTCGAGCCCGTCCATCACGGGCATCTTGATGTCGGTCAGCGTCAACGGCGGGCGCTCCTGCTGGAAGGCGTCCAGGCCCTCGCGCCCGTTGGCCGCCACCCGACACTGGTAGCCGTCGGTGATGAAGACCTCGCGAAGCGCGCCCCGGACCTTGGCGTCGTCTTCGACGATGAGGACCTGCTTCTGGACCGAGGGCTCGCTCATTCTGTCTTGGCCTCGGAGGCGACTGGCTGGGAGACGATGACGTCCTCGTGGACCGAGACGCGGTTCTTGCCGGCGCGCTTGGCTGCGTACAGCGCCTCGTCGGCGGCCTGGATGAGGTCGTCGGCCGTGGGCGCCACGTCCTCGGGCAGGGAGGCGATGCCGAAGCTCGCCGTCACGCGGCGGCGGTGCGCGAACTGGTAGGAGGAGAGCACATAGCGGATTCTGTCCGCGTAGAGGCGCGCGCCCGCCTTGGACGTCTCGACCAGCAGGACCGCGAACTCGTCGCCGCCGTAGCGGCAGATGACGTTGATGCCGCGGGAGTGGCGCAGCAGGATCTCGGCCATGCCCCGCAGGGTCTCGTCACCCGAGGCGTGACCCAGCTCGTCGTTGACCGACTTGAAGGCGTCGAGGTCGAGCAGCACCACGGAAACCGGGTGGTTGAAGCGGCGGTAGCGCGAGACCTCTTCTTCGAGGCGGATCGAGAAGAAGCGGCGGTTGTACAGCCCCGTCACCTCGTCTTTGAAGGAAAATTCCTTGAGCCGCGCGTTGGTGGACTCGAGCTCCTGGTAGGCGCTGTCGAGCCGCGTGGCGTAGCGGTCGAGGGCTGCCGCCTGCTGCTCGATCGGCGCGAGCATGCGGGAAAAGGAGTGCAGCAGGCTGTCGGCGTCGTCCAGGCTTTCGGAGGCCACCTGCGGACGCTCCGGCGTGGCGACGGGCACAGGAGGGGGCGGCTCCGGGCGCGGGAGGGCGCGCGTCAGGTCCCAGACGAGAAGGCCGCCCACCACCATGAGGAGCCCGGTGAAGACGAGCAGCGCCTGAAGCCAGGGCAGGTCCCGGACCTGACGCGTGTGGTCGAGGAGCGGCAGGAGATAGGCGTACAGGGTATAGCCCACCACCAGGAGGGGGATGAACGAGGTCAGCCACAGGGCTAGCATGATGGTGCGCCGCGCCCCTCCCGCTACCAGGGTGGGCTCGTCCGGGTTGAGCTTCGATCGGCGCGTGGCTCGTGCCATTCGGTAAGTATTGGGTGGCGCCAGCCCGGGTGTCAAGGAACCGCCGGGTCGTCTTGACGCCGCCGCGAGGCCTAGGATACCGTATCGGGGCATGGCGACCGAGCCAAAAGTATTCATTCCTGACAAGCACATCGACTGCATCGGCCTCTTTTGCCCCATGCCGATAGTCAAGACCCGCGAGGCCATACACGCCATGGGCGACGGTCAAATCCTGGCCATGCTGTCCGACGACCCGGCCTCGGATGCCGACATGCAGACCTGGTGTCAGATCGCCGGCCAAGAGCTCCTCGAGGTCTCCCGGGAGGGCGGGGTCTACCGGTTCCTGGTCAGGAAGATCCGGTAGCGGTGTGGAGCGCCGAGGCGCGGCTCCCGACAGGGTCTATTTCGATTACGCGGGATTCGCCCCGGTAGACCCGCGTGTCCTTGCCGTCATGCGGCCTTTCCTCGAGGCCGGCATCGGCAATCCATCCGCCCCCCACTCGCTCGGCTTCGAGGCCCGCGACTCGCTCGAGGCCGCCCGCGCCAAGGTGGCCCGGCTCGTCGGTGGCGCGGCCCCGGGTGTCATCTTCACCTCGGGCGCCACCGAGGCCAACAACCTGGCGATCCGCGGCGTCGCGCAGCGCAGCGGCGACAAGGCCCGCCACGTCGTCACCTCCGCGATCGAGCACATTTCCGTGCTCAATGCGTGCCGCGACCTCGAGAAGACGGGCGGAACGGTGAGCGTGCTTCCCGTCGACTCGGAAGGGCGCATCGATCCCGAGACCTTGCGGAAAGCCCTCCGCCCCGAGACCGTCCTTGTCTCCATCGGGGCCGCCTGCGGGGAAATCGGAACGATGCAGCCGCTGGGCGACATCGCGCGGATCACGCGCGCTGCGGGCGTGCCATTGCACGCGGACGCCGTCGGCGCCCTCGGGCGCGCGCCCTTCGCCGGCGAGTCCGTCGGCCTCGACCTCGTGACGGTATCGAGCAATGACCTCTACGGCCCTCCGGGCGCGGGGGCGCTCTGGGTCAGGCAGGGCGTCAAGCTCGTGCCGCAGATACTGGGAGGCGGGCAGGAAGGCGGGTACCGATCCGGCACGGAAAACCTGCCGGCCCTCGTCGGCTTCGGCGTCGCGGCCGAGCTGATTCGGACGGAGGCCGGCCACGGCGAGCCCGCGCGCCTGGAAGCGCTCCGCGAGCGCCTCGCGGACGGCCTGGCCGCTTCGATCCCGTATTGCCGGTTGACCGGATCGCGAACAGCGCGGCTGCCCCATCACGCGAGCTTCGTGCTTCGCGGGGCCAAGGCCGACGGCGTGCTTCTCGACCTGGACCTGAGCGGGGTCACGGCGTCCTCGGGCTCGGCCTGCGCCCAGCGGACCGGCACACCGTCGCACGTGCTCCGGGCCATCGGCTGCGCCCCCGAAGAGATGGAGGGCTCCTTGTGCTTCACCCTCGGCCGCTGGAGCACCCTCGCGGAAGTCGACGCGGTGCTCGAGCGACTGCCGCCCATCGTCGCGCGGCTGCGCGCCCTCGGCCTGCCGGACCCGCGCTGACCGCCATGCGGCTCGTCCTCTTCGACATCGACGGCACCATCCTGACTGCCCGCGGTGCGGGGCGCAGGGCGCTCGCGGCCGCGCTCAAGGAGGTCTACGGGACGGCGGGAGACATAGAGCGCTACGACCTCCGCGGCCGGACCGATCCGCGCATCGTCTTCGATCTCATGGAGGGGGCGGGCCTGGCGCGCCCTGCCGTGCACGAGCGTCTCGACGACTGCTTCGAGGCCTACGCGCGCGGGCTCGCGGCCGAGGTCGGCGACGGCAGCGGGGTCGTCATGCACCCGGGTATCGCCGATCTCGTCCGGCGCCTGGACGGCGCGCCCGAGGCGCTCGTAGGTCTGCTCACGGGCAATATCGAGGCCGGCGCGCGTATCAAGCTCGAGCCGACCGGGCTCAGGCCCTATTTCCGCCTGGGCGCCTACGGCTCGGATCATATCGATCGCAGGCAGCTGCCGTCGCTTGCCGCGCGCCGCGCCCAGGCACTTACCGGACGGAGCTTTCAGCCTGAAGCCGTCGTGGTGATCGGCGACACGCCGCACGACATCGAATGCGCGCGTCACTTCGGCGCCACCGCAGTCGCGGTCGCGACGGGCCTCTACACGCGCGAGTCACTCGAAGCCGAGCGCCCCGACCTCCTCTTCGACGACTTCTCCAACGTCGAAGCCGCCTTCGCCAAGCTCCTCCCCCGCTAGGTCCCGCCCCGGCAACGGGTGAAACGTCAGGGCGGGGAAGCGCGGCGGGGTGCCCTCGGGAGCGAATCCGACGAGCCGTAGCGCTCGACCTCGGCGCAGGACGCCTCCGTCGCGCGAGCCGCCGCTGCGAAGCAGGGCAGCGAGCGCACCCCCGCCTCGGGGGGATGGGGGGGCAGGCGGAGTCGTCCGAGCGAGGTGGCGCGCAAGGCGAGGAGGTCTGAGCGGACGAGGGCACCCCGCCGCGCTTCCCCGCCCGGCCCAGCGCGAGCCTTACGACAGGGGAGCGACTCCGAGCGAGACCGCGACCTCGTTGCATTGCCGCGCAAGCGCTGGCGCTACCGGGATGCCGGTGGCGCGGCGGTGCCGCTCGGTCTCGGCCTCCGGCTGTCCCGCCGTGTACACGCGCTGGTGCCCGTCAGCCGTCGGCATGTCCTGAAGTGTGCCCAGCATGTCGTCCATGTCGGCCGCGAACTCCTCCACGGGCCGAAAGCGCTTGATGTCGATGGCCGCGAAGCAATGCCCCGTATTGGTGAGCTGCTGTCCGCGCAGGCCCTTCCGATCGAGCACGTCGCCGTAGACGGCGCCGCCCAGCACGCCCGAGAGAATGTCGACCAGCACGCCCAGGCCATAACCCTTGTGGCTGCCGAGGTCCCGGCTGCCTCCGAGGGGAGTGAGGAGGCGGGAGGCCAGGACCTTGCGGGGATCCGTGGTAGGCCCCGCGTGCTCATCGAGCCCCCAGCCCTCGGGGACAGGCTTGTTCCACCGGGAGGCCACATGCAGCTTGCCCACCGCCACGGTGGTCGTCGCCATGTCGAGTACGTAGGGCTCGCGGCGACCCGCGGGCGCCGCCACGCTGATCGGGTTGGTGCCCATCATCGGCTTTCGGCCGAAGGTCGGCACCATGGCGACGAACGGCGAATTGGTAAAGGCGAGGCCGATCATGCCGCGGGCGAGCGCCATCATCGAGTAGTTGGCGCAGGCGCCGAAGTGGTTCGAGTTGCGCACGGCGACGATGCCCATGCCGTATGTCGCCGCCTTGGAGATGGCCAGCTCCATTGACATGGCGCTGGCCGGGTGCCCGAGCCCCTTCTGGGCGTCCACGAGGGCCGTGGCGAGATCGTCCCGGGCGACGACCGGATCAGCCCAGGGGTGGACGAAGCCGGCCTGCGTCCACTCGACATACTTCGGCAGCATCCCGATGCCGTGCGAGTCCACGCCGCGCAGGTCCGTGCGCACCATCAGGTCGGCGGTGAGACGCGCGTTCTTGGGCGACATCTTGAGCGCCTCCAGCACCGACACGATGAAATCGGCGAGACGGTCATGAGGGACTACGATGGGGGGGACGACGACGGGGTCTAGAGCCATGTCCGATCCCTTTCAGGCGGGCAGCCCGGTGATCTTGATTCCGGAGTTCTTGAGCTTGTAGCGACGGTTGATGGTGGCGAGCACGGCCGTGATGCCTTCGAGAGGTCCCGCGTTGGTCAGCGCGCCCACGTCGACGGCCCGTAGGCCCATGCCGCTGCCGAGTAGTATCACGGCCTTCTTCGCGTCGGCGTCCCCGCCGCAGAGCAGCAGGTCGCAATCGATGTCGTGACCGGCGGCCGAGAGCTCGTGGGCGGCGATGTGGTGGAAGGCGGCGACCACTCTCGCGTCGGGCCCGAGGAGCGCCTGCGCTTCCTCGGCCGAGGAGCCATGCGGGGGAGGGGTGAAGAGCCGCCCGCCTCCGAAGGACAGCGGCACCACTGTGCTGATCACGACCTTGCCGCGGCACGCGTCCTTGAGCTCGCCGAGCGTCGTCTCCAGGCCCACTGCGGGAAGAGCCAGGACCACGACGTCGGCCGCGACAGCCGCGTCGCGGTTGGCCATGCCCCCGATGGTGCGGCCCGCCAGCCCTGACAGCTCCGTGGCTTTTGCCCGCGCCCGTAGGGCGTCACGCGAGCCGATGGTCACGTCGTGGCCGCTCTGGGCCCAGCGAACGGCGAGACCCGCTCCTTCCTTTCCCGTGCCTCCGATGATGCCGATGCGCATGAGGTCCTTTCTCTCTGTTGCGATCGCGGGTCTATCGAAAGAGATCGCGGGCGGGATCCCGCAGGAGGGCACTGCTTCCAGTGTCGCCGTGCTGCCAGGCGAGCCCGCGGACGATTGCCACGGGGATGCGATCGAGCTTGCCCATGACGGGCTCGGCCGCCCCCGCGAGCTCGTCGGCCAGCGCGATGATCGTCGCCTGCAGCACGTGACCGGCCGGATCCTTCTCGCCGAGATAGCTCTTGATCGGCTCGAGCCCGGCCACGCCTATGGCGATATTGGTCAATCCCTCTCGCCACGGCCTGCCGAAGGTATCGGCGATGATGATGCCGAGGTCGTGCCCCGTCAGTCTCCGCAGCCCGTCGCGAAGCTCGCGCGCCGAGCGGTCCGAATCCTCGGGCAGGAGGCAGGCGGTATCGGCGTCGACGTTCGATTGGTCCACGCCCGCATTGGCGCAGATCCAGCCGTGCTGGGTTTCCACGATGAGCACGCCCTTGTCTTTCCGCACGATGCGCCGGCTCTCGCGGAGAATGACCTCGACCAGGCGCGGGTCCCGGCCGATCTCTTCCGCCATCGCCGCCGTCTCGGGCGAGGGGGTGATATCGCCCAGCCTGACCATGCGGCCCTCGGCCTTGGACACGATCTTCTGGCTGATCACGAGAAGATCACCGGCCGTGAGCGGTGTTCCTTGCGCGCCCGCGGCGTCGGCGATGAGCCGCGCGAGGTTTTCGCCGCGGGTTATCTCCGGCAATCCCTCGACGCCGATCACCTCATAGCGGGGCGGCACGGTCAAGCCTCCGGCCCGCGGCGGGCGAGGCGTGCCGGCACGTCGAGCGAGACGAGCAATCGCGCGCTTCGTGTGGACGGGCCGCGCTCGAGGAGCAGGCCCAGGTCGTCGGGGGCGTCGATGTCGAGTCCGATGCCTGGCAGTCTCAGCACGAGGGGCCTCAACGCGGCCGCTCGAGCGGCGACCAGGTGATTGTCGAACGAGGGCTCGCCGAACTTGAGCGGCATCGCGTCGGGAGGCTCGAGGAGCGCCGCATTGGTCCCAAAGCCGGACAGCGAAGGCACGAAAACCGCGCCCGGCGCGTCGAGAGGTGTCTCCGACAGCGTGCGAAGCTCGGCCGGGGTGACGCACGGGACGTCGCCGGGAACGGTGAGGAAGCGCGCGGCCCCGCGCGCCAGCGCTGCCCGCTGGGCATGGGCGACGGCCTCGGTGTGACCGAGATTGCTCTCCTCGCGGAGCGTGCCGGCGCCGTGACGCGCGGCGAGTCCTTCGACCGCCGGGTCACGCGTGACGACGAGCACCGGGCCGATCCGAGCGCCGGCCAGCGCCTCGAGCACGTCCTCCAGCATCGCGCGCGCCAGGTCTCGACGCTCCGGAGGGGAGAGGAAGGCGACCAGCCGCTGCTTGGCGTTGACGAGGTCCTTGACCGGAACCGCCACGACCACGCTCATGCGAGAGCCTCGAGCGTCTTCCTGGCCAAGGCGATTTCCCCCTGGCGGTCACGCATGACGGTGTCCGTGAAGATGGGCTGAGTCCCGCCGGACCTGATGCGCGAGTCGAGCGCGGCGTCCTGGCTGTCGGCGAGGAGGATGTCGAGCCACGGAGCGTAGGTGGAGGCGACACCCACCGCGGAAACCTCTCGGCCGCAGGCGGCCATGAGTCGTCCGGCCGGTCCCGAAACGGCCTCGCCTCCGATGATCGGGCTGATCGCGAGAACGGTCGCGTCCGTTGCTTCGAGCGCGCGCGCGATGCCCGCGACGGCGAGGATGGGGCCAATAGAGGTGACGGGGTTGGACGGGCAGACGATGACCGCGTCCGCCGCGGCGATGGCTTCGACCACGCCCGGAGCAGGGCGCGCCGCCGCCGCGTCCGCATAGTCGACCGCCGCCACGTCGACCTGGGTTTTTTCGCGCACGAAATATTCCTGGAAGCCCAGCCAGCCGTCCGGCCCCTGAAGGCGCGTTCTCACGGGCTGATCCGACATCGGCAGCACCGGCTGGCTCACGCCGAGGTCGCGCGCGATCGCGGCCGTGACCTCGGTCAGCGTTTTTCCCTCTTGAAGCAGCCGCGTGCGGTGCAGGTGAGTGGCGAGATCACGATCGCCGAGGTTGAACCACGTAGGCTCGCCGAAGCGGGCCATCGTTTCAAGCGTCCGGAAGCTCTCGTCGCGGAGTCCCCAGCCGCGATGCTCGTCGATGCAGCCGCCGAGCGTATAGCAAATGGTGTCGAGGTCGGGAGAGACATGAAGACCCCACACGAGCGTGTCGTCGCCCGTGTTGCCGACCACGGTCATGGTCCCCGGCGGGACGAGCGCGTCCAGGCCTCGCAGGAGCTTGGCGGCGCCCGTCCCGCCGGCGAGGGCGACGATGCGCATGGCCTGGCTACCGGTGGGCCGGCGAAGCGCGGCGGTCACGGCCGCGGCCCGCAGCGCTCCAGAGCGCGCTGCCGCCGCGCCAGCCGAAGAGCCCGATGCCGGGCCGCCCGCGCAGCGTCTCGGGCAGCTCGGCTTCCGGCACGGGAATGAAGCCGAGACGCACCCACACCCGGTCGAGGCCTTGCGGGCGCGCGAAGACGGTTTCCACCTTCGCGGCTTCCATCGAAGCGAGCGCCTGCATCACCAGGCCCGCAGCGGCATCCAGGGCCGGCTCGGGATCCGCGTCCGGCGGAGCGGTGATGACAGGCCCGTGAAGCATCGCCGCTGCCCCAGCCCTCTCCGCCACGACGGCCCCGACGAGCGTCTCGCCCTGCCATGCGCCCCAGCCGGCGTCGATGTCCTCCGCAGGCGGCGCCCACGCCCCGACGAAACCGAACAGCTCCTGCGCCTCGTGCCCCGGATCTGCGAGGTCCCGAAAGGCGAGGTTGCCCCAGCCGCTACTTCTTGCCAAGCACCGCGTCCTTGATGCTCTTGGCGAGACGGAACTTCACGACGCGCTTCGCCGGGATCTTGATCGGCTCGCCCGTCTGGGGATTGCGGCCCATCCGCGCCTTGCGATTGGCAAGCACGAGCCGCCCGAAGTGCGGAAGCACGAAGATGTTCTTGGCTTCCTTGATCGCGAGCGCTTCGAGCTGCTCGAAGAGATCGACGACCTGCTTCTTCGCGAGACCCGTCTTCTGGGAGAGATGGGTGATGGTGGCGGACTTGCTCATGGGTTTTGCCATTCGGTGATCCTCCGTCTCAGGTTTGAGGGTGAACGAAAAACGATACGGCCACTGCGGATGACCGCGGTCGTCTCGGACAAGGCCGGATTGTAACCCAGCCGTCCCCGCTCGTAAACAACGGCCCCGTCAACCGCTAGGAGCGGCTTGGAATCTCCGTCTTCACCGGGTGCACAAAGCGGAACTGGCTCGACGCGGAGAGCGCGCGGTAGGAGCCGAAGCGCTCCGCGGCGTCCGAGACATGGTCGAGCGGCGAGTCCTCATCGTCGGCGACGTCCGCATAGACTTTGAGCACATTGTAGAGCGTGTCGCGCCGGGCGGGCACGCGCCCGGCCTCGCGGATCAGGCGGCGCAGCTCGGCCGGAGGCACGAGCTGTCCGTAGCCGGCGCCGGCGGAGGTCGAGATGGACTCGTTGATGAGCGTGCCGCCGACGTCGTTGGCGCCCGCCGCGAGGAGGTACTGCGCCATCTTGGGCCCTTCCTTGACCCAGGAGGACTGGATGTTGCGGAACGTGGGGCCGAGGATCAGGCGCGCCAGGGCGTGCATCTTGATCACCTCGACACCCGTCGCGCCTTGACGCACTCCGGGCACGAGCCCTCGCACGTACATCGGCGCTTCCTGATGGATGAGCGACAAGGGAACGAACTCCGTGAAGCCGCCCGTCCGCTGCTGGATGCCTCGCAGCAGGTCCATGTGGCGGATCCAGTGCGCGGGCGTCTCGATGTGCCCGTACATGATGGTCGAGGTGGTCCGGATGCCGAGGGCGTGGGCCGACGTGATCACCTCGATCCACTGGTCGACCGTGATGCGGCCGCGGGCGATCCGGTCGCGGATCTCCGGGTCGAGAATCTCCGCCGACGTGCCGGGCAGCGTGCCGAGGCCGGCCTCGCGCAGCGCCTTGAGAAAGTCGGGGATCGAGAGCCCCGAGCGCGTCGACCCGTACAGGATCTCCTCCGGCGAGAACGCGTGCAGGTGCATCTCGGGCACCGCCGCCTTGATGGCGCGGCAGAGGTCGACGTAGTAGGAGCCGTCGAGCTTTGGCGGCAGACCGGCCTGGATGCAGACCTCGGTGGCGCCCATCTCCCACGCCTCGACGGCGCGCCGCACCACCTCGTCCATGGGGAGGAAGTACCCCTCTTCCTCGCGGTGGTCCCGGCTGAAGGCGCAGAACGTGCAGTGCTTGATGCAGACATTCGTGAAGTTGATGTTGCGGTTGACGACGTAGGTGACGGTATCTCCCGCCTGCCGCCTGCGCATCTCGTCGGCGACGAGAGTGAGCGCGTGCAGCTCGCGACCGACGACCCCGGTGAGCCGGATGCCCTCGTCCACGGTCAGCTCAGTGCCGTCGAGCGCCCGCCCGAGGATGCGGCGAACGTCGCTGTCGATCCAGTCAAGCGTGATGCTGCCGCCGGGGGCCGTGCCGTTCAGTTCCACGTTCTCCACCTTTCGAGGTCGCCTCGCACGAGGCCGTCCTGATCCACGAGCGCCCGCACGCGCGGGCGGAGGCTTTCGTGGATGAATTCGGGGCGCCCCGCGTATTCGGGATACACGGCCAGGCGCTCCCGCAGGTCGAGGCCGGCCCGCTCGGTGGCGCGCCGGAGCACGGCGAGCCCGGGCCACGGCCGCTCGGGGTTGATGTGGTCGGGGGTGAGCGGCGAGACTCCGCCCCAGTCGTTGATGCCCGCCTCGGGCAGGCGCGCGAAATCGGCGTCGGAGAGATTGGGCGGCACCTGGATGTTCATGTCCGGGCCGAGCAGCAGGCGGGCCACCGCCGCCGTTCGGAGGAGATCGTCCATATCCGGCTCGGGTTGGTTCCGCATCGGGATCCCCGGCTTCCGGCGGAAGTTCTGGACGATGACCTCCTGGATGTGCCCGTAGCGCTCGTGCAGATCGCGAATCGCGACGATGGCCTCGACACGCTCCGCGTGGGTCTCGCCGATTCCGATGAGGATGCCGGTGGTGAAGGGGATGGACAGCTTGCCGGCGAGCGCGATCGTCCGGAGGCGCCGGGCCGGGACCTTGTCGGGGGCGCGGTCGTGGGCGAGGCCCGGGCCCAGCAGCCGCTCCGCGACGGTCTCCAGCATGATGCCCATGCTGATGTTGACCTCCCGGAGCGCGGCGAGATCCCGCTCGCCCATGACACCCGGATTCGCGTGAGGAAGGAGTCCCGTTTCCCTCACGACGAGGGCCGAGACCTCCCGCAGATAGCCGAGCGTCGTGCTATGCCCCATGCGCCGCAGGAACTCGCGGTACTCGGGGAAGAGCGCCTCTGGACGGTCACCCAGGGAAAACAGCGCTTCCTTGGCGCCGAGCCGCTCGCCAGCTCTTGCGAGCGCCAGGACCTGGTCGGGAGTCATGCTCAGCGCGCCGGGCTCGCCGGGGTCGCGGCGGAAGGTGCAGTACCCGCAGTAGTCGCGACAGAGGTTGGTCAGCGGGACGAAGACCTTGGCGGAGAAGGTCATGCGCCGGCCGCGGCCGCGGTCTCGCATCGCCGTCGCCGCGGCCAGCAGGTCGGGCAACAGCGGCGCGGGAGACGCGAGGAGGGCCAAGGCCTCCTCCCGTGACGGAGGATGGCCGGCCGCGGCGCGCTCGGCGGCGGCTAGCTCGCGAAGCGCCACTGGAGCACCCTGCCCGGCCTGACCTTGATCATGGTTCCACTGTCGCGCGACAGCTCCATGGTGCGGTATTGGGGATACTTCGACAGTAGGAGATCGATGCCGGCGGCGAAGTCGCGTCCGGCAGTGAGAATCTCGGCAAACCCCTGGATGATGACCCAGCGCAGCCGCCGCCAGTCCTCGTCGTAGTGGTCGATCACGACCGAGACCTTGGGATTCTCCCGGATGTTCCGCACGCGCTTGAGGTCGCCGGAGCGCTTGGGCTTTGCGTCGATGGCGGAGACCAGCGACTCGCCGTCCCAGGCGTAGCAGATCGGCAGCACCAGGGGCTGCCCCGTGCCGTCCGCCGTGGCGAGGCGGCCGAGCCGGGCATTGGCGATGAACTCGGTTACGTCGGCCGGCAAAGCGCTCACGGCTTGACCGCGCGAGGCCCGGAGCCGCGCTGCACCTTCGGGCGCACCTCCTCGGCAAAGCGCTCCATGATGGCAATCCAGCCCTTCACGTCCGAGGCGATCGGGTCGAAGACGAAGTGCGTGACGCCGAGCGCCTGGTAGGTCTTGACGTCCGCGATCACTTGAGCTGCCGTGCCCCGGAAGAGCTGGCGCTCGCCCGCTGCCTCCTTGGCGCGCTTCGGCAGCACTTCCAGCGGGCACCGGAACGAGAGCGTGACGGCTTTCGGATCGCGTCCCGCTTTCCGCGCCCAGTCGCGCACGATCGCGACCTTGTCGCGATACTCCTCCGGCAGCAGCATGGCCGGCGGTCTAAGCCCTATGGGATGCCAGCCGTCCGAAAGCTCTCCGGCCCGGCGAAGCGCGGCATCGGTGTGCCCGCCGACCCAGATCGGAATGCCCCCTTTCTGGCGCGGCTTGGGCATGGCGCTGACCGTACCCATCTGGTAGTAGGCGCCCTTCCATTCCACGGGCTCCTGCGTCCAGCACGCCCGCATGAGCTGCAGATACTCGTCGGTGACTGCCCCCCGTCGCTCGAAGGCCTCGGCGTGGAGCGCCTCGAACTCCTCCTTGAACCAGCCAACCCCGGCGCCAAGGATGACGCGGCCGCCGGAGAGCACGTCGAGGGTGGCGAGCATCTTGGCGGTGACCACCGGGTTGCGGTAGGGGATGACCAGCACGCTCGTCCCTAGCTTCACGCGCGACGTCTCGCCGGCGAGGTAACTCATGAGAGCCAGCGGCTCGAGGTAGCCGTTTGTCCAGTCACCCGCGAACTTGCCGGTCGGAGAGTAGGGGTAGGGAGCGCTCTGCGTGGCCGGGATGACAACGTGGTCCGTGACGAAGATCGAGGAGTAGCGGAGGTCATCCGCCTTGTGGGCGAGCTTTGCGAGAATCTCTGCCGTAGCGAACGGTCCGCGGCCCGGAAATGAAAAACCGAAGTCCATGGGGGGTCATATTGCTCGCCACCCGGGGGCCTGTCAAGGCAAGGACGACGGCCGTCCGATCACCCACTCGGGACGTTTCGAGCAGACGTTCAAGCCGGTTTCGGCTCTGAACTCATGCTTCAGTGGCTTCGAGATTAGTGAGAGATAATATGAGAGAACTAGCTAATTCTAAATGTAATTATTCTATATTGTTTCTAGCCAAGACTTTTGAGTGTCAGTCTGCTGACGCTCTGGGTATGGCTGTGCTAGCTTGGGAGTACCATGCGGCTTTCCTACAAAGTCTTCATGACGTCAGCCCTCGTCATCGTCGCGCTGGTCGCCGTCGCCACCTGGAGCTTGCTGGCCATAAGCCGGCTGGTCGACGTCAATCGAGGCATCGCGACCCAGTCTCTCCCGGCCTTGAGAATGGGCACCTCTTTGCGCGAGCAGCTGGCCGGGCTTATGCGCACTGAGTCGGATGCAGGGCCAGGCGGTGCGGAGGTTGCCCAGAGGGCATGGAATGATCGGGCGGCCCGCATGGCCAAGGAGTTCGATCTCCTGCGCCTCTTTCTCAGCACCGACGAAGAGCGATGGCAGCACCAGGAAGCGACGGTCGCTTTCGCGACCTACCGCCGGCTGGCGGCGATGGGGCCTGGTCTCGATTCCGAGCGGCGTCTGGCGGTAGACCGCACCGAGGCCCACCTCGACCGTATGCTGGGCGCCACGTACGGCGCCCTCGAGGAAACGCAGAGCGAGGCGCGCCGGCTCGAAGGGCACACCTGGCATACGGTGTACTGGGCGCTCCTGGTAAGCCTGGCTGCGGGCCTCGCTACCACGGCCATCCTGTCCGTGCACCTGACGCGCTCGCTCAGCCGGCTGTCGGTCGCCACGGCCCAGCTCGCCGACGGCGCCTTCACCGAGCCGATCCGGGTGACGAGCCGTGACGAGATCGGGGAGCTGGCGCGCTCGTTCAACCGGATGGCGGAGCGGCTCCGCGAAGTGGATCACCTCAAGGAGGAGTTCTTCTCTCACATCTCGCACGAGCTGCGAACCCCGCTGACCTCCGTGAAGGAGGCCACGCACCTCTTGGTCGACGGGGTGCAGGGGCCGCTCACGCCCAAGCAGGAGCGGCTCGTGGGCATCATCGCCGCGAGCTCGGACCGGATCCTGCGGCTCGTGAACCAGGTGCTCGAGCTCTCCCGCCTTCGCGCCCGCCTCCTTCCGATCGAGCGGCGGCCGGTGGACATCGAGAAGGTCATCGTACGCGCGCTCGAGGAGCTGCGCCCGCAGATCGAAGAAAAGGGGCTGGCCGTCGGGCGCGCGACCAGCGGCACGGACTTCGCGCTGCAGGGCGACGAGGACCAGCTGCTCCGCGTCGTCGTCAACCTTGTCGGCAACGCGGTCAAGTTCACGCCGCACGGCGGCGCGGTGACGGTCGGCCTGACCGATGTAGGTCCCGCCGTCGAGATCGCGATCGAGGACACCGGGATCGGCATTCCGGCGACGCATCTGACCGGCATCTTCGATCCCTACAAGCAGGCCCACAGGGGACACGGGGGCTCGGGCTTGGGGCTCGCCATCGTCAAAGGTCTCGTCGAAGCGCACGGCGGGAGCGTGGAGGTCGAATCGGGGGCGGGGCGGGGAAGCCGCTTCCTCGTGCGCCTGCCTCGCGACGGCGCGCCCGCGATCGCCGCCGCGCCGTCAGGGGGCGAGCGGTGAAAGCCGCGCGCGCGCTGGTCGTGGACGATGACCCGGACATCCTCGAGGTCCTCGAGATGCGGCTGCAGTCGATGGGGCTCGACGTGACGCTCGCGAAGAACTATCGCGAGGCGATCACGCTGCTCGACGAGCGAGGTTTCGACGTGGCGCTCCTGGACCTTCGCATGGAGCCGGTCGACGGCCTCAAGCTCATGACGGCCGCGCACGAGCGCCAGCCGCGCCTGCCCGTGCTCATCATGACGGCCCACGGCACCATCGACAATGCCGTCGAAGCCGTGCGGCAGGGAGCCTTCGACTACCTGACAAAGCCGTTCGTGCCGGAAGAGCTGCGCGGCAAGGTCGGCCGGGCGCTGTCGGAACGCCGGTGGACCCGTGACCGGACGCTCCTCAAGGCCGTGGGCGACGCGCTCGGATCCTCCGGCACCAAGGAGCGGGTCCTTGACGCCATTGCCCAGGCCACGGTCGAGGCCACTGAGGCCGAAAGAGCCGTGGTCTTCCTGCTGGAGGAAGGCAGCCTGGTGCCGATGGCCAGCGCGGGCGCCGCGCCGGGTTCCATCGACGACCTCGCCAAAATGGCGGCGGACGTGATCGACCGGAAGACTCCAACGGCGGCGACGGCCGACGCCAACGGACGGGTGATGCTGGGCGCTCCCCTCTTCGTGGGCGGGGGCGCCGCCGGCGCGCTCGTGGTCGAGACCCGGGTGGAGCCGACCGAGGACGATCTGGACGTGCTCGCGCTCTTCTCCTCGCAGGCGGCGGTCGCGCTCAAGAATACGCGGGAGCTCGAGCGCCTGCGGAGCGGCGCGCTGGCGGCCCTCGGCCGCATGGCCGCCCAGGTGGCGCACGAGCTGCGGAACCCGCTGGGAGGGCTCAAGCTCTTCGCCGAATACCTCGAGCACAGGCTCGGCAAAGCCGGGGACGCCGAGGGTACCGAGGTGGCTGGCAAGATCAGCCGCGAGGTCGATCACATGGCCGACCTCGTCCGGGAGATCACCCAGTTCGGCCGGCCGGGGTCTTTGCGGCGCGCTCCGACCAATGTCAACGGCCTGCTGGAGTCGTGTCTCGGCCTGGCCCAGGCGCGCGTGGCCGGCAAGGACATACGCGTGGCGCTCGAACTCGACATGGCGCTGCCGCACCCAGCACTCGATTCCCGCGAGGTCCGCAAAGTCTTCCTCAATCTGATCGTCAACGCGCTCGAGGCCATGAGCGCCGGAGGGGAGCTGACCCTGCGCACACGCGCGATGGAGCGGGGATTCGTCGAGATCAGCGTCGAGGACACGGGCTGCGGCATGAGCGAGGAAACGCGCGCGCGGGCCTTCGATCTCTTCTTCACCACCAAGGACACCGGCACGGGACTCGGCATGGCCATAGCGCGGACCGTCATCGAGCAGCACGGAGGGCGCCTGGAGATCCGGAGCCAGGTCGGCCGCGGCACCCAGGTCCGCGTCGCGCTGCCGGTGGTGGCGCCGTGAAGCCGGGAGTGCTGGTCGTCGACGATGAGCCCGCGATCGCGGAAAGCCTGCGGCTCATCCTCGAGCGCGAGGGCTATTTCGTCGAGACGGCGGGGAGCACGGCGGACGCGGCCGCCCGCCTGGACGGCCGGGACTTTTCCGTCGCGCTCGTGGACCTGGTCCTGCCCGATGGTGACGGCCTGGGCCTCCTGAGGATGCTGAAGAGCCGGGATGCGGACCTCGAAGTGATCATCATGACGGGCCACGGCTCGATCTCGAAGGCGGTGGAGGCGACCAAGGAAGGCGCTTTCTACTTCGTCACCAAGCCCTTCGATTCGGCCGAGATGCTGACGCTGCTCGGCAAGGCCCTCGAGCGCCGGCGTCTCCTGGCGGAGACGTCCGATCTCAAGCGCCAGCTCGCCGAGCAGATGGGCTATGGCGAAATGCTGGGCGGCTCCCCGACCATGCGGCGCGTCTTCGAGCTGCTCGACTCGGTCGCGGCGTCGGACGCCAACGTCTTCATCGTGGGCGAGAGCGGCACCGGCAAGGAGCTGGCGGCGAACGCCGTCCACGCCAAGAGCCCGCGCGCCCAGGGCCCGCTCATCAAGATCAACTGCGCCGCGCTGCCGAAGGACCTCATCGAGTCCGAGCTGTTTGGGCACGTCAAGGGCGCCTTCACGGGCGCCACCTCCGATCGGGCAGGTCTCCTCGAGGAGGCCCACAAGGGCTCGCTGCTCCTCGACGAGATCACCGAGATGCCGGCCGATCTCCAGGCCAAGCTCCTGCGCGTGCTAGAAGACCGGAGCGTGCGACGACTCGGCGGCAGCCGCGCGGTGCCCGTGGACTTCCGCCTCATCTCCTCGACGAATCGGGACCCCGAGGCGGCGGTCAGGGACGGCTCGCTCAGGCAGGACCTCTACTTCCGCATCAACACCGTGACGGTCGAGCTGCCGCCGCTTCGCGAGAAGACCAACGACATTCCGCTGCTCGCGAAAGGCTTCCTCGAGCGCTTCCGGCTCAAGCACAGCCGGCCGGTGGAGGGGATAGACCCCGAGGCTTTCAGGCGCCTCCTGTCCTACATGTGGCCGGGCAACGTGCGCGAGCTCGAGCACGTCATCGAGCGCGCGGTCCTGGTGGCCCGCGGACGCGAGATCACCACGGTCGACCTGCCTGAAGCCCTCAATGCGGGCGCGGCGCTCTTGACCACGGTTCCGCCGGCCGGATCCCTTGAAGAGATCGAGCGCGTCTCGATCGTCCGTGCGCTCGAAACGACCGGCTGGAACAAGCAGGCCGCCGCGGCCCTCCTAGGTCTTCGCCGGCCGACGCTGTACTCCAAGATGCGCCGTCACAACATTCCCCAGCGGCGTACCTGAACTCCAGCGGCGTATCTATCCGATGTCCGCTCGTTGACGGTGTCAGGGCCTGTCGTCACCGTCGTGACGCCATTCCTGACATCTCGCTCGCAAACCCGCGTCGAATCGCATCTCTCGGCTGGGCCCCCCGATTGCAATAGCCTTCATCAGGAGGTAGGGCTCATGCCGAAGATGCTCGTAGTCGACGACGATCCCGCTTGGCGCGCCCTCTACCGGATGGGCTTCGAGGGAGACTTCGAGGTCTTCGAGGCGGTGGACGGGCTCGATGCCCTGGCTGCCCTCGACCGGGTGCGACCGGACATCATCGTGCTCGATCTCAAGATGCCTCACCTCGACGGGATGGGATTTCTCCGGCAAATGGAGCGTCGCGGAATGAAGGTGCCGGTCATCGTGTGCTCCGGCATGTTCAGCATGGACAGTCCGCCCGCGATCCCGGGCGTGTTTCCGGCCACGAAGAGCCCGGACCTTCGCAATGTCTGGAGCGCCCTCGAGGCCGCGATGCCGCGGCCGGTCGAAATGGATCCCGTGCTCAAGGCCCGCCGAGCTGTGGAAGAGACCGTCTGGCGCGATTGAAGAAGTAGCTGCTCCAGCTATCCCCCCTGCCTAGCGCCGAGGCAATTTTCAGCATCTGCCTATCAATTGGGCAGATGTCTGCCTCGAGAGCCCCTCCGTTGTGGATGCAAGCAATTGATTTCTCTCGCCCTCTCGGAATTCGGTCCCCCGGCACGGCAGGTGCAAACCAAGGCGCCCCGGGAGGACTTCATGAAAAAGATCGAAGCCATTATCAAGCCGTTCAAGCTCGACGACGTCAAAGAGGCCCTGACGGGCATCGGCGTCATCGGCATGACGGTCTCCGAGGTCCGCGGCTTCGGCAGGCAGAAGGGTCACACGGAGCTCTACCGCGGCGGCGAGTACACCGTGGACTTCCTCCCCAAGATCAAGATCGAGGTCGTGGTGCCCGACAGCCTCGTGGACAAGGTCTCGGGTGTCCTCGCCGGAGCCGCCAAGACCGGCAATATCGGCGACGGCAAGATCTTCGTTCATCCAGTGGACACTGCCATTCGCATTCGAACCGGCGAGCGCGACGAGAGTGCCCTGTGACGGCGAGGGCCGGGGAGGAGAAGCCGTAATGAGAGCGTCCCGCGTTTGCTTGGTCATCCTGCTGATGGCGGCGCTGGGCATGTGCGCCGCAGGCGCCGTCTTCGCCCAGTCCCCGCCCGCCGCGGCGCCGCCTGTTGGGGCCGCACCGCCTGGCGCGACGCCCGCGCCGGCGCCGCCCGCCAAGATCGACACGGGGGACACCGCGTGGGTCCTGATGTCCTCGGCCCTCGTGCTGCTCATGACGGCGCCGGGCCTGGCGCTCTTCTACGGCGGCATGGTCAGGCAGAAGAACGCGCTCGGAACCTTGATGCACAGCTTCATCATCCTCGCCCTCATCTCCGTCCAGTGGGTGCTCTGGGGCTACACCCTCGCCTTCGGGCCGGACAAGGGGGGCATCATCGGAGGGCTCGAGTGGGTCGGTCTCCGGGGCGTCGGCGCCGAGCCCAACGCGGCCTACGCCGCCACCATCCCGCACCAGGCCTTCATGCTCTTCCAGATGATGTTCGCCGTCATCACGCCCGCGCTCATCACCGGCGCCTTCGCCGAGCGGAAGAAATTCTCGACGTTCATCGTGTTCGTCCTGGCCTGGGCGACGCTCGTCTATGACCCGCTGGCCCACTGGGTCTGGGGAGACGGCGGGTGGCTGCACAAGCTGGGCGCGCTCGATTTCGCGGGCGGCACCGTCGTCCACATCTCGTCCGGCGTGTCGGCCCTCGCGGCCGTCCTGGTCATCGGCAAGCGCAGGGGTTACGGCCAGCAGCCGATGCCGCCCCACAACCTGCCTTTGACGGTGATGGGCGCGAGCCTGCTGTGGTTCGGCTGGTTCGGCTTCAACGCCGGAAGCGCGCTCGGCGCCAACGGCCTCGCCGTTCACGCTTTCACCACCACGAACACCGCCGCGGCAGCGGCCGCCCTCGGCTGGATGCTGACGGAGTGGAGCTCGCGCGGCAAGCCCACCGTGCTCGGGGCGGCCTCGGGTGCCGTGGCGGGCCTGGTTGCCATCACGCCCGCCGCCGGCTTCGTTACGCCCATGGCCGCCCTGATCATCGGGGGCCTGGCCGGCGTGCTCTGCTACACGGCGTGCAACATGAAGACGAAGCTCGGCTACGACGATTCGCTCGATGTCGTCGGCGTGCACGGCATCGGCGGGACGTGGGGGGCGCTCGCCACCGGCATCTTCGCCAGCAAGGCGGTCAACGAGGGCGGCGCGAACGGTCTTCTCTACGGCGAGCCCGGGCAGCTCTGGAAACAGGTCGTGGCCGTCGCGGCAACCCTCGTCCTGGGTTTCGTGATGACGTTCGTGATCCTCAAGGTGCTCGATGCGATCATGGGCCTGCGCATCACGGAGGACGACGAGATGGCGGGGCTCGATCTCTCCCAGCACTCCGAGACCGCGTACGCCCTCGGCGGGTCCTCCTACGGCGAATACGGGATGAGCGGCCCCGGCGCAGGCGCGTTCGCGGAGGCCATGAAGGCGGCCCAGGCCAAGCGCCCGGCCCATTGACGCATCGGATCGAAGCGCATAGGGTAGCCAGGCCGGTGGAGCAGCGACGCTCCGCCGGCCCGGCATTTTAGTCCCACGTCACTCCAAAGGAGGCGGAACGCATGACCCCGAAGGACGTACTGAAGATGGCCAAGGAGAAGGGCGTCAAGATCGTCGACCTGCGGTTCATCGACCTTCCTGGCCTCTGGCAGCACTTCTCGATCCCGGTCTCCGAGCTGAGCGAGGGCATCTTCCAGGACGGCCTGGGCTTCGACGGCTCGTCCATCAGAGGCTTCCAGACCATCGACGAGTCCGACATGCTGCTCATGCCGGACGCGTCGACGGCGCAGATGGATCCGTTCACCGCCGTCCCCACCATGGTGTTGATCTGCAACGTCAAGGACCCGATCACTGGCAAGGCCTACACGCGGGACCCGCGCTACGTCGCCCAGAAGGCCGAGGCATACGTGAAGAAGTCGGGCGCCGGGGACACGATCTTCATCGGTCCCGAGCTGGAGTTCTTCTTCTTCGACTCGATCCGCTTCGACCAGAGCTACAACCACGGCTACTACTTCATCGATTCCGAGGCCGGCGCCTGGAACACGGGCCGTGAGGGCACCCCGGACCGGCCGAACCTCGGCTACAAGCCGCGCTACAAGCAGGGCTACTTCCCCGTGCCGCCCATGGACCATTTCCAGGACATCCGCTCCGACATGGTGCTGGCGCTGGAGTCGGTCGGGGTGCGCGTCGAGGTGCACCACCATGAGGTGGCGACGGGCGGGCAGACCGAAGTCGACATGCGGTTCGACACGCTGACGAAGATGGCGGACAAGGTCTGCTGGTACAAGTACTGCGCCAAGAACACGGCCAAGAAA
>Ga0137363_10000318_pt1 | contig 26904 bp, 23 predicted proteins | sample MadtaG_FD_104800 | JGI IMG/M metagenome (GOLD analysis project Ga0137363, IMG submission 104800) | Vadose zone soil microbial communities from Angelo Coast Range Reserve, California, USA - Mad1_115_16 metaG | ecosystem: Environmental > Terrestrial > Soil > Vadose zone | place: USA: California...
TCGTGCTCGGCATCTGCGCCAGCTTGTCCTCGATCTCCGACCAAACCTTCATAGGGTAAATCCTGGCCGTCTCACCCGTGGTGCTGGTGATGTAAAACTGGTTGCCATACTCTTTCAATTCGTCTAGAAACACGGCGGGTATTTTCAATCGGCCCTTCTCGTCCACCTTCGCCGGACAGTTGCCCCGCAGCTTCATGCGCTCCACTCGATGCGACCCCGGTTTTGCCTGAATCGCACACAAATATGTGGTCTAGAATGGCCAAAAATGCCCACTTTCCCCACAAAACTGTTTTGCTTATCTACCTTGCCCCAGCGCCCGCTACTTCGTTCTACTGTGGTCCACTTCTTACCACTTTTGACCACATCATAGGCTGCTTTCACCGCTTGTCAAGAGGAATCATGCATTTTTGTAAAAATAGTTTCGAAACTCAGGCGAAGAGTAGGCGCGGAATTCGTGCCGCCACAAATTGTGGCTTCAGCTTGAACCTACAACAATGGTTGGTGGTAGCGTTTTCGCTGCACTCCGAGCGAAGTTTTTCGGATCCTCGCCCCTCACTAAAGCGGAGATAGTTTGACGAAATCGACTCAATCGTTCGTGTTCCGGTCAGCGCTGAAGTGCCGCCCGTAACTTTCACTATTTTCAAGTGTCTCGTCACGTCCCCATTCCTTTCAAATGGATTCCGTGTTATCCTTATTTTTGTTTCGTTGCATTTGACTCCAAAAAGGAGCCTCCGACCATGGAATGGGTTACCCCTCGGCACGAAGAAATCGACCTCAACTGCGAAGTCAGCTCGTACGCCAACGCCGAACTCTAATCTGTTTGACCGCGGCAAGCGGTCATCTGCGAACGTGCCGAAATGCGCGTAAAAGTCCTCGGCTCCGCAGCCGGGGGCGGATTTCCCCAATGGAATTGCGGCTGTCCAAACTGTAGCGGCCTCCGCAACGGCACGTTAAAATCTCGTCCACGCTCGCAGACGCAGATCGCCATAGCGCCAGACCCTGAATATGCCCTGCGCGCGTATTGGACTCTTGTCAACGCTTCCCCCGACCTTCGCTCGCAAATCGTTGCCGCCCGTGAGTTAGGCCCTTTTTCCAACACCAGGTCCTCCAGCGCAATCCTCGATGTGTATCTTCAAAGCGCTGATGTCGATTCATTGGTAGGTTTGCTGCACCTGCGCGAGTTTCAGGCATTCAAGATCTTTTCTACACACGCCATCCGGCGCATCTTGGCGGAAGAGAATTCCATCTTTCAAGTCCTGGGCCGCGCGAGGCCTCCGGTGCAATGGTTTCCTCTGCAGTTCGCCTCTCATCTCAGTTGGGAAAAGAAGCACGATCCGAAGGAAGTCCCAAAATTCATTTCCCACGCTATATCCCTCGGGGGAGAGTATCCGGATTACATCAGCAAAAAACTGCGCACCGTGCTGCCTCCTGAAGAGGCGGTTATCGGTTTGGCTTTCGACTACGCAGGGAAACGCGTCTTCGTTGCACCGACACTGCCCGGCCGCAACACGGAATGGAAGCAGTGGGCCGAATCCAGCGACCTCGTGCTGATCGATGGCACGTTCTGGACCGACGACGAACTGCTGCAAACTGGCCGCAGCCAAAAAACAGCCCGCCAAATCGGCCATCTCCCGATTTCCGGTTCGGGCGGCTTAATCGAGCAGTACCCCAAGCACGCCAAAGGGCGCAAGGTCCTGATCCACATCAACAACACCAATCCGATCCTTAACGAAGACAGCGCCGAACATCGCGCCGTGCGTGAAGCCGGTTGGGAAATCGCCTATGATGGGATGGAGTTCAACCTGTGACTCCATCCACGAACCACGTTGTCGAAAGACCGTTGCTCTCGGAGTCCGAGTTCATCGCCGGCTTTCACGCGATTGGTGAAGAACTCTACCATCACAAGCATCCGTTTCATCTGCTCATGCATGAAGGCAAGCTTACCCGCGGCCAGCTTCAGGCCTGGGCGCTCAACCGTTACTACTACCAAAGCCGCATACCAATTAAGGACGCAGCCATCCTGGCGCGCAGTGAAGATCCTGCGTTCCGCCTGGCCTGGCGTAAGCGCATCCTCGATCACGACGGCGACGGTTCGAAACCGGGCGGCATTGAAAAATGGCTCCGTCTTGTCGAAGCCACTGGCCTCTCACGTGAACACGCGCTTCGTGGCGATGGCATCCTTCCCGCGACGCGTTTCGCTGTTCAGGCGTATGTTGACTTCGTTTCCACGCACTCGCATCTTGAGGCCGTCGCTTCTTCTCTTACGGAACTCTTCTCACATAAGCTCATCGCTCTCCGCTTGGACCGCATGCGCCAGCACTACCCGTGGCTCTCCGGCGGCCTCGATTATTTCACGGGCCGCCTGACGCAAGCCCCAGAGGACGCGGAGTTTGCGCTCACCTGGGTCGTGAAGCACGCGCAAACGCGTTCGCAGCAAGACGCTGCGCACGCCGCGCTGCGCGCCAAATGCGACATTCTCTGGGCTCAACTTGACGCCCTCCACTTCGCATACGTCAATCCAGGCTGGCCGCCCCCGGGCGCTTTTCGGCCCGCCGAGAACCAAAAGTGAAAACCGCAGCCGGACACGTCAGCGCAACTGCATCAGGTAGGGAAGGCGGTTTGCCTCTCTCCCTGCGCAGGCAACTCCTCTGGATGGTCCTTATCGCCCTCGCCATACGCGTGGCTGTCATTCCCTTAGTGCTGAGCGACCAAATCGACCCCGCGCGCGACCATTGGAATTTCGGGTGCGAGACGGGCCGTCTCGCGCGCTCTCTCGCTTCCGGCAATGGATTCGCCTCGCCCCTCTTCGGCGACACTGGACCATCTGCATGGATGACGCCGCTCTATCCCTTGCTTTTGAGCGCTGTATTCAAGGTCCTGGGTATTTACTCCACTGCCTCAGCCTGGTGCATTTTGGCGCTCAACGGTTTGTTTTCCGCGTTAACAACCGTACCGATCGTTCTCACAGCCGGCATGAGTTTTGGCTGGCGAACCGCGCGGCTTGCGGGCTGGTTGTGGGTCTTTTTTCCCTACGCCATTTATCTTAGTGCCGGGCTCATCTGGGGACACACGTTGGACGCCCTGCTTATGGCCACCGCCGTTTGGCTGACTTTTCGCCTCAGAACGGAGAACACCTGTGGCCTTTGGTCATTCTACGGAGTCGTCTGGGGCTTGAGTGCGCTCGCCAGCCCGGTCCTTTTGGCCGCATTACCCGGATTGCTGGCGTGGCTCGTTGCCGAAAAGCGCCGGAATCTGGTGCCGTGGCTGGCCCGCACGGCGGCTGCTTTGGTGATTTTTGCAATCGTTCTTTCACCTTGGTTCATCCGCAACGCCGTGACCTTCGACCGCTTCATTCCGCTCCGCGACAACTTCTGGCTTGTTTTCTGGCAAGGAAATACTGGGGATACCTCAGACCTCTATCCGGACTGGGCGAATCCGCCTCATAGCCCCGCGGAAATGGCTGAATTACAGCGGGTCGGCGAACTGGCCTACATGGAAGAGAAGCACCAGCAAGCTCTTTCGTTTTTGCATGCCCATCCGGGACTCTTTGTGTGGCTCACGCTTCGACGTATCGGCTTCACTTGGACAGGCTTCTGGAGCCTGTCTCATCCTTACGTGGATAACGAACCATTCCAGATTCCCAACACCTTGTTTTGTACGATCCTGACAATCGGCATGCTGGCAGGGCTAAAATTTGCTTGGAAGCAAAACGCAAGGATGGCCTTTCCTTACGCGTGGGTGCTGTTCGCGGTTCCTTTCGTCTACTACATCACGCACCCTGGTGTGGAATACCGCCATCCCATCGATCCCGTGCTCGTTTGTCTGATCGCATTCGCTTGTACGGAGTGGCGAGCCCGGCGGCGTGGCGCTTCCATCCCCGGGGGTGAGGAAGCCAGCCGAGTGGTAGTGGAGACCACTGCATGAACCCTGAGATGGACAGCCGCCCGCGCCTGGCCCCCGGATGCCGCCTGGGCGAAAACAATCAGCAGCGCGTCCTGCTCATGCCTGAACGCGCCCTCCGCCTGAATGGGCCAAGCCTCGAAATTGTTGAGCGCTGCGACGGCAAGCACACCGTGCAGCAAATCATCACAGATTTGCAGAAGATCTATTCCAAGGCGCAGCCGCAAAAAGTCGAAGAGGATATCCTCGGCTATCTTGCTCTTCTCCAAAAGGAACGTGCTCTCGATTTCGACTTGTAGGGGCAGCCCGCCGTGGCGGGCGCATTTCGGTTTCGTAGCGGCCGCCTTCCGAGGCGGGCGCATTTGTATGCAGTTTCTTGGAGTGCGGGAGCGCAGCTCCCGCTTTTCCGTCAGCTACGCGCTCAATCGTCAATGCCGAATGAAATCTCCAACCCGCTCGCCCTAATCACCGAACTCACCCACCGGTGCCCGCTCCATTGCGTCTATTGTTCCAACCCACTCGAATTGCAGGCACGCACCAACGAGCTTTCCACTGAAATCTGGACCCGCGTCTTTCAGGAAGCAGCGACAGCCGGCGTCCTTCAGGCCGATCTTACCGGCGGCGAACCTCTTGCCCGCCCCGACATCGTCGAACTCGTCCGCGCCGCCCGCTCCGCTGGCCTGTACGTCAACCTCATCACGTCCGGCCTGCCCCTGGATGAATCAAAACTTTCCGCGCTCGTCGCCGCCGGGCTCGACCACTTTCAACTGAGTTTTCAGGGCGCGCGGGAAGAAACGTCCAACGAGATTTCGGGCACAAAATCCCACGCGCAAAAGCTTCGCGTTCTTGATTGGCTCCGCCAGCATCGTGTGGCGGTCACGCTCAATTTCGTCATCCAGCGCCGCAACATCGATCAGCTCGCGGAAATGCTCGCCATCGCTGAATCCTCCTGCGCCACACGCATCGAGTTCGCCAACGTCCAGTACTACGGCTGGGCTTTCGCCAATCGCGAAAATCTATTGCCAACGCGCGCGCAGTTGGATCAATCTCTCGCCTTCGTCAAGCGCGAACAGGAGCGGCTCCAAGGCAGGATTCGAATCGAGTGCGTCGTCCCCGATTACTACGCAAAATATCCCAAACCCTGTATGGGCGGCTGGGGGCGCAAACTCATGTTGATCACGCCAAGCGGTGACGCGCTCCCCTGCCACGCCGCGCAAGTCATTCCCGGTCTCTCCTTCGAGAACGTGAAAGATCGCGGCCTGCGCGAAATCTGGGAACACTCAGCGGCATTCCAGAAATTCCGTGGAGAAGATTGGATGCAGGAACCTTGCAAAACCTGCGACCGCCGCGAGCAGGATTTTGGCGGCTGCCGCTGCCAGGCTTTGCTCCTCGCGGGAGATGCCGCTGCCACCGACCCTGTCTGCTCGCTCGCGCCGTTGCGCCCCAATGTCGACGCCATCCTGGCCGGCTTAAATCTAATCTCCGATCCCGTAGCAGCGGGGCTTGCCCCGCCTGCGGCCAGCCAACTCGCCCGGCCATCCTGGCTCTACCGCCCGAACCCTGCTTGAGGTTCCTGCGCCGCCTGCGCCCGGCGCAGCCGCTTCACCACGCGAAACAGGAAAACAAGGCTCCCTAGCAACACAAGAATTCCGAATGCGGCAAGCGTCCTCGGCGCTCCAGCGTGTTTCGCCACTCCGCCCGCAATCAGCGACCCAATCGGCTGCATTCCCATCATCATCGTCGCGTATACCGCCATCACCCGGCTGCGCAATTCATCCGGCACGCGGTATTGAATCAGCGTATTCGTCGCCGTCATTTGAGACGTTACTGCAAATCCCACAATCACCAGCACCGCCGACGACAGCCAGAAAAATCGCGATTGTGAGAACACTACCAGGCCAATCGCGCAAACCATGGAGGTCGCCGCGATCCATCGCGCCAGTCCCTTGTAATCCGTCCGCGCCGCGAAGTGCAAGGCCCCGAGAACGGCTCCAATCCCCGCAAAACTCATCAGCAATCCAAACCCACCCACCCCGCCATGCAAAACGTCCTTCGCAAACAACGGCAGGAACACCGCGTACTGCAAGCCGAACAAACTCAGCACGCTCAGCAGAAGCAGCGCCGAGCGGATCGGCAGGTCGTGCATCGCAAAGCGAAAGCCCTGGATGAAATTCTGAAAAGGAGAACCCTCGGGTGGTTTCAGCTCCGTCTTCGCTATCCTCATCGCCGCCAGCGCTCCGATGACCGCGAGGAAACTCAGGCCGTTCATCAGAAAGCACCAACCCTCGCTGCTCTTCACGTGATGCGCGTCCAGCCAAGCGATCGTCGCCCCCGCAACCGCCGGTCCCACAACGCGCGCGCCGTGGAAAATCGAGGAATTCAGCGCAATCGCGTTGGGCAGATCCTCCTTCCCAACCATCTGCACAAAAAAAGCCTGGCGGATCGGCACGTCAAACGCGTTAACAATCCCCACCAGGAACGCAATGAGAATCAGTTCCCAAACCTTGATTACATTTCCGAGCGTAAGCCCGGCGAGTGCAAACGCCAGAATCATCGAAGCGGTCTGCGTCCACATGACCCCGCGATGCCGGTTGTAGCGGTCGCCGACGCATCCGCCAATCGACGCGAGAAAGAGTATCGGGACCTGGTTTGCGAATCCGAACACGCCCAGCAGCGCCGCTGATCCGGTCAGTTTGTAGACCAGCCAGAGCTGCGCGGTCGTTTGCATCCAGGTCCCGATCAGCGAAACGAGCTGTCCCGCGATAAATAGTTGAAAATTGCGGTGCTGCATCGCGCGGAAGCGCGGGGAAACGGCAGGGCTGACGGCGGGGCTGACCGCTGTGCGGTCACTTTGCAAAATATTCTTCCTCCATTCGTTGGATGCAAGAGTCGTGAACTAGTCACGATGCCGTGAGAGGAGACGAATTGTCAATGCAGTCTAAAGGAGGAAACGAACCAGATTGTCTCTCGGAAAAAACAAGGCGCTGCGCTATTCGTTTGGCGGGTCCGGTGCGCCGCCTACGTGCAAATGGCTCAGGTCGCGAAGCGTGGCTTTGTCTTCCGCGCTCATGCCCCGCGTGAAATTCGGATCATTCAAATGCTGATTGCGCGCTGACTCCGGCATGTTCTTCAGCACGCCCAATCGTTGTTGAATGGCGCGTTTGCGGTCCGGCGGCAGTTGTTGCCACTTCGGCAGCACGTCATTGCGGATGTGATTCTTCTGTTCCGGCGTCAGTTGACCCCAGACCTGAGCGCGCTCCCTTAATTCCTGCCGCTGCGCAGGCGGCAGTTTTTGCAGTTGCCGGTTATCCTCCAGAACCTTCCGCTTTTCCTGTGGACTCAAGCTATTGAAGTCCCGTTTCGGCGGCGTGTATGCCGACGGCGGCCGGTTCGGATTATTACTTTGCCCCGCCATCATCCCCGCGCGATCTATGTCCGAGGCCGGTGGCCGGCCCGTGTTCGCATTCGGCGGACGGTTCGCGCCAGAGTTCTGCCGTTCGTTTTGCGGTCTTCGCGCTTCCTGTTGCTGTTGTCGACGCTCCTGCCTTTGTTCCTGTCTCTGCTGCCTCGGCGGCTGCTGTCGTGGCGACTGCTGCCGCGGTGGCTGGCTCTGCTGCCGTGGTGGCTGGCTCTGCTGCTTGGGCGGCTTATTGTCCTGCCGATTCTGCGCCCAATTCGCGCGCGATCCCTGCGCAAACGACGGCACAGCCAACGCCGCGCTCATTCCCAGCGCCGCCAACCATCCCGCGAATTGGAGTCTCGATCTCATGTCCCGTTACATCTGTTGATTAAGCTGATTCTGCTGATCCGTTTCGTCGGCTTGTACCGGTGGCGGCAGCTCAGTTAACGGCGCAAAATCCGAAATGACATCATAGTTTTCCAGCAGCTGCATGTTCTGATTGATTTTGTCGACGTCCGCCGCACTCAAGTTAACGTCCGCCGATCGCGATCCAATCCACACCGTTGCCAGCAGCAGCATCGACGCCGCAAACGCCACTCTCGGCGACGGCGCAAACCATGCCCACCAACCCTGCTTCGCCGGCTCCGCCGCCACACGTGCATGCACGCGCAAATCAAACGCCGCCGACGGTTCGATCCCCGGCAACTCGTCCAGCAGCACATTTACCGCGCGAAATTCGTTCACGCGCACACGGCACGCCGCGCACGTCGAGAGATGCTTCTCCATCTCCAGCCGTTCGCCTTCCTTCAGGCGCCCGTCCACGTACCCCATGATCTTCTTTTCCATCCGGCTACAACTCATGACTTCCTTCCCTTCTGGCCCACTTCTACTGCTTGCCGTGCTGCGCCACGAGGGGGGCCAGTTCCACCCGCAGCGTTTCGTATGCCCGGAACAACAACGATTTCAGCGCGCTCTCCGAACATTGCAAAATCTTGGAAATTTCTCCGTAATCCAGCTCCTGATACTTGTGCAGCAGCACTGCCGCCCGCTGCTTTTCCGGCAATTTCTCAATCGCGTACCGGATCATCTTCCTCCGGGTCTCCTCGATCAGGTGTTGCTCGATGTTCGGATGCTTCTCGGCGACATCCAGCGTCTTCTCGTCACCGTCCTCCGCATCCGTCTTCACTGGCGCATCCAGTGAGATTTCCATCCGCTGGTACCGGTTGTCCCGCACCGAGTTCAACGCCAAGTTTGTCGCGATCCGGAACAGCCAAGTGGTGAACTTCGCGCTCGGCACGTACTCGGCCCGCGCGCGATACACCCTCAAAAAAACTTCCTGCGCCAGATCTTCCGCTTGTTCCCTGTTCCGTACCATGCGGTACAGGAAATTGATCAATGGACTTCTGTAGCGATGCAGCAAAAGCGTGAACGACTGTTCGTCGCCCGCCTTCACGTCCAGCATCAGTTGGACGTCCGACCTGGCCATAGCCGCCACACTGTATCAAACCCTGCCGGTCTCAGAAAGTTGCTTGTGGTTCCTAGCCTGGAAGGGACTCTAACCCGTTGTAGTGGTGGGCTTTAGCCCGGCCTCGGATAGCTCTCGTAAAGCTCATCCAAGACGCCCTCAGATGTGGAATAAGTGCTGCATTATCAGCAAACTAGCAACCCCAACGAACACCAGCAATGCCATCCGCCAATTCGGCTCCCGATTCACTTCCGGCAGCAGGTCCGTCGCTGCCACGTATAAAGTCACTCCGCCCGATAGCGGCAGCGCATATTTCAATTGCGCTTGCAAAGAGCTCGTCAGCAGTACGCCAAAAAGCGTGGCCATTCCCAATAACCCCGCCGCCAGGATCGCGTTGCGCTTTCCTTGCCCGCTCGCCAGCACTACCGACGCCACCGTGAATCCCTCCGGCAGCTTGTGCAGAAACACGGCCACAAAAATCACCGCCCCCAGCCAGGTAGAAACCAAGAACCCTGCCGCAATCGCCACCCCGTCGAAAAACGTGTGAATCGTTAAACCCAGCAGCACCGTTGTCCGCGCATGCTGGTGGCTCATCTCCTCCAGATGCGTCTCTTCTCCAAAATGAAAGTGCGGCGCGACGGTGTGCTCGAAAAGGTGGACGATAAAATATCCGATCAAAACGTAAAGCAGCGCGCGCTCTCCGCTTAACCGCACCGACTCAGGAATGATGTCGATGAACGCCACAGCCAACATGTACCCGGCGCCCAGCGCCAGGAAATATTGCAACACTCGCCGCGGCCAATCCCGGCACACCACAAAGTATCCGCCAATCAAATTCCCCGCCGCGGCGACCAGCCCCAGCCCCGCCGCCAACGTCGTCCGAAATGCCACGTCATGTCCCATGAAATTCTTAAGTGAGGTAGTCTAGCCCGCGTCTCGAATCAAGTCGCCTTCCCACAACGCCCGCCAGATTTTGAAGTCACTTTCTGCTCTTCTCTGCGATCTCTGTGTCTCCGTGAACCTCTGCGATAATTCTTTCTTTTTTCTTTACTTCGTTACTTCCTTACTTCTCATGTTCATCCAGAATGCCGAAACAAAATCACATCGCCTTCCTGCACCACGTACTCTTTCCCCTCCAACCGGACCTGCGCCTTCTCCCGCGCCGCCGCTAAACTTCCCGCCGCCAGCAAATCATTCCACCGCACCACTTCCGCCCGTATGAATCCCTTCTCGATGTCGCTGTGAATCGCCCCCGCCGCCTTCACCGCCGTCGCGCCCTTTCGAATCGTCCACGCCCGCACTTCCGGCTCCCCCGCCGTGAAAAACTGGATCAATCCCAGCAAATCATACGTCGCTCGAATCAACCGGCTCAGCCCCGGCTCCTTCAATCCATACGACTCCAGCAGCTCCGCGGCCTCTTTCTCCTCCATCTCCGAAAGTTCCGCCTCCAGCCTTCCGCAAATCGCCACCACCGCCGCATTCAGCCGCCCCTGCAACGCACTCAACTTGTGCCGCTCCACCGCCGTATCCAGCTTGTCCGCTTCGTCGTCCCCCACGTTCAGCACATACAACACGGGCCGCGCCGATAAAAACAAAAATCCGCTAATCGACTTTCGCTCTTCCGTCGTCAATGCCAGTTCGCGCAACGCTTTCTCTGCTTCCAAGTGTACTTTGCACTTCTCCAGTGCCGTTTTCTCAAGTAGAAGCACTGGCTCGCTTTTCTTCTTCAAATCTTTCTCAACGCGCTCCAGCCGTCGTGTAATCTGGTCGTGGTCCGAAAGCATCAGTTCCAGATCCAGATTCGTCGCGTCGCGCAACGGATCAATGCTACCCTCCGAATGCGGCACCGAAGGATCGTCAAACACGCGAATCACATGCGCGATCACATCCACTTCCCGCAGTTGAGCCAACGCATCCCGCATGCGCTCTTTCTGCATCCCGCCTAAATCGACGTAATTCACCGTCGCATACGTAATTTTCTTCGGGTTATAGAGCTTCGCCAGCTCCACCAGCCGCGGCTCCGGCACCTTCGCCACGCCCACGTGCGTCGCCGACGCCCCGCCCTTCCCCTCGACGTGCGCCTTCGTCAGTATCCGAAACAGCGTCGTCTTCCCAACTTGTGGTAGTCCAATAATCCCTGTCTGCATAAACGCGAAAGTCTAGCACATCCATCCCGGGCCTCTTGTTGGGTAGGGGCAAGCATCTTATCAGTCAGCGGAATCGTCGAATTCGCAGTAACGGGCCGAATAAGAGTGCTACGATATGGAACTGACGAAAACTGGTGGTGGCGATATGCGGGTGTTCGCATTCCGTAGACTCCTTCTCCAAACCCTTTGGATCTTGGCGCTGACGATACTCGTCAAGGAATCCGTTTTCACCGCACACGCCGGGATCCGCGGGCCCGGAAAATACTCGGGTGTCGTGGTCTTTGACCGCTGGGACACGTGCTTTCTCCTCAGCGGGCCGTACATCACATATATTTCAGAGCAAGTGAAAAATGAGCTGCGACCCTACCAAGGTAAGGCTATGCAGGTTGACGCTTCGGACGTTTTCCAACCCATGAACCCGGGAGATGCTCTGGTCCGAAAATATGAAATCATCGGTCCGGCTCCTGACGTTCATCGCTGGGCCATGCTCGATGGCTTAGAGCTAACTGCAGAGAGCGATTTTGGCCAACTTGGTACTCCTACCTTCGTGATTGAAATCCACAACGCTGGCAGTAAACTGATCGACATCGACCCTTCGGAAATCGGCCCCGTGCTCTTGGCCCCAATTTCGAAGTCTACTTTCGGCGCATCCGACGGGGGCTCGATTGCAGTGATCACTCGTGGAGACCTCGTGCATCCCTCATCCGAGGAAAGCACAGTCGACGAGGTAGCCTCTTACGCGTCCTACGCAGTAGATCCTCAAATCAGCCCAGATGATCGCTTCAAAATTGAATCGGGCCAATCAATGAAGGTCCGAGTCACATTCAAAGCTTCTCCCGGCCAATACCAATTTCTTTTTGGTTACGGGGGCGGAGTTCACGAAGAAAAGTCTCTAGCCAGCAATGCGATTTCATTCGATCTGAGTGATAGCGGCGTCGCCACTCTGTCTAGATAGCTTTTCTTTGCGACTTCCCCGCCGCTCTTCAGACTTCTCAATCCTCTTTTGCAGTATCTTGTTAACCTATTTCGCCGTTTCCGGAATGGAGCCTCCGTGACCAAGGAATACCGTCTTCCGCCGTTCGACCTGCGTCTCGCTATGGATACTCTTGCAGCAAAAGACCCGCAGCTCGCCACGCTGATCAAAGAGACCGAAGAATTTCGTATCGAGGCAGATGGCTCGGGTAGCCCCTACGAAATCCTCCTCGAAGCCATCGCCTACCAATCCATCTCCGGCAAAGCCGCCGCCACCATCTTTGCCCGCGTCAAAGCTCTCGGCTCCAACGGCCGCATCCCCACACCGGAGGAAATGCTCAAGCTTCGCAAGCCGGCTCTCCGCAAAGCCGGCCTTTCCGGCGCAAAAGTCCTTGCCATGAAAGACCTCGCGCAAAAAACTATCGACGGCGTCGTCCCCACCCTTGAACAAGCCGAAAGACTCTCCGACGAAGAACTCGTCGAGCGCCTCGTCTCCGTCCGTGGCATCGGCGCCTGGACCGTCGAAATGTTCTTGATTTTCCGCCTCGGTCGCCCCGACGTCCTCCCTATCCACGACCTCGGCGTCAAAAAAGGGTGGGCCATCACTTACGGCAAGAAGCACATGCCCACCCCCAAGCAACTCCTCGCCTTCGGTGAACGCTGGCGCCCCTACCGCACCGTCGCCAGTTGGTACATGTGGCGCGCCTGCCAGCGTGCCGGCAACGCCGCCATGCGCAAAATCCTCCCCGCCAAAGTCCGCAAACGCCCAAAGCAGACCGCAACGCGCGCCAAAACCCGCCGCGGAAACACCTCGTAGGGCAAACTTTTGTGCTACGGATTTCTATTTGCCATCCACTGCGGAATTCATGCCCTATCTGGTCACTCTGGAGGCGGCAGGTTAATGTGAGTAGATTATCGGAGTGGTAGCACTTCTAACTCGTGGCTCAGGGCTTCGTCCACTTTGCTTACCAGCGTATTGCGCGAGAAGGGTTTTTGAAGAAAGAAGCCCTCTTCCAAAAACTGGTCATTGCCCGAGTTGTACTCGAGGTAGCCAGACATGTAAACGATCCTCAAATTCGGTTGCAGCTCTTTTAATCTCTTGGCGAGTTCAGGCCCTCGCATCTTGGGCATCACGACATCCGTAACCAGCAGGTCAATCGGGCCATCGGACCGCTCCGCAATCGCCAGTGCTTCCATGCCGTCCTTGGCGGTGAGCACCGTATAGCCGGCCGAACTCACAAATTCGGATGCCAATTCTCTGACTCCTTCTTCATCCTCTGCGATAAGAACTGTCGCGGTTCGACGAACTTGCGCGGCAGGAGTCTCCTGCCCTCTGCCAGACTCTGCCCTTTCCTCCACACGCGGTAGATAGACTTCAAAGCGGGCGCCCTTGCCTGGCTCCGACACCACCCAAATGCATCCGCCGCTCTGCTTTACCACGCCATAAACTGTAGCAAGGCCCAGTCCGGTTCCTTTCCCTTGCTCCTTTGTGGTGAAGAATGGCTCGAAAATGCGGCCCCTTGTGCTGGCGTCCATTCCTTGGCCGGTATCCGTAACTGCCAGCAGAACGTACGCACCGGGTTGGATTGGGGGCCGAGCGGCTGCCCACCTTTCGTCCACATTCACGTTGTGGGTTTCGATGGTGAGCTTGCCCCCTTCCGGCATCGCGTCGCACGCATTCACGGTCAGATTGACGATTACTTGTTCGATTTGGCCCGGATCCGCTTTCACTCGTCCCAGTGACTCACCCGCCTGAAACGTGAAGGCGATGTCTTCGCGCACTAAACGCCGCAGCAGGCTGCACATCTCGGAGACGAGCGCGTTTAGGTCTACGACTTTGGGTTGCAGAAGTTGCATCCGGCAGAAGGCCAGCAATTGCCGCGTCAGTGAGGCTGCGCGGTCGGCAGCCTTCACAATCTGCATACCGCTCAGGTGGAGCGAGTCAGCAGGCTCCAGCCGGCCAAGCAGCAGGTCACCGTGTCCCTTGATTACTGTCAACAGATTGTTAAAGTCATGAGCCACGCCACCCGCCAGGCGTCCCAGTGCGTCCATCTTTTGCGACTGGCGCAACTGATCTTCCAATTGTTGCCTGCGGGCTTCGTTTTTCTGCAAAGTGCTCCGCATGCGATCAAATGCTCGAGTCACTTGCGCCAATTCATCGCCGCCATTGGATCCTAGAGGGTAAGCGAAATCCCCCCGCTCGACTGCGCGAACGCCTTCCACCAGGTTCCCCAACGGTCGCGTAAACCGGTCCGAAATCAGAAACACGAGGGCAACTCCTGCGATGACTGCGATCAAGCCCAGCGCAAGGAGCAGATGTTTCAGCCTCGAGAGTGATGCCCTTAGTGGCGTATAGGACTTTAGGACCGTCAGGCTTAGATCGGAGTGCATGCCTGGCCCTAGCTCCACCGAGCTTGCGAAAAACCGCTCATTCTCCATCTGCATCTGTTCCGGTACAGGCCTATCCTGGATTTGGCGCGCTAGTTCTTGTTCCTTGAAGGCCGGAAGCGTGCTCACAACCACGTCGGCGCCGTGGCGGAATACCACCTGGCTTGCTGAAATTCGGCCTAGGTCAGTGGCTCGGGCAGCGTCAATTTCGCGGCCTACGACCACCGTGCCCAAAAGCGTGCTATTTAGTGGCGCGTCCGCGTAATACGACTGCCATACCACCTGATAAAGACGCTTGCCATTCAGCCACCATCCCGTCTTCCCACCCTCTTTTAGAGAGCGCCGGAGCAATTCCTCCGCGGTTGCCACAGGAAATGTCGGAGTCGTGGTGCGCAGGGCGACTACCTTGCCCTTGCGATCCGCAAGCACAAACAGGTTGCAGTCGTCCGATTGCCATGGGCTTTCGCTGGCGTCTCGGATGGTGCTGGCTTCCCCGTTTCTTATGTACGCCATGATTGCCAGGAGGTCCGCTTTGCGGCCAAGGGCCATCTGCTGCTGTTGCTCCACTACCCGGAAGCTTAGAATCGCGTTGCGTGCGCCTTCTTCGATCTCTCGTTGCATCTGTGCTTCAGCGGAGCGCATTACCACAAACAGCGTGCCGCAGGTCAGCCCCGCCGTGACCAGCACGAGCGACAAGATAAACTTGCTTCGCAATCCCAGTCTTGCATGCTTACTCAACATGGTTTGGGTAAAGACGCCGGGCACGTTCCCTCCGGTCTCGTTTGAAGGCTGGTGCCGCCAAACGTAGCATTCCCGTTTTGGGAAGGAGAATGGACCCTCAGTACCAGCCGGCTGGAACTTCAGGTGCACCGGCGGAAGAAGCACAAGGCAAAAGAACGCGGGTAGAAGAAACACGCGTGCAAAGTTTCCTTTGACTTTTTTTCAATGAATACTATAATTGACGCTGTAGATAACTATGTTTGGAGTGCGGGAGCTTGCTCCCGCTTTTCTTCTTAAGGCGGCCATTTCGGTCTTTGCTTGTCCAAAACAACCAAAATCGCATCCTTTAGAATCAATCACTTACGAAATGCAATTTTTGTAAGTTCTTTCCTTTGATATTCATACAAATTGGTGGGGGGTAGGGGGTATCACTCAAGCATTAGGTGCTTATTCTTTTAGCTTCCAATACCTGACTCCTTCACCATCAAATACAGAGCCGCCAATCCGGCCAGCAGCACTCCACTTTCCAGCGAAACCGAAATCCGGTGTAGCTTGCTAAACTCCGCCAGCAGCGGACTGTCCGCCGCACTCGCTTGGAAAGCTTGAATCGACCCCATCTGCCCCCGCAGCGCCGCCATCTTCGGGCTAACCGCGTGCTGCGACACCACTGTAAGCAAAATCATCAACGCGACGCACAGCGCCGCCTGCGCCGCTAGGCTGGCAAACTTCCAAGTCCTCAACAAACGCGCCACCAGAATCGCAATCCCGCACACAACTCCAATCATGTGCATCCACCAGAGCCCATACCCAACCATCGCTCCGGCCTGGTCCCGGCTCGCCAAGATCCGAAACGCCCCCGGCGCCATCACAAAACTCAAAAACACATCGCTCCCCAACCACAGGCTCAACCCGAGAAATTCAAGACTGCGCAGCAAGCTCGCCATGCGAGCACTATACAAGACAGCTCACCCTCCGGCCACCGGATTGCTCCGCAGCCTGCCGTGCTGAGTGGATGTATCGCCGGCATGCGCCCGCATCTAAATAGCAAGTTCAGCACAGAACTCGCGCACACAGGCTGCTCATCAGTGACCGATGTGGGAGAATGAGAAGGAATGGTGGGCGACAAAGGACTTGAACCTTTGACCTCTCCCGTGTGAGGGGAGCGCTCTAACCAACTGAGCTAGTCGCCCATTGCCAGTAACCGCGACAGCCACTACCGCCATCTATTTGTAACAGGAAGGACACGGGTTTTCAACCGATGTCGACTGCCACTTCTCAAGTCGTCTTTCAACTCCAGCGCTCCATCGCGCGCGCCATTTATGGCAAGGAAGAAGCCATCCAGCTTGCTTTGATCACCTTGCTCGCGCGCGGTCACCTGCTCATCGAAGACGTTCCCGGCGTCGGCAAAACCACTCTCGCGCAAGCGCTTGCAAAATCCTTTCATTGCAGTTTCCAGCGAATCCAGTTCACCTCCGACCTGCTCCCCAGCGACGTGCTTGGCGTCAGCGTCTACAATCCCGAATCGCGTGAATTTGAATTCCGCTCCGGCCCGATTTTCGCCAACGTCGTCCTCGCCGATGAAATCAACCGCACCACGCCGCGCACGCAATCCGCGCTTCTCGAAGCAATGAACGAAGCTCAGGTCACCGTCGATGGCAAGACTCTTCCGCTTCCTCAGCCGTTTCTCGTCATCGCCACGCAAAATCCCGTCGAGCATCACGGCACCTATCCGCTCCCCGAATCGCAGCTCGACCGCTTTCTGATGCGCATCAAGATGGGTTATCCCTCCCACGAAACGGAAAAGGAAATTCTGCGCAAGCGCGCCGGCGACAATTCTCTTGATTCGTTGGATCCTATAGCGGACGTCAGCGATGTGATGGGCATGCAGGAGGCCGTCGCGCACGTCAAGGTTGACTCCAGCTTGCACGACTACGCTCTCGAAATCGTCAACCGCACGCGCAAGAGCGAGCAGCTCGCGCTTGGCGTCAGCCCCCGCGGAACGCTCATGCTCCAGCGCGCCGCCCAAGCACGAGCCTTCCTGGATGGCCGCGACTATTGCCTCCCTGACGATTTCAAACGGCTGGCCGTTTCGGTCTTCTCGCACCGCGTCGTCGCCAGCTCGCGGCATGCCTCGCTGCAGAAAAAGTCGGAAACCACGGATTCCGTTCTTCGCGATATCGTGGAATCCGTCCCTGTTCCTTTGTGAGCGAGCTGGTATGACAAGGCGCTATTTCATCAGTGCGTGACCGAACACAAAAAGCGTTGTCATTCCGAGCGCGGCGCGCTTTCCGCGATCCGGATGTCTTTGCGCAGCGACCGAAGGTTTCGACGTTGTCGCAAGGAATCTGTTTCTGTCTTCTGCTGCCGTCGAAATGAGCGCTACTAAATCTACCATCGCGCGACTTTGGGCCAGGGCCGACCACTCCGCCGTGCGCGCCTTCTTTCTCTCCATCACCGCGCTCGCCGCCGCCCTCCTACTGGCCCTGTATTCCGCCGCCACCGTCGAACTCGGCAATTTCGCGCTGGCCGCCACTTCGGCAATCGCCTCGCTGGTCATCGCCGGCTGGGTAGGCGTGACGCTGGTTCCCATCCTGGCGAAGCGCACCCCGCTCCGGTGGATCGGTTACAGCACGCAATTCCGGATCACCTTTCAGGGCTGGATTTATCTCGGCGGGCTCCTTCTTGTCGCACTCGCCGCGCTCAACACCGGCAACAATCTCCTCTTTCTGATTCTCGCAAGCCTGATCGCCCTGCTTTTGATGTCTGGCATCCTCTCTGCCACCACGCTCTCGGGAATCGGATTGCGGCTCGTGCTCCCGGAACATATTTTCGCCGGCCAGCCGGTGCGCGCCATGGTCGAGCTCGAAAACGAGAAGCTGACTCTGCCCTCGTTCTCGCTGCGCGTCGAAGCCGCCAAAGTGAAAAATGCTCAGCCCGCGGCGCTGCTCGATACGCCGGTTTACTTTCCTTATCTCCCGAAACATGACCGCGTGCAGCAAACCATTCCCGTCACCTTCCCGCGCCGCGGCGTCTATCACCAGGAAGCTTTCCGTGTCGTCACCAGCTTTCCGTTTGGCTTCCTGAGGAAATCCCGCGAGCTGAACTTGAAAACGCAGGCACTGGTCTATCCCTCAGTGGAACCGAGCCCGGAATATCTGGAAATCATGACCGGCTTGCAGGGGGCATTGGAGAGCGTCACCAAAGGCCGCGGTCAAGACCTCTACGCGCTGCGCGATTACGTCCCCACGGATAGTGCACGCCACGTTCACTGGAAAGCTTCCGCGCGTTCCGGTTCATTGATGGTTCGCGAATTCACACGCGAGGATGACTGCCGCATCCTGCTTGTGCTCGATCCTCACCTGTCGGAGAAAGAGTTCTCTCTGTTGAAGGGGGGAGTGACTGCAACAAGCGAGCGCTTCGAGCGCACCGTCACAATCTGCGCCAGCCTGGCCTGGCACTTTTACGAAAACAACTCGCTATTGGAATACCGCAGCGCCGGTGTGGAAACTCCTCTCGCTCCGGCCGATGAACTCATTTTTACAATTCTCGAACACCTGGCGACCGCGCAGCCTTTGCCCCCCGATCCCGATCAGAAGTTCATGGCCGATCTGGCGGCCTCACCCGATCTTTTCAAGATCATCGTAACCACCCAACCCCACGGTTCCGTTCCCGCCTCCGTGTGGAGCTCTTCCTACGTCGTCTTCCTCGAGGATTGCGTCGAGTAAACTAAGACGGCAGGAATAGCTGCCCACCCAGCTGTGAGAGAATGTGGCAGCACCATGTTCAACCGCCGCGAACTCGCCACATTTCGAAAACAATTGCTTGGCTGGTTCCGGCAATTTCAGCGCGACCTGCCGTGGCGGCGGACGAAAGATGCGTATCGCATTTGGCTTTCGGAAATCATGTTGCAGCAAACGCGCGTTACCGCCGTGATTCCATACTACGAGCGCTTCCTGCAACGATTCCCGGACGTTCGCTCGCTCGCGACAGCGCCACAAGACGAAGTGCTGCGCCTCTGGTCCGGTCTCGGCTATTACAACCGCGCGCGTAATCTACAAAAAGCCGCACAGCAAATCATCGCCAAACACAAAGGCCGGTTTCCAACACGTCTCGATGATGCCCTCGCGCTGCCCGGCATCGGAAACTACACCGCCGCGGCGATTCTCAGCATTGCGTACGATGGAAAACAAGCCGTTCTTGATGGCAATGTTGCGCGTGTTCTCGCGCGCCTTTGCGCCATTCGCGGAGATATCCGCGAGCCTAAGCGGTGGCAAAAGCTGCAAAAAACCGCGGAAAGGTTACTCGAACAAGAATCATCGGGCGATTGGAATCAAGCAATGATGGAGCTCGGCGCGACGTTGTGCACTCCGAAATCGCCGCAATGCTTGCTCTGCCCCGTCGCGCAATTCTGCGAAGGACGCAGACAAGGCATGACTGAATCCTTGCCGGAGAAACGCAAAAAACGCGCTACGGTGGAAGTCGCTCTTGCCGCTGCCGTATTTGCGGATGGAAAAGGCCAAACTTTGCTGCTTCCGCCGCCAAAAAGTACAAGAGAGAACTCTTCCGCGGATCACGTGCCCACGCTGGTTTCAAGAATGTGGCATTTCCCAACGTTCTCCCTAGCCGGAGAACCCGGCAAGGATCTCATCGCATTCCTCCAAAAAGAATTTCCAGAAGAGCAAAATCGCAACTGGGAGCTTGTCCCGGCCGGCAAAGTCCGTCACGCGGTGACCTATCGCGCCATCACCCTTTTGCCTTTTCTCATCGAAGTAAAAAGCCTCCCGCGCTTTTCCGGCGCGCAACGGGTACCACTCACAGACATTTCCAGTCTGCCGGTCTCCAACCTGACCAGAAAAGTCGCTCGGGCCGCTCGGGCCACCGTCGCTCCCGCCTCCGCCAAGAGCTGAGAGTTATACTTTCGTCCAGCCTCGTTCCTCCCGAATCTGGCAAATGCTACGATAAAAAGTCTGCCATGGCCGCCATCTTCTCAGTTCCGACTGCCCCCGCTCTGCCCGCCCAGCGATTCTTCCGCACCTCACTTTCATTGTTGCTGCTGACTTCGACGCTCACGCTCGTCAGCACCGGAAAGCTTGACATCGTCACCAGCTTCGCAGCCCCGCTCATCGTGCTCTATAAGGGCTTCCGATGGTGGCACGGGCGCCCCGTCGAACTTTCACACCGCACCGCAACCTGGAGTGTGATTGCTTACTTGGTGTTCTTCCCGGTGGATGCCCTGTTTCTCTCGCGGTTGGCGGTAACAAACTCCTCCAATCCGCCGCTTTTCGCTCTGCTGCTGGGGACGGTACACTTTCTGATTTTCGTCAGCGTGGTGCGCTTCTATAGCGCCGTCACTGATCGTGACGCTCTGTTTCTCTCGATGCTGTCTTTCGCCGGCATTCTGGCGGCCGCCGTCCTTACCGTCGATACGACTTTTCTGGTTCTTTTCTTCGTCTTTCTCCTGTTCGGTGTTTCCACGTTTGTCGGGATGGAACTTCGCCGCGCAGCGATCGGCGCGGTGTGGCCCATTGTCCATGCGCGCACCGAACGCGATCGAAAACTAAATCGCGCTCTGAGCCTTTCTGCTCTCAGCGTGGCTGCGGGATCCATCGTTCTCGGCGGCGTGCTGTTTTTCTGCCTGCCGCGTTTCAATGCCGGGTACCTTGGAAGCGCCAGCTTCAATCCCTCGCTCATGTCCGGCTTCACCGAGAGCGTGGAACTCGGTCAAATCGGCGAGATCAAGAAGAATTCTGCGGTAGTCATGCGCGTGCAAACCGGCAAGCCGATCGCCTACGACCGGCTGCGCTGGAGAGGCATCGCGCTTACGACATTCGACGGCAAACGCTGGACGTCCCCGGAACAAAAAACGCAAAAACTGGAGCCCGAGGCGGATGGATGGATCCGCACGGCGGATTCAGCGCCGAAAACAGATGCTCTCTATCCCCGCATGATCTACACCGTATATCTGGAACCCGTGGCCACTGACGCCATTTTTGTTCCCGGCAAAGCCATCTCTCTGAAAGGAAATTTTAGCGGCGAAAGCAGGAGTGCATTCAACAGGGCTCGCCGCACTTTTATTTTGCGGGATTCCACCGATACACTGCTGAATCCTTTTCACAACTACGCGGCCATCCGCTATGCAGGTCTTTCATTGTTACTCCCGATGGACGCCTCGAAATTCCGCGCCGCGTCCACGGAATACCCCAGCAATATCACCTCGACCTACCTTCAACTTCCTGCCGCGCTGGACCCGCGTATCACCGAACTGGCCAACCAGACCACGAGAAACGCCCGCACTCCATTCGACAAGGCCCTGGCGATTGAAAATCTCTTGCGCAATCGTTACGCCTACACGCTGAACCTGACCGGGAAACCGGGAGACGACCCGCTGGCTCATTTTCTTTTCGAGACTCGCGCAGGCCACTGCGAATATTTTGCATCGGCAATGACCATCATGCTCCGCACGCTTGGAATTCCCGCGCGCGAAGTCAACGGGTTCCTGCCCGGCGAGTACAACGATCTGGGCGGGGATTACATCATTCGGGCGAGTGACGCGCACAGTTGGGTAGAGGTCTACTTTCCCGGCATGGACTGGGAAGTATTTGATCCCACACCGGCCGGGCCGGAAGACGAGGCAGGCTTTCTGTCACGTATGGGAAAGTACGCCGACTGGATGCAGCTCACCTGGAGCGAATGGGTAATCGGGTACGACTTCGCCCACCAAGTAACGCTGGCGCAGGATGTGCAGCGCGGCACGCGCGATTTGTCGGAATCGTGGCGCGCCTGGTATCGCCTGCAGCAGGTCAGGGGAAGAAGGTGGATGAGGTCCTGGCACCGCGGGCTTGAGGTGTTGATCCCGCTCGCGGTTATCGCGTTCCTGATCTTGCTGCGCTTCGAAGCACTATCCGCAATGCTGCAGCGGCTGTTGTTGTCGTGGCAACTTCGATCAGGGAAAACAACGCGCGCGAATCCACAACTTGCGTCAAGGCTGTACGCGGAACTTTTGCGTTTGCTGGCGCGGCGCGGAATAATTCGAGAAGTGTCGCAGACACCGCTCGAATTCGCGGTGGCCATGGATTCGCCGAATCTCGCGCCGGCGGTCCGGGAATTCACGCAACTCTACACCCACACGCGCTTCGGCGGCGCCCCTTGCGACGCGACGCGCTTGCACCAGCTGCTCGACCAGATTCGCGCGGCCTTGCGCGCGCGCTGAATCACTTCGCACCTCGCCTAGTAGACGCGCTCCTCCGGGTCCGAGCGCCCCCACAAGCGCCCGTTCGAGTAGCCCATGTTACAATTGAGAATTGCGCGAAGGCGGAAATTCATAGCTTATGACTAAGGTCGGATTCGTCAGCCTGGGATGCCCGAAGAACCTCGTGGACAGTGAGGTGATGATGGGCATTCTTGCGCGCGAAGGATACGAACTGACGCCGCGTGCGGAAGAAGCTGAAGTGCTGGTTGTGAATACGTGCAGTTTTATCGAGGCAGCGCAAAAAGAGTCGGTGGACGCCATTCTGGAAATGGCGGAGCACAAGAAATTCGGCGCGGCAAAGAAACTGATCGTGGCGGGCTGCCTGGTGGAACGTTTTCGCGCGCAGATTCTGGAGCAGGTGCCGGAAGTGGATGCGGTGGTGGGCACCGGCGAAGTCGAGCGCATTATGGAAGCGGTGGAGGGCGACCTTCACGTGCTTCCGGCGCAGCCGCCTGCGTTTCTGTATCACGACTTGACGCCGCGCATCGTCACCACGCCGAAACATGCGGCGTACATCAAAATCGCGGAAGGCTGCGATCATCCGTGCACGTTTTGCATTATCCCACAGCTTCGCGGCGCGTTTCGCAGCCGAAGATTCGAATCGGTGGTGCGCGAGGCGGAAAACCTGGCGGGGGCCGGCGCTCGTGAAATCACGCTGATCGGGCAGGATACGACTTCTTATGGAGAAGATCTCGGCCTGCGGGACGGCCTCGCGCAACTGCTGGAAAAGCTGGCGCAAACTGACGATTTGCTGTGGGTGCGATTTCTGTACGCGTATCCGAATCGCGTCACGCAGAAATTGCTGGATACGATTGCGGCACATCCACGGCTCGCGAAGTACATGGATATGCCGCTGCAACACGCCAGCCGGAACGTGCTGGCACGGATGAAGCGCGGTTCGAACGGTGATGCGTTCTTGAAATTGCTGGAGCGGATTCGGGGGACGATTCCGGGAGTTTCGCTGCGGACGTCGTTCATCGTGGGATTTCCGGGCGAGACGGAAGCCGATTTCAAGGAGCTGTGCGATTTCGTGAAGGCGGCGAAGCTCGATTGGATGGGCGTGTTCGAGTATTCGGATGTGGACAACGCGGGAAGCTACGCGCTGGATGGAAAAGTGGATGCGGAGACCATCTGCGAGCGCCGCAATCGCTTGATGGCCATTCAGAAGAAAATCTCGCGAGAAAATTTGCGGGCTAAGTATTTACGCGGAGAGCCGGGCACGACTCGGGAAGACGGAAAAGCGGCAGCGCGGCCGCCGCACTCCAAAAGAGTTTTCACGGCGCTGGTCGAAGGCCCGTCGAAAGACAATCCGCTGGTATGGGAAGCTCGGCTGGAAGGCATGGCTCCGGAAATCGATGGGAAGCTGTACCTTACGGACATTGAATTGCCCGGAGGAGAAGTCGCAGAAGCGGGCGACGTGGCGCGCGTGGAGATAACCAAGGCGGACGCCTATGACCTGATCGGGCAAGTAGTGGAAATTCTGCCGCGGCCCGAGGCACGGGCCGGCTTCGATGCTGTGCCCGCGCCGCCGGTTCCGCCCCTCGAAAAACTTCATCGCATCGCCACCGGGGCGCCGCTGCGCGTTCTGGGCTGAGATATACTCTTCTCTCGAAAATGGCGCTATCTTAGCTTCTGCGATCTTTGCATATACCGCATAAAATCTTTTCACGCAGAGGTCGCCCCGGCAAGGTCGGGGGAGGCGCCGATCGCAGAGTTCGCAGAGAAGAAAAACGCAAGATGAAGCACAAATGCCCTATTTGTAAAGCGGAGACAGACTCAGCGGTTCACGCGGACTTCCCTTTTTGCAGCGAGCGCTGCCGGGACAGGGATTTGGGCAACTGGGCCAGCGAGAAATATGTGGTCTCCGAACCAACCTTCGACGAAGAGGATGTTGCTGAAAATAAGCGGAACACCATCGTGCTTCCTTTAGACGACGATTTGGAAAGCTCGAATGACCCCGAACACTGACGCTAGACCAGCACGCGCAGCGCCGCCGCAGCGACCACGATTCGCTCTGGCGCTCGCTACGGTATTGGGAGTGGGCTACATACCCAAGGCGCCGGGGACGTTTGGCTCGCTGGTGGGAGTCGCGACTGCTTTTCTGTCTTCGGTTTTTTTCCTGCAACCTGGGTCCGTCAGGGCTCTGTTTTCACTTCACCCCGACTATGCAACGGTTCTAAGAAATGAACTTTTCCCTCTGCCCGGCAGCAACGTTCACAACGCAATGCTCGCCTTGCCCATATTATCTGCGCTGGGCTTGCTGCTTGTTTTGGGGGCAATTGGTGTCTGGAGCGCTTCGCGAGCAGCGAGCTACGCGGGAATCGAGGATCCTCAATTTGTCGTAATCGACGAAGTTGCTGGGCAACATTTGGCACTGCTGCTGCCGCTGATTCCGATTGCGCTGCCGCACTTGAGCGCGCACATGGATCTCTCCGTGTTCACGATTTTCTTCGCGCTCAGCCTGGTGAATTGGAAATATCTGCTGCTCGGTTTTATACTTTTTCGCGTGTTCGACATCTGGAAGCCATGGCCGATCGAGCGCCTGGAAAAACTGCCCGGAGGCTGGGGAATCATGGCCGATGATTGGATGGCGGGCATCTACGCTGCAATTCTGCTGCGTGTGGCGTTACACTTTGAGCTGCTCACGGTTCACATTGGTTGGGTATGAAACTCGGGTTCCGCTCGTCGCCAGAAAAAAACGGCATCCCGCACATTGAGAGGGTTGCGCCCACGGCAGCCATTCCCGGCGGTGAAATGACGATTCATGGTCGAGGCTTCGTCTCGCGCGGACAAGCGCGTCCGGTGGTACGGTTTGGAGAAGCCGAAGCGGGCATCGCCCTTGCCAGCGAGAGTCGCCTGGTGGCGCGGGTTCCGGAGGGCGCGAACGGCGGAGAGGTGCGAGTAGCCACGGGCGAGCACGAAAGCCCGCCTCATCCGGTACACATTGGACTGCAGATCGCGGACAACCTTCATCCTGTAGCGAATCCCGTGGTCGATTTGGAAGGCAATATTTACGTCACGTTTTCCGGCCCGCGGGGCCAGCGTGTTCCCGTTTCGCTCTACAAAATTACCGCGAACTACAGCGTGAAGCCCTTTATCACTTCGCTTGTGAATCCCAGCGGGCTGGCGCTCGATCGCATGGGCAATCTTTTCGTCTCCTGCCGCAACGATGGCACCGTCCATCGGATCACGCCCGAGGGCCGCGCCGAGCAGTGGGTCGAAGGAATGGGCATCGCCACGGGCCTCGCGTTTGATCGCAACGGGAATCTCTACGTGGGCGACCGCAGCGGCACGGTTTTCAAGATCAGCCCAAGCCGCGAGATTTTTGTATTCGCCACGCTTGAGCCCTCTGTCGCTGCTTATCACCTGGCGTTTCACCCCAGCGGCGATTTGTACGTTTCCGGGCCGACGACCTCCAGCTTTGACCGCATCCACCGCATCACCCAGGGCGGCGATGTGAGCGTTTTCTTTCGGGGTCTCGGACGGCCGCAGGGACTCGCGCTGGATCGCGACGGAAATCTTTATGTGGCGGCTTCTTATGGCGGGCGTCGAGGGATCGTGCGGATCACGCCACAGGCTCAAGCCGAAGTTGTGCTCAGCGGTTCCGGCATTGTGGGCATGGCGCTGCAGCCATCGGGACGCGCGATTCTTGCGACGTCTGAGGCTAACCCGCCCTCGGGCGCACTCTTCACGCTGGATTGGGATGTTCGCGGCTTGCCTTTGATCGGATAATCAAACAAATGAAAGCGGAAATCATCGCGGTTGGTTCGGAACTGCTGACTCCGGACCGCACGGATACCAACTCGCTCTTTCTGACCGAAGAGCTGAATAAACTCGGCATCGAAGTGGTGCGCAAGTCGATCGTTGGCGACAATCGCGACTATTTGAGCGCGGCGTTCAAGGAAGCGCTGGAGCGCGTCGAATTGATTATCGCCTCGGGCGGGCTGGGTCCTACGGAAGATGACTTGACGCGCGAAACCGTCGCGGAGCTTCTGGGCCGCAAGTTGCACCTCAATAATGAAATTCTCCGCTACATCGAGGGGCGTTTCCGGCAGCTTGGCCGGGAGATGCCCGCAGTGAACGTGCGGCAGGCGATGGTGCCGGAAGGAGCAGAAGTGCTCGAGAATCCTCGCGGCTCCGCACCAGGCCTGTGGATTGAAGACGCGGGGCACTTCATTGCACTGCTGCCCGGGCCGCCGCGCGAATTGAAGCCTATGTACCTGGAGCGGGTCTTGCCGCTGCTGCAGCGGCGTAGCTCGAACATTCGAATGTTCCACCGGGAATTGCGCGTCACGGGCATGGGGGAATCGGGCGTCGAGCAGCGCATCCGGCCGATTTACACGCGTTATAGCGATGTGAACACGACGATCCTCGCCGCGCCGGGCGAAATTCAAATCCATTTGCGAATGTGGACCGGCGACGCGGCGCACGCGCAAAAAACGCTGGACGAAATCGCGCAGGGATTCGAGATCGCGCTGGCCGACCGGATTTTTTCGCAGGACGGCTCTTCGATGGAAGAAGTGGTTGCCAGCCTGCTGACAAGGAACAGCTCGACCATCTCCGCCGCGGAAAGCTGCACGGGAGGATTGCTCGCACAACGGTTGACGAGCATCGCCGGGAGCTCGTCGTATTTTTTGGGCGGCGTCGTCAGCTACAGCAACGA
>Ga0137363_10000321_pt1 | contig 26828 bp, 25 predicted proteins | sample MadtaG_FD_104800 | JGI IMG/M metagenome (GOLD analysis project Ga0137363, IMG submission 104800) | Vadose zone soil microbial communities from Angelo Coast Range Reserve, California, USA - Mad1_115_16 metaG | ecosystem: Environmental > Terrestrial > Soil > Vadose zone | place: USA: California...
CCACCACGGCAAAGCCGCGCTACTGCGTGGAAGGCGAGTGGCAGGAAGCGGATTTTCTGGTTCTGGCAGCCGGGGCACGCAATCAGCTGGTTCCCGAATCGCGGGCGTTGCAGCGTGATGAACTGGAAATGACCCAGGGCTACTTCGTGCCGCAGACCAGCGACTCCATCACCATCAAGTTTCTGCCCCACTTTGAAGGTTACATTTGGTCATTTCCCCGGTGCGATCATCTCTCAGTCGGAATTTGCGGGAGCATGTCGGCACATACCAGCACGGAGCTGCGCGGCCATCTGCAAACTTTCGTGGAAAAGCACGGAATTGAGACGGAAGGCGCAAAGTTTTACAGCCATGTCCTGCCTTCGCCAAAGGAGCGAACACTCTCCGAACGGAACGTAATTGGAAAGAACTGGGCGCTCATTGGTGATGCCGCGGCGTGGGTGGACCCGCTGACGGGCGAAGGCCTCTTCTATGCGATCCGTTCCGGCGAATTGCTGGGGAAGTCGCTGGCAGAAGGCTGCCCAGAAAAATATCCCGCCTGGGTGAAAGCTACTTTTTGTGCGGAACTTGAGTTTGCGGCGCGCATCGTGCGGAGATTTTATCGTGGGTCATTCCTGGGCAGCGCGGTCACCACCCGCATGGTCCAGTTCATGCGGCGCAGCCCCGTGTTCCGGCAGTTGATGGGCGACCTCTTCAGCGGCACGCAGGATTACACCAGCCTGAAGCGGAGACTTTGGGGCCACCTGGGAATCACCGTCAGCGAATTCATCTCCAGCGTTTTGAATCTCGACCGGCCGTCCACAGCCAGCGTACCGCGCGCGGGAACTGCTGGCGACTGAAAATTGCACCTTCTTCCGATCTCAATTTGCCATATAGTTATCCAGACACCGCAGGCATCTAATCTACGGGGTAGAGTCCGTTTCTCCAATCATGGCTACTGACCAACCACCAAGACCGCCTACCCAGAGCGCGAAGCACAAGAACGCCTGGAAGAGTCTCCCTGACGTTTGGGCGCTGATGAAGCCGAGGCGCGGGCTGCTGGCGCTGGGCTTCGTGCTGATGGCCATCAACCGGCTTTCCGGATTGGTTTTGCCGGCCTCGACAAAGTATCTGGTGGACAACGTCATCAGTAAGCGGCAAATCCAATTGCTGACGCCGATCGTGCTTGCCGTTCTAGGCGCGACAGTGATTCAGGGGCTGACGTCGTTCACGCTGACGCAGTTGCTTTCCAAGTCCGCGCAAAAAATGATAGCTGACATGCGCCGCCAGGTGCAGGCGCACATCGGGCGGCTTCCCGTTGCATTTTATGACGCAAACAAAACCGGCGCGCTTGTCTCGCGGATCATGAGCGATGTTGAAGGCGTTCGCAATCTTGTGGGAACCGGCCTAGTCGAATTCGTGGGAGGGCTGATGACGGCGGTCATCGCTCTCGTCTATTTGCTGCATACCAGCGTGATCATGACTGGCGTCGCGTTTGGCATTTTGCTGGTGTTTGGTTTTGGCATCAACAAAGCCTTCGCGACGATTCGCCCGATTTTCCGGGCAAGGCCGAAGATCAACGCGGAAGTCACCGGCCGCCTGACCGAATCGCTCAGCGGCGTTCGCGTGGTGAAGGGTTACCACGCGGAAGAACGCGAAGAGGGAGTCTTTGCGACTGGCGTGCAGCGCCTGCTCGACAATGTGCTCAAAACGCTTACGGCTACTTCCCTGATGAGTCTCTCCGCAGCCGGGCTGATGGGCATCGTCAGCGCCATCATCATGGAGCTCGGCGCACACAAGATTCTTGCAGGCACCATGACACTCGGAACCTTTTTCGCGTTTAACATCTTTCTGGGCTTGTTGATTGCGCCGGTCTTTCAAATCGTGGCTATCGGCACGCAAATCACGGAAGCTATCACTGGCCTTGAGCGCACCCGCGAGATTCTGAATGAGAAGCTGGAAGATGAGGAGCCGGGCCGTGCGCAGACACTAGATCGCGTGAATGGGCTTGTTGAGATGGAACACGTGAGCTTCGCTTACGACACGCGGAAAGAAGTTCTGCATGACGTGAATTTCCGTTCGGAGCCTGGAACAGTGACTGCACTGGTCGGCCCTTCTGGAGCGGGAAAATCCACGATTATAGGGCTGATCGCGGCGTTTTACGTGCCGTCGAGCGGGCGCGTGTTGGTAGATGGCGTGGATCTTTCGACGGTGAAGCTGAATTCCTACCGCACGCAGCTCGGCGTGGTGCTGCAGGAAACGTTTCTTTTCGATGGGACGATTCGCGAGAACGTGGCCTTTGCGCGGCCTGACGCGAGGGAGGAGGAAATTCTTGCGGCTTGCCACATTGCGCGGGTGGACGAATTCGCGGAATCTTTCGAGAACAAGTACGACACGGTTGTCGGCGAACGCGGAGTAAAACTCTCCGGTGGGCAGAAGCAGCGCGTCTCGATTGCCCGAGCCATCCTGGCTGACCCTCGCATCCTGATTCTGGATGAAGCCACGTCCAGCCTGGATTCGGAATCCGAGGCGCTCATCCAGGAGGGATTGCGTTACCTCATGCGCGGCCGCACGACATTCGTGATTGCGCACCGGCTCTCCACGATTCGGCGCGCCGACCAGATTCTCGTCGTGGAGGCCGGGCGAGTCATCGAGCGCGGCACCCACGAAACGCTCTACGCCCTCGGCGGCCGTTACTACGATCTGTACACCAAGCAGCACGCCGTCGAAGCCAACCTCTTCCTGGCACCCGGGGAAGGCAGCGATCCGGAAGATTCGCGCGGCCTGGAACTCCCGACTGGCGGCAATGGCAGAGGCGACGCTACCCTGCCCGATGCCATCCGACTCATTCGCGGGCAGAGCAGCTGAATAATCCGCATTCCGGAGAAAGGAAAAAGCGCGACAGAAGAGCCGCGCTTTTTCGATCAACTTCCACTTAGAGAGTGTTCAGGCGGTCGGCCGGCGCACGATCAATTTCTTTGGCGCAGGTGGCGGAAGCAGGGTTGCCATCTTGCGGATCATCGCGAGCACCAGCCGCTTGTCCCCATCGGAAAGCGTGGTGCTGTATTTCTTGATCTCTCCCAGGAAGCGGATTTCGTCCTGCGAGAGCTCGCCGAGCGCTTTTTGCGTTTCGCGGTCGCGCGGCGTTTCTGTGCCGGGGAAAAAATCCGCCAGCGAAATGTCCATGGCTTCCGCGATTTTCGCGAGCGTTTCAAGGGACGGGACGGTGTGCCCGTTTTCGACACGTGAAAGATAGCAACGCAGAAGTCCGGTGCGGCGCTCGATGTCGCCCTGCGACAGGCTGCGCTGGCTCCGATAAGACTTGATCACTTCCCCGATATTTACGCGAGGCTTCTCTTTAGGCATGGTCTCCCCACTAGAGGGGGTAGCTTACTCACTAACAGCAGGAGTGGCAAGAGGGAATTTCCATCGCATGGTTCCAATCCGATAACGGTCGCAGAATACGCAGGAGCTGTGAGGTTTTTGAAAGGCGAAACGGGGAAAGAAAGAGGCAAGCCTTGGCTCGCCTCTTTCCGATCATTCACGCGGAGTTCATCGTCGCGTTAGTGAATCATACTCACCTTTGCGAAGGCACAACCGTTGCCGGCTGCTGGAGGCGAAATTCGAGCAGCGTTTCGCTCGGCACCTTGACCTGCTGCCCCTTCGTCAACACCTGAACTCCAGCTCCCGCGGCGGAACCCACGCCCGCGCCGATCGCAGCGCCTTTGCCGCCGCCGGCGATCGCGCCAATGATGGCGCCGGCCACCGCGCCGCCACCAACTTTCTTCGCGGTGTTCGAGCCGCGGCCCTTCCCTTGCAAACTGTAGTCACTGCTGACGACCGGGTAGTCCTTCCCATCAATCACGATGCGCGTCAGTTCAAGCTGCAACTCAGAACTCCCGGAAAAGTGCCCGGCTTCTTTGGCTTCGGCGAGCCGCCCGTAAATATCGGTGCCCTTCCGCGCGACGATGGAGTTGCCGACATTCAAATCGGTCTCCAGGCTGGCATGAAACACGTCACCTACATGATTCTTTGAGGAATCCACGCCATCAATCATCCTCACGAGGAACGATTGTCCCGCGGGGATGGTCACGCTTCCGTCCTGATTTGCGCTCGGGACGCTGGCGACCGGTGCCGGCGCAGGGGCCAGAGGCATAGCGGCAACTGGAACCGGCGCAGGAGCGGAACTTCTAGGAGCGCCGGTAAAAGTCAGCGCCACGATATCGATGGTGCTAAAAGCCTGAACCTCGCCGTTCAGCTCGAAACGCAGGACGGCTTGCGTACCGCCAAGATACTTCCCTTTTAGGACCCGGCCATCCTTTAATTCCAGGGTATCCGCCGTCGCAGCGCCCGCAAGGAAGAGTCCCAAAGCAATTGCCGCCAAGAAACGACTCACTCTTTTCATAGTTCCCTCCCACGATCGAAGATTACAGTATGTCGCGGATTTCCGCATTCGCTTCCCAGGCCCAAGAGCTAATACCCAATTCCCCTACATTGGATGACGCGGATGCGCCGAATGGTTGCGCGAAATACTACTTTCAAAAAATCGGGCGGAGCAAAATATCAAGATGGAAAGTCCAAGACGAATAGACCTCAACTCTCTGCCCAGCTACTGGACCTTTCAAATCGCCCCGATCAGGGCGTCGTAGGCTCCACATTCCAGCCCTCGACTAGTAGTTCAGGTGTCGCACCGCGGAGATCGCTGGAATTAAACCTGGCCGTGACCGTCCTTTTTTCTCCTGGCAGCAGTGAGAAATAATTGTCGCTCCAAAAAATAGGCGTGACATCATCTCCACCTTTACCGTGGGTGACCCGCGGATGGATCATGAACGCTATGCCATCGCTCTCGTTCTCGGCGACCATGGTGAGTATGGAGCCGGCCCCAGCCCCGCGAAACGACTTGGTGATCGTTACCTTTGCCTTAGGCAGACTATTCAGCCCGGTAAGGTCTGCGAATTCTTTCTGGGGTGTGTATACCGTGTCGCTTCGCTTGGCCCAGTCAAGGACGTCGGGTTTGGTGGACAACCAGTAGAAATTGTCCCTAATCAGCTTACCGGCCGCGTTATGCAGCTCGAGCTTCAAGAAATATGTTGTTGTTAGTCCATCCGGCTTGGGGAGGTCGAACGCCTTAATGGTGCTGTCCGCCGGCAAATCGAGTGTTGCGCCGCGGGAAGCTCTTTCCTTGGCATCAATGCTGTAGATCTTCGCGGTGACCCTCGTTCCTTTGAGCAGTTCGTAGGTCCCATTGATGACGGCGACGGAGTCGTCGTCGTACGAATACTGCACGTGGACCGGCTCGCAAGCCTTTTTCGTCCCGAAATAACCGCCCGCTGGGACGAGGTAATAATCGTAGAGATGCCAGATCAGGGACGGCCATGCGTTGTTCAGCATCCACTGAATCACGCCGGTGGAAGTATATTTGTTCCGCGCGTAGGCTTCGAACATCGCGCGCTGGCCGTCATAGGTCATGGCTTGCGCCTTGCGTTCGAAATCATCGAGAGAAGTTGCCTGCCCGTAGCGGCGAGTCAAGCCATCGGTAAAAACATTGACGGTCGTGAAACGTTCACCACCTGAGTGATAATTCCAAACGTCGTCGATAGGCCAGAGATGCTCTTTGGGAATGAATTTCTCCAACGATTCTATTGGCGGAATCGCCGGCCCGGGACTCGTCTCTGTATTGTACCCATAGGCGCCGCCCGCTTGCTTGTCCGCCAGCCAGTACACCGGAGGCACGTACTCGTAGGGACCGGTCATCTTTACGCCCGATTCGCCGCTGACCGCCGCCTTCTGTTCCGAAGCAGACGAAACAATCGGATTCGGCCACTGCAGCTCTTTTTCAATGTCCAGGTAGACTCTTTCAACGTCTGGCGGCGGTGGATTGTCGCTGCCATTGAGCCACACAAAGACGCTCGGATGATTCCGCAGCCGCGTTATCTGGTCGCGCAGTGAAGCCGCAGCAACTCTGCTCTGATCGCCTTTCCACTTGTCCCATTTCTCCCAGGCATCGCAGCACGTCCACCCTGGCATCACCAGAATTCCCAGACGGTCCGTCTTCTCGAATAATTCGTCGCGATCCAACCGCCCTTCGAGACGAATCGTGTTCATTCCCATGTCGCGCACGTAGGCCAGATCCGCATCCAACCTCTCCGACGACCAGCGGAAAAGAAGATCGGGCGCCCAGGCTGCTCCGCGGATCAATAATTTTCTGCCATTGATTTTGAATAGCCGGTGTCCCTTGTCGGTCAGTTCCGAAGTAACTTCGCGAATTCCAAAGGTCACGCTCGCAGCGTCGGAAACCTGCTTGCCGATTTCGACTGACAACTTCGCGGTGTACAGATGCGGAGTTCCCATCTGAAAAGGCCACCACAATTGCGGATGCGCCAGCTTCAGCTTTGCAAATTGTTCCGGCGCAAATTTTACAATCTTTGATTCGCCGGCAGCGAGTTCCACAGGCTGCAGCAGCGAGATGCCGTCGACCTCTGCCCTCAGCACTCCTTTCACCGGCTCATTCGAAACGTTGCGCACTTCTCCGCTGATGGTCAGCTCGGCGGTCTTGTATTCCGCATCCAGCTTGGAGGTCACGAACGGATTCCGCACCGCTACATCGCCGCTCGACCGCAGAAAGACTTCCTTCCAAATCCCCATGTCCTTGTCCGGCGGTGTGGGATTCCAATCTACCCACGTAATCCCCAGGTCGTATTTTTCCGGGGCGAAGACCTCGACCGCGATTGCATTGATCGTTCCCGCCTGCAAGAATTTACTCGCATCAAATTCGTAGGAGCGATAGGTGCCTGCTACATCGTTCGCATCAGCCACTTTGTGCCCATTGACCCAGATGTTCGCCCGATAGTTGATGCCTAGAAAATTCAGCCACTCGGTTTTCTTCAGCTCACCTGCAGGCGGCGTGAACTCCGTGCGATACCACCACGAACAACGAAAAGGACTGCCCTCCGGCATGTCCTGATTGGCAAAAAGGTTTTTGTCGGAATAATTCATCCCCGGAAAAGACTTCAAGTTGGTTCCATAGTTCGGATCGGGATAGGTCTTGTCTGTGACGAGCGCGCCTACCACTGTTGCCGGAATGTCTGACTTGTGCCAACTCTTCGCGTCGAAGCCGGCCAAAGATATTTGCTCGCCACCGGCCTTCACCTCGCAAGACGATTGAATCTGCCAATTCTTGTGCAGATAGCTCCTTGCGGAAACTTCTTCCGCGGCAGCGGCAGCGATTCCTGGAAGAACGAGTAACACGACAGCTCCAAACATCCAGGCTGAAACTTTCCGCGAACGTGGCATAGATCTCCTCAGTGAGGTTCGGAGTTCCGGCAGCAATCAGCTGGCGCTTGGTGCAGGACGCCGGCGCAAACAATATTAAACCGTTTGAATAAATGCGTTAAGCATTTTCTTGAAGCTAGAAACAAAAAGGGACTCAAACAGGCCAATCGGAAACACAACGTTGATCTGTAAACGCAACCGGCGATGAGGACGCGCGGGGACAAGGCACAACCTCACCGACGGCTGGTCTCTCTTTAGGAGCACCCAGTGAAGTCGGTGCGCGCCACGTTTGTAGTCGTCGCCGGTGTGACCTTCAATGGTTGCGGAGGAGTGCCGGCATCCATTGAAGTCACAATTTCGGAAGGCGTGCAATCAGCATTTCCCGCGTTCGTTGCAGCGCTCATTGGCACAACGGCGTTGGCATCGACGCTGAAGAGGACATCGCCAGTCGCCGGAGCTGAGAACAGGAAACCACCGGCGACGAAGACGCCGACACTTGGATTGCTGGCAGGCACTACGAGCGTATATTGCGCGCAGTTCGCGCCCGTCGGGCTCCCTATCGGGCAACTAGTGCTATCGGTGATGGAAATTAGTCCGCTCGACGTTACTGCTGGAGTCGCTGTTGTGGCCTGCGTGTTTTGCAGCGGAATAGTTACTTGCCGAGTGGTGCTAGACGAAACGTTGATGGTCTGCAGAGCAGCCACTGTTACGTCCGCTGTTGCTCCGGCTGTGGCCGTTTTTGCTGTCACGAAGCCTTGCAAGATCGCTGGACCCGAGGCTCCAGTTTCTGCCACGAGAGGGATGCCACTTAGATTCGCCCCGTTCGGCACATTCACGACCGCGGTCGCGTTGTATGGCAAGTTCGCCGGACCCAGCGCAACCACAACAACGTCAAACGTACCCGTCGGCAGGGGACAGAAGCGAAAGTTTCCCTGCGAATCAGCGGCCGCTTGCATGACGATTCGATCGATGCCCTTGCTGTCCGGTTGTTCCAGCGCCACGATCACGTTGCCGGCGATCGGCGCTTTGGTAACCGAATCCACTACCTGACCGCCAATTCCCGAATTATTCGCACTCACCACACCCGCCGTGAGCGTGGGCTTCAAACGATACGTGCCATTCCCTTCCCGCACGATGGAAGCGCACGCATTGAAATCGATATTCAAATCCACACTTTGTCCCGCCATAACTTGAATCGGTCCACCCACGATCTGTCCCGGCGGAATTTTTAACCCGGTGTTGGCCTGGCTGCTTAGAGCCAGTTCGTGAATCGTGCCGTCATCCAGCACAACGCAGTTAAATCCATTTCCGGCGCACGAGTTTGGAGAGGGCACTGCAGCGCCCGCCGCTGGAGTATTTGAAAGCAAAATCAATCGGATCTGCTGAAGGGTCCCGACAGGCACGCTTGCCGATCCCAATTGCGCCAGCACACAGGTCGTATCCGGTTTGGAGAATAAATCGATTTGCATGGGCGACGAGGCAAGCAGCGGCGCTAGTTCCTGCCATCCGGGGCCGTTGTCATCGGCCGTCGCACTGGTGTGGGCTTGAACGGAGCTTACGGTAATGAAAACGTGCATAAAGTGGCCATTTGGCGGCATGCAGCTGGGCGGATCGCTGATCGTTGCGGACACTGTGCCCATACTTAGACTTGGCGGCATGATGGGATTCCCACCACAGCTCACAAAATAGACGGTCACCACCGCCATGACCAGACTTAGTGCAAAATAACGAGCCGGAAGTTTTCTCAAGAGGAAGAGGAGATTGAAGTACACAAGAGCCTCCCAATAAGAACACCAAATTGATTTTGAAGGCGGCCTGGTGCGGGGACGCATTTCGAATTCACAGGGTGACTATTCGGCTTGGATACGAAGAGTCAGTACTAAAACTGCTATGAGCCGGTAGCCTCGTGAATTCTACTGGGCAGCCTATCCCATTTGGTGTTCCTGCAATTTGTAGGCCTTCGTCTGACATTTCCAAGGCATTGCAGATCTGAGCTTTATCCCGACTCCTGCAAGAAATTCAACTCGTTGTTGGGTCAAAACGGCGGCATTCCATGTAAATTTGACGGGCCCTTCTCGCCGGCAAAGCAGTCCGACCCGCGCCGCCAAATTATTTTCGAGCGAAGGAGAAGGAATGTCCTTAGTTTCGATCTTGCCACCAGCGGGCAGAAGTTGGTCCCGGAGGAGGGGGTCGAACCCACACGGTACTAAGTACCACTGGATTTTGAGTCCAGCGCGTCTGCCAGTTCCGCCACTCCGGGTTTTTTTCTAACTCATTGAAGGATAACATTTTCCGCCTTTTCTTCAACTGGGGAAACGTCTGCATTTTCGGGCAATGTAGCTTGTGTGTAGCTTAACTCGATTTTTCTTGCCGCGTCCGCAAGGTCGCGCTCGCTGGTAATGTTGTAGCGATCGAAAACATTGCGCGTCTTGTGGCCGCTGATTTTCATGGCGACCGTTTCAGGGATTCCCCCGCGTACCATGTTCCGCACGGCAGATCGGCGCAGATCGTGGAAGAGCAGACCGGAGCACTCAGCGGCCAGCGTGATTTTGTCCCAGGTTGCGCGGAAGTCCGCAACGGCCTTTGTCCCCTTGCCCCGCGTGAAAACATGAACATCCCCGGCCTTGCCGTGGCAGCACGCGGCAAGCAGGTTCTTTGCGTCTTGCGTCAAAGAAACCTTGCGGGCTTCGCCATTCTTCGAGTCCCTTAGTTGCAGCGTGCCAGCCGTCAGGTTTACATCCGAGACGCGGAGAGAAAGAAGCTCACTCTTCCTGAATCCGAAAGAGTAGGAGAGGCAGAGCATAGTCCGCATGAAGCCGGAGCAATTCGCGGCCAAGGCTGCGTATTGTTTCGCTTCGATAAAACCCATGCGGGGTTTCGACTCCGGAAGTCTGTGAAAGCGGAGCGGACGCGCTACCTTGCGGGGTTGCGATTCATAGCCAAGCATGAAAGCTCTTTGGAGCAGAGACAATTCCCTATTGATAGTTCCGTTGGCCGCCTTTTCCTCGCGGCGCAATTCGATGTAGCGATTCAGAGTATCAGTGCCAACGTCAGCGGCGCGCATCCCGCCGAAGAAAGATTCCAGGTGCGTAGTCCATCGGCCTTCGGCCCATTCCGCGTCTTGGCGTTGGTTTTTGTATTCAGCAATGAGCGCTTCATAGAGACTCGCCACGGTCACGCGCTTGGCGTCCAGAACTACGTCCCCGTTAGCGTGAGCCAGGATTCGAGCCTTTAAAAAGTCCGTCGCTTCTTTTTTCGATTCGGTGTCGGCTGGCTCTTGATACGCCACTCCGTTAGCTGAAAACTTAACCCAGTACGTGCGGCCCCGAAGATAGATACAGCCCTGGCCGCGCTTGCCTCTTGGCTTTTTCTCCGTGCTTTCCATCGGGGTTACCTCACGAGCAGTTTTCTTGCATGACCGGAAACGCTCAAGCCTGCTTTCTTCGCGGCATTGCAAAGAGCCTTGTACTCTTTCTGCGTCAAACGGACTCTTAGAAATACATTCCGCTTGTCTGCCGCTGCTAGCTTTGGCCGTCCCCGTTTCACGCATTAAATGTACCCCATAAAAGATACCCTGTCAACCCTTGGCTGCCCGCATTGGCGCGATGGTCTGCCGCCGCTGCCCGGTCTTGCGGCTTTCTATGAATGCGTCAACGTCCAGCGGATCGAATTGTAAAGGCGCATTCTCATGCAGCCTCACGCATGGTAGGCCGTGCTTGTGAACCAAAGTCCTAACCGTGCCTTTGGAAACTCCCAGGCGTTCGGCTGTCTCGGAAATTCCCCAAAGCGTAGTCATTGCAAAACCCCCGGTTCTGGTTGCTGCGGTCCTGCCTGCAAAATAATTAGGCCAAGTTCTTTGTCCCCTCGCCGCCAGTACAATTTATCGCCAGCCAATCGCAGGGGTGTGCGCCGTCCAACGTAGGGGAACAGAGCAGAGCAAGCCCCATTGTTAAAAATGAATTTTCCTGGCACTGGTTCCAAGCCTCGCAGATCAATCGTGATTCCGGGGGCAGGGGTAACGAATCGCTGGGAATCGTAAAGGCAGCCGGCAGTAATTTCCTGCCCGCCTTTGGTGAACGTCCAGCCTACCGCTGGCTCGTACCGCGATAGCGTGTATCCGCCATCAGCAGGTGTACGGAAAACGAAATAGGCAGCGATGGCCGCAAGCAAAAGAATCGCGGCAGCCGTAACAAAGAAAACCATTCTAAAGACTCGCATTCGATTCCCCACTTGCTTCCGCCTTGACTCTCTGCCAGGTTTCCCATTTCCGCTTTCCCTTTTCGCGCTTGCTTTCCATCGCACGGGCCAGGATGCTAAAAACGTGCCGCGTTATCTGCGCGTACTTTTCAGGCTGCGAATGTTCCAGCGGCAGAATCCCACCATCCTCAAAAGCCATTAGAATTTTGTTGGCTGCCCGTTGCGCTCTGTCGTTCATGCGATTGCCTCTTTCCGAATGGAGGTTACGGTTGCAGCCTTCCCGTACTTGACCTTGATAAACTCCGCTTGCTCCGCAAGAATCCTTTGCCTTTCCTCTAAACAGGGGGGTTGGGGTTGCTTTTCCTCTTCTCTTAGGTGAGAACAAATATCACCCGCATCTGTGTTGTAATTAGAAAGATGTTTAGGAGTAAGAGTATTACTGATTCGCGCATCCTCTTGAGAAACAAGACGGTTATTGGCGTGGGTCCGTCCATCCGTGGGCGGTACCCCGTCCAGATTTGGGCGGACCTTAACGCTAGGTCCGTCCAGATTTGGGCGGACTTGTGTGTCCGTAACTTTGTCGCGCACTTGCGCGGACATTCGCTTGTAACTTCCATCCCCCTGTAGCTCTGCCGGAAAGTAGTGCGTTGAGGGTTTGGGATTCTTGGCCTTGCTCTTGGCTTTGTGAATGAAGAAAATTAGGCCGATGTTCCCGACGCGGGTTGTGTGAATGTAGCCTGCCAGGGTGAGCTTGTCGGCCCACTTGCGGAGCGTGCTGGCCGGGAATCCGGTATCCTCTGCAATCTCTGAAAACGTGAGGGGGTTGCCGTAGTGCGGGAGTCCTTCGCCGGATTCGTTAACTTGACTCTGCCTCATACACAGCCAGCCAAAAAGCCAGATTGCCTCACCCATAGCTTTGCGGTGCTTTGCCTCAAACAATCCCCCCTTGAGCCCAGACCAGAAAATCTCTTTCGGTTTCACGGCACCACCAGATCGGCAGGCCGGGGTTTGGGCCGCACGCCTTCATAGTCCCGCATCGAACGCCACCACTCCGACAAGTCAGGCACGCTGGACTCTATCGGCCTGCCCCTGAGACTGTGAGCGTACTTGGACCGTTTACCGCCTCGAGCTATGCAACGCTGGCCGGGTTTCGCTCCGCACACCGGACAGGCGGAACTAGAGATGCAAGCCTCTTGCCTCATGGGACCAACTCCCACGCTGGTTTTTCGACTAACTTGGCGTCCCGCTCGGCGCAAACTTCATCCCATGACTTCAGCAGAGAGCCTTGCCGCTTGTCCGGGCCTTTGGGGAGATAGGTTGGCAACGGCTTAGGAGTCCCTGGCTCCGAGATCAAGAAGTAAGTGATGAACCTGGCGCCGCGTTCCTGTTCATGGCGAATGACATAGCCTTGCTGCTCAAGCTCAAATACCCGCGTCCCCACTTGGGTTATCCGATGCTGGAAAATCGCATCATCTCTCCGAAGTCCCGCTCCGCGTGCCTTCGCTTCTCTCAGCAATCGAAGCACGTTATCCCGCTGTGCCGATGCGTGAGGGGGTGCGCCGCTTCGCCGCTGCTTAAAACTCCGTTTGCTTTGCGCCTTAAAGTAGTTTATTGTGCTCGCCATTGGTGGACCTCTTCACTACCGGGGAGCATTTCAAACGTCCCCCGACGCTTCGCTCCCCGGCCTCTTCCGATAAAGTTATCCTTTCGTTATGGCTATCCTCTGATAACCGACGCGCAGAAAACGCCACTGCCCAGGGGTGCTTATGAATCGGCGGTTTCGGTTCGCGGGCTTGCATATGGTAATATTACCATAACGCGATTGTGAAATTGGACGGAGAGCTCGCACAGGCTCTGTTAGCGTATTGATTCTAAAGGCTTAAGAAAGTTTAATTATTCCCTTGACTCATGGATACGGATACCACGATACTCAGTCACGTTTGGAGGCAAGATGCGAAAGAAAAAGTTTACAGACCGTGAAGTCGTGGCCGGAACAAGGAAGCGACTAGGTATCACGCAAACACAGCTTGCCAAGCGAGCGGGCGTCAGCCAAAAACTTATCTCCGCGATTGAAACGGGCGTTAACCCTATGGTGGAACCTTCGCGCGCTCGAATCTGGAACGCGCTCCGCGCATTCGAGCTAGAGCGGATCGAAGCCGCCGAAAAGAGCGAGCTATTGGCCCACGCCATAGGGCATGCGCGAAGCAAAAACTTCCCAGCCTCTCCCGAAACTCTCGCGCTTGAGGCTGGCTTTGCAAGTCTGGCGGCAGACCACGCCAGATTGACAAGGCGCAACGCGCAACTCGAAGAATTAATTCGCTCCTACAAGCGGATGGGAGAAGGCCAGCAAAAAATGATCGGCTTGTATCAGGAAGCGTTAGAGCGCCAGCCGGAACTTTTCCGTCATTGGGAGAATGAATTTAGGCTCCGCAAGGAAGCCGAACAATCCTTCAGGCGGGAAATAGTTGAACTGGAATCGCAGTTAGTCGAAACGCCAGCCACACAGAATCAAGAAAAGGACGGCGGAGAATGAGTACACCAGTTTTTATGAATCGCGGCCAGCTTCGCTTAGAGGAGCAACGCGAACAGCAAGAAAATCCGGACACCGAAAAACTAGAGCAGCGCAAGGCGCTTGCCGCTGAGATGGAGAAAGAATTACTGGACGCGTTGGATGGCAAGGCGCAATGGAAGGGATGGATGGGATCTGATCCGCACAGGACTAATCGTTGGTGGCTCAAGTAACAGGGGGAATGCATGCCGGTTGTAGGGGGAGCAACGAAGAACTTCCTGGCATGTAGGCATTATGAACAAACAGCAAAAAGCAGAACGTGAAGAACGCATGAAGGCGAAGCGCGAGAAGGCGGAGCTTATCGTCCGCGCCATAGGGCGGGGAGCAAGCGCCAAGGATGCGCTCCTGACGGCTGGCTATTCCGAAGCGACGGCAGCCCATCACGCCAAGAAAATCCTAAAGGGACGTTACATAAAAGAAGCCGTCGAGCGCGTAGGCACAACGATCACAAACAAGGGCAATGCAGCCATAGCGAAATTCAGGCTCCAAGATTTGCTTCTGAATCCTAAGGCCGACTCGCGTGTCCTGGTGCAAGGGATTCGCATGGCACTAGAGGCCAATGCCGAGATCGGGGCACGCGCAGAATTAAACCTCAACACGCAAAACAATCTCTTCGGCGCTCCCCCGCCGCAGGCAGCCGCGATGCTCGCCCGCAGCTTTAAGGAAATACTCGCCGAGCGTATTTCTTCCGGCGAAATAGAACGCGGCAGCGATGGCGAAATTAATTTCCTGAAGGAAATAACGAAGATGGAAGCGATAGCCGCTCCATTCTTGGAAGCTCAACGTATTCTGCCGCGAGCGTTTCAGGAAAGCGCAACGGTCGAGGAAGATCGGAAGGACTATGTCTGACAGACTTCTGGCCTACAAAATGTTCGGCGTGATGGAGCTTTTCGAGCGGGACATGCCGGTAGTGGCGGAAGGAATCGCGGAAGCGCTTACGGGGGAAACGGTGGAATTTTTACGGTGGGCCGTTTGTCAAAACATGATTAACGTTCCACTCAGTGCCAACTGAAAGGGCAAGGGTTAGCTATATTGGGGATACCTTCAAGCGCGAATTTTCTCTAGGGCAAGTGGACACTGGAGTGCCATTCAATCCTGGCCGCCCACTCTTGCCCGGCCAAGGGACGGCCACTGTAGTAGTTCCCGGCAACCCACCCGTTCCTGACATTGCGATTGCTCCCGGCCAGTATGTTCCCGGAGTACCGCCGTCGCAGACCACGGTCACAAGACCCACATTTTTATCCGGTTTTATTTCTTCTTTGGGACCGGCGCTCGAGGGCGCAATGAAAGCGCCAAGAGGCAGCGGATTCGCGGGAGGAATTGCCGGGGGATTCGCTGGGATCGAAGAGCAAAACCGATATGACCAGAATCTAGCGATGCAGCGAACGGAGCAGGAGCGCAAGAGTTTGCTGGAACAAAGTACTCTCTTGAATCAGCAATCGGAGACGGCGCTCCGCAACGCGGAGATTCAAAACTACGCGCGCAAGCCTGCCGATAAATTCCTAACTACTTTCGCGGATGCCAGCGGGAATCAAACGGCGCTATTCCAGAGTCCAAGCGGGAGCCCTTACACCGTGAAGGTTGGAGCGGCAAAACTTGCCGACGAGATGCAGCCGCTAGGCCCTTCCAAGGTGGGACAGCTCAACGATGCGCTCGCAATGCGCTGGAATGTATTGAATCAGGGAACTGCTCCCCCGTCAGCATTCATGCTTAAGCCGGACGCGACACAAAAAGACTTTGAGCGCGTGGACAAGATTCTCGAAGCGACGGAGAAAGCGCGCGGGACAAAGACACAGCAGGATGAAGTCCGCGCCTTGAGAGAACAGACCGCCGCGATAGCGCAGGCAGGCAAGGCGGAAAAGCCGGTCGTGGGCTACGATCGAAAAACGGGGCAGCGAGTTCTCTCTACTGCTGGCGACTATAAGGGTGCTGGCCTAACGAATCCCGTCAGCGTCTCCGAATCTGACATTGAGAAAGAGTCCGCCGCATCGCGGCAGTTCAATGACGTGCAGATGAACGTGTCTCGCTACAAGAACGCCGTCGAGCAGGCTTCTGGAATTTCGAATGATGATATGCAAGCCATCACTCGCGCATTGTCCAGCGAGAAATTCACCACGGGGGCAGTGAATCAAATACCGGGTATTGCGATTCGCGGGGAGGAGCGCAACGAAATGCTCAAGGCTGCGGGAATCACGGACATGAGCCCGGAAGCGCAAGACGTTCTCTTCGGCTATCTCCGGGCCAAGGGCAGCATCGTTGCTTTCCAAAAAGCTCTAACGCAAGTAGGCCGCACCAGCAAGGAAGCGCTCGAAATTGAAATGAACAACCTGCCAAGTCCGGTCATGGGGACAACGGCAGCGGGGAAACAACTAGAAGCATTTCAGGAAAACATAGATACCGCTTCGCAAGGATTGACCAAAGTACCTTGGCTCGAAAGTCCGAAGGATGTACGGGCGCGCATCGAGGGCCAGGGGCAGGCGCAAGCGAAGGCAAAGCAGGATGCCGCGAACAAGGCCACCGGGCAATATACCGACCCGCAGAAGTCTCACAAGGTTGGGCAAGAGGTAATTTTCAAAGGGAAGCAAATGACCATCACAAAGATTTACCGGGATGGTTCATTCGACATGGAATAGATCCGACTCGGATTGGGTTAGGAGAAAAGAAAATGGACGCGCAATACAAAGTAATCATAGAAGGACAGGATGGCCGGGGGAGTCAGGTGTTCGAGGCGGAAACTCCGGAAGAATTACAGCAGCAGTTTCAGCAATCCGCTACTCATGCCACAAGGAAGATTAGCGAAATGTCGCAGGAGAATGCGCAGCTAAGGCAGATGGTTTTACAGGCGCAAGCCGGCAGTGGAAACGGGTATCGCGAGCCGGAAGTGAATCGAGATCAGCGCGTACAGGAATTGCTCTCAGATCCCGACGCCGCTATTGAGCGCGTCATCTGCAAAAAACTCGGTGTCAATTCCTTGCAAGAAGTGGTGCAGGACTACGCTGGAGTGCGGCAGGGCGCTACGAGATCCAACGTGGAAGCAGCGGCCAATCAATTCCTTAACAGTCACCCGGAATGGAGTGCCCTTTCCGATGCGGACAGGAAGCGCGAAGGAACGATTCTAGGCCAGATCGTTGATGAGCAGGGATGGCCTGCTGACAATCCCGACGTTTTGGACTTGGCCTACAAGGTAGGTTTGGGCTCAGGCAGGTTCAAGAATCTGCACGGGACGGTGGATGATCCGGGGGCCATGTATAACCAGAGTATTCCCACAGTTGTAACGCGGCCATCTTCACAGCCAAACACCAGCGATAGCGAACAGGAGTTTTACAAAACGGCCAAACTGGACGACATGCGGAAGTACATCGAGAAAAAATTCGGGCAGCAAAGGTAAAAGGAAAAAAAGCAAATGGCGACCAAAGACCCCGGCAATATCGCAAACCTAAACCAAACGAATCCGAATCAGATTGTTGAGATAACTTCCCCGGAGATCGGGCCGGACAATTTCATAAGCAAGCGCACCGTGGTATCGAGCGCGGACAGCAACATCGCAGAAGCAAATGCGCTCGACAATTGGTCAACGATGGGAGTCCGCAATATTTCAACCATCGTAGAGGTAAAATCGGCGGACGCTTCGCCTATCGAAGTGCTCAACTTTTCCGTGGATGACTTCCACCACCCGGCGACGGTCACTGAATCTGGACTTAAGGCAGGGATGCCCGATAGCCGAGAACCCTTAAAGAGAAAGCCGTGAAGCTCACACATGAGCAAGTCCGGGATTTGCTTCTCAAGCGGAACATAGCCGCGAATGAGGCTTGCTCGAAGTGCGGGAAAGTCTTGGGGGAGACACGCTTCACCAATTCCAGTAGGCCGGGCGAATGGTGTTCCAGAGAATGCAGGGACGGAGCCAACGCGCTTACTCCCGGCAAATGTAGAGGCTGCAATACCCCGCTCACTGGACTTCGCAGAGGAACAATCTGGTGTTCGAATACCTGCCGGATGCGCCAGCACTCACGGAGCAGCAAACTTACTCATTCCTTACCAGGCAACACACTTCAGACCGCCTTAGCAATAAGTCCTAACTACGGCTAAATCAGACGCAACAGCATTTGATTCTAAAGAGCTTGCAGACAGCGTTAGAGGTTTGGGCTATAAGGAGACAGGCCGCACAGAATTTGTGTCTCTCAAAACAGCCGGAAATGTAGGCCGTGACCGCTCGCTCGCAGTGCTTTAATGCCCACAAAAACAACGGTTTATGAGTCAATTTAGCGCGCAGAGATGGCCGCAGATCGCTTTAATCGGGCCGTGTGAGGATGAACGGCAAGAATCCTTTGTCGATCACGGCAGAGCGCTCCGCTGTACCCACAAGTGCACACCAGCAGTGCACACTTGTACGCACAAGTGATAAGCCCGTGGTATCCAGCAATTGAGAAGCATGCCCGACGCGCCGCCCGGCCATTGGGTTACAGTTAGGCTACCGCTGCCGCAAGCCTTGTGTGTGCAAGTGTTTGCATGCCTACACGGGATTGTCAGTCCAGCGCGTTTCCTGCTAAGACAGGGCATGAATTGCACAGCGATTGCACAAGCCCCCTACCCCACCTCACCTGAGCAGAAGGATTCAAATGCGTGGCGTTCATGCGTCCACGGGGCTCTGTGCTGCATCCCCTACCAGGGCGTAGGGCAATTCTGGAAAAGCATTCTTTCAATTTGAGGCCGGGTGACGGAACCCCTCCCCGTGGGCTTGCAGGCCGCCGCTTCCATCCCCTCTGACATTTTCCCAAAAATGCCCTGTGGGTACCGGGGGGACTTCCCAAGCGGCTTCTCAAAAAATCAGCAGGCTCCCGTTATAGAAAATTTTAGGATTTATTGCCTTGTGGTAGAGGCAGGAGACGGGATTCTACACCAGTTCAGCTAGCTTTCTTTACGTTCGCCATGTATTCGCTACCACTTTCGCCCCACCCTTATAAGCCCATGTGTTGACACATTTTCCAGCGTCTTAACACAGTATTGAGGCGAAGAAACTATTTGCCTTTTTCCTTAAATTGCCCTAAAAGTAAAGAAGCTCCGATGGCTTCGGAGCTTACAATACTGGCAGCGAAAGAAACGGGCTGCGTGAATCTCACTTCCCGCAGACTAAACCCAAATTCCCAAACTGTCAAGCAGTAGGGGTGTATTCCAGTTGCAGTGGCTAGGCGGGAGGGGCAATGGGTGGGAAAAATGGCTAAAGATGAATCTGAAACTAAGCTGTCGAAGGTATTCCGTATTGTCCGTGCAGCGTTTCTTTGCATTTTGTTTGGAGCAATTTGCCCGAACCCAAACCTCTTAGCGCAGGTCAAACCACCCAAACGTGAATCAAGAATTAGGCATTTTTTACGGCCTCATCGCGAAGTTGAGGACTTGGCGGAACGGTATCAAGCCCTCGCGTGCGCACTTGTTGTGATCCAATCTGGAAACAGTGTCGGCACAGGCTTCTATGTAAGCGGCGACGGAGACATTGTCACGGCCCTCCATGTCATCGGGGCAAAGACATATCAGGCCCTCGCGAATGGGACTTTCAACATCAACCTTGCTTCGCCGCCATTTATGACCGTGCGTAGCAGCAAAGAGCAAATGATTATTCCGATCGCGAATTTGGAAAACAATGGCGATGCGTGGGGGGCTGACGTAGTTCGGGTGAAAACTGGCAAGCCTGCCCCTTGTTGGCTTCGGACGGCTGATGACACCCTAGCAAAACCAGGACAGCACGTTGTGGCGTTAGGATTCCCCGGATTAGCATTTGGGTCGCTAACCTTGTACACAGGCATAATCAGCGCCAAACTAAAAAGTGATCTAATTGTGGGAACAACAACGACTGGGCAACCATTAAAATCGACTGTCGATTATTTGCGCGTACAAATGCCCATCTCTACCGGCATTTCCGGCTCACCAGTCATAGACGATGAAAATCGCGCAATTGCCGTAGTTACTCAGGCCGGGGCTTGGTCTTCGGATCTTGACCTTTTGATTCAATTTCAACGCATGAGGGAGACTGCGCCGAATGCGGGGAGCACGCCTGCTGACTTTTCTTCGGTGGTGGCACACTTGGCACAGGTGTTTCATGAATTTGCTTCTCCTGGTTACGGAGACGCTGTCCCCCTGCGCTATCTAAAGAAGCAAGGGCCGCAAGTAAATCAGCAACCCGCACCAACCGCCCACTAACAACTACTGTTTCGTTCAAGTCAGCAACGCGGATGGTAGAAGTAGTGGCTGAAGTTACGACAATATCGGCTTTGGGAGTTTCCTGAGCGAGAACAAGACTCGGGTAGGTCAGGATGGCAAACAATAGCAGGCGCATGAGATCCTCCAGAGGGGTTGGGCCGCAGGCTCAATTCGCCGCCTAACACTCAGCATACGTCGCCCCCCTGTGTCCTGACAAGAGGAAAAACCTGCTCGTCCCCTTTCGGTCACCTGGCTCTAAAAAGCTCATCGGATTCCACCTAACCTCTGCACTGGCTTCTGGATTCAGTCAGCTTTAGGCCACTCCAGCCAAGCGCCGCGCAGACAAAAAGAGTTGGGAGCACTTCATTCAATTTCAGCCACGTTTCGCTTGGCAGGCTCAAGGTGAAGCCCATGCGGAACCACGCCAGCGCCAGCCAGAGAAGAGACAGCGTAAGCGCTATTCGGCGCATGATCTTGTCGGACAGGTAGGCCGCTGAGAAAATCAGAATCGTTCCTGCATCGGCCAAAACCCAACCTTCGAAAATTGAGAATACCGAATAGACATGAAAGGGATGCGGCATGCCCGTTGCCGCTCGCCCGGCCACAATCCCCGCGACAATCGCGCCAGCAATCAGCGGCCAGCGTCGCCGCGCTGTCTGAGACACTGCAAGAACTAGAGCCGCCGCGAGAAGCAGGATCTTAGTAACGTAGTAGGCCAGCGCATAGGCCGAGCTGGTTTCCCCGTACCAGAATAAAAACGGCTGCGTTAGAACGGTGTGGAGTACTTCAGACGCGAAGTACCAGCGCAGAGGCTTAGGGCATGGCACGGCCAGCGAGCAACCTAGCGCCCAAACTGTAGCCAGAAGTAGAGCCGTAAATCTCACTAGCTGCCGATAACCTCTCCGATAGTCCTACTAATAGTCACGGATTTAGTTCGCCCGTCCGCCGCCGCAACGCTGACGGTGACGGTGTTCTCCGTGATCGCCACCACCACATTTTCATGCTCCAGCGTGGTAGGCTTCTTTGCGATTGCGCCGTGTGGTCCTGGTTGTCCGCCCATTTTTTTACCCTTTCCCTAAATCAATCCACTGTTTGTCCCCGTTGCCCAATCTGCGCCGCAGTTCCTCGATGGCCTGGAACACGCGCAAAAACTGATTCATTTTAACCCGCTCCAATTCGACTACCTGCCCTTGCAATTTCCCCACTTGCTGCCGGTCCTCCAGGCGCTCCCGCAAAAGAGTTGCGATGGCCTGGATATTTTCTCCGTCGCGTTTCCCGATTCTATAGCCGATGGCAACCCAGGCCACTATTCCGCCCCCGGCGCTTCCGCCAAGCAGCATCGCAATATCCCAAACTGGCCCTGCCATCATGGTTTCGCCTTTCTAGTTCACCAATTCCAATACCGGGTAAATCTGATAACTCGGCACCGTGGTACAGGTTCCCGGTGTTAGCGTAGTGTCGTACTGAACGACAGTACCGGCCTTCGCTCGCACGATAATCGTAGGCACTCCGGCATCCACACCAAGCGCACCGTTATTCGTTATCGTGAAATTGACCAGTGTAAGACTTCCGCTTGCACTCGCATTCGGATCGGTAAAATCCACGCGCAGGGTAACCAGGGTATTCGTTGAGCATCCTGACCCCAGCACGGTCTGTGTTATGAAAGACGATAGACGGTATGTATTACCGCTCCCGCTTGCTGTCGCCATCGTCACGGCGCCGATGCTGGCGTTGGTGGATGCCGAAGCCGTTGAATAGACTATGCAGGGATTCTTGGCCAGCGTGTTCAGCGTGCAGTCAATCGTCACATTGTTTAGTATCAGAACGCCGCTCGCATTCGGAGTTAGCGGCATTGTGATAAACGACATATAAGGCTGTGCTGCCGATGCCTGATAACTGAGCCAGTAGCTTCCGGGAGCCGCAAAGAAACGGACGTTCCCCGAGCCATCATCCGGGAATGTCGCGCCCCCGCTATTCAGTTGCACGGTAAGAGCTTGGTCCGAATAGACAGCAGCAATGGGAGCGCACCCGGCGAACAAGGTAGATGGCTTCATTAGTGCCGCACCCGTGCCGGTAGAGCCTACGTCCGCATGCGTCACAGAAAATTGAATCTGCGTGGATGTAACGCTGGTCATGGTGAACGAAGCATTGTTCATAAATGCGCCATTCCCAGCGAAGTTTATAATCAGAACATCGTGGCCATTTACAAAGCCAGCCGTCAGCGGCGAGCTGGTCATTGTCAGCGTGGCAATGTTTGACGTGATACTCCCGGACGTTACCGCCAAGCCAGCGCCAGTGCAGACTTGCGTAGCGCCAGAAAAGGCAGTGACTCCGCCAGCAGGCAGAGTTTTCAGGAAATGTGTTTCATATCTCGCTTGCCCGAATGTCAGCGATGGAGCAAGGCAGAGCAGCGCGGCTAGAATAAGTTTCTTCATGGTCTTTTCTCCTGATGGCGAACGTAAGCCGCACAACGCAACCCGCCCCGGACATGGGCGGCGAACATATAGCCGAGTCCGACTCTTCCCGGCCAGCGGATGTACCAGTGTCGGCTGCGCTCCGTAAAATGAAAGATGGTTGCCTCTGCGCCGAATAGCGCGGCAGCCGTCGCTGCTTGGCGTGCAGGACTCGGATACGGGCCGAAGAACGGATGCGATTCAGATCCGCCCGCATTGAGCATTCTTCGGGTTTCGATGGAATCGAACGTCTCAGCGGCAGCTAGGGCCGTGACACCAGCCCAAAACACTTTTCCTGTGTGGGGCTTTGGAACATCCGGTAATTGCGCTTGCGGCTTCTCTTGCGCGTAGGCCGGGCAGTAGCTTAACTGTAACCACACGGTTAGCAAGAGACAGAACAGAACGACACGTTTTGATAAGGGGTAGGCTAGACAGTTTGTAACGCGCTGAAACTGCTTGGTATGTTTTGGTAGGTTTGAGTAGCTATGGGACGCACGTTTTTGAGTCCAGCGCGTCTGCCAGTTCCGCCACTCCGGGGCAACGATTCAAAATAGCATGCTCGCGGCCCGCACTCAAGGCATCGCGTTTGCTCGGCCGCGGCCCGAGAATCTGCAGTTCTTAGAAGGAGAGCCGGGCACTCAATTGAATTTCGCGTCCCGGGGTCATCGCCATGGTGATCGTTCCAAACTGTGGGGTGTTCACGAAACGGTTCGGGGTGCCCAAGTTCACTTTGTTCAGCGCGTTGAATGCTTCCGCCCGGAACTGGAAATTGGTTCTCTCGGTGATCCTAAACGCTCGCGCTAGCGCGAAATCCAGAGTTTGCAACGGCGGACCAAACACAGAATTCCGGCCCGCATTCCCGTAGGTAAATGCCGGAGGCGCAGCAAACGCGCCGGGATTAAACCATTCCGCGGCAGTGTGCGTACCCGGACCGAACGCCGGTTGGCCTGTAACATTCGCCCGGACGGGATTTTCACCCAGCACGGTGCCGGAGTTCGCCGTATCTCCGAATACCGAGATCGTGAAGGGCATTCCCGACTGCACTTGGTATATCGTCGACAAGTGCCACTCCTGGGTTATGAGGCGAACCCATTCCTGCCGCCGGAATGCGGGAATATCGTAGACGTTGCTCAGGGCGAAGCGATGGCGCACGTCGCAGCCCGGACCTTTTTCAAGATTCAGATTCAGGTTGTTTTGGGGAATAGTCGATTCGTCCATCGGCGAACGAAAATCCGGTGCATTGGTCAGGTTTTTCGCGAGCGTGTAATTCGCCAGAAAACTCAGGCCGTGAGAATAGCGGCGGCGCACATTCACGTAGCCCGCGTCGTACCAGCTCTGCGCCGTGTTTTCCAACAGATTGATGGTGCTGACCGGGAACGTCTCACTTTGTACGACAGCGGTCGCGCTGCTTGGCGTCAACACCGTTCCGGGCACAAACGTGAGCGTCTTGAACGGACGCCTAGGACCAAGCGGCCCGGGTCCAGGAAGCGTGTTGTTGATCAGATGCGCCCTTTGCAAGTGGAACCCGCGCGACCCAATGTAACCAACTTCTAAGGAAGTGTTTTGCCCGAAGCTCTTTTGTACCGAGCCGTTCCATTGCTGGACGTATTGCGCCGGCGCATGCGAATCAAATGCCGTAAAGCTGACGGTGGTAGGCGTCAGCGTGCCCGTGCCAAGAACGGGCGTGCCGAAGTTCATGCCCGTGCTGAAGAGCGCGGCTGGCGGCGTAAAGTTGTCCGCTTGCTGCGTTTCCGGAAAAACGTACGGGACGTTGTGCCGCTGGTTGCACCAGGTATTCAAATCTACAGGCGTGAAGAAAATCCCGTAAGCCGCATGGAAGACCATGCCTGTACCTGGAAGGTTTTTCGCGATTCCCAGCCGTGGAGCGAAGTTGTGCTTGTTCGCATACATCAGTCCACGCGGATAGCCCAATTCGCCGCCGATGAAAACGGAGGGAACGCCATTATTGAAGACCAGGTTCGTGTTGGTGTTCTGCTTGTCATAGAGAGGACTGGTGTATTCGTAGCGGAGTCCGATGTTGACAGTCGTCGTGGGCGTCACCTGCCAACTGTCCTCCGCGAACGCCGCCGTACCCCAGGCGCGCAAATCCATTTGCGGTATGCCTGCCTGGCGCTGCTTTACGGCGGGCAGGCTCAGCAACATGCTGGCCAGGCCGGAACCGCTGCCATCGTTGAAACCAAATTCCGCCGTGTATCCGGTGGTGTACTGATAGAAGCCTCGATTCTGGAAGAAGCCCCACATCGGCCAGATGTAACGGTGGAATTCCCCGCCAAACTTGATACCGTGGCGGCCGCGCTGCCACGCATAGGTATCCCGCACTTCGATCGTCGTGTCCCACGCATGCATGGGCGTTGCCGCGAAGGTATCGCCAATTCCCGTGTATCCCTGCACGGCAAACCAAGGAGCGCCCCAGGCGTTCTTGCCTCCAAACCCGACTCCCTGAATCCCCAGCGCGCTGACGATATCGTTGACGCCGTCGTTTTGCGAAGTGCGGTCCATCGAAAGCCTTGAAAGCGCAAGCGAGACGGTGTTGACCCTGTTGCTGGCAAAAACGTGGTTCCAAGAGCCTACGGCTTGCTCGGACAGATTGTTGAAGTTCACTCCGAACCCTGGCAGGTTTTCCGTAGTCGAGGTCATGCCACTGCTCGGGGAAAATCCATTCTCGCCGCCGGCAGAGTAGCGGACCAGCAGCGTATCGCCGTTCGAGAAGTTATGATCCACGCGAAACGTGCCCTGATCCTGAATGTGATATTCGTTGCGAACATCCAAATAATTGTTCGAATCCGCGGCGCCCGCCATCATCATCATGTTCGGCTGCGGCAGATATTGCAGCAAAAAGCTTTCTAGAAGAGGATTGATCCTGCCCGCAGGGATTCGATTGTTGGAAAACTGAGAGCGTGTGTACGGGAAGTTCGATGGCCCGGTCGGCTTGCTCGGATTGAAAGCAGGGTTCGCGACCGCGGTGGTAGGGTCGTAAATTTTGACATTGCTCACGCTGAAATCACCCATGATTTCGTCCTGCGTTGGCACGGTCAAAATCTGTGAATCCGCCTGCGCGAGCCGCAATCCTTCATAGTTAACGAAGAAAAAAGTCTTCTTCCCAAAGAGCGGACCGCCGAACGAGGCGCCGAAATTGTTTTGCACCAGATGATTGTTGCCCATGGATTCGAACGTGCTGGCATCCATGGCGCCATTGCGGTGAAATTCGTAAATCGTTCCATGGTGTTGGCTGGAGCCCGAGTGCGTCACGATATTGATCTGCCCGCCGCCGGCGCCTCCCATGTCCGCGGTGTAGCTGCTCGTTTCCACCTGAAATTCCTTGACCGCATCGGGGGAAGGACTCAGGTTCTGTGTATTAAACGTCGGATCGGTGTTTGTGGCGCCATCGAGAAGGAAGAAGTTCGCGTTGGGCCGGGCGCCGCCGATCACGACGGCGGATCTCTGCCCTGGACGCCAGTAAAGTGGATTCGTGGACCCGGTCTGCGCCCCAAATCCAATATGGGCGCCGGGCACGGTCAACACCAGGTCGATCAGCATTCGTCCGTTCAGTGGCAACTCCCGAATGGACATGGGCTCTACGACTTCTCCGACGCTGGCATCCGTCGTTTGCAAAACCTCGCTGCCGGCCGTCACTTTGACTCCCTGAGTAACGGAGCCAACCATCATAGTAATTTCCAGGGCAAGCTTCTGCCCCACCTCTAGCCGCAAGGACTGCTTTGCCGGAGCTAACCCGGACGCTTCGACTTTCAGTTCATAATCATCGGGAAGGAGTGCGGGTGCCTCGAACCGGCCTAGTTGGTTCGTCGCTACCCGGCGGACTGCCCCGGTGCTCGCAGCCGTCAGTTCGACGGCGGCCCCCGCAACAGGCAGATGCTGTGAATCCGTGACCGTGCCCGTAAGAACGGCATAGTTGCTCTGCCCGAATCCCGGCATCGCCAGCCCGAGAAGGAGTACCAGTATGCAGAATCGCCTCATGTGGGTGAGCCCCCAAAGAGTAATGCACGCTCCAGAAAGCGTGTAGTTCCGGGCACAACAATCCAACGATTCAACCCATGCGATACGGATCTTCAGCCCCGGTTGTCCGTGACTCTAACCTTCAAAAATAGGGTCAGCAATAGTAGGAAAGCATTAGAGGGCCTCGGCGCAGG